>Ga0105240_10003018_pt1 | contig 26476 bp, 25 predicted proteins | sample KBSC54metaG_FD_80426 | JGI IMG/M metagenome (GOLD analysis project Ga0105240, IMG submission 80426) | Corn rhizosphere microbial communities from Kellogg Biological Station, Michigan, USA - KBS C5-4 metaG | ecosystem: Host-associated > Plants > Roots > Rhizosphere > Soil | place: Michigan, USA...
TTGCACCGCATCCTCGGCGTCAGCCATCGAACCAAGCATGCGGTATGCAAGACCAAGCAGGTGCCGGCGGTAGGGCTCGAAGCTGTGAGATGGATTTGGCTCCGCGCTCATTTGATTTACGTTACCTGTTCCGACTGTAGGACTGTCCGGCGACTGCGGGACAGGGTCAGGCCGCCCAGGGCTATCCCAGCCAAGCCAAGGACAAACGCCGCCGCACCACCGATCACTCCATTGCCACTGCCGGGCCCGCCAGTCGCGACCGCCAGATTCAACCCGCCGTTAATTACCGCAAGGGCTCCGGTCACCAAGGCCAGGATTGCACCATTTCGGCCACGATTTCCGATTCGACGAGCCGCGCGCAGCAGGGCCATCGAACCTGCGATGACTCCGGCAAATCCCACTGCCATCGCCACTGTGGCCCAAATGCGTCGTGGAGGTAAGCCCTGAACCGTGGTGGGGGCGGGATGTGAAAGATTCGCGGCAACCAGCACAACGTGCACAAGCGCTGCGAACACAGCCACTGCAGCTAAGGCCACAAAAATGATAGCGAACGTCCGTTTCATACGCTTCCCTCCCCAACCGTCAACTGTGGGACGGAACAGAAGGCTCAAGTGTGACATATCGCCAGACGATCTTGAAAACCAGCAAGCGGCTGGTGAGGCCGAATCAGCCATGGGGACGATGGCAAAGAATTGGTTTCAAAGTTGTGCCCGTGGGCTGGCCCGGTTGGGTGAGGCTCTCCGGAGAGTGGCTGACAAGAAGGTCCTAATGCCCTGGGAGTCCACTGCACGAGGCGGAACAGCTCCTTGTGAACCGATACAAAAGTAAGGATAAAGATCAACGTGGTGGCTGCCGTCTTTTGGAATCAGGATCGGCCTTCCTGGTGACTGCTCTGCCGCACGAAGGGCACCAGCATTGCTGTATTTCGAGCATAGCCGTCGTATGCGCTTGCTCCGAGTTCTGCGCGGAGGAAATGTTCCTCGCGTTTCGCCTTGACGAAGAATGCCACAGTCACGACGGCTGCCCCAAGGAGTGCGAGCGGGGTTGCCTTCTCAATCGCGGTTGCGAACGCGGCTAGAAGCAGGCCGGAGTAAATCGGATGTCGAATCATCCGGTAAGGCCCGGTGTCGATAACCTGGTGACCTTCTTTGGTGACCACACGGTCGGACCAGAGCCGTCCGAGATGAATGCGCGCCCACCAGGTGAAGGAGAGGCCAAACGCCACAAGCGCGACCAGGCTCCAGCCTGCGAACGTTCCCGGATACCAAAACCGATTTTGCCCGGGAAGCGCAAACAAGGAGATCAGCCCGAAGTAAAACAACGCTCGGAAGATGAGCTCGGCGCCCAATCTATCCTTTTTCGCGGTGCGCCCCGACCAAAGCATCGCAACGGTCCATGACAGGAGCCAAAAGGCCCAAAGACCGTAGGTGACTGATTCAGCCATCTGCATTATTCACTTCGATACATAATACCCTGCGCTCACATGTTGCGATGCGTTCGATTGTGCGTTGAGGCTTACCGCTGTCGTTGAAAGCGCAAGACGACAATCAATGAGAACAGTTGGGTGGATGGACCATGCAGGCGATCTTTAACTGTTCGCCAAAACCGGCTGATGGTAATGAGTTATCGGCGACTCGGAGGTATCATTGAGCGCTCAGTGAGTGGGCGTGTTTGTTCGCGATTTCAAGTGATTCAGATCGAGAATTGGACAACAGGATAAGTGTGCGCCGAAGAGGGCAATTAACGTGCAAAGGGAGAGAAGAGATTTCGAAGTGGAATCAGGAAGTTAGGGATAAATGAGGGAAGACGGGTATTGACTGATCGAAACCCTGGCGACCGGATCGCATGAAAGGGGGCGTTGGTGATTGATCAGGATGAGGAAGTTGGCAATGAATTGCTCTCAAGTTCCGGGTGGCCGGTGACTGGCCCAGAATCCCGGATCTGGCTCCGTGGTGAATTGGCGATTTACCCGCTTGTAGACACTCTGGCAGATTCTTATCAGAAGGGTCTGTCTCGTTTTTCATCTGATTGCATGGCGCTATTCAGAGAGCGCGGGGTACCTTGTGTAGCCGGCAGCATCTCCCCCGTAGAAAGTCGTGTGGTCCGCTTCGTTCTGATCGGCTCCCAGTCGCAGCCGTCTTGGCAGGTCTGGGTTGGCCAGAAAGGCTCGGCCGTATGCGACCGCATCGGCGCGCTCGGTCTCTATCGCTTGCTCTCCCCTGACTCCGTCGTATCCCCCATTCACAATGTAGAAACCTTCCCACAGACTCCTCAGGAGGGCCGACATGGCGAGATCCTCTTCGCTGCTTCCTTTGCTGTTCTGCGCAGTCTCCACCACGTGAAGGTACCCGAGCTCATACCTGTTTAGAGTTGTGACCGCGACGGAGAAAGTTTCATGCGGATTCTCATCCCTCATATCATTGAAACCACCGGTCGGAGAGAGGCGCACGCCTACCCGGCTGCGATCCCATATGTGAAGCAGGCGTTCCACTACTTCCGCTATAAAGCGGACGCGATTCGACGCGCCCCCCCCATAGTCGTCAGTTCGTTGATTCGATCCTGTTCTCAGAAACTGATCAATCAAGTATCCGTTGGCCGCGTGGATCTCGACCCCGTCGAATCCAGCCTCTTTCGCGTTGTGGGCTGCCTGCTGGAACTCGTCCAGCGTCTGCTCTATCTGGCTCGTCGTCATGGCGGTCGGCTCCGAAACCTCCTCCATGCCGGTAGCAATGAGCGTCTGGCTTTTGGCTCGGATTGCGGAAGGTGCCAGAGGTTGCGCCCGGCCAGGTAACAAGGAGGAATGAGAGATTCGGCCGACATGCCACAACTGCAGGAAGATGTGACCTCCGCTTGCATGAACAGCATCGACGATCCCCCTCCACGCCCGCACCTGTTCGGGCGAATGAATCCCTGGGGTATTCAAGCACCCCTTGCCCATGGGAGAGATTTGCGTGGCCTCCGTCACGATGAGCCCAGCCGAGGCGCGCTGCGCGTAATACGTTGCCGCAAGTTCGCCGGGCACGCCATTCGCATCGTCGCGGTTGCGCGTCATCGGTGCCATAAAGATCCGATTTGCCAGGTTCAAGGGTCCAAGCTGAACGGGTTCGAAGAGAGTAGCCATTGGGTGCTCCATGTGTTCCAGGGCGTGTTGGATGTTCTTGACTAGTCGTCGGCAAAGAACTCACCAGAGCTTCACTCGGTCTCGTCGGCGACCTGATCAGGAAGGGTGCGGCTAGACGCTCTTATCGCCTGGGGCTGACGCTCGCCTTTTCTGAGCGAAGAGCCTGCCCGGCGTAAAAAGCGGTGAGCAATCCCAGCAAGAGAACGACGGCAGGGATCACCGGCGGCTTGATACCGAGAGGAAGAACGCTTGCCGGCACCTGTGGCTGGAGGTGCACATAGATCGCCACAACCATTTGAACGACGAGAAGCACAGATGCTGCGAGAAGAACCAGGTTTCCGCTGCGCGTGGTCAGCCGCTTGCGCAGCCATGGCAGCAGAAGCAGGAAACCGGTGAGCATCTCTCCAAGCTTGCCTGCGAGGACGGCCTGGTGGGGCAGGTGACTCCGTTGGATTTGGATATCGAACCATCCGTTGATCGGCGGGAAGAACTTGAGAAATCCGAACATGAGCATCAAGATTCCCAGCAACAGAGACAACACTTTTAGTTGACGCGACATAGCCTTCACTCCTGTGAAATCAGAAAGACAGACATGTCTGTCTTGACTCAGATAGCAGTATAGACAGACCTGTCTGTCCTCTGTCAATATATTTGCATGGAAGCCAAAAAGAAACTCGAACCGCGGGAGAGAATCCTCCAGGTTGCCGACCGCCTCTTCTACGCCGAGGGGGTCCGCGCGACGGGAACCGAGAAGATCATGGGACTCTCCGAGGTCGCAAAGGCCACTTTTTATCGGCACTTCGAGAGTAAAGACGCCCTTGTGCTTGCTTACCTTGACAAGCGCGACGAGGCGCTGTGGGCCTATCTCGCTCATCCCGCACCCGCACGGAATCTGCGTGAGGCCCTGGATAAGTTCGAGAGGTATGCGAACAAGACTGAAGTGATCGGCTGCCCGTTCCTTCGTATCGCGTCCGAGTACCCCGACACGGCAAACCCGTTCCATCGCCGGGCCATCGAACATCAGGACAAGATTCTCAGTTATTTGATGAACCTGCTCAAGCCGTTCGCGATTGACAGAAAAGCGGCAGCGGCTGCGATCCTGAGCGTGATTGATGGCGCCCTCTCCACGCGGATGCTCTATGGCGCCTCGAAGAAGATTCCGCTCGTCTCGTCCGCTGAGGCGGTACTAAAGAGCTTCCAGAACGCGTGAGCTCTTCACGCATTCACCGTCTTGAAGGCTTCTGGCTTGGGTGAAGGCGTCCTGAGGCTTGGTGGCGAACCGGGGCTGAAGGCCGTGTGATTTTGGACTGGCGGTGGGAGTCGCCAGTTTATTGGCAGAGCGTCCGATGCCGGAACAACCTCCTGATCATCGAGGTTCGGCGGTCTGTTGAGAATGCCGCACGTGGGCACTCCGATGCCGGTAGCCTGATGATCGGCAGCTTGAAGCTTCAGGGCCAGATGCGGGCGACAGCAAAATTGTCCCCGGTATTTGGACCGCTGGTGAATTCGACCGTGCCTCCCAGGATCAGCTTTCCATCGGATGGTTCGATCAGCAGGTCGTGATTGCTTAAGCTCCCGGTTGAGTTGCTTTTGCTTCCCCAGTCGAGAGCGACAGCACCTTTGGAGATATTGAAGCCACCGACGAGTGTGCCGGTGGAGTCCACCTTGAGAACGAAGAGACGGGCTGAAGTTGATCACAACACTCTGAGTGAGGGCCGGCTCGATCTTCTGCGTTTTGCCTGCAGAGTTGACGAAGGTCACTTCTGGGTTGGAAATCGTGATTGTGGCTGCCTTGTAATTTTCCTGAGGCACGTTGAGCATGCTTAGCGGTTCGTTAGTTCCTGAGAGGTGGCTGAGTTCTACCCGTTGCGTTTTAGTAAGCACATTGACTGCGCTTCCTGCGTCGCCGGTCATCGTGACGGGCCCGACAGCTACTTAAAAGGCAAGCACTCGAGCTGCGGGAGCGTCGCCGATCTTCACCTGAGCCTTGACTTACGGAGTTGCAGTGGGACTCGGTGCTACTGATGTTCCCGCTTTATAGCTACCACATACGGCAAAAACGATCGCTGCCGCGAAGACGGACATCAGGGGAATACTGCGGGCGAAACGATTTGCGCAAGTTGAGCGTTCAATAAAGATTCTCTTTCTCCTCTGGAGATGGTTTGCGGATTAGGTTCGACCACCCCGGTCATACGTGCTACGAGCAGCCAGCCTGCGAGGAAGTGTTTCGATGCTAACGATGCGGTAGCAGCCGATTGTCACCACGATGTCAACACAGAGTCATACGTTCTGCATTGCGCGTGATCTGAATCACAAGGGACGCAGAGGTAGCAGGTAGGCTTGGGCGAAAGTCATTGGGGAAAAGAGAAGTCGATGTATGACAAGTCAATGACAACTTCGAGTTCTGCCCGCTCTACACTCGCCACAGGATCTGGACGGAGAATCTCCTTTCCCAGGAGCAGACACGGTGGAAGTACTTGCGTGGCGAAAGAGCATAGTTGCATGGACTCTTCTTTTGTTGTCGGTTCCATGTGCACAAGGGGGAATCCTGCGCGCGAACAAGATCCTGCTATTGTGCCATCGAACAGCGAACCGCGATCTCCCGGAAAACACACTAGAATCTTTGGCTCTTGCGGCACGCATGGGTTGCGACATCGTGGAGGTAGATGTAAGGAGCACCGCCGATGGTGTGTTAGTCCTCAATCACGACGGTTTGCTCGATCGCTTCACCGATATCACTGGTGACGTCGAGAGTACTGAGTCGCAAGAGCTCGACCGGATGGATTTTGGGAGTTGGATGGGCAATCGCTTCGCCGGCATGCGTATAGCACACTTTGAAGACGCACTGCGGCTCGCTCATCAACTGCACATTGGGCTCTACCTCGATATCAAAACTCTAGGTATAGGCCCGAAAGTGCTGGCGGCACTCAGGCGCGAGGAGATGACCAAACATGTAATATTTGGAGGCGAGTGGGATGATGTCCGTCATCTTTACCCTCTTGCAAATAATGACCCGAATGTATGGCTCCAGCCTGGATTCGATCGGCAGCGGGTACAGTCTCTGCACCGACGCGGGAAGATCGTGATCGCGAATTTTATTCTGAATGGCCATGAATTCGACGTCCAGAGGATGAAAGAAGCGGTCAAGTTCGGCGTTGATGGCATCATGGTTGATTACCCGAGACTCGGCGCGCTCGCGGTGGGCCGGCCAGTCGAGAAGAAAATCAAGACCTTGGCCAGCGAAGCCAACGATGGTCCGCGTGAACTTCGCATCAAGGCTATTCGAGAGTTGTCGTACTTTTCAGTCCTTCCGCTCCAACAACTTTTTCTGCGTTGGGTTGAGGATCCCGATGATCAGGTCTCTCACGAAGCAGCTCTTGCTTTGGTAAGCAGCAGACCTCAGCCGTCTCCCTCCATTTTCGAATCGGCACTTCGATCGCGATTAGCTCCAGCGCGAGCGAACGCAGCGTGGGCTATCGGTGCTCTCGCCGGAGCTAACGCCCAGCCCAGCCAATGCGCTCGAGTCCTTACTCCGTTGTTGCAGGATGAAAGTACAGCAGTCTTGAGGGAGACCCTCATTGCTCTTGGCCGTTGCCAATCAGATCCGGCGAGTGTCTCCGCCGACGCATTACTTCAAATTCTTCGGGGGGCCGTTCCCGTTCTCCGCGGACTTGCAGCAGTTGCGTTGGCGAGGCACCATCCCAATGTCGCAGCACACGAGGTGCCGGTTCAATTAGACACAGACGAAGCAGCTTCTGAATCACTCAATCGTGCGTGGACTGCACGAGGGCGACCAAAACTGACGCCGCAGGAAATTGACGTAACCGTCGAGCTGTATCGTTCAGAAATGAAGGAGATTCGCGCGTTAGCCGGATTAACCGGTTCCGTCCCTTATCGATCCATGGCCGATCAAGCATTCCGGGCCGGAAAGGACTACTCGATGATGCCGATCCTTGTTGCCGGCTTCTCAATTTGGGATCACATCAGGACAGATCCTTCGCCCGCACTCAACGCGTTGAACTCCGATGACACTGGTGAGGCAGATTGGGCAGAGTGGGCACTGATCAAGGCTGGTCCGGAGGTGCTGCCGGCAATCCGAAGCGCACTCCCCGCCAGCAACGGTGAGTTGCGACGTCGACTCATCGAAATCCTCACGTGGCAAGCAGACGAGGATGCCATCCCTGTGCTGGGATCGATGGAACTTGGCGCTGACTCTGGCGATGTGTCCCTACTGCCGTGGGCGATCTCCACGATCGGCGCATTTCACCCTGCCTCCGCAGATGACCGGCGCGTTCATCAAACTCATTGAATTAAAATTTTAACCGTGATCAAACCAATCTCTGGCAGTGCGAGGGGTAAATGATTTCGCGATCGCGATTCTGAGAATTGCAGTGGGAATACTATTCCTGATCTTCGGCGAATACAAGGTCTTCGGAACTGAGTTCACCTTACATGGTGGCTTCGAAATGTGGATTCATCGCTTCTTGCGGGACTGCGCGGCTTACCCGATATTCGTACCAGTTCTGCAGAAGCTAGTCCTCGCATATCCGAGGACATTGGCATTCCTCGTGGCCTATGTCGAATTTGCCATCGGGTGCGCTCTTGTGCTCGGTATCTTCGTGAAGTCAGCAAGCGCACTTGGGTTCGTTTACATGTTGATCTTGCTGCTCTCTTCGAATTTTCCCGGACCTCACGCACAAGTATGGCAGGATTTCGGCGCATCCCTGGATCACTCTGTTCTCGCACTTTGCTTCATGGCCTTCATCCTGGGGAAAAGCGACCAGAATCTTTCAATTGGATCGACCAGGGCAACAAAGAAATAGGATGTTGGCGTTGGCCGCAACCGTAGTCCACGGTCCGTGTTGCTGCTGCGCTCGCCACTCTATGGCGAAAGATCCATCGTTCCTGTCGATCGCCTCTCGCTGGTCCGCAGTTGTGATCCTTGGCGACCATTGGGCCACTGCTTTATTCATGAAATAGTCAATGTCATCATTCTATTCGCTGAGCAGCGAGACCTGGCGCATCCCGCAATATGTTTCGTATTTGAGATCGCCCGTTCTGGTGCACCCTAAGCAGCAAAAAGCTTCGGACTCACCCATCGACGTATTATGCTGTCGAAAACACGCATCCCGTAATGCACGAGCGATAGAGGCGAATTGTAGATGCTGGCTAGCAAACTCGAAGGGGCTATCGCAGAGTTGCGAAATCAACTCGAGTCGAATCCTCTAGATAGGGCTGTCATCGCCAGAATGGCACACACTCTAGTGGCCCAAGGATCGTATCGAGAAGCGATCGAATGGCTTAAACGCCTAGATTCGCTCAAATAGACCGACAGGCAGTTCAACACTGTAGTGCCAGGCCACGCCGGTTCGCGTGACACAATCGGGTGCTTGCACTGGCTACTGGAGAACATGCAAAGGCGATTTAGACTTTGCACGATTCGGCAGCGGGGTATTCTCGACGGAACAATCAAACATTCCAATGCAGTCACGCAGGTTTTCGGGCTTTTATAGAGCGGCGGCTGAATAAGCAGATGACCGTCATTATGCTTACCAATATGGGCAACAGCCAGCGCCTGACAGTGGGCCCAAGCTCGGTGACAGTTTTATCAATTGAGCAGTGAGGCAGCCTGTGCGGATTGGCAGGTAGTAGGCGGTCTATCACCGATGCTACGAGCCACTCCGGCTGCACTGGCGCCTATGGTGAAATTGGCAAGGGAATCTTAGTGGCTATCGTCTGCCAGATTGCGGCGGGAAAGCTTGTTCAGCATGAGTGGTCGGCCATTGGGATTCTGGCAACTTGTTGACCTCAGTTTCTCGATGGCCGGTGATATTTCCTCAGTGCGCGTTACTCGCGAATTGTTTCGCTGTCGTTCTCCAACCGAAAAGGCTGATGGGATCGCCGTCGTTCTATACAACTGCCACCGTGCGGTTGCGCAGCCATCAAAAGAAGACTTGTCGCGACACCTTGCTGATAATTGGCAAGGCACAATCACCGAGCTATAAGCTCGTCGATTCGCTCTGCAATCAAGCGACTGGAAGGGCTCAGTTGGCAGAGGGTTGGGCGATCTGATCGATCGTGAGGATTTCGGTCATTCCCTTTGCGGACTTGAGTTTGAGCCCGAGCTGGTCCTTCAGAACAGAAAATAGCGACGGGTCGGTCGAATCCGGAGTCTCCTCGGGAGACCATTCGATCTGAAAGTCGAAATAGCCTTCGAGACCAGTATGGTCCTCCACGAGACGGCCCGCTTGTCGGCGAAGTGCAGCGGCGATGTCAGTCATGGACATCTTTGAGACTTTCATCGTGGTTTTCGAGCCGTTGGAGTTGGTGCTCATGTTTGGCTCCGAGCCGGGCGCCGCTGGTTTGAGGTCGGGTCCGGGCTTTCCGGGTTTGATTAGCTCAAGCCAGTAGACGGGAGCTTCTTTTTGCTCCCGATGGAACTTGAACTGGAAGCGGTCTTGAAGCAGAGAGAGAATGAGCTGCTGGAATTGCTGTGGGGTGGTCACTTCGGCGTGATTTTCAGTGAGGGCATTAATGTCGAAAGTCTCGCTGTCGGTCCACTCGGGTGCTCTGGAAATCCGATTATCGTCGGTTCCGAAGGCGATGCGGATGAGAGTACGTACGGTGGTGGCAGTCGCAACGAAGCGTCCACCGGGGAGCATCTGCCTGTTTGAAGGGTCGTCGCCAGCGGACCGATGCGGACGGATGGAGGCGACTTCAAATCGCAGATGCGACTGGGTATTGGGCTGCGGCGCTGCGGGAGAGTGCGTCGCAGACGCAAGCGAAGTATGTGTTTGGGCAGATAGACGCAATGGGGCAATGACAAAAGGAAGCAGAAGAGTCAGAAAACCCGCGGTGCAAAAACGCTTCGCCGGTGAGGTTGTCATGTTGATTGCTACGTAGAGTGGTGCCCAAACGTTCCCATGCTTAATTGCCTCGCGTTCCTCTCCTCGCCAACTCTCTCCCAAGCCGCTTTTGCCACAAAAGTCGGTTACTACCTAGTTGCCGGTCATTCACTCCTGAGTGTGAACTCGATCCTAGCACTAGCTCCCCTGCGCCTCTGACTGCAGTGGTACTACGACCGCTCGGACCCATTTATCATGGGACCTCTTTGCAGGTTGCGTATGGACGACTTCTTGGGATTTATCCTTGAGCTGCTCATTGAAGCTCTCCTAGAGATTGGCATCAGCGCGATTGTCGCTGGCGTGTACCGCTCTTTGCGTCGATTCAGGATCACAGCGCGGCGTGGAAACCCTGTCGGTGCGGCTGTATTGCTTGTAGTCATAGGACTCGCTTTGGGCTTCCTAAGCGTCCTCTTCTTTCCTCACCCCTTGGTGCATCCATCCAAGCTGCATGGGATCAGCTTGCTGATCAGCCCACTACTTGCCGGACTGACGATGGCAACGGTCGGACGTGGAGTACAACGGCGGGGACACGCTCCAGTTCGCATCGAGAGCTTCGGGTATGGGTTCGCCTTTGCATTTGCGTTAGCGCTGATCCGCTTCTTAATGGTTCGCTAGCAATCTTCAGTCGCAACGTCTCCTAACGACTGTGTCGGCGCCGAGTGGGAATCAGGTCGGAATTTGGTCAGAGGAAGAGTGGCCGGTAATACCTCCGAAATCGAGGATTGTTGAATAGTGCTACCGGATCAGAGTCCGATTGCATTCCTCTTTACCAGAGAATTGCTATCCAAATGAGCGCAAGGACGGCAAGACTGATGTACGCTCTCTTACTCCGCCTTTGAAAGGCGATCACTGCAGCAGCCTCCGCCAATAGAACGGCTCCCATGGCGATGCGAACAAACGACCACAACGGAAATCTGGACGGAGTTGCCCAATAGGCTAATCCAATGAGCAAAAGCATCCCAACTCGAAGCAGTACCAGCATGATCTGCTTCTTGTTGCTGATGTCCTTCACCAAATCGTTTTGTGGAGCGTCGGAAGGTATTACTTTCAGCTTGCCTCTCTTCCATAGATAGACGGCGTACGCCATTGAGCCAAGAGGCATTCCGAACAGCAGAACGAGGAACCACCCAGCCCTGCTTCCGTGCGATGATCTCTCGATTGCCCCCAGTACACCCACATCGCGACCCAGAGAACTACGGCACAAAACCCCGCGTAAACTCCCCATACAACCACAGCAATCGCCACCGGTCGGGGAAGAAATTTCAGAATATTGAAATCTGATGATGGCCCTAGAATGACCGAGAGGATCAAGCTGTAAGCGACACACAGCGCGAAGGTGGCCAGCGCAGGCAAAACGGGCCAGACAACACCCGATGAAACACGCACTTCATCGCGTGATACTGACAGTCCTAACAGAACATTGCCTCCCTACAACCTGAACAGTCAGGTTATCTGCAGAGGTGGTAACCTTCGCGCAGATTGTACAGCATGGCTTTCGCTGACTTATGGATTTCTGTCGTATTTCCGAGTCCTGATCTTTTAGGCCCCGGAAGTTCGTATCAACCATGGATTGCAATGCAACTGATTCCTGGAGCCAGTGTGATTAGACCACCGCCGTTAGTGGTATTGTTCACTTGAATATTGACGGTTATAGACGTGGTAGTCCGGCCAGAGTCAGGAACATACAGAACGTAACCAGAAGGAGTGTTGGAATTGTCGGGATAAGCGCCATTCTTCGTTGAACAAACAACATCGTAAGCTGTGTCGATGAACGGTGTGCCTGGCCAATTGATTGTGACTGGACAGAAGTTTCCGTTGTATTGATATGTCTGGCAGGAGGCATTTGAGCTCACGTGTTTAATTCCGCTTCCATTGCTGTCAACTCCACGATTCACTTGAATTTTGTTTCCTTCAAGTACCAAGGGAGTCGCGACAGGACTTACAAAGCTCAATGTGCCATCCCCTGAATTAATAACCCGATAATTGAAATCCTGAGATAGTCCATTGCCATAATGGAAATCGATATACGGAGTCGCTCCATTGATAGCATTCCTCCCGGAAGCGCTAGGAGACCCCAATTCGATACTCCCAGCCTGATCTTGAGATAAAAGTGAGGAATCTGAATTCACACCCCAGTTGTAATACTGGTCTGATGCTTGAGCGAGGACAGGTTTGGAAGGTGGCGCTATGAGCAGTGAGCATAGTCCGGCCAGACCTATGCATACCGCAAAGGTTTGCGTTTTCATCTGGATTGTCCTTTTGTTGGGAAGATGCGGCTTCTAGCTGCCGATGCAAAAGTATCGTTCTTTCCTTTTCAGGTCAAGCAAGAAAAGCAACTCAGCGATGCCGCAGCATTTCGCAGTGGCGCTCGTGAATCGCGAAACCAGCCCGATCTCACCGAGCTTTGAATCCAACAGCGCAGCTGTCTCTCCTTCCTGCGCGGACCGAGAAGGGATTGGGCAGGCGCTGGAAACGTTGAAGTGTTGAACTGAACCGCGCTCAGGATCTGATTCGGGTAATTGGATCTTTGCTGATCCTTCGGCTCGAAGCGAAAGTAGCCGACGATACCCTGGCGACTCTCAAAAAAGAAGGGCGTTCGGAATCTTTCAACACTGGCCGACTTCCTGTTCTCGATCCGGAGTATCGATGAGCTAGTTGGCGACGATGCATCAATTAGAGATCTCTGGGATCTTCCGCAGGATTGCAAATGGCTGCCAGCCTACATTTGGACATTCCAAATGGAAGATGATAACTTCTATGCAATATCCAAAGGAGCGGAGGATGACCGAGAAGAGATCGGAAGTGCTGCAGGGGACGCTAGACCTCATGGTTTTGAAAACGCTGTATGCAATGGGACCGCTGCACGGATTTGGGATTGCTCGACGAATCGAGCAGGTGAGCGCAGGGGTACTCGACCTTAACGAGGGAACGGTATACACGGCACTTTTACGGCTGCAACAGCAAGGATGGATCAGCTCAAAGTGGGGCACCAGCGAGAACAATCGGCGAGCGCGGTTCTATTCGATTACGAAGCAGGGGGCGAAGCAACTGGAGCGCGAGACGGAGAACTGGGAACGCGTTGCGGGCGTTATGGATCGCGTGTTGAAGCTGGAAAGGCGGGGCCTAGGAACTAGGGGATAGAGAACCGAGACTTGCGACTAGGGAGGTAGGGCGAGACGGCGAGTTTCATGAGGGTGAGGCGATGAAGAAATTGCGGATGCTTTGGTCGCGGGTGAAGGGACATGCGGCGCAGGGGCGCGAGGACGTCGTGTTAGACGAGGAGATCGGCGAACACATCCGGCTGCTTGAAGAACGCTATCGCGCCAAGGGAATGAACGCGCTGGAGGCGGCGCGGATGGCGCGGCGACAGTTTGGGAACGTGACGGCGCTGAAGGAGCGGCAGCGTGCGCAGAGAGGAATTCTTTCGCCGGCGGAGGTCTGGCGGGATGTGCGCTTCGGCGCGCGGATGCTTTTGAAGCGCCCGGTATCGAACGCTGGGGTAGTGGTGGCGCTGGCGCTGGGGATCGGAATGAATGCGGCGGTTTTCACGTTTGTGAATGGGATTCTGCTGCGGCCGCCGCAGGGAGTGCGCCAGACCCGGAAGATGATCGAGCTGTGGCAGAAGCAGCCGAAGAAGACTGGCCCGCAGGCGTATCTGCCGTTCAACTATCCAGACTATGCGTACTATCGCGATCACGAACACTCGCTAGAGGGTCTGCTGGCGTTCGATGGCGATGGCGTGGACGTGATATGGAGTTACGCGGGGTCCGGGCAGAATTTGAGCGTGATGGCGGCTTCGGGGAATTTCTTTTCGCTGCTGGGGGTGAATGCGGTGCTGGGGCGTACGCTGTCGGCGGATGATGACCGGATAGACAATCCGCGGCAGGTCGTGGTGCTGAGCTACGACTGCTGGAAGAATAAGATGGGCGGTGATCCCGGCGTGCTGGGACGCACGCTGACGCTGAATGGCGAAGGGTTCACGGTGGTGGGCGTGGCTCCGGCGGGATTCACCGGCGCAATGGTGGCGACGGAACCGGACATGTGGGCGCCGCTGACGGAGCAGGAGAAGTTTACGCACGACAAGACGCGCTTGACGAGTCGCGATTCCTACTGGTTGATTGTGGCGGGAAAGATGCGCAGTGCAGGAGACCGGAAGAACGTGCAGACGGAAATGCATGTGATCGCCCGGCAACTGGGCCTGGCGCATCCCGAGGAGCACGAGGTTCCGGATGCGGAGGTGTATGCGCTGACCCTGACGCCGGGGCCATACCGCGGGTATGTGTTTGCGTTTACGGGACTGCTGATGATCGTCTTTGTACTGGTGCTTCTGATTGCGTGCACCAACGCAGCGAGCCTGCTGCTGGCGCGGGCAACGGGGCGGGCGCGGGAGATGGCGACGCGAGCAGCACTGGGCGCAGGGCGGGCGCGGCTGATGCGGCAGATGCTGGTGGAGAGCCTCATGTTGGCGAGTCTCGCCGGTGGCGCTGGGATTGCGGTTGCGTGGGCGACGTCGCGGCTTCTAATGCAATTACGGCCTGCGAATCTGCCGATCAGGCTCGAGATTCCGATGGACTGGCGGGTGATGCTGTTCACGGTGGCGGTGTCAATGGCGACGGGCGTGGTGTTCGGTCTGGCACCGGCATTGCAATTGAGCGCGGTGAAGCCGGCGCGGGCGCTGCGGGAGGAGTCGCAGACGGCGGGACGGAAGAAAGCGCGCACGCGCAACGCGCTGGTGGTGGCGCAGATGGGGATGTGCGTAGTGCTGCTGGCGGGAGCTGCTCTGTGCGCGCGCAGCCTGATGAACGCGAATGCAATCGATCCGGGGTTCGACACGAGGCATATCGCGATGGCCAATCTCGATCCGGGGAGCCTTGGGTACACGCCTGAGAAGGTGAAGGATTTCTATGCGCGCCTGATTGAACGCGTGCGGCGGCTGCCGGGAGTGACGTCAGCAAGCTATGCGGCATCTTTGCCGCTGGGGACGTCGAAGCAGGAAGGTACAGCGGGAAAGATCGTGGGGCATGATCCGGATGCCATCAAGATCTCTGTATTTCACGTCGAGGCGGGATTGCTGAAGACCATGGGGATTCCGCTGCTGCGGGGCCGCGATCTGACCGAAAAAGAAGGCGAAAGCGCGTTGCCGGACGGGGTGGTCATCAACGAATATCTGGCGCGGCGGCTGTGGCCGGGCGAAGACCCACTGGGCAAGCATGTGGCGCTGAACGGCGAGAAGACGATGAGCGCAGTGGTGGGCGTGGTGAAGAACGGCAAATACCACACGCTCGGCGAAGGACCAGTGGCGGCTGTATTCCGCGGGGGGGTGCCGGCGGCGCGCACGCTGGTGGTGCGGACGGCGGGAGACGAGCGGGCCGCGCTGAATGAGGTGCGACAGGAGGTGCCGGTTGTAGATCCGCTGATGACGACGACGCTGGCGCAGACGATTGGCCAATTTATGGCGCTACCGCTGTTTCCGGCGCGAACCACGGGATGGTTGCTGGGCGTGTCGGGGATTTTGGCAGTGGTGATGACGGCGATCGGGCTGTTTGGGGTGATTGCGTACGTGGTGTCGCAGAGGACGCACGAGATCGGCGTGCGCATGGCGCTGGGCGCGCGCCGCGGCGATGTGCTGAAGATGGTAATGGGGCAGGGGCTTCGGCTCACGGGAATTGGGTTGGGGATCGGATTGGCGGCAGCCTTGGGAGCGGCGCGGCTGCTGTCGCCGCTGCTGTATGGGATCAGCGCGAACGACCCGGCGACGATGATGGCGGTGGCCGTGGGGCTGGCGGGGATTGCGTTGACGGCTTGTTATCTGCCTGCGCGCCGGGCTATGCGCGTGGATCCATCGGTGGCTCTGAGGTACGAGTGAACGACCTTCAAGATCCTGTGAGAACTATGAGCGAGCAAGATTCACCGAAAGTGCCGTCGTTGGAAGCGTCAACTGCTGCGAACGGGGGCAGTTCACTCATTGAACTCGATTTGCGCTCCGGATCATGGATCGGTCCCGTAAACGGGCATGTAGCCAACTGAACCAAGAGGATAGCCTGAGTCAGTTTTCCTCTGCCGCTCAGTGTGATGAAAAGAAGTGCGGGCCGAGTCGGCAAGCGAGTGCGAACCGGGGGAGTGCGGTCAACTTTTTGACCTCAGTGTCCATATAGCCGACCATACACTCCGAACTCATCTTCTAGCGCAAAAAGGGGTGTACGATGGGCGCTGTCCGAGAGAAGGACGGATCACTGTGCGAATCATGTTTGCGATTGCGGCGTTGTGCTGCCCATTCATATCCCTGGCTCAGATTTCACCGTCAGGTGGTTTAGGCTGCACGGTAACAGCGCCCGGAGGAATGACCTGTAATGGACCAACTCCGATTCCGCCGAACAAAAACGAAAAACCGAATCTTCCTCGGTTGTTCATTACGGAAATGAGGTTGGAGGCTGGAGCTGCGATGGACGTTCGGAATGCCGTCTCTGATTACGTTATTGAGGGCATCTCCGAAGGAATGCTACTGAATGAAAGTGCGCCCTTTCGGCGTGTCTCTCTCAGCAAGGGTTCAGTGATTCTCATGCCAAGAGGCATGCCGTTTCGATTGCGCAACAGAAGCTCAGCCATCGTTGAGTTTCGCGTGATTGAGATTCGACACTAAGAAGAATTGCTCAGAGGTCGCTTCACCGGCTACTCCGAACCTAACGGATTTTAGACTAACAGCGTTAGAATTGCTTTTCCTACCGATCATCGGTGACAGATGACAAAACTGCCCAGTAGAAGAACCTACCTCCTTCTCTCGTGGTGTGCTTGGCTCGTCGTAGGTACAGGCGTGTTTTTCGCCTGGACGGCAACGCCTTTCTATGTCCGGCCTGACTCAAATGCTTGGCTTTTCTACCCAGCTGCAATCATTGCTGCATCTCTTTTGCTGTTCGGCATTCCCGCCGCTCTCATCTTGTGGGGCGTGATGGGCTATCACTGCTCGCTCAATGGGCGCATTTCGAAGGGCGCAAGGCTAGCGTGGTTCTTGCTCTTCTTTACTATCGGGTTCTATGGCTCGGCACTCTACTTTTTCACTGTCTATCGCAGGGAAGTGGTTGCTGCGCTTCAACTATCCACGACGGAGAAACACCTCACACCGTCTCAGTGAGCGGTTAACCGGCCACACTCACCTTGAGAGCAAAATATCGCCAAGGCGATTGGCTGAATACACGCTTGCTCGACGTTGGATGGAAAATGGGCAATGCGCAGAGGCATGAATATTCCTTTGTTCTACAGTTAGATGTTTGAGGTATTTATTGGGGTATGATCTCGGGCAATCCTGCAGTCCCCCTTGGAATGGCCTGATTGCCCCGTGAATTAAGTAGCGTCCTGGCCACCATCATTTTTCATTTCAATTCCTTGGTAAGGGCCGCGCTCTCGTGTGGCGCGGAGCGCGGTGGCGTGGCCTTCGGCCGTCCGTGATCTGATCGCCTGCTGCGGTGAATGGCTGGAGAGCATGCTGCGGGATCCTATGCTGCAGTTACTGCATTCAGGCGCTGCACGCTGAATCCCACTCGGCTCATGAGCGACGTTGCAGTGCCGATACACAGGGTGAGTCCGATCCAGAGGGCGTATACGGCTTCTGATCCAGCGAAAACATGGCGCGTGCACTTGTAATTGGACCCAAGATCTCTGTCGGTTGCGACGGTTGCCCTGAGTCGGAGCATCAGGATTTTCCACGCTCGATAGCAGACCATGGCTCAACGCGGGACACTCCAGTTCCACTTCCGGGCGATGGCGGCGGAGCCTCGGGACGAACATCAAATGATCCTCAGGTATTCAATCGTCAGGGATTCGTCGATCGCATGTTGGGAGATGAGGAGTTTGCTCACCAGATTGCGGGGACGTTCGTTCACCGACTGCCGGGAATGCTCGAGGAAGTGAAGAAGAGCGTGGATTCGGGACCGGTGGAGTGCTTGCGAGGCGCGATTCACAAGATCAAGGGCTCGGCCGCGAATGTCGGTGGCGAGGCATTGAGTCATGCGGCGCGTCGAATTGAGCAGAATGAGATGGCACAGGCGCTGCCCGATCTGATTGCCGAACTGGAATCGCAGGCCGAGCTGCTGATGCAGGCTCTTCAGGCTTGGACGATCTAGCGTCGTACTGCCGTGGACCGCGCGAAATGGATAGAACTTCAGTTTCGTTGCGTAATGCCGATAAGAAGTAGTTGTTAGTCGTGGGCGGCTAAGGTTCGGCAGAGGGATGCACGGACCTAAGGGCGCGGAGCTGAGGAAATTGACCAGCGGCGTCAAACCTGATCCTGAATGTATGAGGGCACATGGCACAGAAGAGTACAGAAAGGCGTTCAAGAAACGAGGTTACAGGTCGCTCAAATGATGCAGGCCGTGAACGCAAAGAGAGTTCGCGGGAAAGCACGTGGCGCGTCGCTTCCCGTGCCTCGGCATCGTCACGAGCAAACAACAAGCTCAGGGTTTTGTTGGTGGATGACGACTTCACGTCTCGAGTGATGCTGCAGGGACTGCTGCTGCCACTTGGAGACTGTCATGTTGCGGTAAACGGAAGGGAAGCAGTCGATGCGTTCAGGGCAGCGTTCAACACTGCCCAACCTTACGATTTGATCTGCATGGATGTGCGGATGCCTGAGATGGATGGCGTTGAGGCTGTTCGAAAGATCAGGGGCATCGAGGAAGCAGAGGGAGTGCTATCGACCTCTGGAGTAAAGATCTTCATGACCACTGCCCTCAGCGATCTAAAGACCGTCAACTCTTCGTATGGCTCGCTGTGTGACGTGTATATGCTGAAGCCCATCGATGGATCAAGACTCAGACAACATCTGATCGACTTCCGGCTGCTCAGGACCCGCGTGCATCTCCGACCTTCACCACGTGACTAAAGCGGATTGACACAAATCTTTGTCGGTCGCTCTGATGCGGAATGGCAGTGCTGCTCGTGCATGGTGCGGCTGTTCTTTCACGGGATTCAGCTAAATGGCTGACATTTTTCGCTCGGAGTGAAGGACGCCCGCAAAGGCTGAACATTTCGTCTCTCTCGCCGATAAGGAGCGCAGGGCTGCTCACTCGAAATCGCGGTTCTTCGGGATCAACCTCTGGAAGGTGTGCGCGATGGCGCGGGTTTTGCTGGTAGAGGATAACGAACTGAATCGCGACATGCTGTCTCGTCGGCTAACCAAATGTGGCTGGGAGGTAAGTTGCGCGGAGGACGGATTACAGGGGGTGCAGATGGCCGAGCGCGACCACCCTGCGATCATCCTGATGGACCTCAGCCTGCCTTTGTTGAGTGGGTGGAACGCCACTCGGCGAATCAAGGCGGATGCGGATCTCCGTTCCATTCCAATTATCGCTCTGAGCGCTCACGCGATGCGCGAGGACCGAGCATCTGCACTCGATGCTGGATGCGACGAGTTCGAGACCAAACCGATCGAGTTCGAACGGCTCATTACGAAGATGAACAAGCTTATCAATGGAGAGGCTGCACGATGATCTGCAACCGGATACTCGTTGTCGATGACGAAGAGCTCAATCGCGATATTTGTATCCGCCGACTCGAGCGCAAGGGATTCCACGCGATTTCCGCGTCTTGCGCTCATGAGGCCATCGAAGAGCTGCAGCGGCAGACATTCGATCTGGTGCTGCTCGACTACATGATGCCGGGCCTCAGCGGGCTGGATTTGCTGAGGTTCCTGCGCCGGTCCTGGTCCGCCCAGGATTTGCCGATCATCATGGTCACGGCGGTGACGGACAGCACCAGCATTGCCGAAGCGCTGGATGAGGGGGCGAACGACTACATCACCAAGCCGATTGACTTCTCGGTCGCGATGGCCCGGATACGCTCCCAACTGTCGAGGAAACGAGCCGAAGCCGCCCTCAGGCAAAGCGAAGAGAGGTATGCTCTGGCCGCGCGGGGCGCAAACGATGGGCTCTGGGATTGGGATCTCGAGGCCAGCCAGATCTACTACTCGCCGCGTTGGAAGGAGATGATCGGATTCGGTGAGAACGAGCTCTCGCAGGAGCTGTCAGAGTGGATGTCTCGCGTGCATGACGCAGATCGCGCGGCACTGGAAGAGGCGTTCCGACAGCATATCGAGCCTGGAGGAGAGACAACGTTTGAATGTGATTATCGTCTCCGTCATTGCGATGGATCGTACCGATGGATGTCGATTCGCGCGCTCGCAGTTCGGAACGCGGACGGAAGGGCGATCCGCATGGTGGGTTCTCAGAGCGACGTCACGGAGAAGATTACGACGGACTCGCTGACGGGGCTCGCCAACCGCCTTCTGTTCGAGTCTCAGCTCTCCGATTCGCTCCAGCGGCTGCGCGAGGATGCGCGTTCACGTTTCTCCGTCGTGTTTATTGACGTTGATCGATTCAAGTTGATCAACGACAGCCTGGGGCATGCGGCTGGGGATACGTTATTGCGCGAGGTGGCACATCGGCTCCGCAAATCGGTGCGCGACATCGATATTTCCTCGCGATCTGAACAAGACGTGATCGCGCGCCTCGGTGGAGATGAATTCGCCATCATCCTGAACGGCGTGGGAGATGCCAAACTGGCAGAAAAAGCTTGCGAGCGGATTGCGAGCGCAATGCGCCCCGTCTTCCGTCTGCCGGACAACGAGGTCTACTGCTCGTTGAGCATCGGAATCGTTCTTGCCATAGATGGGGGAGAGGATCCCTCTGCCTTGCTGCGCGATGCAGATACAGCGATGTACGCCGCCAAGGCGGAAGGGGGCGGCCGCTGGGCGTTGTTCGAACCGGCGATGCAGGATCGGGTCCGGCTGCGGCTTCAGACAGAGACTGATCTACGACATGCGCTCGATCGCGGAGAGCTTCGCGTCTTCTACCAGCCGCGCGTGATGCTGGAGACGGGGGAAATTCGAGGTTTTGAAGCGCTGGTCAGGTGGATGCATCCCTCGCGCGGGCTCATTTCACCCGCGGAGTTTATCCCCGTTGCAGAGGAGACGGGCCTCATCGTCGGGATTGGCAGCTGGGTGCTTAGAGAGGCTTGCCGGCAGATGCAGGAGTGGCACGAACGGTATCCCCATGTTCCGCGTCTTGATGTGGCTGTCAATTTGTCTGTGCGTCAATGCCGCGAACCTGGGTTGGTGAACCAGGTCAAGACTGTTCTTTCGGAAACCGGCCTGGCTCCGGAATGCCTTCACCTTGAGCTAACGGAGAGTCTTCTTCTGGACGATGTGGAGTCCGCAAAGGCGCTTCTTCAGGATCTGAAGGCGCTCGGTGTCGGGTTGAAAATCGATGATTTCGGGACTGGATACTCGAGCTTGCGGTATCTCTGCGACCTGCCGTTCGACACGCTGAAGATCGATCGGTCGTTCACGGTGCAACTGGGCGCAGACATCGGCGACTCCGGGGAGTCTTCCATGATTAAGACCATTATCGCCATGGCCCAGAACATGAATATGGGCGTGATCGCGGAAGGTATTGAGTCAGAGGATAACGTTGAGCGGCTTCTGGCTTTTGGATGCCAGTTCGGCCAGGGGTATTTTTTCTCCAAGCCGATCAGCGCAGCGGATACCGAGCAACTGCTTGCCGAAGGACGCGCACTTGGACAGGTCGCCCTTGCGCATGCGGCATGTACAGGTGAAGTTCTATGAACACGAAAAGATGGATCAGTCTTGTTTCGACGATACTCGCTGTTGCTGATTCTTCGGGTGTATTTGCACAGAAGGCATCTGCACCGGACCTCTCATCACTCAACTTGGAACAGCTTACTCGGATCGAAGTGAGCACGGCGTTGCGTCGCGAGCAGGCTCTCTTTGAGACGCCCGCGGCCGTTTATGTGATCACGCATGAGGAGTTGATGCGATCGGGCGCGACAAGCGTGCCTGAGGCCCTGCGCATGGTGCCCGGAGTTGAGGTGGCGCAGATCGATGCCAATAAATGGGCGGTCAGCGCTCGGGGGTTCAACAGCAGATTTGCTAACAAGATGCTGATCATGATCGATGGAAGGAGCATTTACAACCCGGTGTACTCAGGGACCCTGTGGGATCAGAATGATCTGCTCCTCGAAGACATTGACCGCATCGAGATTGTGCGCGGTCCCGGCGCGACGATGTGGGGCGCAAACGCCGTGAACGGCGTGATCAACGTCGTGACTTCGAGGCCGCGCGACACCGGCGGCGTGTTGCTCGCTGGGCGAGCAGGCAACATCGACGAGGTCGCTTCCGCCCGTCTGGGCTCGGCGACAAGAAGTACCGTCAAGTCTCGCGTTTTCGCTAAGTATGTACGCCGCGGGGATCTCCTGACGGTAGACAACGGCTCTGCGCGGGATGGGGGAACCTCTGAAAGGGGCGGAGCGCGTCTGGATTGGCAGCCATCGAATCGCGATCAGTTGACGTTTCAGGGAAATCTATTTCGAAATCCTGAGACGCAGCGGATCGACTTTGGCTACAACCCGGTGGAGTTTTTGTACAGTTCGATTTATGGAGCGGGCGGTTTCGCGATGGGGAAGTGGGAGCGCAAGCTTGCCGGTTCTGATCTAGCTCTGCAAAGTTACTTTTCGAACGAGCACCGAAACGAGATCGGGATGAAGGTCGATATGAAGGTTGCGGATATCGATTTTCAGCACCACATTAACACAGGCTCGAGAAACGACATCGTGTGGGGTTCCAGTTTTCGCTGGACCTCCGACAGGATTTCCGGGAGCCAATCCTACTTTGCGCATGCTGATCATCTCGTCAGCTTGTTCAGCGCCTTCATTCAGGACAGTGTTGTCATTTCACCAGCCAAGCTTACCCTGACAGCAGGATCGAAGCTTCAATGGAACACGTACACGAAGTTCGAGTGGCAACCCCGTGTGTCGCTTATCTGGACACCTGATTCTGCACAAGCAGTGTGGGGAGCGGTCTCACGGGCGGTGCGCACGCCGTCGGACCAGGATCGCGACGTGCGGTTTCTATATCCGATGGGGACGAGCGAAGGAACCCCTCTGTTCGGACTGATCTGTGGCAATCCTGACTTGAAGGCTGAGATCGTGATTGCTCATGAGCTGGGCTATCGCCGTCGAATTGCGAAGTGGTTTTCGGCGGATGTAGCGGGATTTGTGAATCGATACGCCGATCTGCAAGCGACCCACATCGGAGAGCCTTTCCTGATCACGAGTCCAGAGTTGGGCATCGTTCAGCCATTCAAGTACGTCAACGGCTTCACCGCGCAGACCCAGGGTGTCGAAGTGTCGTTAGGCTGGACACCGGCGAAATCAATTCGAGTGCTCGGCAGCTATGCGTGGATGCAGGCGAGACTGCGGAACCACGGTGACGTAACAGTTCAGCCCTCTGGAGGGCAGGACTGGAGCACTCCGCGGAATACGTTCGATGTTCGAGCTCATTGGAACATGTCGCGGAGTTCAGGCATCGACGCCATCGTGAATGGCAATTCCACCGTGCCGTCGTCTTTGGGTATTCCTGTAGCGATTGTGTCCGGGCATACGCGCATGGATTTTCGAGTTACGCATGCACTGACGGAGGGGCTTGAACTCGCGGCCGGCGGCACCAACCTGCTGAGTGCCCGGCATCAGGAATTTTACCCGGAAGACTACACCCTGAATTCCTACGTTCCTCGCGGAATTTATCTGGCACTGAACTGGGCTCGTTGAGATTACACGGATGAGAGCGAACCGATCAGCCTTGCGGGCCGGGGGAGCGATTGCACTGATTGCAATGTCGCTGTCGCTGTGCGCTGCACAGGAGCCGATTCCCGATGAATACCAGGTTCGCGCGGCGATTATCGTCAACATCGTTCGGTTTGTGACGTTCAAGCAGAACGGCGACGATCTCCGCGGTCCGATTCGTCTCTGCCTGCTTGGATATGACCAGCAGAGCGCGCTACTTGAGGGCTATTTGAGTGCGCATCCGGTCGATGGGAGGCCATTCCAAGTTCGCAGGCTTTCGAATTCTGAGCGGCCGGAAGGATGTCAGGCGCTGTATGTATCGCCGGGCGAACGGCGTCGGTTTGACGAGATCTCTGAAGCGCTGTTGGGCGCCGGAGTACTGACAATCAGCGACGATCGAACGTTTGCGTTTAGCGGCGGGATCGTGGGTTTGCCGGTTGTTGGTGAGCGGATCGAGATTCAAGTGAATCTCGTACGCGCTGAGCAGAGCGGCATTGTGATCAGCAGCCGTCTACTCGGCCTCGCGAAAGTCATTCGGAAGGTCGCGAACAGATGATCAGCCGATTTGTCAGAGGGCGACGGATCCGAGCAAAGCTGGTCGTGTTGTCGACGGTGGTTGCGGGAAGCGCGCTTGTGCTTGCCGGGATTGCATTCTGGGCCTACCAATCCATCCTGTATGTAGAGGCTCTGAAGAGAGAATCTTCCACAATCGCTCAGATGCTTGCAGACAACAGCATCGCTGCGCTTACCTTCAGCGACAAGGCCGCGGCAACGGAGATCGCGAACACTTTGCGGGCTGAACCTCGCGTCGCCAAGGCGTGCTTCTTCGGCTCCTCGGATGCGGTGATGGCGATCTATCGGAGAAGCGGAGAGCCGGGAGACTGTCCGCCAGCAAACCCGCACGTCGTTGCGCGATTCACTCCTCACCACTTGCTGATTTTCCATCCGGTGTCGTTCAATGCGGAAACGGTGGGCTCCGTTTATCTGGAGATCGATCTGGCAGAGATGTATGGCATGTGGATCCGATTTGGAATCATCAGCGCCATCGTCCTGTGTATGGCCACGCTGTTTGCAATGGGGATTTCATCGAAGCTGCAGCGAACCATCTCGGAGCCGATTCTGCACCTGGCCAGTATTGCGAGTCAGGTATCGGGCAGCGGACACTACTCGCTTCGCGCCCTCAAGACCTCCGACGATGAAACGGGTCAGCTCATCGATCAATTCAACGACATGATGGCCAAGATCAGTGAACGCGATAAAGAGCTGAAGAGAGCTCAGGATGAACTGGAATTGCGCGTGGAAGAGCGGACACAGAGCCTTCGCGTCGAGATTGCGGAGAGGAAGGCTGTGGAGCAATCTCTGGTAAATGCGAAGCTGGCTGCTGAAGAGGCGAACGCTGCGAAGAGCGGCTTCCTCGCAAACATGAGCCATGAATTGAGAACTCCGCTCAACGCGATACTGGGGTATAGCGAGATGCTGGAGGAGGACGCTCGGGCGGCAGGGAACACCACCGCGGTAAGCGATCTGCAGCGGATCCTGTTCGCTGGGCGCCATCTGCTCAATCTGGTCAACGATGTGCTCGATATATCGAAGATTGAGGCTGGAGCGCTGCAGTTGCATCTGGAAACCGTTCACAGCAACGACATCACCAGAGAAGTTGTGGCGACGGTGGAGCCGTTAGCTCGCAACAATGGAAACCGACTCGAGTTGCGCGTGGATGGCGGCGGATTCATGCGCGTAGATGTCCTGAAGTTCAGGCAGAGTCTCCTGAATCTACTTAGCAACGCTTGCAAGTTTACGAGCAATGGTACGATCTCGCTGACGGTGGCGCGGTCCGTGCAGGGCGACAGCAAGATGCTGCGTTGGGATGTGAGAGATACCGGTGTTGGAATATCTGAGACAGATATGAAGCGCTTGTTTCAGCCATTCAGCCAGGTCGATTCGTCTTCTACGCGCCGGCACGGCGGAACTGGTCTGGGGCTTGCGATCAGTCAGAGGCTTTGCTCGATGATGGGCGGCAGCATCACATTAGCCAGCGCTCCCGGCGTTGGAAGCACATTTACGGTGCATATGCCTGCTGTCGATCAGTAGTTCTGATTCAGGGATCCGAATCTAGGAACCTCTGGATCTTTTGCGCGTCTTGCTCTGTCAAGACCATGTAGGGAATGGCTGCTCCGGGCTGGAGCGCAGTGGGTACATGATCCACCGCTGGAGGTTCTGCCGATTGTTCGGCAGAACGCCGGCGATGTACGAGCGTTGCGCGAAGGTCCTCCAACTGACTTGTGTGCCATTGACGCGGACATCACGCGCGGGGTGAGACCGTTCCGACAAGGTTCAAGTCGATGTGGACCTCTTTGGCTACTTTGAGAATGAAGACGCTCGGATCCTTCAGGCCCCACTTCACGTAGGGAACAATGAACGTTCCTTTGGCCGTGAGGTTCTGGCCGTCGATGTGTACCTGCATGGGGACGGTGAGGTCGTGCGGTGTGCCGTGGAGGGTGAAGCTGCCGGATACCTGAATATTGGAGTCGCCAGTGGCTGCGATTGTGCCTGTGTAGCTCTGCGGCTCGAAGGTGATGTCGGAGAAACGTTCGGTCTCGAGGACCTTGTTGTGCATGTTCTTGTCGCGGCCGTTGTCGCCGCTCTCGCCGCTCGTCGCTGATACGACAATGCTGCCGGACATCTTCGGTGCGTTGCGATCGAACTGAATGGTACCGCTACTCACATGGAATGTTCCGTGCACTTCGTGTCCTGTGCCGGTGAGAGCAAATCCAATGCTGCTGCTGCCGGGATTCACCGTGAATGTCTGTTGCTGCGCAAA
>Ga0105240_10003019_pt1 | contig 26474 bp, 22 predicted proteins | sample KBSC54metaG_FD_80426 | JGI IMG/M metagenome (GOLD analysis project Ga0105240, IMG submission 80426) | Corn rhizosphere microbial communities from Kellogg Biological Station, Michigan, USA - KBS C5-4 metaG | ecosystem: Host-associated > Plants > Roots > Rhizosphere > Soil | place: Michigan, USA...
ATCGGACCGGGGACGGTGAAGTTGGTGACGGTTGATGCTTGTTCGACTTCCATGATGTGGGGGCGGCGGTTAACGCCGGATTCGCTAAGTTGAAGCGGATTGTGCGCCACAGCATGCGAACGGATAAAGCAGGCAAATCCAACAACACTGTTCGCCGAGTTCGAACAATCGGCGTAAAATACTCGAATTAGTTTTGGGTGAATCGGCGCGCGGCCAATGCAGATGCGGTTTTCCAATGTTTTTGGATAAGCCTCGGAAAGCGCGATAAAGCCCGCCAATGGCAGCAAAAGATGGCAAATTGGCAGTGAAAAACACGTTTTTACCGCTGTTGCAAAACAATCGCGGCGGGTGATTTGTACAAATGCGACGACAAAATCGTTGCCAGGGAGAATCAAATGGACAGGTTTCAAGCAATGCAGGTCTTCAGCGCCGTGGTCGACGCCAACAGCTTCACGCGCGCCGCCGACAATCTCAATCTGCCGCGCACCACGGTGACGACGATTGTCCAGGGCCTGGAGAGTTTGTTGCAGGTGCGCCTGCTCAACCGCACCACGCGCCGCATCAGCCTCACGCCCGATGGCGCCGCTTATTACGAGCGCTGCGTGCGCATCCTGGCCGAAGTGGACGAGACCGAGGCCTCGTTCCGCAACGTCACGCGCGGCCCGCAAGGGCGCCTGCGCATTGACGTGCCGGCCTCGATCGGTCGCTTGCTGCTGCTGCCCAATCTGTGCGACTTCTATTCCAAGTACCCCGACATTGAACTGGTCATGGGCATGAGTGACCGTCCGGTGGACATGGTGCAGGAGGCGGTCGACTGCGTGATCCGCGTCGGCGACCTGCAGGATTCGAGCATGGTGGCGCGCCGCATCGGCACCTTCCAGGCGGTGACCTGCGGTTCGCCCACCTACTTCGAGCGCCACGGCATGCCGCACACCATCGAGGACCTGCAGAACCACAAGTCGGTGCACTACTTCTCCAGCCGCACGGGCCGCACCATCGACTGGGACTTCATGGTCGACGGCGTCACGCAGGAAGTGAAGATGGCCGGCAAGTTGTCGGTCAACGACGGCGATGCCTACGTCGCCTGCGCGCTGCAAGGTTTCGGCCTGGTCCAGGCGCCGCTGTACATGATCCAGCCGTTCCTCGAGGACGGCCGCCTGGTCGAAATCCTGTCGCAGTGGAAGCCGGTTCCGATGCCGATTTCGGTGGTCTACCTGCACAATCGCCACTTGTCGCCCAAGGTGCGCGCCTTCGTCGACTGGGTCGCCGAACTGTTCGCCACCTGCCCGCTGCAAAAGGGCTGCCAGATGGGTATTGCGGCCGATGCCAAGGAATCCCATTTCACCAGCAAGCCGGAGAGCAACACCATCCGCGCCGTCATCGAGCAGCACAACATCGCCGAAAGCGTGTTCTAAAGCGCGCGTCAGCTCTTTCGTTTTTCCATGCAGCGGCCCGCCTGGTTTCAGGCGCGTCGCTGTTTTTGCGTGGGCGATCGCTGCTGGCATGCTGATGATCCTTGTCTGCTCAGACCGTCGACGAGACCGCGTGCTTCCTGATGCAGAAAGCAACGCGTCCTTCCGCCGGAAAGGGCGAAAAGCGTCGGGTAATGTCTGGAAAGTTCGTGAAGTGCCGAGGCGGTAGCGCGAATGTGCGCGCCGGTGGTCGGCGGTCCGGTGAAGCGCTGTCTTGCATGGTCGGACCGAAAGCGGGACGACGGACAGTTTGAATCGTGTATTTGGCGTGAAGAGATTATGCGCGCAGCGCAGCAATTTCGGTTTGCTGAAAGCTGTCGAATATTTGCCTGATTCTCCAATGTGATGGCGAATCAGGCAGTTTTTATGTTTTTTGGATTCGATTCCGCTCGCGGGGGAGGGTGTTGCCGGAGGGATGATCGCGAAAGCCGGTGCGCTTGCAGAAATACGAGCGGATCGAAAGACTATCGTGCCGCGTCAGGCAGTGCAAGGCTTCCTGGACGATGATGCGGGGATGGACGGAAATGCAAGAGACGTCCTTTTCTCAGCGAGTTAGGCTTCTTGTCGTGTGCAAATTCAAACGTCGAATTTGGCTTGGATACCCAATTCTCCTGATTATTTGCCTATTTCTCCAATTGGCGGTGGCGGAGATTCAGGCAAGTCGGCAATCTGGAGTAAGCTGACTGCTTCCCCTCTCCCGACCTGGAACCGCCATGGATCTGAACGACGCTCCTACCGATATCGACTACAACGCCGACGCGCCTGCGCCCGGAGCATCCGGACCCGCGAATCTGGGCGGTGAAGCCGACGAGCGCCTGGGTGCGGCACAGCGCGAACTGGTCACCTTGATTGAACGCCTGACCGAAGGCGCCGAAGGTTCGCTGGAAACCGGCATCGACGGCTTCTTCCTGCATCGCATCACCAATCCCCAGGGGCCCAAGCACGCGGTGCAAAAGCCGGTGTTCTCCGTGATTGCCCAAGGCGCCAAGCGTTTGTACGTCGGCGACGACGTCTATGATTACGATCCGATGCATTATCTGGTGTCGTCGGTGGATCTGCCGATGGTGGGCAAGGTGACCATGAGCAGTCCGGAAACGCCTTACCTGGGTCTGCGCATCGACCTCGACACCCGCGAGATCGGCTCGCTGATCGGCGACGAGCATCTGCCGCAGGGCATTCCCTCTGACGCTTCGCGCGGCCTGTTCGTCAATCGCCTCGACATCACGCTGCTGGACGCGGTGCTGCGGCTGTTGCGCCTGTTGGAGACGCCGCGCGATATCCCGATCCTGGCGCCGATGGTCAAACGCGAAATCCTGTATCGCCTGCTGATGAACGGCCAGGGCGCCTTGCTGCGCCAGACCGTGCTGCAGGACAGCCAGATGAACCGCATCGCCAAGGCCATCCGCATGATGAAGGAAAGCTTCGCGCAGCCGTTGCGCGTGGACGACATCGCGCGCGACGTGCACATGAGCGTGTCGTCGCTGCATCATCATTTCAAGGTGGTGACGGCGATGAGCCCGCTGCAGTATCAAAAGAACCTGCGCCTGCAGGAAGCGCGCCGGCTGATGCTGGCCGACGATGTGAGCGTGGCGACGGCATCGCAGACCGTGGGTTACGAAAGTCCATCGCAGTTCAGCCGCGAGTACAGCCGCATGTTCGGCGCGCCGCCGCTGCGCGACAAGCGCCGCTGGCTCGAGGAAGAGGCACCGGCGTTATAGCAGACGGGACGGGGAGCCCGGCGCGTTTCCACGCAAGAGGCTAGAATCATCTTCCCTTACAGAACGCATCTTCCCAACGGAGACTCCCATGCAATATCGACGCCTCGGCAAAAGCAACCTGAAAGTCTCGGCCTTGTGCCTGGGCACCATGATGTTCGGCGACCAGACGCCCATCGATGAAGCGCGCAGCATCGTCGCCTCGGCGCGCGAGCATGGCATCAACTTCATCGACACCGCCGACGTCTACAGCAAGGGCAAGTCGGAGGAGATGGTCGGCAAGCTGCTGCAAGGGCAACGTAGCGACTGGGTGCTGGCGAGCAAGCTGGGCAACGCCATGAGCAGTGCGCCGAACCAATCGCATTATTCGCGCCACTGGATCGTGACCGAGACGGAGAACATCCTGCGCCGCCTCGATACCGATTATCTCGATGTGCTGTACATGCACCGCGATTACCACGAAGAAAACCTGGAAGAAGCGATCCAGGCACTGGGTGACCTGATCCGCGCAGGCAAGATCCGTGGCTTCGGCGTGTCCAACTTCCGCGGCTGGCGCATCGCCGAGATTGCGCGCCTGTGCGAGAAGAACAACGTGCCGCTGCCGTTGGTGTGTCAGCCGTATTACAACCTGTTGAACCGCATGCCCGAGGTGGAAATCCTGCCGGCCTGCGCCAACTACGGGCTTGGCGTGGTGCCTTACAGCCCGATCGCACGCGGCGTGCTGACCGGTAAATACAAGCCGGGCCAGAAGCCCGCAGAAGATACGCGCGCCGGGCGCGGCGACAAGCGCATCCTGGAAACCGAATTCCGTGAAGAGTCGCTGGTCATCGCCGAGAAATTGCAGCAGCACTGCGCTGCCCGCGGCGTCAAGCTCGGGCAATTTGCGACGGCGTGGGTGCTTGCCAATTCAGCGATCAGCAGCGTGATTGCCGGACCGCGGACCCTGGCGCAGATGGAAGACTATTACGATGCGGTGGAATTGAAGATCAGCGCGGAAGAAGAAGCGCTGATCGACAGCCTGGTGACGCCGGGTCATTCCTCGACACCGGGTTACAACGATCCGAGCTATCCGTTTTTCGGACGTGTCGCGGTCAAGTAAATCGGATTGATCCCGCTGCTGCCCGGCCGGTTCAGCTGGCCGTCGCGGGCCGCGCGGCTTTCTTCGGCAGTAGCGGAAGTTCTTCCAGGCGCGCCGCTTCGGCGCGCTTTTCTTCGTGCCAGCAAAGATTGAGCATCATGAAGTGGCTTTGCATGCCGACGTCGCGCGTAAACGTGCAGCTGGCGGGCGGCAGTGCTTTGCGGTTGATGGTCAGTTGTATTTGCGCCTCTCCGGCTGGCAGGGCGCGCCGGCTGGAATCGTCGACGACGGTGCGGCCGGTTTCGTCCGGCGTCAAGCCGCCGTATTCATGATCCGACAGCACATCAATGCTCACGCTGCGCACGATCTGCGTGGCGCAGCCGTTGTCGACCTGCATGTTGTCGATGGCAACGCCGACGTGCTCCGAGCGCTTGATGCGCTTGCCGTGTTCATTGAGATAGGTCACGCGTTCGCTGGTCTCGGGAAATTCCCTCACCGGCATGCGGCGCAGCGCCGCTTCACGCGCACAGGCGCGGTACGCCAGCTCCGCTTCGCGCTGCGCGTTGCTGTCGCTGATGCGTTCCCATATGTTCTTCCGGCGTGGCCACGGCCGCTTGCGCGAGCGCGCTGTCGCGCTCATGGTCATGGCAGGAGGCCAGCAATACGGTCGCCGACAGCACGGCGGCCGCAGCGAGAATGACTTTGTTCCTTGAAAGCGTCATGATGTTACCCCTTCGTTTCCCTTGAATGACGCGGCCCTGGCCCAAGATGGGCGAGCCGTTCATCGATGTCGCGGTCACGATTATGCGAGTTAGTTCAGGACGCTTAAATAGGACAATTCTCAAAATTCTGTTTTTCGTCCGAAAAACAAAATAACTTCCATCGCAAGGACTTTGTCTTACGACGAAGGTATCGAATCAGGAGGAGATGGGTCTGATTTTTCCGTTCTTGCGCCAACCAGGCCGACCGCCGCCACAACCTGACGGCGGTCGCGGAAAATCCAGGTCAGCCGCGCAGGATGTTGATGCGGCGGCTGGTTTCGGCGCGCAGCAGTTGCACGTCGGTGCCCGGCGTCAGCATGTCGACACCGTAGGCCTTCATGCGTTCCGCCATTTCCACCGAGCCGCAGAAGATGCCGACGTATTTGCCGCGTGCGTGCGAGACTTCAATGAGGTGCTTGATGGCCTGGTCGACCTTGTCGTCGCTCCATGCATCCGGGGCCAGGCCGAGTTCGATGGCGAGGTCGCTGGGACCGATAAAGATGCCGTCGAGATCCGGCACCGAGAGGATGTCTTCCACCGCGGCCAGGCCCTGGCGCGTTTCGATCATGGCCAGCGTGAGCACGGTGCGGTTGGCGTGTTCGAAATAGTCCTTGCCGCCGTATAGCACGCCGCGCGCCGGGCCGTAGCTGCGGCCGCCGCGCGGCGAGTAATGGCAGGCGCGCACGAAACGCTCGGCGTCTTCCCTGGAATTGATCAGCGGGCAGATCACGCCGTAGGCGCCGGCGTCGAGCAGTTTGTTGATTTCGCCCAGGCTGTTTTCGGAGCAGCGCACCAGCGGCGCAGCATTGGTGGTGGAGATCGCCTGCAGCATCGGCACCGCCGATTCGATCGAGAACAGGCCGTGTTGCAAGTCGACGGTGACGGCGTCATAGCCGCAATCGGCGACCACTTCGGCGAGGAAAGAATTGCCGATGGACGCCCAGCCGTTGAGGGCCAGTTTCTTTTGCGCGAACAAGGCGCGCAGGGGGTTTTGCCGCATTCCGGTCTCCATATGTTATTGGTTGGTTCGGATATGGTATGCGGATTCCACCTGTCACGCAGGGCGTCGGATAAATCGCTGGGGAGCGGCGCTGAAAATTATCTCGTGTAGCGGAACGGCGCGCCGTCGATCGCCGTCTTGCGACCGCCGATTTGCGCCGCCAGCAAGGCTGCGCTGCCACAGGCAAGCGTCCAGCCGAGCGCGCCCTGGCCAATGTTCAGGTAGAGATTCTTGACCGGCGATGGGCCGATGACCGGCACGCCGCTCGGCGTGGCCGGACGGAAGCCGGCCCACGGCGACAACCGTGCGGCGTTGCCGGCGTGAATTGCGCCCGGGAACAGCTCGTCGGCGCCATTGCTCAGTTCGTCGACGGCGCGCTGCGGAATGCGCGTGTCCATGCCGACCAGCTCCACTCGGCCGGCCACGCGCAGACGGTTGCCCAGGCGCGCATAGACGATCTTGCGCGAGATGTCGGTGATCGATACCTGCGGCGCGGCGGCTTGCGACAGTGCGTCGTCGAGCGGCACGGTGATGCTGTAACCCTTCAACGGATACAGCGGCAAACTGAATCCAGCCCGGCGCGCGAAGTCCGCGCTGTCGGCGCCCAGCGCCAGCACGAATGCGTCGGCATCGATGGCACTCGAACCGGTGCGCACCGACGCCATGGCGCCGTCGCGCATCGTTACGCCGGTGACCGTGGTGGACGGCAGGAAGCGGAAGTTCGGATTGGCCTGCATGCGCTCGACCAGCGCCTGGCAAAACTGCGCACAGTCGCCGGCTTCTTCGCTCGGCGTGTAGACGCCGCCGGCCCAGTTGCGGCGCGCCTTGCCCAGCGCCGGTTCGATTTCCAGGCAGCGTGCGGCGTCGATCACTTCCTGTTGGCAACCGTGCTGCGCCTGGAAGGCAATTTGCTTGCGCGCCGACGCCAGTCCGGCCGGATCCGTGTACATCACCAGTTTGCCGGCGGTGCGATGGTTGAATTCGATCGGCGCCGCTTGCAGGATGTGCGTCATCTCGTCGCGGCTGTAGAACGCCAGTTGCAGCAATTCGATGGTGGTGCGCTGCACGCGCGCGGCATTGCTGGCGGCGAGGAATTTGGCCAGCCAGCGCCATTGCGCAGGATCGAGTTTCGGTTTCAGCGTCAGCGGCGAGTCGGCGCTGAACAGGTAATGCGGCCAGTGCGTCCATACCGATGGATCGGCCAGCGGCGCGACGTAGGAATAACTCAGCTGGGCGCCGTTGCCGAGGCTGGTGCCGGCGCCGGCTTGCGCGCGCGCATCCAGCAAGGTGACCTGGTGGCCGTCTTCGAGCAGACGATACGCTGAAGTGACGCCGATGACGCCGGCGCCGAGTACGCAGATATGCATTGCTTGTTCCTGTTGGGCGGGACACTCCTGCAGCGGAACTGCCGCTGTCAACTTTCCGGCTTGCGCGGGCAAAGATGCGGCCAGGATGGCGGTCGCCGACGGTGATGATGGATAGCGCCAACTATACGCAATTTCAGTTTCCCTGTCGTATGCCGAATCGGCATTGTCTGCGATGCCCCGTCATCGGATCACTTGCCGCCGAAGGCTTGCACCGGTATCCATTTGCCGCTGCGTACCTGGTAAATCGTATAAGCCGGGTTGAGCAGATTGCCTTCGGCGTCGAAGGCAATCGTGCCGGTCAGGCCCTTGTACTTCAGCTGGTGCAGGGCGGCCGCAATGCGCGGCGGGTCCAGCGAGTCCGCCTGCTGGATGGCCGCAGCGATGGCGTATGCCGCGTCGTAGGCGAACGGTGCGAACAGTTCAATCGGACCGCCATAGGCCGCGGTGAATTTGTCCTGGAATTTTTTCCAGCCGGCCATTTTTTCCTGGGCCTGGCCGGGCGCCAGGCCGAAGGTTCCTTCGCCGTCGGCGCCTGCTAGCCGCAGGAAGGTCGGACTGACGATGCCGTCGGCCGCTAGCAGCGTGGCGTTGACGCCGGCGCGTCGCATCGCCAGCTTGAGCGCGGCTGCTTGCGGTCCGAGGCCGCCGAAGAAAATCAGATCGGCGTCGGTGTTGCGCGCTGTGGTCAGCGCGGCATTGAAGTCGGAGGTCTTGCTGCTGATTGTCTGCCGCGCCACGACAGCCGAGCCTTTGTCCGGCAAGCCTTGCATGAACTGGTTCGCCAGCATGGTGCCGAAGCCGGTGTCGTCGTGGATCACCGCGATGCGCCTGGCCTTGAGTTGCTGCAAAGCGAAGGTGCTGGCGTAACGCCCGCCATCGTCGTCATGGCCGACGATGCGGAAGCTATCGGCGTACCCGTTTTGCGTGTATTGCCTGCCGGTTGAACCCGGCGCGATCTGGGGAATGCCGGCCGCATGATAGATGTTGGCGGCGGGCATGCTGGCGCCGGTATTCCAATGGCCGATCACGGCGACGACTTCGGATCTGACCAGGTAATTGGCCACCAGCGCTGCCGTATGGATGTCGCCACGGTCGTCCTGCGTGAGCAACTTGAGCAGTACCGGGCGGCCGCCCACGGCAATGCCGCGCGCATTGATTTCGGCAATGGCCAATTCCACCGCGTGCGCCTGGCTCTGTCCCATCTGCGCGGAACTGCCGGACAGCGGCCCGGCGAAACCGATCTGTATCAATCGCGGCGTCTCGGCGGCGGACACGGTCATGGGCAGGCAGCACATGCATGCCGTCAGCAGGGCGTCGAGGAAGCGCCTGCGCCGAACAAGGGACGGAAGGGGAAAGAAGGCAAATCTGGCCATGTACGATGCTCCCCGAGGCGTGAAGTCCAGGATCAATTATCGGCAGCAAGGCCCCGCCATTGAAGTCTTGTGCAGGATATTTGCAAACTATTCTCCAAACTGCTGTTCCGCGGAAGCGCTTTCGTGCCGTAAGGCACGCTGCGGCGGGCAATGTGGCGCCTGAGGTACAATAACGCCCGAAGCAAGCCAGACAGCCGCTGGTCATCGTGTCATGCGATGACGGGAGGAAGGTCCGGACTCCATAGAGCAGGGTGACGGTTAACGGCCGTCCGCTGAAAGCCGGCGCAAGCCGGTATAAGGCGAGGAACAGGGCCACAGAGACGAGCGTATTAAGTTACGGTGAAACGCGGTAACCTCCACCCGGAGCAATCTCAAATAGGCACGCGTTGATGTTGCTCGCGGAGCGTGCGGGTAGAGAGCTTGAGCGCCGGAGCAATCCGGGGCCTAGAGGAATGGCTGTCATAACGGGCAACCGTCGTAACAGAATCCGGCCTATCGGCTTGCTTCATTGAATTCACAGAAATAGAGAAGATCGATCTCCCGGCTCACGAGGCGGGCGAGGTCGCATAAAACGATTTCAGAGACATCAGGATCCCCATGAGCCAACCGGTTTTGTTTGAAGAACTGGCCACGCAGAATGGCCGCCGCATCGGCGTCGCCACGCTGGCTTCCGAAAAAACCTTGAATGCGCTGTCGCTCGACATGGTGCATCTGCTGACGCCGCAGTTGCGGCAGTGGGCGAAGGATCCCGAGATCGCGATGGTGTTGTTGCAGGCGCAGGGTGAAAAAGCCTTTTGCGCCGGCGGCGACCTGCAAAAGATCTACTCCAGCATGCGCGAGCATCACGCCTCGCCGGCGCGCGACGACATTCGCGGCAATCAGTATGCGGCTGAATTCTTCGAACACGAATATCGCCTCGACTACGAAATCCATACCTACCCCAAGCCGATCCTGTGCTGGGGCCATGGCATCGTCATGGGTGGCGGCATCGGCCTGATGGCCGGCTGCAGCCACCGCGTGGTCACCGAGCGTTCGCGCCTGGCCATGCCGGAAATCACCATCGGCCTGTATCCCGATGTCGGCGGCAGCTGGTTCCTGAGCCGCGCGCCGGGCAAGCTGGGCGCCTTCCTTGCGCTGACCGGCGCACTGATGAACGCGGAAGACGCCAGGTTCACAGGGCTGGCCGATTACCGCGTCGCCCACGCCGACAAGCAAAAAGTCATCGACGCCCTGCTGCTGCAGAACTGGGGTGACGGCGATGACGCCGCCGTTCTCGGGCGCGTGCTGCAACAAGCCGAGCGCGACGTCGCCGCCGAGGTGGCGTTTGCGCCTTCGGCGCTGCGCGAGAATTTCGATCTGATCAATATGCTGTGCAGCGGCCAGACCGTGCCCGACATCGTCGACGCCATCCTGGCCCACAAGACCGACAATCCGTGGCTGCAAAAAGCCATCGCCACGCTGACTGCCGGCGCACCCGGTTCGGCCGCACTGGCGCTGGCCTTGCAGCAGCGCGTGCGGCACATGTCGCTGGCCGAAGTGTTCCGCCTGGAATTCGTGGTGACGCTGCATTGCGCGACGCGCCCGGATTTTGTCGAAGGCATCCGCGCGCTGATCATCGAAAAGGACCAGAAGCCGAAGTGGAATCCCGCCCGCCTGGCCGACGCCACGCCGCAATGGGTGGACGGCTTCTTCGCCGATCCATGGCCGGCAAGCGAGCATCCGCTGGCCGACTTGGTCTGATCAATCTCTGATTACACCGTAGACGCCTGCAGCCGCTGCTGCAGGCGGTCCAGCGTGCGCACGAAAATGTCGGGATCGTCGACCGCGCGCGCCAACACCAACGCGCCCTGAATGCCGGCCAGAATTTCCTCGGTCAGGGCCGCCGCTTCATCGACTTCATAGCCGCCGCGTTGCAAGGCAGCGTGCAGCGCCGCCGCCCAATCCACGAAATAGCTCTTCACCTTGTCGGCAAAACGGTCGCGTACATTGACCAGCGCAAAGACGCCCACCAGGCATACCTTCCTGCCCGACAGGAAATAGCGTTTCACTTCATCGAACATGCGATCGATGCCGGCCATGGCGTCGGCGCTGTCACGCAAGGGCACGAATACCTCGCGCTGGAACCAGCCGTCGATGTGGCTCAGCACCGCGTTGGCCATTTCATCTTTGCCGCCTGGGAACAGGTTGTACAGGCTGCCTTTGCCGAGACCGGTGCCTTCGGTGATGCGCGCCAGGCTGGCGCCCTCGTAGCCGTAAGCGCGGAAGATCTCCGCCAGCACCGGAATCAGTTCATCGCGTTGCGTGCCTGCAGCCATTACAGGCCGAGGTCGCTCAGGCTGGGATGGTCGGCCGGGCGCGGCGCCGATTGATCCCAATGGAATTTGCGTTCGCTTTCCTTGATCGGCAGATCGTTGATCGAGGCATGGCGCGCGCGCATCAGGCCGTGTTCGTCGAACTCCCAGTTCTCATTGCCGTAAGAGCGGAACCAGTTGCCCGAATCGTCGTGCCATTCGTAAGCGAAACGCACCGCGATGCGGTTGCCTTCGAACGCCCACAACTCCTTGATGAGGCGGTACTGCTGTTCGCGCACCCATTTCTTGCTGAGGAAGGCGACGATGGCGGCTCGACCCTGCACGAAGTCGGCGCGGTTGCGCCAGCGGCTGTCTTCGGTATAGGCCAGCGAGACTTTTTCAGCGTTGCGGGTGTTCCAGCCGTCTTCGGCGGCGCGGACTTTCTGGATCGCGGTGTCGCGTGTGAACGGTGGAAGCGGAGGGCGGGATGTCGTCATGTGGGCACCTGTATCTGATTGAAGTTGGACTGCGGACGAGCGTTTTGTACCGATCGGTAAACAAAGTCTAGTGCGACGCCGAAGCGGATGCAAGCCGAATCGACGTACCTGTCGTCGCGGACAACTGTGCTTCGTCCAGTGCTGGAGAACTGTGCACTTCGGGGGCGTATCAGGATCGCCAGAGTCGTAAAATTGTTATCAGTCATCAGATGACATAAAGGCAAGTCATTCTTTTTTGCGGATGGTAGCTGCGACAAGGCTTTCAAGGCGATCAAGCCGCTCTGAAACGTGAATGCAGGGATGAAAAAAATACCGCCATAAATCTCCTTGCGTTCAAAATTTTCATGTTGTACGATGACTGTCAATTAAAAATAACGATATGCCGGAGACACTCCATGACTGCTTTTACCTTGCTTGCGTTGTCCAGTATCTGATTTTCCGCGCGCCGCGATGACGGCGCGTTGAAGTTGTTGTTCCTTCTGTGCCGAGTCGGTGCCGTCTCATGCCCGCGCGGATTCAATCCGGGTGGCGCCACGTCGCCTGCTCGGCGTCGGCAATTCAACCAGCGACGATTCATGACCATGAGCGATTTGCAAGATCAGGTACGACCCTTTAAGCGCCTGCTGCTGACCGGCGCCGCCGGTAACCTCGGCCAGGTGCTGCGCAAGCGGCTGAAACCCTGGACCCAGATAGTGCGCCTGTCAGACATCGGCGACCTTGGCGCAGCAGCGCCCGGCGAAGAAGTCGTCGCCTGCGATCTGGCCGATAAGGCCGCCGTGTACGACATGCTGGAGGGTGTCGACGCCGTGCTGCACTTTGGCGGCCGTTCGCTGGAAGCGCCGTTCGAGCAACTGATGCACGCCAATATCCAGGGCACCTACAACCTTTACGAAGGCGTGCACAAGCACGGCATTCGCCGCGTGATCTACGCCAGCTCCAGCCACGCGGTCGGTTACTACCCGACTACCGAGCGCATCGACGCCGACAGTCCGCTGCGGCCCGACGGCCTGTATGGATTGACCAAATGTTTCGGCGAATCGCTGTCGCGTTATTACTTCGACCGCTTCGGCGTCGAGACGGTGTGTCTGCGCATCGGCTCGTGTTTTCCCGAGCCGCGCAACGCGCGCATGCTGGCGACTTTCCTGAGCTACGACGACTTCGTCGAACTGGTGCGCTGCGCGCTGTTCACGCCGCGCGTCGGCCATAGCATCGTCTACGGCGTCTCCGACAATCGCATCGACTGGTGGGACAACAGCAAGGCCGGCCATCTGGGTTTCGTGGCGCAGGACAGCGCCGATGCATTCGCCGGACGCTTCCCTTTCAACGGCGCATGGCCTGCAGCCGACGACGCCGGCAATTTCCAAGGTGGGCCGTTCATCCTGGCCGGTCCGCAATACGAATAGAAAACACACACCATGCAAGGTCTCCCGCTCAACGACCAGCGTTACGACGTCGCCGAAAGCCCGTTCTGGCACGCAGCCCAATCGGCCTGGTACTGGGTCGACATCCCGCGCAAGCTGATTTGCCGGCAGACCGTCGACGATGCTTACCAACAATGGCAGCTGCCCGAAATGGTTGCCTGCATCGCACCGGATGACGACGGCGGCCTGATCGCCGGCATGCATACCGGCATTTTCAGCGTGCAATTGCAGGACGATGGCCAGGCGCAACTGAGCAAGCTCGCGCAGCCGGCAGGACTGCAAGCCGATCAGCGTTTCAACGACGGCCGTTGCGATCGCCAGGGACGTTTCTGGAGCGGCGTGATGTGTCTCGACATGTCGCTGGCGCGCGCCGACGGCAAACTGTATCGCTACGATGGCGCGGGTTTGTCGGCGCCGGTGGTGGAGGGCCTGATCGTCCAAAACGGCCTGGCCTGGTCACCCGACGGCAAGACCATGTACCTGTCGGATTCGCATCCATCGAGCCGCCTGGTCTGGGCGTTCGACTACGACGTCGACAGCGGCACGCCCTCGCGTCGCCGCGTGTTCGCAGACCTCAATGAACACCGTGGCCGCCCGGACGGCGCGGCCATGGACGTCGACGGCTGTTACTGGATCTGCGCCAACGATGCCGGTTGCCTGTTGCGTTTCACTCCGCAAGGCAAGCTTGATCGCACGATCGAACTGCCCGCCAAAAAACCATCCATGTGCGCCTTCGGCGGCGACGACATGAAGACCATGATCGTCACCAGCATCAGCCTCGGCGCGCCTGCAGGCGACGATGGCGCAGGCCGCATCTGGACGCTGAGTCCCGGCGTCGCCGGCATGCGCGACACACCGTTTGCGAAAGGATAGACCCACCAGACAAGCAGCGGGCAGCAAAGGACCAGCATCAGACGCATCAGACGCAACCAAAAGTAGACCTATATAAAACTACAGGAGACATGATGAACACGACCAACGCATCCAAACGACAATTCCTCAAGACCGGCCTGGCCATCGGCGGCGCAGCAGCAGCCGGACTGTCCGGCAATCTCGCCTTCGCGCAGGACAAGCCGCTGGTCACGCTGCGCATGTCGTCGACCTTGCCGCTCGACGCCAACTCCGCCCACTATGTCTGGTACAGCCGTTTCGCGCAGAACCTGAAGACTGCGGTCGGCAACAAGATCGTCGTCAATTATTTCCCCAGCGACCAGCTCGGCAAGGAGTCCGACGTCGTCAACCAGGTGCGCATCGGCAGCGTCGACATGATGATCTCCGGCTCGTCGATCTGGTCCACCACCGTGCCGGAAATCGGCGTGCTCGACATGGGTTACCTGTTCGCCAACCTCGATCATTCCGGCCGCGCCCTGGACGGCAAGGCCGGCGCCATCCTGAGCAAGATGATGTACGACCGCGTCGGCGTGCAGGTGCTGGGCTGGGCCTACTCGCTGGGCGCGCGCAACGTGTTCACCAAGAATCCGGTGCGCAGCGTGGCCGAATTGAAGGGCATCAAGCTGCGCGTGCTGCCGGTGAAGAATTTCATCAGCACCTTGCGCTACATGGGTGCGGTACCGACGCCGATCCCCTTCGGTGAAATCTATACCTCGCTGCAGACCGGCGTGGTCGACGGTTTCGAGCACGATGCGCCGACTGCGCTGGCGGGCAAGTTCTTCGAAGTCGCCAAGTACTGCGCGCTGACCCAGCACATCTATAACCCGCAGACGCCAGTGATCAGCAAGCGCTCGTTCGCCCGGATTCCGACCGACCTGCAAAAGGCCTTCCTCGACGCCGCCACCGAGGCGACCAACTATCAGCGCCAGCGCGCCGCCGACATGGAACGCGAGGCTTTCGACAAACTCAAGGGACTCGGTCTGACCGTCTCGACGGTGGATCGCGAAGCGCTGCGCAAGGACGTCGCGCCACTGTGGGGCGAGTTCACTGCGCAATATCCGGCAGTCAAGCCGGTGGTCGACGAGATCGTTGCAGCACGCGGCTGATGCAACGCGCAACTGAGCGAAGCCAAAGGAATCCATGATGAAAACGATGACTGCGCCGCTGGCGCCGGTGGACGCTGAAGAAGCCGAGAATGTGATCCATTCGCTGCACGCGTCGCCCAACGATGCGGTGGATTACCCGCGCCTGCAACGCGCGTTGGAGCTGGCCTCGGCGGCGGTGCTGGCGGTCGACGTGCTGGTGGTGTTCTTTTCGGTGATCTGGCGCTATGCCTTGCACGACCCGCTGGAATGGTCGGAAGAAGTGGCGCGCGCCCTGATGATCACGCTGGTGTTCTTCGGCGCCGCCAGCGTGCTCGGACGCAGCCGTCACGTCGGCATCGACAGCTTGCGCGGCGTTTTCCCGAAATCCTGGTTGCCATACGTGCTGCGGCTGTGCGACTGGGTGATCGCCTTTGTTTCGCTGTCTCTGGCTTATACCACCTGGCTGCTGCTGGAGATCAGCAATGACCAGACCACACCATCGGGCCTGCCACAGACGATCTTCGTCTTGCCGGTGCTGATCGGCAGCCTGCTGCTGTCGGTGTTCGCTCTGACGCACGCCCTCAAGAAGTTCGGCCGCCACGCACTGGTCTCGGGTCTGATCGGCGCGGTGGTGGTCGGCAGCGTGCTGGCGTTGCAGGCGATCTGGCCTGATCACGCGCTGCGGCCGATGCACGTGTTGCTGTTCGGCTTCCTGTTCTGCCTGGTGGCGGGGGTGCCGATTGCCTTTGCACTGACCTTCGGTGCGCTGATGTTCTTCCTGCTGGAGCCGAGCTTGTCGGTGATGGTGTTTGCCCAGCAGGTCGCGGCCGGCACCGATCACTTCGTCATGCTGGCGGTGCCGTTCTTCATCCTGGCCGGCATGGTCATGGAATGCAACGGCATGTCGTCGCGCCTGATCGAGCTGCTGCTGCGCATGTTCGGCCGCCTGCGTGGCGGTCTGAACCTGATCATGGTGACGGCGATGGCGTTCTTCTCGGGTGTATCGGGCTCCAAACTGGCCGACGTCGCCGCAGTGGGCGGCATCCTGATGCCGGCGGTGCGCCAGACCAAACAGAATCCGAACGAAGCAGCCGGTCTGCTGGCCGCCTCGGCCATCATGGCAGAAACCATCCCGCCCTGCATCAACATGATCATCCTCGGCTTCGTCGCCAACCTGTCGATCGGCGGTTTGTTCCTGGCCGGGATCTTGCCGGCGCTGGCGATGGCGATCGCGCTGTGCATCATGGCGTATTACACCGGTCGCAAGGTCGACGTCAGCGTGGTGTTCATCAAGCCGCGCCCGCTGGGCAAGCTGATCGGCGGCGCGCTGGTCGGACTGATCATGATCGTGATGATCGGCAAGGGCGTCGCCTCGGGGATTGCGACCTCGACCGAGATTTCGTCATTCGCGGTGGTCTACGCCATCGTGGTCGGCTGGCTGGCGTTCCGCGAGCTCAACCGCAAGGTACTGGTCAAGCTGTTCGTCGACGCCGCCTCGATGTCGGGCATGGTGCTGTTCATCGTCGCCGCAGCCAGCAGCGTGGCGTATGCCTTGACGGTGGAGCAGATCCCGCATGCGCTGGCCGAACTGATGGTGAGCCTGGCGCACGATTACGGCAGCTGGATGTTCATCCTGATTTCGGTGCTGGCGCTGATCCTGTTCGGCGCCGTGCTGGAGGGCGCGCCGGCGCTGATCATCTTCGGGCCGTTGCTGACGCCGATTGCGGTGCAGCTTGGCTATAATCCATTGCACTTCGCCATCATCCTGGTGATTTCGATGGGTATCGGTTTGTTCTCGCCACCGTTCGGGCTGGGCATGTACGCGACGTGCGCAATCGCGCAGGTGCGCCTGCAGGACGTGGTGAAGCCCTATCTGAAGTATCTGGCGATCCTGCTGGTCACGCTGGTGGTGATCATCGTCTGGCCGGATCTGAGCTTGTGGCTGCCGCGCCGCTTTGGGTTTTCCTGACGGCTTGGCCGCGGTACACACCTGAAAAATTTTCAAGGATTTTCAACCAGCGGCGTCCGCTGTGCGGACGCGCTTTCATCATCAAGTACGGTATGGACAAGCAAAAAGACTCGCAGAAAATCAAGGCCGCGGCCGCATTGTTGCTGGCCGCGCGCAACCATGAGGTGGCGCTCGGCCGTTTGCCCGATGAATACGTTCCGGTCGACACCGCCGAAGCTTATGCCATCCAGGACGAAGTGTCCTCAGCGCTGGGCGAGGTCGGCGGCTGGAAGGTCGGCGCCAAGGCGCCGGGCGCACAGCCCAGCTGCGCGCCGATGCCCGCGCAGTTCATCTTCGCTGCGCCCTATCATTTCTTTGACTTGCTGACCGCCGGCGCGCGCGGCATCGAAGTCGAGATCGCACTGCGCATGAAGCACGACCTGCCGCCGCGCAGCACGCCCTACAGCGAGGAAGAAGTGGTGGCGGCGGTGGCCACGGTGCATCCGGCGATCGAGCTGGTGTCCTCGCGCTATACCGAATATCCGGCCGCCAACCCATTGGCGGGGCTGGCCGACGCGCTCAGCAATTGCGCTTTCATTTACGGGCCGGGCCGCAGTGACCTCGGTCAGATCGACCAGAGCATCCAGCACGCCGAGCTGTACTTCAATGGACTGGAAGTCGCCAAGACCGTCGGCGGCAACCCGGTGGTCGATATCTGGCCGCTGGTGACCTGGCTGGTCAATCATCTGTGCGAGCGTTGCGGCGGGATCAAGGCGGGACAGTTCGTGACCACGGGGTCGTGCACGGGTTTGCTGTTCGCCGACAAGGGCAGCAGCGTCAATGCCCTGCTGCAGAATATCGGCAAGGTCGACATTTCATTTGCGCAGGCGTAGAGGCAGAGGCATGACAGCAGGCTGGTCCGGCTGAGTGCGATGGCGTGGCAGGGGGAATGTTGCGGAAGGGCGGTGCGAAGGAGGGGAAAAACCGGCGATCCGACATTCTGGATCGCGGCGAAAAACAATGTATTTGAATGCCGTGAACTCCAGGTTCACAGCATTCAAATCGAACAATTATTTCTTCTTCTTGTTCACTGCTTCTTTGAACGACTTACCAGCGGAGAACTTCACTGTAGTTGCAGCAGCGATCTTGATCTCTTCACCAGTTTGTGGGTTACGGCCGGTACGAGCAGCGCGCTTGCCTGTGGAGAAAGAACCGAAACCGACCAGTTGCACTGTGTCGCCCTTGGTAACTGCCTTGATGATGTTTTCAACGACGGAGTCCAGGGCACGTTGTGCAGCAGCCTTCGAGATTTCAGTATCAGCAGCGATTGCATCGACCAATTCGGATTTGTTCACTTTAAAATTCCTTTCACTGTTAAGGTGCCGAGATTTTAGCATTGGAATGCGCCTACTCCGCAAGCCCCATCTGATGTTTAATTGAATTGTCATGATCTATTTCGTGTGAATTTCACCGGATTGAAAGAAACGCGATGTGCAGGGGATGTTTTTTCGCGTTTGCATTTCCGTTTTTCGTCACTGCGGATTTTTCTGCGCTCGGTTTTTTGAGGCATACTGCGGCAGCCGGAAAAATGTCGACGATGCGCTGGTCAGGTTTTTGGTGTTTGCCGGCGTTGATGTTTTTTGATTGTCCGCAAAATCCCTTCCTTGGCTGCGCGATTGTTTACAGACCGGCCTCCCCTCCAGAACCCATGCGGAATTCGAGATAAACACATGTGTATATCTCAAGTGGAACATTCAATTAATTTCCTAAGTCCTTCATTCTGGACGAAAAAGCGCTTTTAGATGCATTTTAAGTAAGTGCGCTAAGTCTTTGACTTTATTAAAAAAATCCCTGTTTTCACCCCTGAATATCGCTTGACCTGTATTAGTGCATCCTCTAAAGTGGGCGGCAGTGTGAAAAAGTGTTTTTTTGTGGGGGATTTTTTGATTCCTTGCACCGGAACGCTGGTTTCAAGCATGCCAACAGCGATAGCAAAAAGGGTCAAACACAGTGTTTCAGGGTGCGTCATCAATCAATCTCGATGCCAAAGGACGGATGTCTATTCCGGCCAAGCACCGTGACGCCCTGGCGGTTCAGTGCGAAGGACGCGTCACGCTGACGCGCCACCCGCATGGCTGCCTGCTGTTTTTCCCGCGTCCGACCTGGGAGAGTCACCGTGAGCAAATCGCCGCCTGGCCGATGTCGGCGCGCGCCTGGCAACGGGTTTTCCTCGGCAATGCCTCCGACGTCGAGCTCGATTCGGCCGGCCGCATCCTGATCGCGCCGGAATTGCGCGCGGCGGTGGGCCTCGAACGCGACGTCATGTTGCTGGGCATGGGCAGCCATTTTGAAATCTGGGATGCCGCCAAGCTGGCCGAGAACGAATCGGAAGCTGTCGCAGCGGGTATGCCGGACGTATTGAGCAATTTTTCCTTCTGACGGCGCGACGCGATGACTTTGCAATCGGTGCCCGATTTGCAGCACCGCACGGTGCTGTTGGATGAAGCGGTAGATGCCCTGGCGATCGAAGGCGTGCGCGCCGACGGCGTTTATCTGGACGGTACGTTCGGTCGCGGCGGCCACAGCCGCAAGATCCTTGAGCGCCTGAGTGCGCGCGGACGCCTGATTGCGTTCGACAAGGATCCGATGGCGATCGCCACGGCGCAGACCATTTCGGATCCGCGTTTCGCGATCGTGCATGACAGTTTTGCGACGCTCGATGAAGCGTTGGCACAGCACGGCGTGACGCAGGTCGACGGCGTGCTGATGGATTTGGGCATTTCTTCGCCGCAGGTGGATGACGCGGCGCGGGGTTTCAGTTTTCGGTTCGATGGCCCGCTGGACATGCGCATGGATACCACGCGCGGCGTGTCGGCAGCGGAGTGGCTGGCAACGGCGGACGAACAGACGATAGCAAAGGTGATACGAGAATATGGGGAAGAACGGTTTGCTCTTCAGATTGCAAAGACGATTGTTGCTCGCCGGGCAGTCGAGCCAATTTCAACCACACGACAGCTTGCCGCGCTCGTGGCACAAGCCGTCAAAACCCGCGAGAAAGGCAAAGACCCGGCCTCTCGTACCTTTCAGGCTGTACGGATTTTCGTCAATCAAGAGCTTGAAGAACTCGAGATAGGACTGGAAAAAGCATTTCGGCAGATGGCGCAGTATGGGAGATTGGTTGTGATCAGCTTTCACTCGTTGGAAGATCGCATCGTCAAGCAGTTCATGGCATCCAAAGCCCATGTGCCGCAGCCTGACCGCCGCCTGCCGATTCGTGCAGTCGACCTGCCGCAACCCCTCGGAAAATTGCATTCCCGTGTCAAACCGAGCGACGCCGAAGTCGCCGCCAACCCGCGTGCCCGTTCCGCCGTGATGCGTTCGCTAGAGCGTACTGTCGCTGAGGATGCGCCATGACCGGGCGTCTGAGCTTTCTGGTGACGGCTGTACTGGTGCTATGCGCGCTGTCGCTGGTCAACGCCCAATACCAGGCGCGCCGTCTGTTCATCGAACTGGAGCGCGCCCAATCCGCTGCGCGCCAGCTCGACATCGACTGGGCGCAACTACAGCTGGATCAATCCACGCTGGGCAAGAATTCTCGCATTGAGGCGTTGGCACGGCGCGACCTGAACATGGTTTCGCTGACGCCGGAACGCACCCAATACCTGACGGTGAGGAATAAATGACGCGCATGCCGCCACGCACCAACGTCACGGGAGGCCGCGTCGCTGCCTCGCGCGGCGTTGCGTTCTCGGCGAGCCCGGTATTGCAGGTCGCGATGCCGGCCTGGCGTTCGCGCGTGGTGCTGTTCGTGCTGTTCATGGCCTTCTTCGCACTGGCTGCGCGTGCGCTGTGGTTGCAGGGCATGTCCACCGATTTCCTGCAAAAACAAGGTGCGTCGCGCTACGCGCGTACGCTTGAGTTGCCGGCCACGCGCGGCAAAATCACCGACCGCAATGGCCAGGTGCTGGCGTCGTCGGTGCCGGTCAAGGCGATCTGGGCAATTCCGGATGATGTGCAGGAAGCGCCGAAAGACAAGTTGCGCGATCTGGCTAAGCTGCTCGATATGAGCGACGCCGAATTGCGCAAGAAGCTCGATTCCGACCGCAACTTTGTTTATCTGAAGCGCCAGGTCGAGCAGGACACCGCCGACAAGATCGTCAAGCTCGGCATCGCCGGTATCGAGACGCGCAAGGAATACAAGCGCTTCTATCCTGAAGGCGAAGTCATGGCCCACGTTGTGGGCTTTACCAATGTGGAAGACGCCGGACAGGACGGCATGGAACTCGGCTCGCAGAAAACGCTGGCGGGTATGACCGGCAGCCGCCGCGTGATCAAGGATCGTCTCGGTCGCATCGTCGAAGATATCGAAGCCGTGCGCGAGCCGCACGACGGCAAGGATCTGACGCTGTCCATCGACAGCAAGATCCAGTACATCGCCTTCACGCAACTGAAAGAAGCCGTCGAAAAGAACAAGGCCAAGGCAGGCGGCATTATTGTCGTCGATGCGCGTACCGGCGAAGTGCTGGCGCTGGCCAACCTGCCGACCTACAACCCCAACGACCGCTCGGTGCTGACCGGCGCGCAACTGCGTAACCGCGTGCTGACCGATACCTTTGAGCCGGGCTCGACGCTCAAGCCTTTTACCGTGGCGCTGGCGCTGGACACCCATCGCGTGACGCCGAGCACCGTGTTCCAGACTTCACCCGGCAAAATGACCATCGGTACTGCGACCATTGGTGACTCGCATGCGCACGGACCACTGACGGTTGCGCAGATTATCGAGAAGTCATCCAACATCGGCACCGCCAAGATTGCGCTGGAAATGCCGCCGCAGGAAATGTGGGAAATGTTTACCAGCGTCGGCCTCGGCCAGCAGCCAAAGTTCGGCTTCCCCGGTGCAGTTGCCGGCCGGGTGCGCCCCTACAAATCGTGGCGTCCGATTGAACAGGCGACGATGAGCTACGGTCACGGCATCTCGGTATCGCTGATTCAGCTGGCGCATGCCTACACGATTTTTGCCCGCAACGGCGACCTGATTCCGCTGTCCTTTCAGAAAGTCAACGACATGCCGATCGGTCATCGCGTGATTTCTGAAAACACCGCTCTGCAAATGCGCCGCATGCTGGAAACCGTTGTGGCGCCGGGCGGCACCGCGCCGCAGGCTCAGGTGCCCGGTTATCGCGTCGGTGGCAAGACTGGTACCGCATACAAGATTGAAGGCGGCAAGTACGTGAAGAAATACGTGTCTTCGTTTGTCGGCATCGCGCCGATGTCCGATCCGCGTCTGATCATCGCTGTGATGCTGGATGAACCCAGCGCCGGCAGCCACTTCGGCGGCACCGTCGCCGGACCGGTTTTTGCCAATGTCACGGCCAACGCTTTACGCGCGCTCAACGTCGCGCCGGACTCCAGCGTGACCAATATCATCATTCCAAAAGACGCCTTAGAGGAGAGCATGTAATGCCTGCGACGATGCTTTCCGCGCAAAAGATTGTGGACTGGCTGCACAGCATTGCCGCTGTCAACGTCAGTCAGACTGCGAATTTAACGGCGAATTTAACCGCCGACTCGCGCCGTGTGCAGGCGGGCGACGTGTTCTTCGCTTATCCCGGTGACAGCGCTGACGGTCGCCGTTACATCGCTGATGCCATTGAGCGGGGCGCTGCTGCCATCGTTTATGAAGAGGCAGGATTCAACTGGGACGATAAGGAAGATTTGCCGCATTTCGGCGTCAAAGGCCTGAAGCATCTTGCCGGATTCGCTGCCAATATGTTTTACAAGCAGCCCGACAAGGATATGTTCAGCGTCGCGGTGACCGGCACCAACGGCAAGACTTCCTGCTCGTACTGGCTGGGCATGGCGCTGTCGCGCCTGCAAGGTTCATTGGCACCGGTTGCAGTGATCGGCACGTTGGGCGTGGGCATGTTCCAGGACGGCAAGCCGCACGCTTTCGACGTCACCGGCTACACCACGCCGGACGCGGTGCTGCTGCAACGCAAGCTGTCCGACCTGCGCACTGCGCGCGCGTCGGTGCTGGCGATTGAGGCCTCGTCCATCGGACTCGATCAAGGGCGCATGAATGGGCTGCACGTCGATGTGGCCTTGTTCACCAATTTCACGCGCGATCATCTCGACTATCACGGCGATATGATTGCTTATGAAGCAGCCAAGATTCAGCTGTTTGATTCACCGGGACTGCAACATGCCGTCATCAATCTGGACGACCAGATGGGGCAGCGGCTGATTCCTTATCTGCAGGCTAAGAATATTCCGGTGATCGGTTATTCGCTGGGCGACATTACCGCGGACGATGTGCCGGTGCTGCGCGCATCGGCAATTCGCAGTACCAACGCCGGCACCAGTTTCCATATCGAATCGCCATTTGGCTCTGGTCAGGTCAAGACGCAACTGGTCGGGCAGTTCAATGTCAGCAACGTATTGGGCATCCTCGGCGTCATGCTGGCCAAGGGCACCGGGTGGGAAGCTGCGCTGGCGGTGATCGCCACGCTGACCGCCGTGCCGGGTCGCATGCAACAGTTCGGCGGACAAGAAGTGCCGCTGATCGTAATCGACTATGCGCATACGCCGGATGCGCTGGAGAAAACCTTGAGCGCGTTGCGTCAGGTCGCGAACCAACGTGGCGGCGAGCTGTGGTGCGTATTTGGCTGCGGCGGCGATCGCGATCCAGGCAAGCGTCCGGAGATGGGTTCCGTTTCGGAACTGGCCGATCACGTGATTCTGACCAGCGACAATCCGCGCAGCGAAGATCCCAATGTCATCATTTCGCATATCAAGAGCGGCATGGCGCGCATCGTGCCGCACGTCATGACTGACCGTGCCGGCGCCATCCTGTGGGCAGTGCGTCACGCGGTCAAACAGGATGTTGTTCTGCTGGCAGGCAAGGGACACGAAACCTATCAGGAAATCGCAGGCAAGAAATATCCCTTCCTCGATGCCGACCACGTCGCGCTGGCTCTGGCCGCACGCGCCACGATGATGGGAGGTGCATAGTGCAGGCAACGCTTGAACAATTGACGCAGTGGCTGGATGGCGCAACCGTGCATAGTGTACCTAATGCCGGTGGCGACTTTACTGTGCGTGGCGTCACCACCGACAGTCGCGCTGTCGCGCCCGGCAATCTGTTCGTTGCCTTGCGCGGTGAGCGTTTTGATGCGCACGATTTCCTCGACGCCGTCGCTGGTCTGGGCGCTGCTGCCGTCGTGGTGGAGCGCGTGCCTGCAGGCTTGAGCATTCCGGCCATTGTTGTGCCGGATACGCGTGTGGCGTTGGGTCAGATCGCGCGTCATTGGCGTGGACAGTTTAATGTGCCGGTCATTGCTGTCACCGGCAGCAACGGCAAGACTACCGTCAAGGAAATGATCGCGTCGATCTTGACTGCTGCATTCGGCGAAGACCATAGTCTCGCGACGCGCGGCAATTTCAATAACGAAATCGGCGTGCCGCTGACGTTGTTCCGTCTGCAGCCACAGCATCAGGCGGCAGTTGTTGAACTCGGCATGAATCATCCCGGCGAAATCGCCGTGCTGGCGGAAATCGCTCGTCCGACGCTGGCGCTGGTCAACAATGCGCAGCGCGAACATCAGGAATTCATGGCAACCGTCGAAGCCGTCGCCCGTGAAAACGGCGCCGTCTTTGGTGCATTGCCGGCCGACGGCATCGCCGTGTTTCCGGCGGAAGACGAATACGCCTGGGTCTGGCGCGAGATCGCCGGAACACGTCCGGTGATCAGCTTCGGTCTCAATCAGGGCGCCGATGTCAGCGGCAGCTATCAGGCGCGCGAATTTGGTAGCGCGATTGCGGTCACTGCGCGCATTGGCGACCGTGTACAGCAATTCGGCATCAAGCTGGCCGCCGTCGGTGAGCACAACGTGCGCAATGCGCTGGCCGCTACAGCCTGCGCGCTGGGTGCGGGCATTTCAGCTGCCGCGGTCGTGCGCGGTCTGGAAGCTTTCGCGCCGGTCAATGGTCGGCTGCAACGCAAGACGGCAGTCAGTGGAGCACTGGTCATCGACGACACGTACAACGCCAATCCGGACTCCGTGCGCGCCGCCATCGACGTGCTCGCGCAAGCCGCTGCGCCACGCGTGCTGGCCTTGGGCGACATGGGTGAGGTTGGCAACGAAGGTCCTAAATTTCATCGGGAAATCGGTGCCTATGCGCGCGAACGCGGTATTGACCAATTTCTCGGTTTCGGCGACGCCATGCGCGATGCCATCAATGAATACAACGCCGTGCCGGGGGGCTCTTTCCCGGCGCGTCATTTCGACACCATCGACGCCGTGAGCACCGCAGTTCACGAGGCTGCAACCGCAACGGCGACGGTATTGGTAAAAGGTTCGCGCTTCATGAAGATGGAGCGCGTTGTGCAGCATTTGGTCGGGGCGCAGCCGCAGTCCGGCGCGCTACTTCACCAGGAGACTCATTAACATGCTGCTTTGGCTGGCTCAGAATTTTCAGCAGGACTTCAGTTTCCTGCGCGTGTTCAACTTCATCACCTTCCGCGCCGTGTTTGCGACGCTGACGGCGCTGTTGATCGGCCTCGTCGCCGGTCCGGCTGTGATTCGCATGCTGACCCGTCTCAAGGTTGGGCAGGCCGTGCGTACCGACGGCCCGCAAACGCATTTGATCAAATCCGGTACCCCCACCATGGGTGGTGTGCTGATCCTCATCGGCATCGGTATTTCGACCTTGCTGTGGGCAGACCTCAGCAACCGTTTCGTCTGGATCGTACTGATCGTGACCCTGGGCTTTGGCACCATCGGCTGGGTCGACGACTATCGCAAGGTGGTCTACAAGGATCCGAACGGCATGCGTTCGCGCGAAAAGTATTTCTGGCAATCGCTGATCGGTCTGGTGGCGGCGTTCTACCTGGCATTCTCGGTGTCCGAGGTCAGCAACATGAAGGTGCTGGATCTGTTCTTCGCCTGGGTGCAGTCGGGTTTCAATCTCGACCTGCCGCCGAAAGCTGACTTGATCGTACCGTTCTTCAAAACCGTCAGCTATCCGCTGGGCGTGTGGGGTTTCATTGCACTGACTTATTTCGTCATTGTCGGTACCAGCAACGCGGTCAATCTGACCGACGGCCTGGATGGTCTTGCGATCATGCCTACAGTGCTGGTCGGCGGTGCGTTGGGTATCTTCGCTTACCTGACCGGCAGCGCCAGTTATGCCAAATACCTGTTTATTCCGCACATTCCAGGCGCGGGCGAACTGCTGATTTTCTGCGGCGCGATGGCCGGCGCGGGTCTGGCTTTCCTCTGGTACAACGCTTACCCGGCACAAGTGTTCATGGGCGACGTCGGCGCACTGGCGCTGGGCGGCGCACTCGGCACTATCGCCGTGATCGTGCGCCAGGAAATCGTCTTGTTCATCATGGGTGGCATCTTCGTGGTGGAAACCTTGTCGGTGATGATTCAGGTGGCTTACTTCAAGTTCACCAAGAAGCGCTACGGCGTCGGCAAGCGCGTGCTGCTGATGGCGCCGCTGCATCATCACTATGAACAAAAAGGCTGGAAAGAAACACAAGTCGTGGTGCGCTTCTGGATCATCACGAT
>Ga0105240_10003020_pt1 | contig 26469 bp, 30 predicted proteins | sample KBSC54metaG_FD_80426 | JGI IMG/M metagenome (GOLD analysis project Ga0105240, IMG submission 80426) | Corn rhizosphere microbial communities from Kellogg Biological Station, Michigan, USA - KBS C5-4 metaG | ecosystem: Host-associated > Plants > Roots > Rhizosphere > Soil | place: Michigan, USA...
ACCCGGTGCTGTTCGGCTGGTCCTACGATTTCGTCGGCGACCTGGCCGAGACCGTCGCCCTGGTCTGGCCGGCCCAGCCGGGCGCCAACCGCGAGCCCGAGCTCAGCGAGGTGGTCGAGGCCCTGCGCACCGCCGCCCGCCGCGAGGTGCAGCCGCTGATCGAGCGCTGGCTCGACGCCCTAGACGCCGACGGCCGCTGGGCCCTCCTGAAGCTGCTCACCGGCGGCCTGCGCGTCGGCCTCTCCGCGCGCCTGGCCAAGCAGGCCGCCGCCGACCTGGGCGGCGTCGCAGTCTCTGAGATCGAGGAGTTGTGGCACGCCCTCAAGCCCCCGTACGAGGACCTGTTCGCCTGGCTGGAGGGCCGCGCCGAGCGCCCCTCCGCCGACGCCCCGGCCCGCTTCCGCCCGGCCATGCTGGCCCAGGCCATCGACGAGGCCACCGACTTCGCCCGACTCGACCCCGCCGACTACGCCGCCGAATGGAAGTGGGACGGCATCCGTGTGCAGGCGGTCAGCGAGCGCGGCCAGCGCCGGCTCTGGAGCCGCACCGGCGAGGACGTCTCGGCCGCCTTCCCCGACCTGGTCGCTGCCCTCGACTTCGAGGGGGTGATCGACGGTGAGCTGCTGGTGCTGCGGGGCGGCCGCGTCGCCCCGTTCGGCGACCTGCAGCAGCGCCTCAACCGCAAGAGCGCCGACGCCAGGCTGATGGAAGCCTACCCGGCCGGCGTGCGCGCCTACGACCTGCTGCTGGACGGCGAGACCGACCTGCGCGCCCTGCCGTTCCGCGACCGCCGCGCCCGCCTGGAGGCCTTCGTCGCCCGCGCCAACTCGCCCCGCATCGACCTCTCGCCGCTGCAGCCGTTCGAGACCTGGGACGAGCTCGCCGCCCTGCGCGCCGACCCGCCGCCCGGCGACCCGCGCTGCGCCGAGGGCCTGATGCTGAAGCGCTGGGACTCGCCCTACGAAGCCGGCCGCCCCAAGGGCCCCTGGTTCAAGTGGAAGCGCGACCCGCACCTGGTGGACGCCGTGCTGATGTACGCCCAGCGCGGCCACGGCAAGCGCTCCAGCTTCTACAGCGACTACACCTTCGGGGTCTGGCGCGAGGAGGAGGACGGCCGCCGCGCGCTGACCCCGGTGGGAAAGGCCTACTTCGGCTTCACCGACGAGGAGCTGAAGCTGCTCGACAAGTTCGTCCGCGATCATACCGTCGAACGCTTCGGCCCGGTCCGCTCCGTCCGCGCCGACCACGACTTCGGCCTCGTGCTGGAGGTCGCCTTCGAGGGCCTCCAGCGCTCGACCCGGCACAAGTCGGGCGTCGCCATGCGCTTCCCGAGGATCAACCGCATCCGCTGGGACAAACCGGCCCGGGAAGCGGACGAACTGGCCACGCTGGAGCGGATGCTGGAGGGGATGGGGGGTTAGGACGCGTCGGGGTCACCGTCCGTGGCGCGTGCGATCATGATCTCCGCCATGATCCTGGAGCGTCGCAAATGATCCGGGTTGGTGGGCTCAAAGCGTGTGTCTGCCGCCACCATCAACAGCCCGCCATCGGGCGTGCGCTCGGTGCTGACCTCCGATGGGACGCGAAGACCCTCTGCCCGTGCGGCTGATAGGTACGACACCCAAGGCATCTGGAAGTGCGAATAGGGGAAGGGCTGACCGCTTGGCAGGCTCGGCGGATCGGCGCCCCATATGGCGCAGCAAGCATTCGCCCAAGCGGCGGGCCATATCGAGACAAGAACGAGCAACGCTGATCTGTATATCTTGTAACTAACAAATTTTGGGTCCGGCGGGACGGCGTTTGATCCTACCTCGAATGTATATTCATTACGCCATTTCGAACCAGCGTGCACACGAAAGCTTACAGAGCGGTCTGTCCTCGTCGAATCATCCCCGTATCTATTAACCGCTATCAAATTGTAGCCGTCGTCCGGTTCCGGCTCGCCCCAATCGTTGTCCTGGACATTCGACTGAACGAAATCCGCGATGCCCGCCTTGACATCAGTCACGGGGCGGCCACGAAATTCCTCGTCACCCTTGTCCAAGGTTCGCCAATCGCGAAACGACGGATCAATTCTTTCGAAGGAATTCAGTGTTTCTAGAAATTTCCTTCCGATAATTTCGGTTGACTCTGGTTTATTTAGCCACACGGATTGAATATCATAGAAATATTTCTTCATCGGGTTGTTCCAGCAAATGGAGCGACTTCTATTTCGATTCGTTCTCGGCCCATATTCTTCCGGCGAAACAGCTCACGGAGGTGGTCTGCGAATTCCTGGTCCGCCACCAACCAATGCAGTCGGTGCGACCCTACCGCGCCGATCTGATCCAGAGCTTGCTTCAGAAGCTTGGCATCAGGCGAGTCTGAGAAGTTACCTTGAATGGACCGCTGGCGAAACTCTTCGTAGGTTGGCCCTTTATATTCATAGTAATCGCCGGTACTGTGTTGGCAATCGTCTATGAGCACGGGATCGCCGCCCCTAGTCGGCGCCGAAAGCGCGATCGCCATTCCGTCCGGTGTAGGATTGCCCGGATTGATCAGCGCCTTCATCTGATTCTCGTAAGCCCGAGATATGCTGTCCCTGCCCTGACCACGCTTGTCCGGACTTGGCGACGGACAAAGTCTAGGCCTGTCATCTTCGTTGGAGCCCGCCGGTCGAGGGGAGATTGCATCCAGGTCGAACACGATATTCTCGTTAGGCAGCAGATGCGCCACCAGCCGACCTGAAGGATCCCGCAATGATCCATCCCGCTCTCGGGTTAAGCTGATCGATGTGCCGGCGTCAACGTCACTGAGGAACCAATCAAAGCTTCCCGGGTTGCGGTGAATTCTCAGATTTGGGTGGCCAGGTATTCTTGTGTCTTCTCGGCCAAGAAATAGAGCCGTAGGCGCGAGTAAGACGCCAAAGAATGCTACGGCAGCAGGCAGGCGTTGAAGCGGCCGCCTCACCAACTCCGCTACGGTCCAATCGAATATCGCGTTACCGACCGCCCGAACTGCTCGGTTTCCCGCAGTCTGCCGTGCTTCTGCGGCCTCACGTTCGGAATCAATTCCGACGCGCCCAGCTATCCGAGGTGGCGCCGTTCGCAATGGCGGCGATGGAGGGCGTCGACCTTGAGGAGCCTGGAACAACGTTTTCGACGGTCTCGTGGGCGGCCCTTGGCGTTGCGTAGTCCCGCCCGCGGGCTTGGGTGCCATTCTGCTGCTGGTATGGCTTGGCGCTGTGCGCGCGCGCGATGCCGTCACCGTCGACCGCGTCTGGGCGGCGTGCGCCTCCCTGGGTCTTGCGCCTTCACCGGCTGTGCCGCCCCCTTCGGTCCATTGGCCGCTTGGGTCTCCACTTCCCGCCGGTACTCGCGGCTCGTTTCGATCGTAGCGTAGCAGACGGTCGGCAGAATTCGGGTCGGCGAACCCCAACGCCTTCAGAACAAGGTCTGGCGCCGCGCCCGCCTCCATCAGGCATTCGGCGACAAAGAGCCGCCGGCCCGCCGCTTCCGGATCGGGCAGACGACCCAAGCCTGTGCAGGCGAGATGCATCGCCGCCAAACCGTCCCTGCCGTCACTCCACAACTCCGCGGCTCTGGTCAGATGACCGATTACTTCCGGCCGCATTCGCTGCCCGTAGGCGGCCGAGAGGAGCGCGAGCACCCGCCGATCGCTGGCCTCTACTCGAACCGAGCGGACGGTCCGCTCGCCTCGGGACGGCGCCAGCACGGTGCCTGCGCCGAGGACCAGCCCCTGATCGGCAAACGCCATGTAAGGCTCGATCGACGCTTGCGCTCGGCGCGCGCGCCAAGCCTTGCTCAGTACTTCGGCCAGCAACCGTCCCTCCAGTGGCGACCGGCGACCGCGTTGACGGGTTGCCGTTCATGAACGGCCCGAACGGCACCATTGATTCGTGCGAATGTAAAGAACAAAACAAGAACTCATCGTCGGCCGGAAAATCCTTCGGGTTCCGCTTCGCCAGCAGCCCATCACGACGGCGCGCCGAGACCCAGACGACCGCGTCCGGAACGGCATGCGATTGGGCGCCGCAATGCGGCCGCCGCCTCCGCCACCGCCACGGTGGTGGCCACGTGCTGCAGGCAGTCGGTCAGGATGTTGGCGGCGTAGAGCCCCTTCACCATCCGTCGCGCCGGCGTTCCTGAAGGACCAGTCCGTCCTCCATGTCGGGCCAGATCCCGAACGCAGCGGCGATCTAGTCGTCGGAGATGTCGATAGGTATCCGCGTCTGAGAGATGATGGCACGAGGCCCGGCGGGCCCCTGCAGCCCTACCCCGCCGCCCGCGCCATCCGCTCGGCCTCGGCGAAGCACTGCAGCACCAGGCGCGAGAAGAACACGCCGGTCTCCTTCGACATCATCCCGGCCTGCGACTGCGCCACCTTGTATTCCAGCAGGCAGCCGCTCTTGAACGACGTCAGCACCTGGAAGTACGGGAAGTGCGACAGGTCGCGACCCGTGCCGGCGGCGTAGTAGCGCGCCAGTTCCTGGCGGGTCGGGAAGTTCTCGGCGTTGTACAGCGACTTGCCCGGCACGCGATCCGGCTCGCGCTCATCGCGCATGCCGCTGGTGAAGCTGGCCAGGTCCATCAGCGGGTCGCCGATCGTGCACAGCTCCCAGTCGATCAGGGCGTTCAGCCGCGCCGGGGGCCCGTCGGCGAACAGGGCGTTCGGGGTGCCGACGTCGCCGTGCATGATCCCGGCCTGGAACGCCCCCTTCGGCAGGCTGCTGCGCAGCCAGTCGCGGGCGTATTCGTAGCCCGGCAGCTCGCGCCCGGCGTAGCCGTAGAGCTTGCCGTAGCTGGCCAGCTGCGACGACCAGCGCTCCACCTGCCGCTCCAGGAACCCGTCCGGCTTGCCGAACCCCTCCAGGCCGACGCTGCGGTAGTCCACGTTCGCCAGCGCCACCAGGCCGTCGATCATCGCGTAGGCGATGCCGTACTCGTAGGGCGGCCTGTCGAACGGCGGCCGGTGGTAGATGTGCTCGTCGCGCAGGTCGGCGGCCCAGCCCGGCACCCGCTCCATCAGGTAGAACGGCGCGCCGATCACCGAGGCGTCGGCGCAGCTGGCCAGGCAGCGCGGATGCGGCACGGGCGTGCCGTTCAGCGCCGTCAGCACCCGCGCCTCGCGCACCACCGTGTTCTCGCTGTTGGGCGGCGGCAGGGCCGGGGGGCGGCGCAGGATCGCCTCGCCCGCGCCGCGGCTCACCGACAGGATCACGTTGGTGGTCCCCCCATGCACCATCTGCACGGCCAGCTCGCCCGACCCCAGCTGCGGCGCATGCTCGCCCAGCCAGAGCGTCAGCTTGCGGCGGTCGACCAGGGCGTCGATGTTGGTTTCCGCGGCGGCCATGCCGTCCCTCCCTCGTTTCCCGACGTCGCCGGGTCCCTGGTAGTGCGGATGCGTGCCGCCATCCGTCAAGGGACGGGAGGCGCGTCCGGCGCCTCCTCAGGCCGGATCAGGCACGGTGAAGCTCGCCTGGCGCCGGCGGATGTCCACCGTGATGCGCCGGCACAGCCGCAGCACGTCCATGCCCAGCAGGATGGCCGGCTCCTTCACCAGGCGCAGGTAATCGAAGATGTGCTGCTGGGCGAAGGCCAGCGGCATGCCGCGGATGGACAGGTTGCCGAGCGTCGCCTGCGGGATGATGTGCAGCTCGGCGGTGCTGACGCGTCCGGTGGCGCTGACGATGGTCACCTGGCCGCTCGGCAGGGCCGCCGACCGCGCGGTCAGCAGAGTCAGCAGCGCCAGGTTGCCCACCGAGATGTCGGAGCCGGTGTCGACCACCATGAACACCTTCACCCCCTGCACCTCCGCATCGGCCAGGATCAGCTGGCCGAACCGGCTGCGGCCCCGCACCACCACGGTGCCCGGCGTCGCCGCCTCCTCGCGGCTGGGCGAGGTGGTCAGGCTGAGGGTGGTGAAGTCCACCACCAGGTGCAGGTCCTTCAGGCAGTCGACCCCCAGCAGCCCCGCCGCCCCCAGGTCGCCGCCGCCGACGGCCGGCGCCGCGATCCGCCTCAGCGTCCGCTCGCCGATCTGCAGACGATCGATCATTACGGTCTGCAGCCGATCGACCCCCGCCGTCTCGTGGACGGTGACCACCGGGCCGGGCGGCAGCTTCAGCAGCGCCGCCAGCTCGCGCGAGACCAGGGTGCGGTTGGAGCCGGTGTCGACCAGGAAGTCGAACGGCCCCTGCCCGTCGACCATCACCCCAAGGGTGAGCCGCGAGGTGGGATCCTGGGCCAGCTTCAGGTCCTGCGACGGCGCCTCCGCCGCCGGCTCGGCTGGAGCGGTCGGCTCTGCCTCCGGCTCAGCCAGCAGCCGCCCGGGCGCAAGGCCGGCCGCCGCAGCGGCGACCAGGACCGACCGCCGTGCAAGTTCCGGCCCCATCCGACGCTCCAGCATGGCCTCGCCAGTGAGCGCGCTTTCAGCCCCGAATGGAAGCGACCCTCAGGCCGCACCCCAAACCCCCACATCCCGGCGAGGGCCGGGAGAGGCTTTTTTCCACGGACCACGCGGACCACGCAGAAAGGTCCGTGTGGTCGGTGTGGTCCGTGGACAAATGAAACCTCGGGTAGCGGCGGCCGCCCTAGTCGAAGTTCAGCCCATCCCGCCAGGCCATCACCTCGAGCTCGGCCTGCACCGCGTGCTCGATCGGGATCACCACCCGCGCCTGGAACTCGAACGCCGGCAGCATGGTGGCCAGCTTGTGGATCACCACCGGGTCGTCACAGTCGGCCAGCATGTAGCCGCCCCAGTCGCCCACCCGGATCACGAACATCTCGATCCGGAAGCTCCCTGGCGCCTCCCACTTGCGGAACACGTCCAGGATCCGCTGCTGCGCCTTTTCGTACTCGATCGCCGACCCCTGCGACCGCTCGTTCCAGGTGATCATGTACTTCATGCCGTCCTCCCATTCCCCCGGGCCGGATACCCCCGGCCGGTCTTGGGATGGGTCCGGGCGGACGCAGCGGCGAGAGAACAAGCTGAACCTTGGAAGGGCAGCATACAAGTCGGCGCGTCTGTGGGACGTCTCAAGGTCCCAGGTGGAGCAAAGAACTATCCGTTGAAGCCCCGGACCGTCTCGATGATGCGGTCCTGCACGTCCGGCGTCAGGTACGGGTGCATCGGCAGGGCCAGCACCGTGGCGGACTTGGCTTCCGACACCGGCAGGCCGCCCGGCCCCACCGGGAAGCCGGCGTAGGGTGGCTGGCGGTGCATCGGAACCGGGTAGTAGACCGCCGAGGGGATGCCCTCGGCCTTCAGGCGTTCGGCGAGGCCGTTGCGGTTGTCGTGCTCGATCACGTACTGGGCCCAGGTGGACACGCCGCCGGCGATCACCGCGGGGACCTGGCGGACGTGGCCCGCGAGGCCCGCGGCGTAGCGGTCGGCCACCGCCTGCCGCGCCGCGATCTCCTCGGCGAACACTGCCAGCTTCTCGATCAGGATCGCCGCCTGCAGGGTGTCGAGGCGCGAGTTCATGCCGATGCGCATGTTCAGGTACTTCGGGTCGTGCGCCAGCTGGGCGCCCGCCACGTCGCTCGCCACCGCCTTGCCGTGGACCCGCAGGGAGTCGATCCGCTCGGCGAGGGCCGCGTCGTTGACCAGCACCGCGCCGCCGTCGCCGTAGCAGCCGAGCGGCTTGGCCGGGAAGAAGCTGGTGGAAGCCGCGTCGGCCCAGTGCAGCGGGTGCTTGCCGTCCAGGGTGCAGCCGAAGCCCTGGGCGCTGTCGGCGATCAGCTTCAGGCCGTGGCGGGCGCAGAGGGCGGCGATGCGCGGATAGTCGGCCGGCTGGCCGAACAGGTCGACCGCGATCACCGCGGCGGGGCGCAGTCGGCCCTCGGCGGCGACCGCCTCGATGGCCGCGTCCAGGTGGCCCGGGTCGAGGTTGAAGGTGTCCGGCAGGATGTCGACGAACACCGGCGTCGCGCCGGTCCAGGGGATCACCTCCGGCGTGGCGGCGAAGGTGAACGAGGGGCAGAACACCGCGTCGCCCGGCCCGATCCCCCAGGCCATCAGCGGCAGCGCCAGGGCGTCGGTGCCGTTGGCGCAGGAGAGGACGTGCTTCGCATTGCCGAACGTGGCCAGCTCGGCCTCGAACTGGCGCACCTCGGGGCCCATCACATAGGCGCCGTGGGCCAGCACCCTCTGGATCGCCGCGTCGATGCGCGGCTTCAGCCGGGCCTGCTGCGCCGCCAGGTCGATGAATGGAATCATGGGGTTCCTGGGATATCCGCCGATCGGCGGCGCGGATAGGGTGGTTCGTGCTGCAGTGCGACACAAACCTCGTAACCGACTATTTCCACCGTCTACGGCGGGACGGGAAAATCGGCTATACCGGCGCCATGGCTGACGACGCACGCCGCAGGGCGGCCAAACCCGGCGCCGACCACTCGCCCTCGGCGGTGCGCACCGTGCTGGCCGAGATCGAGGGGCTGAACGCCCTGGTCGCGGCCCTGCGCACCGACCTGCGCGCCGCCTTCGACGCGGCGGTGGACGCGATCCTGGCCGCCGACGGCCGGGTGGTGGTGACCGGCATGGGCAAGAGCGGCCATGTGGCGCGCAAGGTGGCAGCGACCCTGGCCTCCACCGGCACGCCGGCGTTCTTCCTGCACCCGGCCGAGGCCAGCCACGGCGACCTCGGCATGATCACGCCGCGCGACGTGGTGGTGGCCTTCTCCTGGTCAGGCGAGACGCCGGAGCTGCGCGACGTGATCCACTACTGCAAGCGGTTCGGCGTGACGCTGGTGGCGGTGGCGTCGGGGCCGCAGAGCGCCCTGGTCAAGGCCGCCGACATCGCCTTCGCCCTGCCCGCCGCCGAGGAGGCCTGCCCCAACCGGCTGGCCCCCACCACCTCGACCACCATGCTGATGGCGTTCGGCGACGCCCTGGCCATGGCCCTCCTGGAAGCGCGCGGCTTCTCGGCCCGCGACTTCCACGCCTTCCACCCCGGCGGCAAGCTGGGCGCCCAGCTGGTGACCGTGGGCGACCTGATGGGTGTTGGCGCCGCGGTGCCGCGGATCGGCGAGGAAGCCACCCTGGCCGAGGCGATCGAGGCGATCGGCGCCAAGGGCTGGTACGGCGGCGTGGCGGTGACCGACGCGTCCGGCCGGCTGGTCGGCGCTCTTACCGACGGCGACCTGCGCCGCGCCTTCGGCACGGCCGACCGGGACGCCCCCGTCGCCGACCACATGACCCGCGGCCCGATCTCGGTCGAACCCGGGCTGCTCGCCACAGAGGCGATCCGGCTGATGAACGAGCGCGAGCGTCCCTTCATGCTGCTGTTCGTCTGCGAGGCGGGGCGGCTGGTGGGGGCCGTGCACATGCACGACTTCCTGAGGGCCGGGATTACCTAGCCCCGAGCACGCGCGAACTGGACGCCGCGCGCCGGCGGCCCTACATGCCCGCCATGTCCGGCAAGACCCTCTACGACAAGATCTGGGACGCGCACGTCGTCGCCAACGAGGCCAACGGCGAGTCCGTCCTCTACATCGACCTGCACCTGATCCATGAGGTGACCAGCCCGCAGGCCTTCGCCGGCCTGCGCGCCAACCACCGCCGCGTGCGCCGGCCCGACCGCACCCTTGCGGTCGCCGACCACAATGTGCCGACCGAAGGCCAGGCGCTGGGGGTCGAGGCGGTGGCCGACGACGAGGCGCGGCTGCAGCTGCAGACCCTGGCCCGCAACGTCGCCGACGCCGGCATCGAGTTCTTCCCCATGGGCGACGTGCGCAACGGCATCGTGCACGTGGTCGGCCCCGAGCAGGGCCGCACCCAGCCCGGCATGACCATCGTCTGCGGCGATTCCCACACCTCCACCCACGGCGCCTTCGGGGCCCTGGCCCAGGGGATCGGCACCTCGGAGGTCGAGCACGTGCTGGCCACCCAGACGCTACGGCAGATGAAGTCGAGGAACATGCGGGTGACCTTCACCGGCCAGCCTGCGCCCGGCGTCGGGGCCAAGGACTATGCGCTGGCCCTGATCGGCGAGATCGGCACGGCCGGCGGCACCCACTCGGTGATCGAATACGCCGGCGAGGCGATCCTGGCGCTGACGATGGAAGAGCGGATGACGCTCTGCAACCTGACCATCGAGGGCGGCGCCCGCGCCGGCCTGGTGGCGCCCGACGAGACCACCTTCGCCTACCTGATGGGCCGCCCAGCCTCGCCCAAGGGGGCCGCCTGGCAGATGGCCCTGAACCACTGGAAGACCTTCTTCACCGACCCGGACGCGACGTTCGACCGCGAGCTCACGATCGACGTTTCCCGGATCGCTCCCACGGTCACCTGGGGCACCAGCCCGGAGGACGTGGTCAGCATCGACGGCCGCGTGCCCGACCCGGCCGACTTCGACGAGGCGAAGGCCGTCCAGATCCGCCGCGCCCTCGACTACATGGGCCTGACTGCCGGCCAGCCGATCGCCGACGCGCGGATCGACCGGGTGTTCATCGGCTCCTGCACCAACAGCCGCATCGAGGACCTGCGCGCCGCCGCCGCCATCGCCCAGAAGGCGCTTGACGCGGGCCGCAAGGTCGCCCCGCACGTGACCGCCATGGTGGTGCCGGGCTCGGGACTGGTGAAGGCGATCGCCGAAGACGAGGGCCTGGACGAGGTGTTCATCGCCGCCGGCTTCGACTGGCGCGAGCCGGGCTGCTCGATGTGCCTGGCCATGAACCCAGACCGCCTGGCGCCCGGCGAGCGCTGCGCCTCCACCTCGAACCGCAACTTCGAGGGCCGCCAGGGCCGCGGCGGCCGCACCCACCTGATGAGCCCGGCCATGGCCGCCGCCGCCGCCATCGAAGGCCACATCGCCGACGTGCGCGCCTTCCTCTGAGGAAGCGCGCAAAAGCCAGGTCGCAACCCCTGGACGAATGAAGATTGTTCCCTTAATGTTCTCCGTCGTGGAGCTGGGGAGCGCGCCATGGGACTGTTCTGGAAGTCCACCTTCCTTGACCGGGACATCGAGGACTGGTGCCTGGAGACCTGGGCCTGGCTAATGCGCAGCTTCGGCGGCCTCGAGCAGTTGCGCGCCACGCCGCTGGTGCTGCCGACACCGGACTTCTTCCCGCCCACCGACGCCGTCGGCGACGCGCGTGGCCGCTACATGTTTGAGCGCGTCAGGATTCTGATGGGCATGGAGGATTGGCCCTGCCTGCTGGAGGCGGTCGGCGGTCCGCCGGAGCGCCACCAGGTTGCCCAGGTGGGCATGGTGCAGCACGGCAACTCGGCCGCCGGCACGTTCCAGCTCTATGGCAACCAGGCCCGCATCCGCTATGCGCAGGGGCTGGAGGCGCGGCCGCGTGAGCTGATTCCGGTGCTGGCGCATGAGCTTTCCCACTACCTGCTCAGCGGCGCACGCGGCGGGATGCCGGGCGGTGAGGCGCTGCACGAGCTGACCACCGACCTGACGGTCGCCTTCAGAGGCTTCGGCGTCTTCGCGGCCAATGCGGCGTCCCATTTCGAACAGCATCGGGATTCATTCAGCCAGGGGTGGAGCATGCGCCGCACCGGCTACCTCTCCGACCGCACCTGGGCCTTCGCGCTGGCCCTGTTCGCCACGCTGAAAGACGTGGAGGTCCCGCGCCAGCACCTGAAGCCGGCCATCGCCGACATGGCGCGCGGCGCGGCGAAGTACCTCAAGCGCCAACCGAAGCTGCTGGACCCGTTGCGGGCGATCGCGTGATGCGGGCCGGAGCCAAACTTGACCAGGTTGGTCAAGACCCCCATGTTCGGGCGATGAAACAGGTCAATCTCTATCAGGCCAAGACCGACCTATCCGCCCTGGTTGAGGAAGCCGCGGCCGGTGAAGAGATCATCATCGCGAAGAACGGCAAGCCGAAGGCCAAGCTCGTCGCTCTCGGGGCCAACGATCAGCGCCCGCCACCGCGGTTCGGGATGTGGAATCATTACGGCTGGTCGCCGCCCGCCAACTTTGACGATCCCGATCCTGAGATCGAGGAGTTGTTCTACGGCGACGGCACGGTGTGAGCGGCTATCTGCTCGACACCAACGCGCTGCTCTTTCTTGTCTTCAGGTCAGATCGGCTGGCTCCAGACCGGATCGCAGCCCTGGCCCGGAAACCGCGCTTTGTCAGCCATGTTTGCGCCATCGAAATCGCCATCAAACAGGCACTGGGCAAGCTCACCTTGCCACCGCCCTTCCAGACAGACTTCACCTACGCCTTCAGCATGGCCGTGGAATCCCTCGGGGCGACCACGCTGGCCATAGACATGCCCCACATCGAAGTTCTAAGCCGCCTGCCGCTTCATCATCGCGATCCCTTCGATCGCCTCGTGATCGCTCAGGCCCTTTCGGTAGGCCTGACCGTGATCACCAGGGATCGGTCGTTCTCACTGTATGCTGGCCTCGACGTCTACGAGATTTGACCATGCAACCGTTCACCGAACTCCACGCCAAGGCTGCGCCGTTGGACATCGCCAACGTCGACACCGACCAGATCATCCCCAAGCAGTTCCTCAAGACGGTGGAGCGCGAGGGGCTGGCGCGCGGGCTGTTCTACGACCTCAGGTTCGACGTGCAGGGGCAGCCCAAGGCCGGGTTTGTCCTGGACGACCCGCGCTTCGCCGGCGCGGCGATCCTGGTGGCCGGCGACAACTTCGGCTGCGGGTCGAGCCGCGAGCATGCGCCCTGGGCGCTGCAGGACTTCGGCATCCGCTGCGTGATCTCCACCAGCTTCGCCGACATCTTCTACAACAACTGCATCGAGAACGGCCTGCTGCCGGTGGTGCTTCCGGAAGCGGCGGTGCGGGCGCTGATGGCCGAGGCCAAGGGCGGCAACCACGTCTTCTCCGTCGACTTGGCCGCCCAGGACGTGACCGCCCCCTCGGGCCAGAAGTTCCGGTTCGAGATCGACCCGGCGCGCAAGGAGAAACTGCTCGGCGGCCTGGACTCGATCGGCGAGACCCTGCGGCACAAGGCGGACATCGATACCTACGAGGCGCGGCACGCGATGACCGAACCCTGGCTGGAGTCGGCGTGAGCCTGATCGTCGCCGGGACCGTCACGGTTCCGCCGGAGAACCTGGCCGGCCTGCGCCCGCACATGATCGAGATGATCAAGGCCACCCGGGCCGAGGACGGCTGCGCCGCCTATTCCTATGCCGAGGACGTGGCGCAGCCCGGCCTGATCCGCGTGTTCGAGGTCTGGCGCGACCAGGCAGCGCTCGACGCCCACTTCCGGGCGCCGCACATGGCCCGCTGGCGCGCAGCGTGGCCCGCGTTCGGGGTTTCCGACCGGCGGCTCTTCGCCTACGAGGTCGCCTCCGAACGCGCTCTGTAGAGATCCGACATGCCCAATCTGCTGCTCCTGCCCGGCGACGGGATCGGCCCGGAGGTCATCGCCGAGGTCCAGCGCGTCGCCGAGCGCCTCACCAACGATCTGACCATCGACGAGCGCCTGTTCGGCGGCAGCGCCTACGACGGCGAGGGCGCGCCGATCAGCGCGGCGACCCTGGCCGCGGCCAAGGCGTCCGACGCCGTGCTGATGGGCGCAGTGGGCGGCCCGAAGTGGGCCGGCGTGGAGCGCGGATTGCGCCCCGAGGCCGGGTTGCTGGCGCTGCGCGCCGCCATGCAGGTCTACGCCAACCTGCGACCCGCCATCTGCTTCGGCCCCCTGGCCGACGCCTCGACGTTGAAGCGCGCGGTGGTCGAGGGGCTCGACATCATGATCGTGCGCGAGCTCACCGGCGGAGTCTATTTCGGCCAGCCGCGCGGGATCGAAACCCTGGCCGACGGCCAGAGGCGCGGCGTCGACACCCAGGTCTACACCACCCACGAGATCGAGCGGGTCTGCCGGGTCGCCTTCGAACTGGCCCGCGGCCGGAACAACAAGGTCACCTCGGCCGAGAAGTCCAACGTGATGGAGACCGGCCTGCTCTGGCGCGAGGTGGTCACCGCCCTGCACGCCCGCGACTACGCCGACGTGACGCTGGAGCACATGCTGGCCGACAACGCCGCCATGCAGCTGGTCAAGAACCCACGCCAGTTCGACGTGCTCGTCACCGACAACCTGTTCGGCGACATCCTCTCCGACGAGGCGGCCCAGCTCACCGGCTCGCTCGGCATGCTGCCGTCGGCGGCTCTGGGCGAGGCGGGCAAGCCCGGCCTCTATGAGCCGATCCACGGCTCGGCCCCCGACATCGCCGGCCAGGGCCTGGCCAATCCGCTGGCCGCTATCCTGTCGTTCGAGATGGCCCTGCGCTGGTCGCTCGCCCGTCCCGACCTCGCCGACCGCCTCTCGGCCGCGGTGCAGTCCGCCCTCGCCGGCGGCGCCCGCACCCGCGACCTCGGCGGCGCGATGTCGACCCGCGAGATGGGCGATGCGGTGCTCGCCGGACTCTGAGGCGACTTTCTGCTAGGATGCGGGAATGAACGCCGTCCTGCCTGTCGCCGCCGAGTTCGAGCGCCTGTTCGACGTCAAGGACCTGCTCGCGATGAGCGCGGCCGGATTGTCCCATCGACGTGGCGTCGCTCTTCGAGATCTAGCCCCTCGCCTTGCCTCCGCACGCCGCAAGGCGTAGGGAGCGCACCCTTCAGAACCAGGAGACTTCCGATGGGCTACCGGGTGGCCGTCGTCGGCGCCACGGGCAACGTGGGCCGTGAGATGCTGAATATCCTCGAGGAACTGGAGTTCCCGGTGGACGAAATTCACGCCATCGCCTCGCGCAAATCCATTGGCGTCGACGTCGGCTGGAAGAACGGGACCATCAAGTGCGAGGACATCGAACAGTTCGACTTCTCGCGCGTCGACGTGGCCCTGATGAGCGTCTCGGGCGCCTTCTCCAGGGAATGGTCGCCCAAGATCGGCAAGGCCGGATGCCTGGTGATCGACAATTCGTCCGCGTGGCGGATGGACCCCGACGTGCCGCTCATCGTGCCGGAGGTGAACCCCGACGCCATCGCGTTGGCCAGCCGCAAGAACATCGTCGCCAATCCCAACTGCTCCACCGCCCAGCTGGTGGTGGCCCTGAAGCCGCTGCACGACGCGGCGAGGATCAAGCGCGTCGTGGTCTCGACCTACCAGTCGGTTTCCGGCGCCGGCAAAGAAGGCATGGACGAGCTGTGGGACCAGACCAAGGGCGTATTCGTCCTCGGACCGTCCGAGCCCAAGAAGTTCCCCAAGCAGATCGCCTTCAACGTCATCCCCTTCATCGGGTCGTTCAACGACGACGGCTACACCGATGAGGAGGCCAAGATGTGGAACGAGACGCACAAGATGATCGACCCGGCGATCAAGCTGACGGTCACCTGCGTCCGCGTGCCGGTGATGGTGGGCCATTCCGAGGCGGTGACCATCGAATTCCACAATCCGCTCGACGAGGACGAGGCCCGCGAGATCCTGCGCGACGCGCCCGGCGTCATGGTGGTCGATAAGCGCGAACCCACCGGCTACATGACCCCCAAGGAGGCCCAGGGCGAGTTCCCGGTCTTCGTCAGCCGCATCCGCAAGGACCACACCGTCGAGAACGGGTTGGTGATGTGGGTGGTGGCCGACAACCTGCGCAAGGGCGCGGCCCTCAATGCGGTGCAGATCGCCGAACTGGCCGCCGAGCGCGGGGTGATCGGGCGCCGACAGCTGGCCTAGTCAGAGGCAGGCGTAGGCGGCGTCGATCAGGCGCCGCGCCCGGGTGTCGGAAATCAGCTCCGCAGACTGACGGTTCATCACATAGGCGCAGGAGACTCCGCGCTCGGGATCGGCAAAGGCGCAACTGCCACCCCAGCCGGAGTGGCCGAACGTCTCCGGGCCGGGGCCGTAGATCAGCAGACCCTGGTTGCGCAGAAAGCCAGCGCCCCAGCTCAAATCATAGGGCAGCACCAGGTCAGGCCCGGTGATCCGCTGCCGTCCCGCCTCCGCCGCCATGCCGGGCGACAGCACCCGGGTCGCGCCCAGCACGCCGTCGTCGGCGAGGATCGCCATCAGCTGCGCCAGCGCCGGGGCGGTGGCGTGGCCGTTGGCCGAGGGGATCTCCACCCGCCGCGCCTCGGCCAGGCTGCGCCCTCCCGGCTGGGCCCATTTGGTCAGGAAGGCGAGCCGTCGTGGCTCGGTGATCGGCCCCAGCTTCGGCAGGGCCGTGGGACGCCGGATCTCGGCGACGCGGTGATGCTCCGTGTCCGGAAGACCGATCCAAAGGTCGAGGCCGAGCGGCCCTGCGACGTCCTCGCGCAGCGCCGCGCCGATCGTTCGACCGTCGGCGCGGCGGAAGATCTCGCCGATCAGGTACCCCCAGGTCACAGGGTGGTAGCCGCTGGCGGTCCCCGGCGGCCACAGGGGCTCCATGGCGGCGAGTCGATCGCGGACGAAGTCCCAGTCGAGCCAGTCCGCCGGATCCATCGGTTCGGGAAAGCCGCACAGCCCCGCCTGATGCGACAGCACCTGCTCGACGGTGATCGCCGCCTTGCCGGCGGCGGCGAACTCGGGCCAGAGCTCGGCGACGCGCTGGCCGTAGCCCAGGCGGCCCTGATCGACGCAGCGTGCGACCATGAAGCTGGCGACCGCCTTGGTGGTGGAGAACACGGGCGTGAGCGTGTCCTCTTCAAACGGGCGGTGCTGATCGCGGTCCGCCCATCCGCCTATGAGATCGACCACCACCTCCCCTTCGATGGCGACCGCAAAGCGCGCGCCGATCTCCAGTCCCTCGGCGAAGTTCGCCTCGAACACCTGGCGCACCGGCGCGAACCTCGGCGGACAAAGGCCGCGCGCCCCGGCCTCAGCCATCCAGACGCTCCAGCCGCACGCGGTCCGAAACGGCAAGACAGGACGGCATCGCCGCCACCGGCAGCTCCACCTCGCCGTCCGCTGCGAACACGGCCTCGACGACCCCCGAGACCGCCGCAGCCATCGCCCCCTGGGGCCCCAGGTCCGCGATCAGCCCCGCGGTGAACAGGGCGGTCAGCAGATCGCCCGTCCCCTTGGGCGCCGACGGCGCGGCCGGATGCGTCACTCGCCAGGACTGGCCGCGCTCGTAGTAGGCGACCGCCATGCCTTCCGCGACAGGCGCCGAGGTCAAGAGAACCGGACGGCCCAGCGAGCGCGCGGCGACCTCCAGATCGTCCGCGGCCGACTTCGTCAGCCAGCCGAGCTCCCAGGCGTTGGGCGTCAGGACGTCGGCGCGGCCGACCAGGTCGGCGGCCAGACTGTCGGCCACAGCAGCGCGCACGTAGAGCCCCCCGGCCTCGTCCCCGAGGATCGGATCAACCACGATTCGCGCCTTTGGCCGAATGCTCCGCACCCGGTCGATCGCGCGCGCCGCGGCCGCTACTTGCTCGGAACTGGAGAAATAGCCGGTGATCACCGCATCGAGTTGCCCCAGCAGGCCCTGGGCTTCGACGCCGCCCAGCACCGCCTCGAAGGTCTCCGCCGACACGGCGGCGCCGCCCGGCGGCCCGTAGCCCGGATGGCGGCCGAACAGCGTTGTGGGGACCAGGATCGGCTCGATGCCGAGCCGCGCAAGGGCCAGCGCCTGCACGCCGCCGCCGACCCGGCTGGCCGCGACGTAACTGGAAAGGATCAGGACGCGACGCATCCGCTCCGTCAAACTACAGGAACATGTTCCAGTCGAGCGGCTCGCCGAAGCGGAGGTCCCGGGCCGCCCGCCGGCCCAGCACCTGCGGCAGGTGCTTCGGCGGCAGCCCGAATCCCGGGCGCACCGAACGCACGTTGGCCGACGTCAGCGCCTCGCCGGCCTTCACGTCGGCCGCCACATAGAGCGATCGACGGTGGCCGGCCGCGGCGCCCTCGCTGCCCAGCTGGTCGTAGGTCGCCTCGCCCAGCGCCCGCCAGGCGGCCTTGCAGTCCCGCACCAGGGCGGCGAACTCGCCCGGCTCCAGGCTGAAACCGGCGTCCGGCCCGCCGTCAGCCCGGGCCAGCGTGAAGTGCTTCTCGATCACCGCCGCGCCCAGCGACACCGCCGCCACCGACGCCGCCGAGCCCGGCGTATGGTCGGAGAGGCCGGTCACCACCCCGAACCGCCGCGCCAGGTCCGGCACGGTCCGGACATTGGCCTCCTCGATCGGCGCGGGGTAGGCGCTGACGCAGTGCAGGAGCACGACGCCGGCCGCGCCATTGTCGCGCGCCGTCCCCAACGCCTCGCCGATCTCGTCCAGGGACGCCAGGCCCGTGGAGATGATCATCGGCTTGCCGCAGCGCGCCACGCGGGCGATCAGCGGCAGGTCCACCGCCTCGAACGAGGCGATCTTGTAGGCCGGCGCGCCCAGGCCCTCGAGCAGCTCGACCGCCGTCTCGTCGAACGGGGTGGAGAAGATCGTCACGCCCCGCTCGGCCGCGCGTTGGAACAGCGCCGGGTGCCATTCGTAGGGGGTGAACGCCTCGGCATAGAGGTCGTGCAGGGTGCGCCCCGCCCAGGGCCCCTCCTCGATCCGGAACCCAGGGCCATCGCAGTCGAGGGTCAGGGTGTCGGCCGTGTAGGTCTGCAGCTTGATCGCGTCGCAGCCTGTCGCCGCCGCCGCGTCGATGAGCGCCAGGGCCCGCTCCAGCTGGCCGTTGTGGTTCCCGGACAGCTCGCAGATCACATAGGGCTCGTGACCCGGCCCGATCTGCCGCCCGGCGATCTCGATCGCGTCTGTCATCGGCCCAGCGCCTCGCTCAGCGTCGCGACCACCCGGTCCACGTCGGCGTCCTGCATGGCCGGGTAGAGCGGCAGCGAGAGGCAGCGGTCGTACCAGGCCTGGGCGCCGGGCAGGTCCAGCGCGCCATAGCGCGCCTGGTAATAGGGCTGCTGATGGACCGGGATGTAGTGCACCTGGCTCCCCACGCCGCGCGCCCTCAGCGCCGCCATCACCTCGGCCCGCGAACGGCCGGCAGCGGCGAAGTCTATCAGCACGGTCATCAGGTGCAGAGCCGGGTCCGACCAAGCCGGGCGCGCGGCCGGACGCACGAGGGTCGCGAGCGGCGCCAGCGACGTGTGGTAGCGGCTCGCGAGCGCGCGGCGGCGCTCGATGAAGCGCGGCAGCTTGGCGAGCTGCGACAGGCCCAGCGCGCAGAGGATGTCGGGCAGCCGATAGTTGAAGCCGATCTCCGACATCTCGTACCACCAGGGATCGGCGCCGGCCGGGCGGATCATGCCGTGGCTGCGCAGCGTCCGCAGGCGCTCCGCCAGCGCTGCGTCTCCCGTGGTGACCGCGCCACCCTCGCCGGTGGTGAGCGTCTTCACGGGGTGGAACGAGAAGGCCGCCATGGCGCCGTAGCGGTTGTCGCCCACCTGCGCCGCGTCGCCGCCAAGCGACATCGTGGACCCGAGGGCGTGGCAAGCGTCTTCCACCAACGCGGCGCCGGCCGCGTCCGCGAGCGCGCGCAGGGCTGGCAACTCGGCGACGTCGCCCCGCAGGTGCACCGGCAGCACCGCCGCGATCCGCCGCCCGCCGCAGCGAGCGATCGCCGCCTCGAGGGCCGGCGGCGTCATCAGTCCGCTGTCTGGATCGACGTCGGCGAACACCACCTCCGCCCCGACGAAGCGCGCGCAGTTGGCGGTGGCCAGGAAGGTGATCGAGGGGACGATGCAGACATCCCCCTCGCCCACGCCAAGCGCCAGCATGGCCAGGTGGAGCGCGGCCGTACCGTTGGCGCAGGCCACCGCGTGGCGGGCGCCCACGAACTCTGCGAAGGCGGCCTCGAATGCCTCGACCCTGGGACCGGTGGTCAGGAAATCGTCGCGCAGCGCCGCCGCGACGGCGGCCACGTCATCGTCATCGATGGTCTGGCGGCCGTACGGCAGGAACGCGTCAGGCACGTCCGTCCACCATGGCCATCAGCGCCTCGCCGGAGAGCCAGTCGCTGTTGGTGTTGCTGGCGTAGGAGAACTCGTCGGGCACCGCCGCCGGACCGCCATTGGTCCGGAACGGCGTGCGCGGGTACTCCACGAAGGCCGGCTCGATCGCGTAGCGATCGCCGAGCTCGGCGGTCATGCGCGCATCGTCCGCGCTGATCATCATCTCGTGCAGCTTCTCGCCGGGCCTGATGCCGACGACCTCGATGTCCGCCGTCGGCGCCATCGCGGCCACCAGATCGGTGATCTTCATGGACGGTATCTTGGGTACGAAGATCTCGCCGCCACGCATCACGGTCAGGCTCGAGAGGACGAAATCGACGCCCTCATCCAGGGTGATCCAGAAGCGGGTCATGCGCGGATCGGTGACGGGCAGTCGGCTCGCCCCGCCGGCGATCAGGCGCTGGAAGAACGGCACCACGCTGCCGCGCGAGCCCACCACGTTGCCGTAGCGCACCACCGAGAAGCGGGTGCCGATGTCGCCTGACAGGTTGTTGGCCGCCACGAAGGTCTTGTCGGAGGCGAGCTTGGTCGCGCCATACAGGTTGATCGGGTTGCAGGCCTTGTCGGTGGAGAGCGCGACGACCTGTTTCACCCGGTTGGTCAGGCAGGCCCAGACCACGTTCTCGGCGCCCATGACGTTGGTGGCGATGCATTCCGACGGATTGTACTCCGCCGCCGGCACCTGCTTCAGCGCCGCGGCGTGGATAACGACGTCGACCCCCCGAACGGCGAGAGTCAGCCGCGAGCGGTCGCGCACGTCGCCCAGGAAGAAGCGCATGCAGCCGAGCTTGTCGGCCGGGTGGCGCTCGCGCAGGTCGATCTGCATCTCGCTCTGCTTCAGCTCGTCGCGGGAGTAGACGATCAGCTTGCGCGGGGCGTGATGGGCCAGCACGGTGTCGATGAAGCGGCGGCCGAACGAGCCGGTGCCGCCGGTCACCAGGATCACCTTGCCGTCGAGGTCGAGAGACTGAGGGGCGAAGCGGCCCAATCCAGGACTCCATGTCGGGTGGCGAAGCAGCTGGGCCCAGCATGGTCGGGGAAACATGGTTAACGGCGCGTTCGCGTAAGAGACCGTCAACCGGGAGCGGCGCACCTTCGCGGCATGAATCGCCGCCATTTCCTCGCCGCTGGTCTCGCCATGGTCCCGGTCGCCGCCCTGGCGAACGAGGGCGACAAGCGCAAGAAAGGCGGCGGCGCCTCCTTCATCCAGATCGATACGATCACGGCGACGGTCATGCGAATGAACGGCCGCCGCGGCACCATGACCGTGGAGACCGGGGTCGATGTGCCCGATGCGACTTTGCATGCGCGCGCCGAGGCCTCGACGCCGCGCCTGATGGCCGCGTTTTCGGACACGGTGCGCACCTATGCCGCCGGCCTGCCGGCGGGCGCGGTGCCGAACGCCGACTATCTGTCACGCGAGCTGCAGCGCCAGGCCGACGCGGTGCTGGGCAAGCCGGGCGCGAAGCTGCTGCTGGGCACCATCATCGTGAACTGACGCGAGCCGCGCCGCGTCACATCGCGGAGATGCCGCCGTCGAGCTTCATCTCCGCTCCGGTCATGAAGCGGCTTTCGTCGCTGGCCAGATAGACCACCGCGGCGGCGACATCGTCGGGCTGGCCGATGTGGCCGATTGGGACCTGCCGGCCCAGCTTGGCTTCGGCGTCGGCCTTGCCCAGCACATCGCGCAACGGGTCGAGGATCGGCGTGTCGATGAAAGCCGGGTGAATCGAGTTCGAGCGCACGTCGAGGCCCTGCCTGGCGCAGTGCAGGGCGATGCTCTTGGACAGCAGCCAGACCGCCGACTTGGAAGCGTTGTAGGCGGGCGTGTTATGGCCCGCGATCAGGCCAGCGATGGACGAGATGTTGATGATCGAGCCTGGCTGGTTCTGGCGCAGGTACTTGAGCGCGTGCTTGGCGCCGAGGAACACCGAATCGACGTTGACGCTCATCACCTCCTTCCAGGTGTCGAACGGCTGGTCCTCGACGTTGCCCATGCGGAAGATGCCGGCGTTGTTGACCAGCACGGAGATGCCGCCCATGGTCCCGTCAGCCTCCTCGAGGGCATAGGTCCACTGTTCCTCCTTGGTCACGTCGAGCGGGAACGCGAAGGCGGTCCCGATCCCGTGCGCCTCGTCGAGCGCCGCAGCGACAGCCCTGGCGCCGTCGTGGTTGATGTCGGCGATCGAGACGAGGGCGCCCTCCCGGGCCAGCATGGCCGCCATGGCCGAGCCGAGGCCGCCGGCGCCGCCGCTGATGAACACCTTCTTGCCCGCGACCCGGCCCGTCCTGTCGCTCATGCGGCGTCTCCCGCGGCGGCGTCCATGATCTTCGCAAGCTCGACGTCCAGGCTGGTCACCCCGTCCGCGTCGTGGGTCGCCAGCGTCACCTCGACCCGCGAATAGACGTTGAACCATTCCGGGTGGTGATCGAGCTTCTCAGCGGCCAGCGCGACGCGGGTCATCCAGCCGAACGCGGCGTTGAAGTCCGCGAACCGGTAGCTCTTGACGATGGCGTCGCGGCCCTCAGCCTCGGCCCAGCCGGTAAGCTGGCCCAGCGCCGCCGCAGCGCCGATCTTCGATGGCCTGGCCATGGAGTCCTCCTAGTTGATCGTCAGCCCGCCCCAGTTGTCATCGAACGGATTCATGGAGCGGCCAGCCCGCGTCAACCCGCCGGGGACGCGCCGTCCGCGAAGGTCAGGGTCGTCGCCTGCGCAAGATCGGCCAGGGCCTGGTCCTGGTTCAACACCTTGATCGCCTTCATGCCGAGTTCGGCCGCCGGCTTGCAGTTCACGCCCAGGTCGTCGAGGTAGACGCAGGAGGCTGGCTGCACCGCCAGCAACTCGCACATCATCAGATAGATCCTGGGGTCGGGCTTGCGCACGCCGGCCTTGGAGCTCTCGATCACCGCGTCGAACAGCGCGAGCACCCCGCCGATCCGGGAGGCGCCGTCGCTGGTCGCCACCATCCCCGGCCCCTCGCCGTGGTTCATGTTGTTGGTGATGCAGCCCACCTTGAACGACTGCTTGCAGAGCTGCAGCGCCGCTACCATCCGAGGGCGCAGGTCGCCGCCAATCAAAGCCAAGACCTCGCCGCCGCCGACCGACTGCCCGAAAGCTGCCGATTCCTCGCGGAACTGCAAATCGAACGCCGCGCGGTCGATCTCGGCGCGCTCGAACCGCGCCCAGGCGTTGTCGTGCGGATTGGTGGCGTTGATCGTCCGGATCAGGTCCTTCGGCAGACCTCGCTCGGCCTCGAAGCGGTTGAACGCCTCGAACGGCGAAGAGGTGAGCACTCCGCCGAAATCCCAGATCACCGCCTCCACCGCCACGCCCACAAGTCCTCCGCCGCCGAGCCGGCGCGACGCTAGAGGCTTTCCACGGAGAGTGGAATTGGCCCAACGAGGGATTCTTGGCCGTCACGACGCCTTCGCCTGCTGGGCGAATGGACGGGCGCCTCTTGCGGGGGCATGGTTTAAGTTCGGATACTAGAATTGCGAGCGTGTTCCTTCCCGGAAGAGCCACAAGTCATGCGCATCCGTTTCCTCGCCCCGGCCATCACCAGCGGACTGATCGTGGGTGTCGGCGCCATCGCCGCGCCTCCGGCCTCGGCCCCGCCTCCGTCGGCGCCGATCTTCTACTGCCCGTCGCCGGCGGCAGCCGCCGCTGCGCATGGCGGCGCTCAGGGCGCGCACGCCGAATCGGCGGGCTGCTCGACCGGGCGGGCCGCCCATGGCGGCGGCCGCGGCCACGGCCGGGTGCAGGTGCGCCATGCGGAGCACGGCGGCGGCCGGTTCGCCGAGCACGGTCGCGGGCGGTTCCGCGTCGCCTCGCGTGACGAGGGCGATGTCTCCGCCAGCCAAGCCTTCATCTACCACTACGAGCGGGCGATGCACGGCCTGAACCCGGACGTCGCGAACCACGCCTGGGCCGAGGGCGCCCGCCCGCCGCGGCCCCCCCGGTTCGGGCCGCCGCCACACGGGCCGGGCTTCGCAGGCGGTCCCCCCGACCGCATGGGGCCGCCGCCGGGCGATCGCGGCGGCTACGCCTACGAGGAGCATCGGGGCGGCGCCTGGATGGATCATCACGCCGGCGGCCATATGCTGCCGCCGCCGGTCATGGCGCCGCCGCCGGAGCCGGGGCCACCCTTGCCGCCGCCGCGGGTCGGCCCGCCGGCGCACATGGACGGCCACATGGACCACATGGGCCACATGGGCCACATGGGCCAAATGCCGCCGCCTCCGCACGGCGAGGGCGACTACGCCTACGAGGAACGCCACGGGCGTCGCGAAGAGGCGCGTGGCCACGTCGACCGCCACGCCTGGGGCGACCGGCGCAACGGCGGCCGCGACTACGCCTATGAGGAACACGGCGCCAATGGCGCCGGCGGCCATTACGGTTACGCCTACGAGCGCAGCGAGGAGCATGGCGACACCGGCTGGCGCTTCAGCGGCGGCGGCGGCAGCAGCGAGCACTGGGGCGGCGCCTACGGCGCAGGCGGCCATGCCGGCCAGGGCGGCGCGCACAGCTGGTCCTACGGCGCGGGCGCCGGGGCCGGCATGGCCGCGGGCGAGGCCCTGGCGGGCCGCGGCTATCGCGAAGGCGCCGGCGAGTGGCGCGACGGCAGCTACGGCCACGTCTACCGCTACGTCAGCCGCGATGCGCAGGGCTATCTGGTCTGGCCGGGCAAGACCGCGCCAAACTCGGTTCGGTAGGGGGTGGGCGGCCTGAGGCGGTCGGCTGCGGCCGGCCGCCTCAGGCTTCCGCCGCGAAGTCCTTCAGCACCCCCAGCGGCGTGATCGCCAGCGTCTCCTCGTGCGTCGCCTCCAGCACCACCGGCGGCGCGACCCCGGCGTCGAGGGCCTCCTTCCATCGCGGCGCGCAGAGGCACCAGCGGTCGCCCGGCTTCAGGCCCGGGAACCCCAGCGCCGGCATCGGCGTGGAAAGGTCGTTGCCCGCCTTGCGTGAGAAGGCGAGGAACTCGGCCGTCATCACTGCGCACACCGTGTGCAGGCCCACGTCCTCGGCCCCGGTTTCGCAGCAGGCGTTGCGGTAGAATCCGGTCAGCGGGCGCGCCGAGCAGGGCTGCAGTTCGCCGCCCAATACATTCAGCGCCTCGGGATCGTGGCGGGCCTCGTCGTGACTGGTCATGGCAGGCATTTTAGGGCTTGTTGCGGCCCGTCACCAAGCGGAGCCTTTGCCCATGGAAATGGCCGCCCGGCCGCGTCGCAGCGCCCTCTACATGCCAGCCTCCAATCCGCGCGCGGTTGAGAAGGCGCGCGCTCTGCCGTGCGACGTGGTGATCCTGGACCTGGAGGACGCCGTGGCCCCGGAGGCCAAGCCGGCCGCCCGCGACGCCGCCGTCGAAGCGGTCCGGGCCGGCGGGTTCGGCCCGCGCGAAGTGGTGGTCCGGGTGAACGCGCTCAGCACGCCCTGGGGCGCGGACGACCTGCGGGCGATGGCCGAGTGCGGCCCTGACGCCGTTCTGGTCCCGAAGATCAATGGCCCTGGCGACGTCGCCGACTACTCCGCGCCGCTGCAGTTCGCCCCGGCGCGCACGCGGCTTTGGGCGATGATCGAAACCTGCCCGGCCATGTTTGAACTCAGGGCCATCGCCGAGGAAGAAGCCCGCACGCGGCTCGACTGCTTCGTGATGGGCGTGAACGACCTGGCCAAGGAAATGCGCGCGCAGCAGACCCCGGACCGCGCGCCCTTCGTCCCGTTCCTTGCCATGACCGTGGCGGCGGCCCGGGCGCATGGCCTCGGCGTGTTGGACGGGGTGCACAACGAGATTGACGACCTGGCGGCTTTGGAAACCGTCTGCAGGCAGGGCGCAGCGATGGGGTTCGACGGCAAGACCCTGATCCACCCCAGCCACCTTGCGATCTCCAACCGGGTGTTCTCGCCCGATCCGGCGGAAGTGGCATGGTCGCGGGCGGTGGTGGCTGCCTTCGAGGCTCCCGAGAACCGGGGCAAGGGCGCCCTGCGGGTGGAAGGCCGCCTGGCGGAGCACCTGCACCGGGACCAGGCCCGGCAGCTGATCGCGGTGGCCGAGGCGATCGAGGCCGCCGAGGCGGCCAGATAGGGGGCCGGATGCGCCGGGGGGCCGCCTTCGCCGCACTGCTGGTCCTGGCGCCGACGGCGACAGCGCTGGCCCAGGGCGAGAGCGATCAGGTCCTCGACGCGCGCATCCGCGCCTCCGCGGCGGCGGCCCAGGGCCTGCAAGGCCCGCTTGACGGCGGCTGGACCCTGGTGGGCGCCGACGGCAAGCTGATCTTCGCGTTCCAGATCGTCGACCGGCCAGGCGGCGACGGCCTCGAAGGGGTCTGGCGCGACCTGCGCCGGCCCGTCCGGCCCGGCGATATCGGCCTGATCGACGGCCTGCAGCGCGCGGGGACCGTGCTGACCATCAACCTGACGGCCAAGGCCGGCGATCCGCCGACGATGATCTCTCTCACCCAGGGGGCCGACGGGACCTGGAAAGGCGAGCTGCGCGAGGCGGGCGCGGTCACCCAGGTGACGCTGCGCCGCAACTAGCCGTCGCTAGAGCGGATTGGATTTAGACGACTCCATAGCCTGAGTTGGCGAAGTAGTTGCGGCATTCGTCTGGTGCGTAGGTGTCGAGCAGCTCGGCGGTGGCGTCCAGGAGGGCGTCGTAGGACCT
>Ga0105240_10003022_pt1 | contig 26452 bp, 28 predicted proteins | sample KBSC54metaG_FD_80426 | JGI IMG/M metagenome (GOLD analysis project Ga0105240, IMG submission 80426) | Corn rhizosphere microbial communities from Kellogg Biological Station, Michigan, USA - KBS C5-4 metaG | ecosystem: Host-associated > Plants > Roots > Rhizosphere > Soil | place: Michigan, USA...
ATGCTGTTGTTCGCTATTTCCTGATCGCCGTTGGCGCTGAGGTGGGTGACGGCGAACGCGTCCGGGAGCGTGTAGATGCCGGTGCGCTGGCCGGTCTTGCGATCGAAGCGATAGACGTACGGGCCGTACTCATCGGAAATGAAAACGTTGGAACCATCGTTGCTCACCCGGATGCTTTCCGGATCCATGCGCGCGTCGAACGGATTGTTCGAGAGCCTGGCACCATCGAAATTATCCGAGCGGCCGGTGAAATAATGCGTGTGGTGGGTGATGTTCAGTGCCGGTTCGCCGCTGGGCAAGCCAGCGCTTGCGCCATTGCCGTAAGCCAGTGCGCGCGCCGTGTGCAGCAGCGTCGTGTCGACCAGCGTCGGCGTCAGCGTGAACGGCAGCGCCGAACCCGATGCGCTGGGCGCAAGCGCCATCTTGATCGTATGGAAACGGTCGATGTAGGACGCGGTATCGCTGACGGCGCTATTGTACGAAATGGCGTTCGGGCCGCGATCCGGAACCGCCAGGAACGTGTTGTTGCCTGCGTACGCGATGCCGGAACCGAGGCCGCCAAGCTGGTTGCCGGGCGCGCCATTTTCCAGCGGGGCAGCGGTTTCGGAGGAGCGATCCGACGCATTGGCGCTGAGGCCGTCGATGGCGATCAGGTCGACCGATGCATTCGCAACCGGAATCGCGAACAGCGATGCGATCGCCAGCGGAAGCAGTTTCGACTTGTTGATGGCGGATTTGAACGGAGTGGGCTTTGACATGGCGCGAATCCTCGTCCTTGGTTGTCGGGAACGCGCCATGCTCAACGACAATTGTTGCAACTGTTCGGTGGTCGCATGCCGTGGATTTCCGCCATGGGTGGCACCGCCAGAAAATGCGTTCGGCCCCAATAAGCGACAATGACCGCCATGACTCTGCTGGCGACATCGCTTCGATGAAAGATTCCACCTGATGAAAATCCCCAAGGGACTGCAGCCGTTAGTCGACGACGGCGTGATCGATGCGGTGCTGCGGCCGCTCAAGAGCGGCAAGGAAGCGTCGGTGTACGTGGTGCGTTCGGGCGACGCGGTCCGTTGCGCGAAGGTCTACAAGGACATGGCGCAGCGCAGTTTCCAGGCTCGCGTGCAATACCAGGAAGGCCGCAAGGTGCGCGGCAGCCGGCAGGCGCGCGCGATCGGCAAGGCCAGCAAGTTCGGCCGCAAGGAAATGGAAACCGCGTGGAAGAACGCCGAGGTCGATGCGCTCTACAAGCTCGCCGACGCGGGCGTGCGCGTGCCGAAGCCGCACGGATATTTCCACGGCGTGCTGCTGATGGATCTGGTCTGCGACGAGCATGGCCATAGCGCGCCGCGGCTTGGCGAGGTGGAGCTGATCCCGGAGCTCGCGCGCTGGTACCACCACGACCTGATCGCCGATGTCGTTCGCATGTTGTGCCTCGGCCTGATTCATGGCGACTTGTCGGAATACAACGTGCTGGTCGGCGAAGAAGGCCCGGTGATCATCGACCTTCCGCAGGTCGTCACGGCTGCCGGCAACAATGCCGCGCGCGCGATGCTGCTGCGCGACGTGCACAACCTGCGCGACAGCTTGAGCCGCTTCGCCCCCGAGCTTGCGAACACGCACTATGGCGAGGAGATGTGGGCGCTGTACGAGAAGGGCGAACTGCGGCCCGACTCCGTGCTGACAGGCCATTTCGCATTCGATTCTCGCAAGGCGAACGTGCGCGCAGTGATGGAATCGATCGAGGATGCGCGCCAGGAAGCGATCATCCGCCAGCAGGGGCGCGAGGAAGCGGCGGAGCGGGATTGAGCGATGCACTTCGCTGGAATTTCTGCCGTCGGATGGCCTTCGATGCCTGCCTTGAACCATGGAAAACGATGGAGATGAGGTCGCTTGACATGCGTCGAGGTCTTCTTTATCTTCTTGATTGAACGATCAATCAAATCCATGACCGACACGCCAACAACCCGCGATCGCCTGCTCCTGGCCGCCATGCAGTTGTTCTGGGAGAAAGGCTATGGCTCTACCAGCGTCGCCGACGTGCTGTCTGTGGCGCAGGTGAACAGTGGCAGCCTGTATCACTTCTTCCCGGGCAAGCAGGATCTGCTGCTTGCCGTGCTGGAGATGTATCGCAAGGGCATCGCGCCGATGCTGCTCGCGCCCGCGTGGAAGGGCGTCGACGATCCGATCGAGCGGGTTTTTGCCCTGCTGGCGCGTTATCGCGCGAGCATCGTGCAGACCGATTGCACGTACGGATGTCCGATCGGTTCCCTCGCGCTGGAAATCCACGAACCCGATCCGCCGGTGCGGCAAGCGATGGCCGACAACTTCCACGCGTGGGTCGATGCGATCGAACAGTGTCTGGTCGCTGCTGGTGAACGCCTGCCGAAGAAGACAAAAAGACGCGAACTCGCCGAATTCGTGCTCACGACGATGGAAGGTGGCGTGATGCAGTCGCGCACGCATCGCGCTGTCGCGTATTTCGACGGGGCCGTGCGCCAACTGCGCAGGTATTTCGACTATCTCGAATCCGAAGCGCGAAACACGCCCGCCACGGCACCGGCGTCGCCGCGCAAACGCAAAACGGCGGCGAAAAAACGCGGCAAGTGATCGCGATCCCATGGCAACTATCCAACCAACCACGAGGTGCAACATGCGCAAACTGCTCGCATTCCTCCTGTTCATTCCGGCGCTGGCGACTGCCGAGCCGGTCGATGCGCTCAAGCCCATGTCCTTCCTTGCCGGTCATTGCTGGAAAGGCACGTTCCCCGACGGCAAGCAGACCGACGAGCACTGCTTCCAGTGGCTCTACGACGGCAAGGCGCTGCGCGACACGCACACCGTGCGCACGCCAGGCCGCGCGGATTACGTCGGCGAAACGACCTACTACTGGGACTCGGCCGCGAAGCAGGTGCAGTTCCTCTATTTCGAAAACCAGGGCGGCATCAGCCGCGGCACGATGGAGAGCAGCAAGGACGCGCTGGTGTTCCCGCCAACCCAATACATCGCCAATGGCGACACGATGACCTATCGCGTGCGCTGGTCGCTGATCGACGGCACGTCGTACGAAGCATGGAGCGAGACGCAAACCCCGAAAGGCTGGGCGACGATGTTCAAGCTGGTGATGAAGCGAAGTCCATAGCGACTTCGAGTACTTCGCAGGGCATGGCTGCGTCGATGGCGTAATCCACGCCGGCGGGAATCACGCACGCATCGTCGATTCGCAGCGTATGTGTTCCGAATGCATCGCTGCGCAATTGCAGCTGGCCTTCGAGGACGAACAGGAACATGGCGCCGCGATCCTGGATGTGCGTCGCAATGTCCGCGTCATCCGCATCGTGTGGCATTGCGCGCAGCACGCGTGCGCTCGCGAGGCCATCGGTCGCGTCGGCAATGCCGGTGTCGCGGAATTCGAAGCACCCACCTGCTTCGCGCTGCCAGATCGCGTTCGCCGCGACGTGATGAACGAAACGCTGTCCGCCGAACACGCGCTGCGCACGCAGATGCGCCGTGGGAAGCTCGAGTTCGTGATCGCGCCAGGTCTCGTGCTCGGCGGGGCAGCCGAGCTCGATGACCTCGAGTCCGGAGGATGACTCGAGTACGCGATGACGGATCGTCGGCGGTTGCAGCACGCAATCGCCGGTGTGCATAACGAAGGGCGGCCCCTGATCCTCGTACACGACGCGCACCCAGCCGCGCCGGCAATAAATCATCTGGAAGCCGACCTTGTGGAAGTGCACGTAGTCCGGCACCTGTCCGCCTTCGGGAATGCGGATGTGCGACGCGATCAGGCGTCCACCCAGACGTCCTGGAACCAGGTCGCGGTACTGCATGCCGGCACGGCCAGCGGGCCATGCATCGTGTTCATCCGCGCGCTGCAACACGAATTCCCGTGGATTCGCGGATGGCGCATTGCGCGCGTCGAATGCAGCGGTAGTTTCCAATCGCAACGCGGTGCCGTCGCGCGAGAGCAATGCGATGCGCGGCGCATCGGCTGGCATGATCATGTCGAGCCGGAAACCTTGTTGTTCCGTGTACAGCGCGATCGCCGCATCGAGGTCGTCGCATTGCACGACCGGAATCGCTGGATCGGTCGGGGCGCTCGAATTCGTCATGGATGCATCGCATGGTTGCGTCGCGCGCAGTATGCCGATTCGCGGCCTTGCGACGCGAATCCACGCACTCGCGGGCCAATGCCATATGGCTATTGCATGGATGCGCCGAAAGTCACCCTCCACAAAGGCACGGGTCGCATTGCGCGCGTCGCACCATACTGAAACCATCACGTCGCGTTCGATTCACGGACGCACTGCAATGGGGACAACATGGGCTGCCAACTCACCGTCGAATCGGTTCGCTACCGCTATTCCAAGGGCCATGAGGCTGTCGCTGGCATCGACCTGCAGATGGGCCCCGGCATCCTCGGCCTGCTCGGCCCGAACGGTGCCGGCAAATCCACGTTGATGCGCATCCTCGCGACATTGGCGAAACCGACCAGCGGACGCGTGTTGTGGAATGGCGAGGACATCGCGAAGAAACCCGACGTGCTGCGCGTCGAGCTCGGCTACTTGCCGCAGGATTTCGGCGTGTACCAGGCGCTGAGCGCGCGCGAATTCCTTGCGTATCTCGCCGCAGTGAAAGGCCTTCCATCGAAAATCGCGCGCGAACGCATCGACGAATGCCTGTCGCTGGTTGGATTGTCGGATGCAGCCGATCGACGGCTCGGCGATTTTTCCGGCGGCATGCGCCAGCGCGTCGGCATCGCGCAGGCGTTGCTCAACGATCCGCGCCTGCTGATCGTCGATGAGCCGACGGTCGGCCTCGATCCCGAGGAGCGCCTGCGTTTCCGCCATCTGATCACCGATCTCGCTGCGCAAAGATTGGTGATCCTGTCCACACACATCGTTTCGGATGTCGAAGCGAGTGCAACGGCGCTCGCGGTGATGGCGAAAGGTCGTTTGTTGTTCAATGGCGCGCCCGAACCGTTGGTCGCGCTAGCCGACGGTCATGTGTGGGAGTGGCTGGTACCGGAATCACGGGTCGCCGAAGCGCGCACGAAGTTCACGATCAGCGGTTCGCTGCGACGGCCGGATGGCGTGCGCTTGCGCATCGTAGGAGCGAAGCCGTCGGACGACGCGCAGGCCTGCGCGCCGGACCTCGAGGACGCATACCTTTGGTTGCTCGCGCGCGAGGGAGCAGGCTGAGATGGACCGGCCTGACTTAGGTGCGCTGCGTCGCTTCGCCGCGATCCTTGTCGCGGACCTGCGCGAGCGCAGCCGTTCGACGCGTTTCTGGGTCGTGCTTGCTCTGGTCGGCATCGCGACATGGTGGTGTTTCCCGCCATCGGACGCGCACTACCAGACCGTCGGTTTCGGCGACAACGTGCGCGGCATTTATTCGAGCGCGTGGGTCGGCATGGTGCTCGGGCTGATGTATTCGACGATGCTGTCGCTGATCGGTTTCTACCTCGTGCGCGGCACGCTAGTACGCGACTTCGATACCCGGGTCTGGCAATTGCTGGTTGCCACGCTGATGACGCGCAGGGGTTACCTGCTGGCGAAATGGGCGAGCCACATGGCCGTCTTCACGTTGATCATGATCGTTGGACTCGCGGTGGGCGCCGTCGCGCAATGGGTGCGTGCGGAAGATCGCGCCTTCGACCTCATTGAACTCGCAAAGCCCGTATTCGTGCTTGCGCTGCCGTCGCTGGCTGTCACCGCGTTCTTCGCCGTGCTGTTCGACCTGCTGCCGTGGCTGCGGCGCACGGGCGGCAATGTCCTGTTCTTTTTCGTCTGGATCTTCGTGGGAGTGTCTGCGACCGGCTTCGTCCAGCCGGGCCCGGCCGCATGGACCCACACGACCTGGTTGAGCGACCCCAACGGCATGGCGCTGGCGATGCGCGACCTGTACGCGACGGTCAGGCACGCGTCGGCGACGGTGAAGGGCAGCGACATCAGCATCGGTGTCAGCGATTTCAAGGGCAAGTCCATCGTGTTCGTCTGGCAGCACTGGCATGTGCGTCCGATCGACTTGCTCGGCCGCGCGCTGTGGATGGCGCTGGCGATGTTCGGCGTGTTCATGCTCGCGCCGATGCTGGATTGGGCGGCCGCGCGGACACGGGGCGCGACCGGCGAAGGTGCCGCCCATCCCGGCCGCCGCTTGCGCTGGCTCGATCCGATGTTGCGTACCTTCGAGTCATTCGCCTCCGGAGTGTTGTATGCCGCGGAGATCAAGCTCGTCCTGCGCCAGCGTCGTGCGTGGTGGTGGCTCGCGATGATCGGCCTTGGCATTGCGCAACTCGCGGGCGATCGCGAGGCACTCGGCATCGCCACGATCGGCGCGTGGTTGATCAGCGTGGACGTATTCTCGCGCGCGATCCTGCGTGAGCGCGACACCGGCACGGGTGCGCTCGTGTTCGTCGCAGCAGGCGCGACGCGACGCCTGCTCGCCTCGCGGATCGGCGTCGCGCTGTCGCTTGCGGTGCTCGCGGTGGGTCCGGCGCTGCTTCGCCTTGCGTTCACCGACGCAACGGCTGCCCTCGCGTTGTTGGCGACCGCGATCGGCGTCGCGTTCGGTGGCATGGCAATCGGCGTCGCCTGCCGTAATCCGAGGCCGTTCGAACTGCTGCTGGTGACGCTGTCCTATGCGGGCGTGCAGGGCGGCGGCCCGCTCGCCGCAGCTGCCAAGCCGCTCGATGCGTTGCACTTGCAGGCGATACTGCTGCCGGCGTTCGCCACGATCCTTGTGCTGCTCTGGCCGCGTTTCACGCGCGCGCGATGATTGGATCAAGCGGACAACCGCTTGCGGCATGATATCGGCATGACGATCGGCCGCCAGCAGTCCATAAACGTGATGCAGCAACAGTCGCTGTTCGGCGTCGGCATGGACGTGCCGGTGCAGATTCATCGGCTGTTTTTCGCTGTGCTTCCGGACGATGCCGCGCGCCACGCGATCGCGCAGGTTGCGGAAAAACTGCGGGCGAATCCAGCGATCCACGGCCGCTGGATCGATCCGTCGCGCTACCACATGACCTTGCATTTCCTCGGCGACAACTCGGAGTTGCGGCAGGACCTGGTCGATCGCGCCACCGTCGCTGCGGCGAAGGTCAAGCTGCATGCGTTCGATATCAGCCTCGATCGCCTCGCCAGTTTCCACGGCCGCAAGCCGCCGGGCGTGCTGCGTTGTACGGATGGACCGACGCCCGTGCATGCGCTATGGCAGGCGCTGCGTCGCGAGCTGTTGCACGTCGGACTTGGCGCCACGCTCGAAGCGGAGTGCACACCGCACATCACGATCTTCTACAGCGATGGCGCGATGCTCGAGCCCGCGGCCATCGAACCGATTGCGTGGACAGTGCGCGAGTTCGTCCTCGTGCACAGCGTTGTTGGCCAGAATGCCTACCGGATTCTTGAGCGTTGGGCGCTTCCAAACTGAATGGCATGCACGCCGCAAGCCAGGCCGTCGCAATTCCGTAACCGCATTGCCATAGTCTGGTCGACATGAACCTTCTCATGCTGTCGGATGTGTATTTCCCGCGCGTCAATGGCGTGTCGACGTCGATCCGCACGTTCGCCGAAGCGCTGGCGCGCATGGGCCACCAGGTCACCATCGTCGCCCCGGACTACGGCGATGCGAGCGGGCAGGGCGAGCACGATGGTGGCGGCGCGTACGAAGTCATCCGGTTGCCATCGCGAAAAATTTTCTTCGACCCCGAGGATCGCCTGATCCGCGCATCCGCGCTGCGCGCGGTGTTGCCGAAGCTGGCGCAGCGGCACTGGGACGTGATCCACATCCATACCCCGTTTCGCGCGCACCAATTGGGCATGCGCCTTGCGAAGATCAGTGGGCGGCCGACGGTCGAGACCTACCACACCTATTTCGAGGAATACATCGCCAACTATCTTCCGTGGGCGCCGAAATCGTTGTTGCGGATGTTCGCGCGACGCGCGTCACGCAAGCTCTGCCACGACGTCGATCGCCTGATCGTGCCGTCGCAGCAGATGGTCGGCGTGCTCGATGGTTACGGCATCACCACGCAGCGCACCGTGCTGCCGACCGGGATCGACCTGCGCGAATTCGCGGGCGGTTCCGGTGCAGCCTTTCGCGAGCAGCACGGCATTGCTGCGGATCGCCCGACCCTGGTCACGGTCAGTCGCCTGGCGATGGAGAAGAACATCGGTTTCCTGCTGCAGGTGGTGAAGAAACTTGTAGCGGAATTTCCAACGCTGCTCTTCATCATCGCAGGTGAAGGTCCGGATTCCGGGCGCCTGAAGAAGCTCAGCGCGAGCATCGGCTTGCACGACAACGTGTATTTTGTCGGTAACCTCGACCGCCGTACCACGCTGCTCGACTGCTATCGCGCCGGCGATGTCTTCGTGTTCGCATCGCCGACCGAAACCCAGGGGCTGGTGCTGATCGAGGCGATGGCGCTCGGGGTGCCGATCGTTTCCACGGCGGTGATGGGCACGGCGACGGTTCTGCGCGAAGCGCGCAGCGCGCGCATCAGCGAGGAAAACGTTGATATTTTCGCTGCGCACGTCGCACGGTTGCTGCGCTCGCCTGCCGAGCGCGCAGCACTCGCCAAGGCAGGGCCGCTCGACGCGCAGGCGTGGAGCACGGATGGCTTGATGAAGCAGGTGGTGGAGCTGTATTCCGGATTGGCTGCAAATGTCGCTGGCCATCGCGCGGTACCATAACCGGCCACAGCCGGAGGAACCATTGATGATCAACATGCACGCCGCGTCCGTTCCCGTCTTCCAGCAATTGCTGGGCGCGCTTGGCAACAACCTTGCCAAGGCCGAGGCGCACGCCGCCGAGAAGAAGATCGATCCCAACGCGTTCTTGCACGCGCGGCTGTTTCCCGACATGTTCACCTTCATCCGCCAGGTGCAGATCGCCTGCGATTTCGCCAAGGGTGTGTCGGCGCGACTCGCACAAGCGGAAGTGCCGGTGTATGAGGACAAGGAACAATCCTTCGAGGAATTGCGTGCGCTGGTCGCCAAGACGATCGCGTTCATCGGCGGCCTCGACGCATCGCGCTTCGATGGTAGCGAGGAGCGCCAAATCGTCACCCGTCCCGGCACGCCGCGCGAACGCACGTTCAACGGACACGCCTACCTGCTGACCTACGGCCTGCCGCAATTCTTCTTCCACGTCACCACGGCTTACGCGTTGCTGCGCCACAACGGCGTCGAGATCGGCAAGAAGGATTACATGGGGGCGTTCTGATGACCGGACTGATCGCCATCACTCGCGACGTCAGCGCGAGCCTTGCCAATTGCCAGTTGTCGTTCGTCGAGCGCGATGCGATCGATGTCGAGCGCGCAGCCGCGCAGCACCATGCGTATCGGCTGGCCTTGGAATCGCTGGGTTGCCACGTGATCGCGTTGCCGGCGCAGGACGCGATGCCGGACGCGGTGTTCGTCGAGGATGTCGCGCTGGTGTTCGATGAGATCGCGGTGATGACGCGGCCCGGCGCCGAATCGCGGCGTGGCGAAGGCGCGTCGGTTGCGGAAGCGCTCTCGGCATTCCGCACGCTGCGCACGATCGCATCGCCGGCAACGATTGACGGCGGCGACGTGTTGCGCGTTGGCCGCACGATTTATGTCGGCCAGGCCGCGCGCAGCAATGCCGATGGTGTCGCGCAACTGCGCTCGCTCGTGGCGGAGTTCGGCTACACGGTGCAGGGCGTGCTGACGCGTGATTGCCTGCACCTGAAATCGGCGGTCACTGTCGTTGCGGACGGCACCTTGCTGATCCAGCCGGAATGGGTCGATCGCGCCGTGTTCGCCGGTTATCGACTGATCGAGATCGATCCAGGCGAACCGCATGCAGCGAATGCATTGCGGGTCGGATCGGGCGTGGTCTATCCGGATTGCTTCCCACGCACGCAACAGCGGATGACCGATGCCGGCATCGATGTCGTCAGCGTCGACCTGTCCGAGTTGCAAAAAGCCGAAGGCGCGACGACCTGTTGCAGTCTCGTGTTCAGCGAACGCGCTTCGGGCTGATCGCATCGACCGCAGCCATGGCTTTCATCCGCGGATAACGCCGTATCGATCATCCTGTGCCCTCGCGATCATCGAGGAACAGCGCAAATGCAGGTCAAGGTCTTCAATCGAAATGGGCAACTGGTCGGCCCGGTGGAATCGGCGCAGGTGGCGAAATCCGATGCGCAATGGCAGGCGCAGCTCACGCCAGAGCAATACCGCATCGCGCGCGGCAAGGGTACCGAGGCGCCGTTCTGCGGCACCTTGCTCGACAACCACATGGACGGCGTGTACGCGTGCATCTGCTGCGGGTTGCCGCTGTTCCAGTCGGATTCGAAGTTCCATTCCGGCACCGGCTGGCCGAGTTTTTTCCGGCCGATCGCGGACGAAAACGTAGTCAATCACGTGGACCGCAGTCATGGCATGACCCGCACCGAAATCCTCTGCGCCCGCTGCGATGCGCATCTTGGCCATGTCTTCCCCGATGGCCCGGCGCCGACCCGACTGCGCTTTTGCGTGAATTCGGATTCGCTGGCCTTCGTCGATGCCTCGCAACTGGCCACGCTTGCGGATCCTGCGGCCGATGCGTGATCGCGCAAGACTTCAAACGTGCGACGGCAGGCGCAGGTTCCTGACTTCCTCGGCGCTTTTCAATCGCGCGCCTTCGAAATAGTACGCACGCACTTCGAGGCCGCGCTCGCTGATGCCGGCGTAGTAGAAACGCGGATTCCACCAGACCGGCTTGCGCAGCGCGCGATAGAAGCCGGCGTTCTCGAGTTCCAGCAACACGCCGATGCACGGAAAACTGCGTTCGCGCGCGAAGGTTTCGAGCAGCGCGTTGGAACGGTTCATCAATTCGCGCACCAGCGAAGTCGTGCGCCATGTCTTGCCGACGAAAGCGCGGTAGTAATACATCGGCTGGCCGAAACGCGGCGGCAGCATCGCGATCGCCGTGCTGACGCCGGCCACTTCGCCGTTCGGCGCGCGCGCGTACATCACGACCTGCGCGAGCCGCTTGTCGATTGCCGGGCCGCTGTCGAGCGCGCCTTCGCTGCGCCAGAAAGCGCGCACTGCTTCCGCGTCCTGCGGCGTCAGCGCGCCCCAGCAACTAACGAACGAAAATCCGGATCGTTCCGCCGCGGTTGCGTGTGTCGTTGTGGTTTCGTTGGTACTCATGCGGCTTGGATTCCATCGGAGTCGCCGTCGATGGTAGCAAGCCGATGAGCCCGCGGTGCGCGATGCGCGTGATGATTGGCGCAAACGCCGTTACAGTAGCCGCATGCGCGGCGAACAGCGCGAACCGGTGATGCCATGAACGATAGCGACAACCTGCCCGTCACCGAGCGCCTGCGCCTGCGCCGCTACACAATGGACGACCTCGACCTGCAGTGCGCGCTCACCAGCGATCCCGAAGTGATGCGCTACGTCGGCGGGGTCAAGGATCGCGCGCAGACCGAAGCGATGCTGCGCGACCGCATCCTTGCCTACTACGAAGAACATCCGGGCCTCGGCTGTTGGGTCACCTCGGAGCGTGCGACCGGCGATTGCGTCGGCATGCACCTGCTCAACCACATCCAGGGCGAAGAACACATCCAGGTCGGCTACATCCTGTTCCCCAAATACTGGAGGCTGGGCTATGCGACCGAGATGAGCGTCGCGTTGCTGCGTTACGGATTCACGCAAATGCAATTGCCGCAAATCGTCGCGATCACCAACCTGCCGAACGTGGTTTCGCAGCGCGTGTTGCTCAAGGCCGGCCTGCACCGCAACGGCGAGCGCACGTTCATGCACCCGGCATACGCATCGGAAGGGCCGCTTGCGTGGTTCGAGCGCGATGCCGAGCAGTGGCTTGGCGAAGATCGCGAACGTCGCCGCACGTCCGAACGAGGAGTTTCCGCATGAGCCACGACAGCAATCCCAACCACGACCGGAACCCGCAAGCCGAACAGATGGGCGACGAATCGATGGCGCGCAACCTCGCGCACCAGGCCGACGCGATCTGGCCGCAGGAACAGCGATTGTTCGATCGCTACGACTTGCCGACTGCGCCGCGCATCCTCGATCTCGGTTGCGGCACCGGCGAAATCACCCGGCGGCTCGCGACGCGCTATGCGCAGGCGAGTTTGATCGGCATCGATATCCTCGAAGGCAACCTCGCGCTTGCACGGCGCGACAGCTCCGCGTTCACCGACCGCATTTCATATGAAGCTGGCGATGCGTTCGCATTGCAGTTCGGCGACGCCAGCTTCGATCTGGTCGTGTGCCGGCACATGTCGCAGGCCGTTCCGGAATTCACGCAGGTGTTGGCCGAAATCACGCGCGTGCTCAAACCCGGCGGCTGGCTGCATTTGCTGTCGGAGGATTACGGGATGCTGCACATGCCGGTCGGCGAACGCGATCCGGACCGGTTCTGGAACGAGAACGCTATCGCGTTCCTGCGCGGCATCGGTTGCGACGGGCGCATCGGCCGGCATTCGCCGATGCTGCTGGAAGCCGCCGGCTATCGCGACATCGCGATGGACTTCATCACCGTCGATACCTTGCGCGTTCCGCGCGCGACCTTCGGCGGCATCATGCGTGCGTGGCGCGATGGCTACGCCGAACCGTTGTCCGAGGCGAGCAAGCGTCCCGTCGAAGACGTGACGGCGGATTTCGACGCGATCATCGCGGCGATCGAGACGCCGCCGCAATACGCCGTCTGGCACGTGCCGGTTATTTCAGGGCGTACGCCAGGCTAGCGTCACCGCATGCATCAACCCCGGATATCGAAACCGGGGTTTTCGTTGAGCGTGCCGTCCGCTTCCAGAACGCCGAAGCGTTTCCGATCCGGATCGAAAACGACTGCAACGGAATCCTGGAAGAGCGGCCGGCGGATGAACTTGAGTTCCCAGCCGAATCGCTCGAGTTCGCCGAGCGTGATCCGTTGTTCTTCGTTGAGCTCGCGTTTCAACGCGCTCGAAAGCTCTTTTTGCGCGTTACGTCGTTTGTCGTCCATAGCCCCCCCGAGCTGAATCGCTGAACGCTGCAACTATCCTACGACGACGATGATCCATGCACCAGTGAAGCGAATGTCGACGAAGACGATTAACATCACAAATATCGCGTGAGTCTTCCGCAAGCGTTGCACGGATACAGGTGAATCGATGCGCGCGTTCAGTTTCGACAATGCTTTCGTGCGCTACCTGCCGGGCGATCCGGAAACCGGCACCCGATTGCGGCAAGTGCAGGGTGCGCTGTATTCGCGCGTCGATCCGACGCCTGTCGCAGCGCCACGGTTGATCGCGCATTCGGCCGAAGTCGCGGCGATGCTGGGCATCGGCGAAACAGACATCGCTTCGCCGGAGTTCGCGCAGGTATTCGGCGGCAACGCATTGATCGACGACATGCAGCCGTTCGCCGCGAACTATGGCGGCCACCAGTTTGGGCATTGGGCCGGACAACTCGGCGACGGACGCGCGATCACGCTTGGCGAAACCGTCAACGCTTCCGGCGAACGCTGGGAATTGCAGCTCAAGGGCGCGGGACCGACGCCTTATTCGCGCAGTGCCGACGGGCGTGCGGTGCTGCGTTCGTCGGTGCGCGAATTCCTGTGCAGCGAGGCGATGCATCACCTCGGCGTGCCGACCACGCGCGCGCTGAGCCTGGTCGCGACCGGCGAATCGGTGGTGCGCGACATGTTCTACGACGGCCATCCGCAGCAGGAGCCGGGCGCGATCGTCTGTCGCGTCGCGCCATCGTTCATACGTTTCGGGAATTTTGAACTGCCTGCATCGCGCGGCGACGTGGAACTGTTGCGTAAACTCGTGGACTTCACGATCCGTCGCGATTTTTCTGAACTGACAGGATCGCCTGAAACGCTTTACGGAGACTGGTTCGCGCAGGTTTGCGAGCGCACCGCGATCATGGTCGCGCACTGGATGCGCGTCGGTTTCGTGCACGGCGTGATGAACACCGACAACATGTCGATCCTCGGTTTGACGATCGACTACGGGCCGTACGGCTGGATCGACGATTTCGATCCGGACTGGACGCCGAACACGACCGATGCGCAGGGTCGTCGCTACCGTTTCGGCCAGCAGCCGCAGATCGCGTACTGGAACCTCGGCCGACTCGCGAATGCGCTCGCGCCGGTGTTCGTGTCGCACGATGCGCTGCACGCTGGCTTGCAGCGTTACGCCGATACGTTCGTCGCAGCCGACCGCGACAACATCGCGCGCAAGCTTGGCCTGCGCGAATGCCGCGACGACGACATGGCGCTGATGCAATCGCTGCATGCCCTGATGCATTCGGCGGAAGTGGACATGACGATCTTTTTTCGAGTGCTCGCCGACGTCGACCTGTCCGCGCCAACGCTCGAGCCCTTGCGCGATGCGTTCTACAACGCTGCGAAGATGGAGCAGGCAGAAGCCGATTTCGATGCGTGGCTCGCACGCTATGCGGCGCGCGTGATCGCGGATGGTTCAACGAGCGACGAACGCCGCGCGCGCATGCATGCAGCGAATCCGAAATTCGTGCTGCGCAATTACCTCGCGCAGCAGGCGATCGATCGCGCGGGGCAGGGCGACGAGGCGGGCATCAGCGAATTGCTCGACGTGATGCGCAAACCCTACGATGAACAGTCGGGCCGCGAACAGTATGCGCAGCGCCGCCCGGACTGGGCGCGCGACCGAGCGGGATGTTCGATGCTGTCGTGCAGTTCTTGATAATTCGCGTCGCGCAATCTTTCGCGGCATGATGCAGCACCAAGACAAGGAGAGTTTCGATGACCAGACACGTTGCGGTAATCGTCGGCAGCCTGCGCAAGGAATCGATCAACCGGAAGATGGCGCATGCGCTGATCGAACGCGCGCCGGCGGCGCTGGAATTCCAGTTCGTCGAGATCGGTGCGCTTCCCTTGTACAACCAGGACAACGACGCCACGCCGGATGCGGCGACGGTCGCGTTCCGCGATGCGATCCGTCCGATGGATGCGGTGCTGTTCGTCACGCCCGAATACAACCGTTCGGTGCCGGGCGTGCTGAAGAACGCGATCGATGTCGGCTCGCGTCCGTACGGCCACAGCGTGTGGAGCGGCAAGCCCTGCGCGGTCGTCAGCGTTTCGCCGGGCGCGACCGGCGGCTTCGGTTCCAACCACCACCTGCGCCAGTCGCTGGTGTTCCTCGACATGCCCGCGATGCAACAACCCGAGGCCTACATCGGCCACGGCGACAAGCTGTTCGACGCCGACGGCAAGTTGAACAACGCCGACACCGGCAAGTTCCTCGAGAAGATCATGCAGACGTTTGCGGTTTGGATCGAGCGGAATGCGAAGGCGTGAACTTATTGAACCCCTAGTTAGCAGTCACCGAGGGTTACTCCGCACTTCATACTCTGGAGCCGGCAAGCCGAGCGGTACATACAGGCTATTGATGACAAGAATAGGAATCCCTCTGCACGCGACAGCGACATTTGCCTTTGACCATCGGCCTTGAGTCAGGTCAGCCGAAAAGTGTGCGAAGCCCTTGTTAGCTAGATGAAATACTGCCAAGAATGCTCGCTCCGCGTCCTCAGGCGGGCCTTGATACATGCCAATTGCGACAGTTGGTGTTACCCGCAGCAAGGGCTTGCCATTTGCCGAGAAGTGCTCAACGCCGATGTCGTCTGGACGCCGGCGTTGAATATTGGCGAGCTTTCCCTTCCTTGAGCACAGGCCAAGAAACTCTAGCAATGCGCGCGCGTGCACGAAGCCCGATTCCATCATTGGATTGATGATTGCGTTGCTTGTCCCGATCATAGCCAGAGACCCATCAAAAAAAACCTGCGCCTCCTTGGGTTTCTCCCAAGTAGACCACCAGTCCCATGCGAGGGAGAGAGCACCCACGGCTTGGAGGCGGTAGGGGATGTGTCTCTCCAGCAGGTTCGCGCGATCCATGGTGTGACTGCTAACGCCTATTAAGTCTTAGAGCAAGGAATATGCAGTCGGATTGCTTGATTTAAGTCTCTTTAAACTTGCTTTGGTTCGCTCTCAATCATCCAAGCCGCCAGCTCCGGACTGATGCCCGGCAACTTCGCCCAGTCGATGCGATCGATCTTGTCGGCGTCGAGGTAGCGCTTCGCGTAGTCGAGGAACACGCGCTCGCGCACGAAGATGTCGAACAGGTCGGGATCGACGTGGTGGTCGAGCTTCATGCGACCGAGGATGGTCAGCGATTCCGATAGCGTCTTCGCGGGTTTGTACGGACGATCGCGCGCGGTCAGCGCTTCGAAGATGTCGGCGATGCCCATCACGCGCGCGGGTACGCTCATCTGGTCGCGGGTGAGACCGCGCGGGTAGCCCTTGCCGTCCATGCGCTCGTGGTGGCCGCCCGCGTATTCGGGTACGCGCGTGAGATGCGCAGGCCACGGCAGCGCTTCGAGCATGTCGATGGTGACGTTGATGTGGCGGTTGATGATGTCGCGCTCGGCATTGTTCAACGTGCCGCGGCGAATGGTGAGGTTCTCGAGTTCCTCGGCGTTCAAAAGCGTGCGATCGACGCCATCGTGGGTGCGCCATTTGCGGCTGCCGAGTTCGACGATCGCCTTGATCGCGGCATCGTCCATGAATTCGCCGCCGATGTTGGAAACGCGCACGCGCTCGCGGTCGGCGATCAATTCCCGTACGCGCCGTGCATGGTCGGCGTCCGACAATTCGCCCTTGAGGCGCGCGATTTCCGCGTCGCGCAGCAACACTTCGATGCGCGTATCGATCAGTTCGATGCGATCGAACAGGGTTTCGAGCTTCGTCGCCTTGTCGACGACGTGCACGGGCGTCGTGATCTTGCCGCAGTCGTGCAGCAGGCCGGCGATCTTGAGTTCGTAGCGGTCGGCATCGCTCATGCGGAAATCCGCGAGCGGGCCGGTGGTGACGCGCGACGCGGCCTCGGCAAGCAGCATCGTCAGCACCGGCACGCGCGAACAATGGCCGGCGGTATACGGCGATTTTTCGTCGATTGCGGTATTGACCAGGCTGATCAATGCCTCGAAGAGTTTTTCCAGTTGTTCGTTCAACTGGCGGTTGTTCAACGCGATCGCGGCTTGCGAGGCCAGCGATTCGACGAGGTGCTGGTCGGCTTCGGAAAACGCGCGCACGCCGCCATCGCGATCTTTCGCGTTGATCAGTTGCAGCACGCCGATCACCGCGCCGCTGTGGTCCTTCATTGGCACGGTGAGGAACGATTGCGAGCGGTAGCCGGTTTTGCGGTCGAACGCGCGCGTCCCGGAAAAATCGTAACCCTGCGCGGTGTATGCGTCGGGGATGTTTACCGTCTGTCCCGTCAATGCGGCATGTATCGAGACGAGCGTGTCGTTCGGGCTGCCGTCTTCGCGATACAACGGCAGTGGTGCGAAATCGATGGGTTTGCCGGTTCCGCCCTCGCGCAGGCCGAGCGTGTCGTTGCGCAAGACTTCGAACACGAGCTGTTCGTTCGCGACGCGATACAACGTGCCGCCGTCCGCGTGCGCGAAATTGCGCGCCGCATCGAGGATGCGTTCGAGCAGGCTGCCGAGGTCGCGTTCGGACGACAACGCAACGCCGATCGCGTTGAGGATGTCCAGGCGCTTGAGGATGTCGTCGGGGCTGTGCATGGTGGTCCGTCTGGAGGGCGCGGCATGTCTAGGATACGACGATCGACGACTGCCGCCATGGGGCGAACGCGGATCGGCGCGCAGGACGGACATCCATGCTTTGCGGAGACCGATTGGTCGGTGGTTGTCCGCTCGCAAGTTGTTCGACAAGAGCCGGCGCGTTATGTTGCCTCGCGCGCATGGAATGGATCGCGCAAGACAGGAGACCAGCATGGCTGCACGAGACCCGCGCATTGATGCGTATATTTCCAAGGCCCCGGAATTCGCAGGGCCGATACTCACGCACTTGCGCGAGGTCGTGCACGCGGCGTGCCCGGATGTCGAGGAAACGCTGAAGTGGTCGATGCCGAGCTTCGTGTACGCCGGCAGCATCCTGTGCAACATGGCTGCGTTCAAGCAGCACGCGACGTTCGGGTTCTGGAAAGGCAGGCTGATCGTGCCGGGCGATGGCGCGAGCAACGAGTCGGCGATGGGGCAGTTCGGCCGCATCACGAAACTGTCCGACTTGCCATCGAAGAAAGTGCTGGCTGGCTATGTCAAGCAAGCGATGAAACTCAACGAAGAAGGCGTCAAGGATCCCGCGCGCATCAAACCGGCCAAGCCGCGTCCCGCGCCGCCTGCGCCAGACGATCTGCTTGCCGCGCTGAAGAAGAACAAGGCGGCGAAAGCGACCTTCGATGCCTTCAGCCCGAGTTGCAAGCGCGAATACGTCGACTGGGTCGTCGAGGCCAAGCGCGACGAAACCCGCCAGAAGCGCATCGCGCAGGCGGTCGAATGGATGGCTGAGGGCAAGCAGCGGAATTGGAAGTACATGTCCTGCTGAAGCCGGAACTGCCAGCCACCAGAACGCAGGCGTCGATCAATGCCCAGCGTCAATCGACAGTTGTCAGGAATCCGCGGCGCCCGCATTCCAGTGCGTTGTTCCAACGACGACCGTCTGCGTGCGTCCGCCAACCCATACTGCGTCGCCTTCGATGCGGATGCGGATGCGCGCGTCGCGGCCCATTTCTCGGCCCTGGCTGACGCGGTAGCCGCGAGCGAGCGGGCCGTCCGGTTCCTGCCAGGCGACGTAGGCGGCGATCAATCCGTTTGCCGCGCCCGACGCGGGATCCTCGACGATGCCGACGCCCGCCGGGAATGCGCGCACGACCAATTCGTAATTCGGATTCGTACAACGCGCGAACGCGCACAGGCCGAGGCTGTCGGTCGCTTTCGCGAGTGCGGCGATCGCGGCGTGGTCGGGATGCCAGTCGCGCAATCCCGATTCGCTGGCGAACTCGGCCATCCACCAGCGCCGTCCGCCTTCCACGAATGCCGGCGCCAGCGCGCCGAGCGCGAGGCCGCCGAGCACATGGCGCAACAACGGTTCGTCGATGCCGGTATGCAGTACGCGCGCGGACGGCGCCTGCACGAACAATCGCCGCAACGCGCCGTCGCCTTCGATGCGGATCGGCAGCATTCCTGCCGCGCATTCCTGCACCAGCAGTCCGTCGCGCGCCTGCACGCCGCCGAAGTCGAGCGCCGCATGCGCGCTGCCGATGCTTGGATGGCCGGCGAAGGGAATCTCGCGCGTCGGCGTGAAGATGCGCAGTCGATAGCTCGCTTTCGGCGAGGTCGGCGGCAACACGAAGGTGGTTTCGACAAGGTTCGTCCATGCCGCGAAGCCCTGCATCGCCGCATCGCTCCAATCGTGCGCGTCGAGCACCACGCCGAGCGGGTTGCCGCCGCCGATGAAGTCGGCGAACACATCGAGTTGCAGGTAACGGGCGTCGGTCATGTGCAGGCCTTGCAGGGAACGGCTAGGTTGCCAGAAACCGCAGCCAACGGGGACACTGATACGATCATCCGAATATCAGGAAGGATTCCTTGCATGATCACCGTCCACCACCTCGAGAATTCGCGCTCGCAGCGCGTGCTGTGGCTGCTCGAAGAACTCGGCTTGCCATACGAGATCGTGATCTACAAGCGCGATCCGCAAACCCTGCTGGCGCCGCCGGAGTTGCGCAACGTGCATCCGCTCGGGAAATCGCCGGTGATCGTCGATGGCGACGCGACGGTCGCGGAATCGGGCGCGATTGTTGAGTATCTTGTCGATAAATATGGGCACGACACCCGCTTGAAACCGCTGATGGGTTCGCCGGAACGCCTGCGCTACACCTACTGGCTGCATTACGCGGAAGGTTCGGCGATGCCGCCGTTGCTGCTCAGCCTGGTGTTCGCGCGGCTGCCGAAGGCGCCGATGCCGTTCTTCATCAAGCCGATCGCACAGGCGATTTCGGCGAAGGCGCGCAACGGTTACATTTCGCCGCAGATCAAACTGCACCTCGACTGGATGGAATCCGAACTCGGCAAGACGGAATGGTTTGCCGGCGATACGTTCACCGGCGCCGACATCCAGATGAGTTATCCGATCGAGGCCGCGAGCCTGCGCGGCGGACTCGATGCGAGTCGTCCCAAACTCTGGGACTGGCTGCAACGCATCCACGCGCGGCCCGCTTACCAGCGCGCGCTCGCGAAGGGCGGGCCGATGCAGGACATGAGCTGAACTATTTGAACTGAGCGGGCAGGAACCTGATCACGCATGGACGGCATCTCTTCGACCCTCATCATCATCGCGATCACTTGCGTGGTCTCGTTCGTCGCGTTCGGCAATCCGAAGGTGATGGACGAACTGATCTTCTGGCCGCCGGCGGTCACCCGCAAGCACGACTACTCGCGCTTCATCGGCTACGGGCTCGTACACGCCAACGGCTCGCACCTGCTGTTCAACATGCTCACCCTGTATTTCTTCGGGCGCACGATGGAGGGCGTCATCAACGCGCAACTCGGTGCGTATGGATTCGCGTTCTTCTATGTCCTGGGGCTGATCGTCTCGATCCTGCCGACGTATTTCCAGCATCGCAACGACGAGAACTATCGCAGCCTCGGCGCATCCGGCGCGGTGTCGGCGGTGCTGTTCGCCTACATCCTGTTCCAGCCGTGGTCGCTGATCTATTTCTACTTCGCGATACCGATTCCGGCGATCGTGTACGCGGTGTTGTACGTCGGTTACACGATCTGGAGCAACCATCGCGGTGGCGGTCGCATCAATCACAGCGCGCACCTGTGGGGTGCGGCTTATGGCGTGGCGTTCGTATTGGTGATGAAGCCCGAGGTGCTGGGTCTGTTCGCGGATCGGGTGATGCATCCGGGGTTTGGTGGGTGATCGATTGTGTAAACTTCCACAGCCAGCATCAATCCACAGCCTCATCATCCAACGCATCCATCACCGCATCCGGTAACGCCAGCGCACTCCAGAACGCGATCTTCTGCGTGAGCCAGGTCGCTGCTGTGTCATCAAGCACCGACATCAGCGTGTCGAAATCTTCCGGCGCGGCCTTGCGAAATTCTGCTGCGTGGGTGAACTCGATCCAGTAGCCTTTCGATGGCAGCCAGCTCAGGTCGCCAAGGCAATCCGCCAGCGCATCCCAGTTGCGGCCGAACGTCTTCGGAAACTGCAACACGTGCGCGATGCGATCGAGCAGGTTCAACTTGCTGCGGCAGCCGGCAAGGTCGATCTGCTTGCACAGCAAGCCATTGAGATGCGCGGCCTGGCGCAGGTCGGACAGGTCGTCCTCGCTGACCAGCATCGCGCCGGCGTTGCGCGCGTCGGCCAGCATCCCTTGCATTTCGGATGCGCTCATCGCGTGGCCTCCAGCGTGCGGAAACTGCGGTAGTGGTCGTCGGTGTAGTAGTAAACGCTGGGCGGATCGCCGCCGGTGATGATGCGCCGCGCGCCGCGATCGCGTGAGCCGGGCGTTTCCACGGTGTACTCGTGATAATAGCCGTGCGGTTGCGCCGGCAATTCGCGTTCGCGGTTCTCGAACACCACGCCATCCTGCCGATGCGGGAACGGGCCGCCGCGCCGGATCAGCGCGAGTGTTTCGACGGCTTCGGGTGGCAGTCCGTTGGATGATGGCGTTGCATCCGTCGAATTCGGCGGCGGTGTCGCTTGTGTGGTGCGGGCGGAATGCGTCGATGCGGCGGCCGGAGGCGGATTCGCAACTGGCGCCGGCGCTCGGTGTTGCGACCACACGCCCAGCGCGAAAGCGAGCAGGAGAATCGGTATCGTCCATCGGCGCATCCGCAAACTCCCCGTTCAGAAATCCGATTTTCAAAAAAAATCCGGCCCGCGCAGATTGGCAGAATGTGGGCCGCGTCGCACCCATGGTGCGCATGGCCCATGCGATGATGCGGCATGCTCGCATCCATGTCGGCACCAATCTCGACATGACGGCAGGTCGTTCGCGACTGTCGTGCGCGTGCGTCATGTTTGCGTGGCTGCTGCTGTCCGTGATGTTGCCCGCGCAGGCATTGCCACTGCAGGGCAGCTGGCGCGCGGCGGGTCCTTCCGATCGACCCGACACGATTCGCGCCGCACCGCCCGGCGTCGCCGACAAGCGCTTCGACCCGGCGATCCTCAATGCGATCCCGGCCGGCGCGCATGGCGCGTGGATACGCTTGCAGATACCCGATCTTGCCGATGCGGCAGATTCCGCGAATGCGTTGTCCGACGACGATTGGATGCTGCAGGTATACGAACCGGGCCTGCAATCCTTGAGTTTTTTCCCAGTGCAAAGCCAGCCAGTGCTCGCTGCGCGCCTGCTTGATCCGAATCCCGCGTGGCAAGGCCACGGACGGATCGGATTCCCGCTCGATCATGCGATGCTCGATCGTGCGATCCACGGCGATGCAACCTTGTTGCTGCGGATGGAGCCCGGTCGCCTGGTTTCTTCGCCGGTGCATTTCTCGCTCGTGCATGCGGCGGAATTCCAGCGCGAGGACGCGGGCTGGCTCGCGATGGCGACCGCGTGCTTCGCGATCATGGCCGCGATGGCGGTGATGGCGTTGCTGTTCGCGATCGAGCTGCGCGACCTCACCTTCGTTTATTACGCGATATACGTGCTGAGTTACGCGTTGATTCTCTCGATCCAGACCGGCTACGTCGCCGCGCCGCTGGAATGGACGTGGGTCGCGTCCGCACCGAATGCGTGGGGACGCGCGGCGACGGCGCTGTCGGTGCTGTCGGCGACCCTGTTCGTCGCGCGATTCGCGGAACTCGCGCACTATGCGTCGCGCATGCGCAGGGTGGTGGTCGGCATCGGCGTTGCGACCGCCTTGTTGATGGCGCTTGGCAGCTTGCCGGTCGCCGGATTGATGCGCGTCGCATCGATCGTGATCAATCCGTTGCTCATCCTCGGCGGGCCGATCATCCTGGCCGCGAGCGTGCTCGCATGGTGGCGCGGTTCGCGCTATGCGGGATTCTTCCTGCTCGGATGGGCGCCGTTGCTTGCGTTGACCGTGCTGAGCAGCGCGCAGATTTTCGGCGTCGCGCCGACGTGGACGTGGGTAGGCGATTCGACCCTCATGGCTGGCGCGTACGAAGCGCTGGTGTTGTCGCTGGGCCTGGCCGATCGTGCGCTGGCATTGCGACGCGATCGCGACATCGCGCAGGCATTGGCCGATACCGACGGACTGACAGCCGTGTTCAATCGCCGCGGGCTGGATCGTTGCGTTGCCGAGATGGTCGAGCGCGCGCAACGGCAGCGTTCGCCATTGACATTGCTGTTCCTCGATCTCGACCGCTTCAAGGTGCTCAACGATTGCCGTGGCCATGCCGCCGGCGATGCCGCGTTGATCGCGGTGGCGCGGCTGATGCGCTCGGACATGCGCGTGCAGGACGTGCTGGGGCGTTACGGCGGCGAGGAGTTCCTCGCGGCGCTGCCGGGTTGCGATCCGGATACGGCGATTGCGATCGCGGAGCGCATCCGCACGGATTTGCGGGCGTTGCGTATCCAGCTCGGCTCGCTGGACGAAGTGCTGACGGCCAGTGTTGGCGTGGCCGAATTGCAACGTGGCGACGATGCGCAGTCGCTGATCGCGCGCGCCGATAGCGCGATGTATGCAGCCAAGAGCGCCGGCGGAAACCGCGTGGCAACGGATGCGCCCGACGAAGCGCGCCGCGCGCCGGGATGATCCGGCCGTGACGCATGCGATAATTCCGCATGACCGGATTTTCCACGCTACCGCTGCAACCCGCACTGCTGCAGGCCGTCGATGTGCTCGGCTATGCGCAGATGACGCCGATCCAGGCCGCGAGCCTGCCGCCGATGCTCGAAGGTCGCGACGTCATCGCGCAGGCGATGACCGGCAGCGGCAAGACCGCGGCGTTCGGACTCGCGTTGCTGTCGAAGCTCGATGTCGATGCGATTCGCACGCAGGCGCTGGTGCTATGCCCGACGCGCGAACTCGCCGACCAGGTCAGCAAGGAAATCCGTCGGCTCGCGAGCGCGATTCCGAACATCAAATTGCTCACGCTTTGCGGCGGCATTCCGCTCGGGCCGCAGATCGCATCGCTCGCGCATGCGCCGCACATCGTGGTTGGCACACCCGGCCGCATCCAGGATTTGCTGGCGAAGAAAGCACTCAAGCTCGATGCACTGAAGGTGCTGGTGCTGGATGAAGCGGACCGCATGCTCGACATGGGTTTCGAGGAAGACATCGCGGCGATCCTGAAACAAGCCCCGAAGAAGCGGCAGACGCTGCTGTTCTCGGCGACGTGGCCGGAATCGATACGCGCGATCAGCAAATCGTTCCAGCGCGATCCGGTCGCGGTGACGATCGAGACCACGCACGCCGATACCGCGATCGAACAACATTTCTTCGAGGTGGAGCTGCCGCGCAAGGTCGATGCGCTGTTGTTGCTGCTTGCGATCCACAAGCCGGAGTCGGCGTTGGTGTTTTGCAATACCCGACGCGACGTGGACGATGTGGCCGAGCAATTGTCGCAACGTGGGCATGTCGCGCTTGCGCTGCACGGCGACATGGAACAGCGCGACCGCGACGAAGTCCTGCTGCGTTTCGCGAATCGCAGTTGCAGCGTGCTGGTTGCGACCGATGTCGCCGCGCGCGGGCTCGATATCAAGGATTTGCCGGCGGTGATCAGCTACGAATTGCCGACCGATGCCGACGCGCACGTGCACCGGATCGGCCGCACCGGGCGCGCAGGCAACACCGGGCTCGCGCTGAGCATGGTCGCTGCGCGCGAAACCAATCGCGTCGGGATGATCGAATCCGCGCTCGGCATCAAGGCGCGTTGGGGCAGGTTGGATTTGTCGCAACGCTTCCCGAAACCGGCGCCGCCACCGATGATCACGCTCGCCATCGACGGCGGCCGCCAGGACAAGTTGCGGCCCGGCGACATCGTCGGCGCATTGACTGGCGAATCCGGGTTGCACAAGGATGCGATCGGCAAGATCGACACCTTCGCGACGCGCAGCTATGTCGCCGTGGCTCGCGGTGAAGCTGCGCACGCGCTGGAACGCTTGCGCGCGGGAAAGATCAAGGGCCGCAATTTCAGGATCCGGCGAATCGATTGATGCATCCGTAGTGCCGCTCGGTTTTGACAGAGTGGCGTAACGTCATCAAGTGCATCATCGCGATCATTCGCGGCATCCACATCGTAAGGAGACGGGACATGCAGCCATTGCGTACGACTTTGATGATCGCCTTGCTTTCCACTTCGACGGCAATCGCGCACAAAACGGTTCCGGCGACGCCGGCCGACAGCGTGCAGCAACGCTTCGCACTCGGCGGCACGGGCGGCTGGGATGACCTGAGCGTCGATTCCACAGCGCATCGTTTGTATCTCAGCCGCAGCGACCGCGTGATGGTGGTCGATACGCTGACCGGCAAGCTCGTCGGCGAAGTGCCCAACACCAGCGGCGTGCATGGCATCGCGTTGGTGCCGGCGTTGCATCTTGGCTTCAGCAGCAACGGCAAGGCCGACACGGTGTCCGTGTTCGATCTGGAAACGCTGAAGCCTCTGGGCGACATCAAGGTCACCGGCAACAATCCCGACGCGATTCTTTACGATCCGTCGTCGAAGCGCGTCATCGCGTTCAACGGCCGCAGCGCGAATGCGACGGTGATCGATCCTTCCACGCGCACTGTCGTGGGCACCATCGCGCTCGATGGCAAGCCGGAATTCGCACGCGCCGACGATAAAGGCTGCGTGTTCGTGAACATCGAGGACAAGGGCGAATTGTCCGCGCTCGATCTCAAGAAATTGAGCGTTGTCGCGACGTGGTCGCTCGCCGGTTGCGAGGAGCCTTCCGGGCTTGCGCTCGACGTCGCGCATCGCCGCGTGTTCTCGGCCTGCGACAACGGCAAGATGGTGGTGACCGATGCGGACACGGGCAAGCACGTCGCAGACATTCCAATTGGCGCCGGCCCGGATGGCGCTGCATTCGATGCCAAACGCGGGCTGGTGTTCAGCCCGAACGGCAAGGACGGCACGCTCACGATCGCGCATGAGGACGATGCCGACCATTTCAGCGTGGTCGCGACGCTGCCGACGCAGAAAAGCGCGCGCACCATGGTGCTCGACGAAAGCACGCACCGCGCGTACCTGCCAGCCGCGGAATTCGATCCGATGCCTGAAAACGCGCCGCCGCACACGCGTCCGCCGATGAAGCCCGGCAGCTTCACCGTGCTCGAAGTCGGCGAGGCTGGCGGTCATTGATCCGTCCTCTCGACAAGCGAATGCGCCCGCACAGATGACAGCGCGCGTCGAATCCGCCAGCATGCGTGGATCATGACGCGATTGAACAAACACATCGGCGAAACGGGCTATTGCTCGCGCCGCGAAGCGGATCGGTTGATCGCGGAAAAGCGCGTCACCATCAACGGCCAGGTCGTCGGCATGGGCGCGCAGGTCGAGCCTGGCGACGATGTGCGCGTGGACGGTCAGGAGTTGCGCGCGCGCACGGTCAAGGCCGGGGCGCGCAAGCATGTGTATATCGCGCTCAACAAACCGGTCGGCA
>Ga0105240_10003024_pt1 | contig 26450 bp, 25 predicted proteins | sample KBSC54metaG_FD_80426 | JGI IMG/M metagenome (GOLD analysis project Ga0105240, IMG submission 80426) | Corn rhizosphere microbial communities from Kellogg Biological Station, Michigan, USA - KBS C5-4 metaG | ecosystem: Host-associated > Plants > Roots > Rhizosphere > Soil | place: Michigan, USA...
CTTAGGCCGGCAACGTCGCGGGAGGGCAGCCGAAACCCGGTGTGTGAAACGCCAGGAGGCGAGGGACGCCAAGACGCTGGAGGAGCCGGCCAAGGAGCTCGATGAGCGTGTCTCCGAGTTGCTCGCCGCTGCCAGCGAGGTCCATTGGATTCTTGGGCCGGGATTCCTGGAGTCGGTCCATGAGCACGCTCTGTGCGTGGAGCTCGGATTGAGAAATGTCCAATTTCGGCGGCAGGTTCCAGTCAGAGTCGAGTACAAGGGGCACCGAGTCGGTGAAAGTTTGCCTCGACCTGCTGGTTTCCGATCGTCTTGTCGTCGAGCTGAAGGCCGTCGAGGCGCTGGCACCGATTCACTCGGTCCAGGTCCGGTCGTATCTCAAAGCGACGGGGTGCCTTCTCGGTCTCCTGATCAACTTCAACGTGCCCTCCGCGGTGTTCGCCGAATCACTCTGACGCCTGACCTGGCGTCCTGGCGTCCTGGCGCTTAAGTGAACGGCATTGGGGTTAGCGGCGGGTTAGCGGTCGCGCGGGCCGGCCCCGGGCTTGTCCTGGCGCGGGCCCCCAGGTAAGAAATCCTGCTGTCGGTGGGTATGACGGACGAGCGCGCGGAGGATCACGTCCAGACGGGCGAGGCAGCCTGCGACGACGCCACGCCCGAGACCGTGGCCGAGCTGCGGCGACAGCTGGTGGCGGCGCAGGTCAGCGAGGCGAAGTGGCGGCGCGCCGAGGAGCTGCTGCGCGCACTGACCGAGGGTACCGCGGCCACCCTGGGGGGTGACTTCTTCCGCCAGCTGGTGCGGCACCTGGCGACGGCCCTGGGGGTCCGGGACGCCTTCGTCGCCGAGTGCCTGCCCAACCAGCGCGCGCGATCGCTCGGTTTCTGGACCGGCGGGCGCCCGGCGGACAACTTCGAGTACGACCTGGAGGGCACGCCCTGCCTGGGCGTCGTCGAGGGGTGTACCCGCTTCTATCCGTCGGGCCTGCCCGAGCTTTTCCCGAAGGTGAAGCTGGCCGGCGACCGGGCGCCCCAGAGCTACTTCGGCGCGCCGATGTTCGACGGCTCGGGTCGGGTGATCGGCCACCTGGTGGTGACCCACGATCAGCCGATGGTCGACGATCCGCTGTTGCTCTCGGTCGTCGAGACGTTCGCGGCGCGCGCCGGGGCCGAGCTGGAGCGCGCGCGGGCCGCCCACCGCGAGCGCGCCATCCTGGACGTCAACAACGCCATCATCTCGAATCTGACGGAGGACGCCCTGCTGCGATCGATCTCCGAGGCGCTGGGGCGGGTCGTCCCCTTCGATCGGGCGGCGCTGACGCTGCACGATCCGGCGACCGACACCTTGCGTATCCTGGCGCTGTCGGGGCGGCTGCCGCCGCGCAGCTATCCGGTCGGCATGGCGCTGGATCGCAAGGACAGCCACGTGGGGTGGGTCTTCGAGAACCGGCGCACGCTGTTGCGGCGCGATCTGGAGAAGGAGCGGCAGTTCACCCCCGAGCACCGCCTGTACGAGGAGGGCGTGCGATCGCTGTGCACGGCGCCGCTGGTCCTGGGGGACCGCTGTATCGGCACGCTGACCCTGGGCAGCACCACGCCCAACCAGTTCACCGAGGTCGAGGAGCTGTTCCTGCGCGACGTCAGCAACCAGCTGGCGCTGGCGATCTCGAACATGCGGGCCTTCGAGGAGATCGCGGCGCTGAAGGCGCGCCTGCAGGCCGAGAATCTGTACCTGCAGGAGGAGATTCGCGGCGAGTACAACTTCACGGAGATCGTCGGGCAGAGCGAGGCGCTGCGTGAGGTGCTGCGGCAGGTCGACCAGGTCGCGCCCATCGACTCGACCGTGCTGATCACGGGCGAGACCGGCTCCGGCAAGGAGCTGGTGGCCCGGGCCATTCACGACCGCAGCCCGCGCAAGGACCGCTCGCTGGTGAAGGTGAACTGCGGCGCCATCAGCGCCGGCCTGGTGGAGAGCGAGCTGTTCGGGCACGTGAAGGGGGCGTTCACCGGCGCGCTCGGAAATCGCGAGGGTCGGTTCAAGCTGGCCGACGGCGGCACCATCTTCCTGGACGAGATTGGCGAGCTGCCGCAGGACGCGCAGGTGAAGCTGCTGCGCGTCCTGCAAGAGCAAGAGTTCGAGCCGGTGGGCAGCAGCAAGAGCGTCAAGGTCGACGTCCGGGTCATCGCCGCCACGAATCGCGATCTGGCGGCGGCGGTCGCCGCCGGAAAGTTCCGTGGCGATCTGTTCTATCGCCTGAACGTGGTGCCGCTGCAGGTGCCTCCGCTGCGTGAACGCACCGGGGACGTCGAGTTGCTGGTGCAGTTCTTTCTGCAGAAGTTCGCGAAGAAGTTCGGCCGTCCCATCGGCCGGATCGCCCCGGAGACGATGGCGCGGCTGGTCGCCTACCCCTGGCCCGGCAACATCCGCGAGCTGCAGAACGTCGTCGAGCGGGCCGTGGTGCTGGCGCGGGGGGACACCTTGACGATCGCGCCGGACATCGCTCCGGCGATGCCCCCGCCATCCCAGCCGGTTCCGGCGCCCGCCCCTGATCCCGGGGGCGGCGAGTCGCTGAACGAGGTCGAGCGGCGCCACATCGAGGCGGTGCTGCGGCAGAAGAACTGGACCATAGAGGGCGAGCGCGGCGCCGCGCGCGTGTTGAACATGCACCCGAACACGCTGCGCAGCCGCATCAAGAAGCTGGGACTTCGCCGCCCCCGCGACAGCGCGTAGGAAAAGAGGTCCCCGCCTGTTTGCGGGCGGCGCGCGCGTCAGCGCGGCCGGCCGCTCACGCGGGCCAGCACCGGCAGCCACAGGGCGCCCAGCACGGCGCCGATGACCACGCCGCCCCCGTGGGCCAGCCCGACGTGCGCCCCGCCGCCGTAGGGGCAAAGGCCGTGCAGCGTCAGGCCCGAGAGCGCGCCGCCGACCGCGCCGATCGGCGCGCCCAGGTAAGAAAGGTTCACCACGGTCATCCGGCGCAGCGCGATCGAGGCCGCCACCAGCATGGGAACCGTGGCCTTCAGGCTGAAGGAAACGCAGTGCCACCACAGCGGCAGGAATCCCGCCCAGCGGGTCCTGGGCAGGATGGTGACCCCAGGCGCGTCGACGGTGAACAGCAGTCCCGTCAGCACCAGGGTCAGCGCCGCCAGGACCGCCGCGCGCAGGGCGCGGCCGGCGTCCGGCAAGACCTGGTGCCGGCGCGGCACCAGGGCCAGCACCAGCGGGATCGTGAACCCCGCCAGCCAGACCAGCGCCACCGCGATCAACCACGCCGGGGGCAGCGCGGAGAGATCCCGGCGCAGCGGGTAGAGGGCGAGCGCCGCCACCGGATACACGCACCCGGCCGCCAGCACCAGCAGCAGCGTCCGCAAGGGGACGCGCGTTCGCACCGGCTTCATGTCATCGAGGGACGCCAGCAGGGCGGGCGAGGCGGGCGGGGGCGGACCGGGTTCGCGCAGCGCGTGCAGGAGGTCGGTGTCGTCGAGGGGGGTGGTGCTCATAGGGCTGCCTGTTCGCGGGCGATGTCGGCGGAGGCGTTCGGGACCGCGAGGTCATCTCCTCTCAGTCGGTGGCGAAGCGCGACGTAGCCACGGTGCGCGCGCACCTTGATGGCGCCCACGGTGGTGCCCAGGATCGACGCCGCCTCTGCCGTGCTGTGGCCGTGGATCTTGGTCAGCAGCACGGCCTGCCGCTGCGTCTCCGGCAGGCCTGCCAGCGCCGCCATGCCGCGCGCGATGGTCTGCTCGTCCGGCTCTTCATGCGCCGGCTCGGCAGCGCCGCTGATGTCGACGGCGGGCTCGTGGGGAAGGTTGCCATCGGGGCTGACACGAACGCGCGAACGCCTGCGCCGGCGCAGCTCGTCCAGACAGGTGCGGTGCGCGATCGTGTACAGCCAGGGGACGGGGTTCGCGCCCCGGATGTAGACGTCACGGTGCTGGTGCAGCTTGATGAACGTCAGCTGCAACAGGTCCTCTGCCGTCGCGCGCTCCCTGACCAGACCGGTCAGGTATCCCAGGATGCGCGGCGCCAGCGTCGCGTACAGTTCGTCGAAGGCGCGCCGATCGCCGTCACAGTACCGGCTCATCAACGCGGCGGCCTGCGCGCAGCAGTCCTCGTCCTCGGAGCGCCGTTCAGCCAGCATCACCGTCCCCCTGATCCATGTGTTCCATTCCCAGCAACGCCCCCACGAACCCCGAGCCCCCGACCAGCTTCAGGCCAGCGCCGCGCAACGCTTGCAACAGGCGCACGCCCGCGCTGTCCGCGAAGGCGAGGCCGCGCAGATCGATGGTCAGCCCGCGCGCACCGGAAGCCTCCTCGACGACCCGTCCCAGCTCGTCGACCCAGGGGCCGACCAGCCGCCCCTCGAGCGCGATCCGGTCGCCCTCGGGGCCCGCCGGCGTCTTGCTGATCCTCAACATGACCGCCGGCCACTCAGCAAGCGCCAGGCCGGCCCGGACACCGTGAGAAATCAGGCGCTTGGCGGACCGTGCCGTCCTCCCACGAAGCGCGCCCACCGGATCTCGTGGGAGCCCACGACATCTCGTGGGCGCGCGTGGGGGCCATCGAAGAAGCGCTGGAACGCAAAAACGCCTCCCCGCGATCGGCCGAACAGGGGCCCATCGAGGGAGGCGAAGAGCGGCGACGGTCGGGTCAGGCGAGGGCGGCGTCGCGGGCCACGCCCAGCCGGTCGCGCAGGTGGTCGCCGACACGCAGGGCGTTCGCCATGATGGTCAGCGCCGGATTCACCGCGGCGCTGGACGGGAAGAAGCTTCCGTCTACCACGTACAGGTTGTCGACGTCGTGGGCCCGGCACATCGGATCGAGCGCCGAGGTGGCGCGGTCCTTTCCGAACCTGATGGTGCCGTTCTGATGGGCGACGCCGGCCAGGGGGATGCGCTCGCCGATGAACACATTGCGGGAGAAGACGCCGTCGTGGCACTTGTCGCCATGGATCGCGCAGCGCTGCTTCTTCATCAGCTGCTTCAGCACGCCCTGCAGGCGGGCGTGACCCTCCAGGTTGTTGGGCGTGTACGTCAGCACGATGCGGCCGTCGCGGTTCAGGGTCACCCGGTTGTCGGGGTCAGGCAGGTCCTCGGACGTCAGCCAGAAGTCGAGCGAGTGCTTCGCCATCAGGTCCAGCGTCCAGCCGGGCGCGATGGCCGGCGCTCCCGCCTTCAGGGCGTGGAGGTCCAGCTTGCCGACGAAAGAGATGTGCCCCATCGGGAAGGGCCAGTCCTCGGTGCCGAAGTAGAAGTCGTTGATCGCCAGCGTTTTCTGGAACACCGTCGGGTTCGGGCAGCGCGACAGCGCCATCAGGATCGAGTTGGTGTGGCCCATGTAGTGGCGGCCCACCACGTCGGAGGCGTTGGCCAGGCCCAGGGGGTGGCGGTCGTTCGCCGAGCGCAGCAGCAGCGCCGCCGAGTTGATGGCGCCCGCGGACACGACCACGAGGTCGGCGGCGTAGCGTTCCACGTTGCCGCCTCGTTCCACGATGACGCTGGTGACCTCCCGACCCGAGGGGCTGGTCTCCAGGCGCTGCACGTAGGCGTTGGTCAGCAGCTCGACGTTCGGGTAGGCGAGGGCGGGGTCAACGGCGCAGGTCTGCGCGTCGGACTTCGCGTGCACCAGGCAGGCGTAGCCGTCGCAGGTGCTGCAGCGGATGCAGGCGCTCTTGCGGGGATCCTTCTCGTCCAGCTTCACGCCCAGGGGCACGGGGAAGGGGCGGTAGCCCCACCGGGTCAGGTCGTCGTGCAGCTGCTGCAGCCGCGGCTCGTGGCTGACGGCGGGGAACGGGTAGGGGGCGCTGGCCGGGGGCTCGGTGGGATCGGCGCCTCGCTCGCCGTGGACGGCGTACAACCGTTCGGCCCGCGTGTAGTACGGCTCCAGCTCCTCGTACGTGATGGGCCAGGCCGGCGAGAGTCCTCCGTGGTGGCGCAGCTCCCCGAAGTCCTCCTTGCGCAGGCGGAACAGCGCCGACCCGTAGAACTTCGTGTTGCCACCCACGTAGTAGTTGGTGTGCGGGTGCAGCGGCTTGCCAGCCTTGTCCTGCCACACGTCCCGGGTGTGATAGCGGGCCTTGATGTTGACGGCCTCCGAGCTCCAGTTTTCCTTCTCGCGCGGAACATAGTCGCCGCGCTCCAGCAGCAGGATGCGCTTTCCTGATGAGGCGAGGGCGTAGGCCAGCGTTCCGCCGCCCGCGCCCGTTCCGATGATGATGACGTCGTATCTGTTGCTGGTCGCCATGGTCGTTGTCCTCGCTGGGTGTACGCCGCTAAATCGAGTTGGTTTCGCGCGCGGGCAACCGCTACTGGCCGGCCAGCGCGGCGGGCGCCGCGGCGGTGCCCGCGCCCGGGATGTTCAGGAACACGCGGTAGAGGCCGGTCCGCGCGGTCACGTACAGCGTGCGCCGGTCGGCGTCGCCCCAGGCGAAGTTCGCCGGCTGCTCCGAGAACTGGATGGTCCCCAGGTGTTGCCCGGCCGGCGAGAGCACCAGCAGGCCGCCCGGACCCGCCGCGTACACGTTGCCCTGCTGGTCGACCTTCAGCCCATCGAAGGCCTGCTCACCCGCCACCCGCGTCAGATCCAGGAACACCGTGCCATTGGCCAGCCCGCCGTCGGGCTGGACCTCGTAGCGCATGATCACCTTGCGGGTGACGTCCCAGTTGTCGATGTACAGGTACTTCTCGTCGGGAGAGAAGGCTAGCCCGTTGGGACCCGTGAGGTCACGCGACACCAGCTTCACCGCCCCTTCGGGCGTCACCGCGTAGACGCCGCTGAACGCCAGTTCCTTGCCTGGGTCGTCGAAGAACTTCGGCAGCCCGAACGGCGGATCGGTGAAGTACAGCGTCCCGTCCGATCGATAGACCAGGTCGTTGGGACTGTTCAGGCGACGGCCTTGGTAGCGGTCGGCCAGCACGGTCAACACGCCGTTCCGGGCCAGCCGGGTGACGCGGCGGTTGCCGTGTTCGTTGATGGTCAGTCGGCCCTGCTGCGGGTCCAGCGCCAGACCGTTCGAACCGGGCTGGCCGTACGCCCCGATGTCGACGCCGCGGTAGCCGCTCTTGGTGCGATAGACGGACAGGTCGCCGTCGGGGGTCCAGCGGTAGATGACGTTCGCGTTCGGGTCCGAGAACAGCAGGTAGCCGTCGGGGTGCCACACCGGTCCCTCGGTGAACAGGAAGCCCTCGGCCAGCTTCTCGATCCGCGGCTGGCGGGGCACGATCTCGTCGAGGGCAGGAGACAGACGTGTCACCCGTCCGCCCGGATCGCGGGCCGCCACCGCCGTGGGTCCTCGGTAGACGTCCAGCGTCGCCGATTTGATCCAGATGAAGTTCTGGGGGCTGGCAGACACGGGGCCGTTCATCCCGAAGATGGCGATCTGGAAGCGCTGGCCGGGACGGGCGTCGCGGCTCAGGATCACGCGGTTGGGGCTGCCCCAGCCCTTCACGACGTTGCCGCCGTTCTGTCCCTGCACCGTGGGCAGCTTTCCGTCGACCCAGATCTCGGCGTAGTCGTCCAGCACCACCTCCAGGGCCACGGTCGCGCCCGTGGGATCGAACCCGCCGATCCGCGCGGGGATGGTCACCGCCAGGCGGTACCAGGCGAACGACACGCGCCCGGTTCCGCGCCGCTGCTCCAGCGTGGTCGGGTCGATGCGCTCCCAGGCGCGATCGTCGAAGTCCGGCGCGCCGGCGTGGGGGACCACGTCGCGGGTGCGCAGGCGCTTGCCGCTGGGTTTCAGATCCGCTCCCGGCGCTCGCCCATCGACCGCGACCAGGTCGGCGTCGTGGTATCGCCACGTCGCCTGGACCAACGCGGTCCCCTCGCGCGTGGCGAGATCGATGACCGCGTCGCCGCGGCCGAGCGGTGGGTCCATGGGCGCGCGCACCGGCGCCAGCGCGACCGCGGCGAACAGAATGGGCAAGAGTGATGAAGGCATGACGTTTCTCCTGGTGGGGCGGGGCGCGCCGGGCGTCGCCTAGTGGACCTTCACGGCGTAGTAGTCGATCGGGCCCGACAGCGACTGGAACCAGTGCGGCACGCCCTTGGGGACGATCATCACGTCACCAGGGACCAGCTGGCGACGTTCGCCGCCCTTGATCGCCGCGCCCCGGAGCTCGCCCGGCTCGACGGTGACCGGGTCGACCATGGCGCCCCCGGTGACCACGGTCGCCGAGCCGGCCAGCATGTACAGGATGTCGGTGTCGGCCAGGTGGACCTCCGATTTGCCGGCGACATCGCGGTGGCTGGCGTGGACCTTGTAATCCGCGGTCTCGATCAGGGGCTCGCCCCTCACGAAGGCGGCGGCGACACGGTCCTTGTCGATCACGCGGACGGCCGCCGGCGCCGACGAGACGAGCGCGCTGGCGGCGATCTGCGCCAGTTCTTCGTCCTCCTTGGCGCTGGCCGCGCCGCTGACGCCCACGGCGCCGACGATCTGGCCATCGACGAGCAAGGGCAGGCCGCCGCCCAGCGGCGTGAAGTCGGGCAGCGCGGTCATCGCGGTCCGTCCCTTCGCGATCACGTCCTCGAAGAAGCGGATGGGCTTCTTGAACTGGGCGGCCGTGCGCGCCTTGCCGATGGCGATGTTCGCCGCCGCGGGGAAGGTGCCATCGAGGCGATCCAGCGCCATGAGGTTCCCGCCCTGATCGACGACCGCGACCGCGCCCGTGGTGTGCCGGGCGCGCGCGACCTTCTGGGCGGCGCCGATCAGCTCGCGCGCGCCGTCCAAGGTCAGCGCCTTCTGGGGGACGATGCTCGCCGGTTCGGCGGCTCGCGCCCCCCCGGGCGAGAGCGCGGCGGTGAGGGTCAGGCAGGCAAGGGCGGTGGAGAGGCGGGTCAGGTGGCGTGTGGTGGTCGAGCGGTTCTGGATGGTCGGTCGCATGGCGGATCTCCTCTGTGGGCGCGGACGGGGCTCGGGTGCCGCGCGTGGTTTGGGACAACGGAAAGAGCGAGGTGAGCTCGGTGGCGAAGCGGCGCGGCGTCAGCGCCCGCCGGGAACACCACCGCAGAAGATGCAGGGCAGGCTGTGCACGACCTTCGCGCAGCCGGCGCGCCGCGAACGCGCCAGGCGCAGGTGCGCCTCCGACGCGAGCATCATTCCGACGAGGGGGGCCGTGAAGTAGATCCACAGATCCCGCCAGTTGCCGAGGGGCAGGGCGGACGCGAGCGTACGGGCGGGGTTCATGCTCATGCCCGACAGCGGCGCCTCGAACGTGATGTAGAGAGCCAGCGTCACGCCGACGAAGCACCCGGTGTACCTTCCCAGGCGCGGCGATCTCCCCAGGGACAGGACCATCAGCACCAGCAGAAAGGAGATCCCGAGCTCGGCCAGGAACGCCACCGTCGGCCCGGACGAACCGGGCAGGGTGGCGACGCCCCCGACCGGCGGGGCGAGGAACGCGTCGCCCAGCAGCGCGACCAGCAAGAAGACCCCCGCGGCGCCGCCGGCGAACTGGGCCAGGATGTAGGCCAAGGCGTCCCGACCGCCGAGCCTGCCCAGGCGGAACAACGTGGCGGTGAACGCCGGGTTGATGTGCGCGCCGGACCGCTGGCCCCACGGGGAATAGATCAGGCCGACGGCGGTCGCGCCCATCGCCACGCCCATCAGGGCGCGCCGAACGAACGGATCGGCGATCGCCTGATGCACCGGCGAGGCGGGGTACTCCAGCAAGGTCCCGAAGCCACCGGCCGATACCATGAACAGTCCAAGCCCCAGCGCCTCCATGATGGCCTCGCGCCAGTGAAGGGAAGCGCCTTCCGGCTGCGCCGGAAGGGCGGGGCGTTCGTTCGACGCTTCCATTTGCGGTTCCTACGCCGCGATCGCCTTCGAGTTACGACGTGGAACCTGGGAGGCCGTACCTTCGACCGGGCGCCTCGGCCTTGCGATTCGGTTTGCCATGTAGTTTGGTACGGTCCGCAGTTCCTTTTTCGGGCTGCGCAACCAGGTGACAGGAGGGGGAACATGAGGAGAGTCAACGTGGGTATCGTCGTGGCCGCATCGTTGGTCGGGGTCGTGGGGCGCGGAGGGGACCCGGTGAGCGGGCATTCAGGGCCGCCGCCGGTGACGACGCTGGTCACCCTGGATCCGGCGGCCGGCGAGCTGCCCGAGTCGCTGACGTCCGATGGCCACGGCGACCTGTATTTCTCGCTGGTCTCGGGGAGCGTGCGAAGGATCAACCCCGATCACTCGGTGGTGCAGGTCGGCTCCGTGCCGTTGCCGGCGGGCGCGCTGTTGACGGGGATCAAGGTCGGCCGGGACGGCTTCATTTACGTGTGCAGCGCCAGCTTCTCACCGTCGCCGTCCGGCGCGTTCGTCTGGCGCATGTCGCCGGTCACGGGCGCGGTGACCCAGTTCGCCAGCCTCGACGCGAGCGGCTTCCCGAACGATCTGGCGTTCACGGAGGACGGCACGATGTTCGTCACCGATCCGTTCCTCGGTGCGCTCTGGAAGATCGACAGCGCTGGCCACGCGGCCCTGTTCCTGTCCGATCCCCTGTTCGCCGGCAGCGGCACCAGCCCGGCGTTCACCGGCCAGCCGTTCGGCATCGACGGTATCGCCTTCGACAAGGACGCCAGCGAGCTCTTGGTCTCGAACGTCGACTTCGGGCGCATCATGCGTGTCGATCTCGACGACTGCAGGCCTCACGCGGAGGTGTTCGTCGAGGACGCGCGGCTGAAGGGGATCGACGGCATCGCCGTCGACCGCCGCGGCACGATCTACGCCGCCGTGAACACCCAGAACCGCATCGCCACGGTCGACAAGCACGGAACGATCGCGATCCTCGTGGAGGGCTCTCCGCCGTTCGACAGCCCGTCCAGCTTCGCCTTCGGCACGGGGAAGAACGACGAGCGGACGCTCTACGTCTCGAACTTCGCGATCGTCAACTCGCTCGCCGGCCAGCCCGCCCACCCTGGCATCCTGTCGCTGCCCGTGCAGACGCCCGGCCTGGCGCTGATCGGCGAAGAGCTCGATCACGACCGGCACTAGGTCGTTCGACGATCTGTGGCCGCCTGGGCACCGTCGGCCGGTGTGACCACAGCCGGTGACCGAAGTAGCTCGCGGGTGGGCGAAGCGCCGCGACGCAACGCCCGCCCGCGACGTCGCGCCTTTCGCCCTTCATTGATCTGCGAGGCAGGGGTACAGTGCCGGAATGCGGCTGCATATGCCTGACTCCAGGTCATCTTCTGGCTCCGCTCGGTGTCTGGCCCCGTTGCTCGGCGTGTTGCTTGCCGTCGGCGGGTGTCCGTCGCGCGAGCTGCCGCCGCCGCCCGCCCAGGAGGCGCCCAAAGCGGTCCCTGCTCCCGCCTGCGAGAAGGTGTTTCATGACCCCGCCGTCCGGGCGGGCGCGGCGAAGTGTTGCCACGGCCCGTCGTCTGAGATCCTGAAGAAGGCCGACCTGCTGTCGACGTGCGGGCGAGCGGACGTCGAGTATGCGGGCGAGTCCCAGGATCAGGGCGAGTGCCAGTTCCATTTTCAGCTGGGTGGCGACGCGAAGGACACCTTCGTGGCCATCAATCGCCCCATCATCCCCCCCGGCACGCCGGCGCCCGTGATACCCGATCCGCTGTTGCCGTGGACCTGGAAGAAGATTCAGCTTCGGGACGCCGTCGGCTTCGTGGTGAAGGAGGCGCCCAAGCATCCGGAGATGCTGGAGCAGCAGTACACGTTCTGGGCGGCGCGGGGGCGGCGCGTGATCGGCATGAAGATCGCCAAGAAGGCCTGCAGCGAAACCCAGGCGCTGGCCCTGCTGCAGAAGGCGATAGACGCCGTCCCCTAGCGGCAATGCCGTTCACTTAAGCGCCAGGACGCCAGGACGCCAGGTCAGGCGTCAGAATGATTCGGCGAACACCGCGGAGAAGGACGGGCACGAGGCCGCGGCGGCCCGGCAGGTCGCCGAATCCTTGGGCGCCCGGTGCGACGAGCGCGGGTACCTCACGACGCCGGGCGATCGCCAGACACTTCGTGATCTGGTGCTGCTCCTCGAGGCGAATCTGGGTTAGAGCCCGGGCATTCTCACCATCGGTCGTCACGCCACCGGACCACCCCGGCTCGAAATGCCGCCGCCCAGGTCATGTTTGCTACTGTTGAACGCGTGCGCCGCTTACTTCTCGTCGTGCCTGTCGCGCTGCTGATCGGGGGGTGTTCGTCGAAAGGGGGCGCGTCCGGAGCAGGGGGCCGCAGCGGCGGCACGGGCGGAACGGTGGGGAGCGGCGGCACGGGCGCCGTCAACGGTACGGGGGGAACGGGGGGCCGCGGCGGAACGGGCGCAATCGAAGGTACGGGTGGGGCCGTGGGCAGCGGCGGCACGGGTGGCGTCAACGGTACGGGCGGAACCGCCATCAGCGGTAGCGGCGGGCGCGCCACCGGCGGGCTGAGCGGTAGCACGGGCGGAAGCATTGGCAGCGGCGGAGGGTTCGGGAGCGGCGGCAACGGCGGACTGGCGGCAGGCGGCGCCGCCGGCGGTGGTTCCGGTGGCGGCGCGGGCGGCGCGGGCGCGGTCGATCGGTTCGGCATCGCGATGCTCAAGCCCACGATCTCTGGCGGCATGACCTGGTTCTCGAAGTGGGACGATGGACAGGCGCGTACTTTCAAGGGCGTGGACCCCGACGATCCCTGGTTCGACGCCGATCACGGCGACGCCAGCTACGCGACGGACGGGGCCGGCATCCTGAAGATCAGCGGCAACGTCCCGCGCATGTACGTGCACGATCCCGCGCTGACGGCCCAGTGGCGCGATGTCGAGATCACCATGTACTTCATGCGCGTCGCCGACAACGGCACCGCCTGGGGCGGCCTGGTCGCGCTCGCCCGCACCAACCACGGCACGATCGGCAACGAGAACGTCAACCTGTGCGACACGCGGGGCATCGACGCCCGCATGCGCTACGACGGGGCCATCGACTTCGAGAAGGAGACCAGCCACCCGAACTCGACGGCCATCCTGTCACGAAAGTACTGGGCGGACGGCATGCCCAAGAACGTCTGGATCGGCTACAAGCAGCTGGTCTACGACCTGCCGAACGGCGACGTGAAGCAGGAGCTGTGGATCGACGAGGCCGACGGCAAGGACGGCGGTTCGTGGGTGAAGCTGCAGGAGCACGTCGATTCGGGCACGGACTTCGGCGTGGGTGGCACCGCCTGCCAGTCCGGTATCGATCCCGCCGCCAAGCTGACGAAGGATCCCACGCGCATGGGATCGGAGTCGGGGAAGCCCAACATCACCGTCTACTTTCGCAGCGACGGTGTGTCGACCGACGGGTTGCAGTACAAGCGCGGCAGCGTCCGCGAGATCGCCCCCTGAGGCGCTCGTTCTGCGCGATACTGCTGTTCATGAACGAGGCCCGCGCGCGCATCCTGCGGCTCGCTGTCTCGCTGGGGCTGGCCTTCGGCCTCGCGTTGCCCATCACCGGAAGCGGCTGTTCGTCGAGCCCGTCCGCGCCGGGCAGCGGGGGCGCGCCCGCCGGCTCCGGCGGCGTCAGCGGCAGCTCTGGGGGCACGATGAGCACGGGCGGCGCCGCGGGCGCGGGCGGCGTACCGGGTTCGGGTGGCGTCATGGGCTTGGGTGGCGTCACCGGCTCGGGCGGAACGACGGCCTCCGGCGGCACCACCGGCGCGGGCGGTGAACCGGCGTCCGGCGGAACGACAGGGTCGGGGGGCAGCTCCGCCTCGGGCGGCGCGGCCGGCGGTCGAGGGGGCACCGCCAGCGGCGGTGGCGGGCAGGGCGGTGCCGCCGTTCGCAACGGCGGAAGCAGCGGCGCGGCCGGCGCGGGGGGAGTCACGATCCCCTCGACGATCACGCTCACCAGCCCCGTCCTCGTGGAGGGGGGAATGTTCGCCGCCGGCAACACCTGCGCAGATCCAGGGATGGGCTCACCAGAGCTCGACTGGACCCCCGGCCCGCCGGGAACGATGAGCTATGCCGTCACGTTGAGCGATCTCACCGACGGGATCGTTCAATGGGCGATCTGGAACATCCCGGTGCCCAGCGGGACCCCGACGAAGATCATTCTCCCGGCGCATCTCGACACCGTCGCCATGTTGACGACGCCCATGGGCGCGGTCCAGGTGAACGGTGTCAACGGCAGGGGCTATTACGGACCATGCCTCGCCGGTGGGACGCACACGTACCGATTTCAGGTGTATGCGGTCCCGACCGCGTCCCTGACGGAACTGACCAACAGCGCCGAGGTCGCCAGCGCCAGCGTGCGGGCCATCGCGATCGCGACCGGCACTTTGACCGCGACGTCCAACGCCACCCACTGATGCGCCGATCGAGGACCAAGGCGCGCACAGCCTGGGATGGCCCCCTTCATCTAGATACGCCGAGCGCAGACTCCCGAAGGTATATCCGGCCCCTCGGTCCTCAGGCCTTCCGTTCCATCGGATTCTCTCGCGAGCTCTGCTGGCCGAGTTGCTCGGCGAGCCCGATCAGGATTCCCTCGGGACCGCGGATGTAGCAGAGCCGGTAGATGCCTTCATAGTCGACGACTTCATCGACCACCGTCGCGCCCAGCTTGGCCAGGCGGGCCAGGGTGTCATCGAGATTCCCGACGGCGAACATGACGCGCAGGTATCCCAGCGAGTTCACGGGGGCCCCGCGGTGATCGGAGGCGATGGCGGGGGCGTCGAAGCGCGAGAGCTCGAGGTGGCTGTGGCCATCGGGCGTGCGCATCATGGCGACCTCGACCCGCTGGCCGTGCAGCCCGGTGACGCGGCCGGCCCATTCGCCCTCGATGGGCATGCGCCCCTCCAGGATGAGGCCCAGCTCGGTGAAGAACTCGATGGCGGCAGCGAGGTCTTCCACCACGATGCCGACGTTGTCCATCCGCTTGACTGTCATGAGGGTCCTTGGCGTCCACGACGGGCCGTCCAGTGGCGAACGCCGAGGTCGCTTCCCAGCGTACCACGGTCGCCCTGCGCGGCTGGCGTCAGCGCAACCTCGTCCTGCAAGCGGTGCGGCCCGCCGCGCGCAACAGCGACAGCGCCGCGGCGATCGGCGCGCCCATCGTCGATGGAGCGGCCCGCGCTCCGGCCCTTCGTGGATTTCTTCATCGCGCTACCGTGCCCACGCCCGGAGCGGCCCTCGAACTTCTGAGGGTGATGGGACGCGCGCGTCCAGGTTTCGCTCTCCAGCGCCTGATTCGGCCGCGGTCTCTCTTTGTGGCATGGTCGTTGCGAAGCCATGGCGCCCATGAACATCGAAGCCCGCTTCTCGGCGTCGTCTTCCCCGGCGACGCGTCTCGTTCCCCGGCGCGATCTCCGGTTCTTGATCGCCGTGGGCGTTCCCCTCGTGTTCCTGGCCGCGTGTGGCAGTGGGCAGATGACCTCAGGCACCGGTGGCGCCGCGGGCGGCACCACCACGGGCACTGGAGGGGCTGGGGGCAAGGGCGGCGGCGGAACCGGCGCCGTCGGTCTCGGCGGGAGCAGCGGCGCGGGCGGAAATGGGGCGGCCGGGAAAGGTGGCGCAGGCGGTTCTTCGTCGGGTGGGGTGGGGGGCGGCGGGTCGGGCGGCGCGGGCGGAGGCGCCGCGGGAGCGGGCGGTCGTGGCGGCGCGGGCGGAGGCGCCGCGGGAGCGGGCGGTCGTGGCGGGTCGGGCGGGCCGGGCGGCGGCGCCGCGGGAGCGGGCGGTCGTGGCGGGTCGGGCGGCGCGGGCGGGGGCGGTGCTGGTGGCGCTGGTGGCGGCTCGACGTGCGCGACCGCGACGAGCGGGGCGACCTGCACCTCGGAGGGCATGACCTGCGGCGGGCCCTGCACCGACATCTGCCAGTTCTGCAATCTGCTCAGGTGTACGGGCGGCCACTGGCAGGCGATGGAAGCCGCGCCCGCGCCCTGCTTCGCGTGCGGCGACGGCAAGTGCCAGACGATGCAGCAATACTGCAAGACCACCGAGGGCGGACCGGCCGCGAATCCCCCCAGTCACGTGTGCGTCGACATTCCGGCGGCGTGCCTGTCGGCGCGCACCTGCGCCTGCCTCTCCCAGAACGACGTGACCGGGACGTGCACCGTGGGCAGCAACGGCGAGTTGATGACGTTGCTGCAGGTGCCCTGAGTCCCGCTGCTATCCTGTTCGCGTCATGGGACCGACCCGAGAAGAGACGCGTCGTCGAGGTGAGCACGGAGCGCGGGCCAACGCGGCGGGCACGGTGCGCCGGTGAACGGTGAAGGCGCCGGTGGACCCGGGGCGGGTGGGCCCGCCGACAGCGTCTTCGCCGGCTCCGTTCCCAGGCTGTACGACACGCTCATGGTGCCGATGATCTTCCAGCCCTACGCGGCGGAGCTGAAAGAGCGCGTCGCCGCCATCGAGCCGCGCCGGCTCCTCGAGCTCGCGGCCGGGACCGGCGTCGTGACGCGCGCGCTGGCGACCATCGACGACGCGAGCTCCATCGTGGCCACCGATCTGAACCAGGCGATGCTGGACCAGGCGATGGCGGTGGGGACCGCTCGCCCCGTCACCTGGCGGCAGGCGGATGCCATGGCGCTGCCGTTTGCCGACGGTGAATTCGACGCGGTGGTGTGCCAGTTCGGGGCCATGTTCTTCCCGGACAAGCCGAAGGCCTTCGCCGAAGCACGGCGCGTGCTGAGGCCCGGCGGCGTCCTCATGTTCAGCGTGTGGGACCGGCTCTCGGAGAACGAGTTCGCCGATGTGGTGACGTCAGCGCTCGAGGCCGTGTTTCCCCAGGATCCGCCCCGGTTCATGGCGCGCACACCACACGGGTACTACGACCACGAGCGGATCGCTGGAGATCTGGCGGCCGCCGGCTTTGCCACGCCGCCGCGGATCACGACGGTCGCGGCGCGCAGCCGGGCCGCCTCCGCTCGCCAGGTGGCGATCGCGTACTGCCAGGGCACGCCCATGCGCAACGAGATCGAGGTTCGGGACGCCGCCCGCCTGGTCGAGGCGACCGAAGCCGCCGCCGCGGCGATCGAGCGAAGGTTCGGGACGCAGGCGGTGGAGGGAAAGATCCAGGCGCTGGTCGTCGTCGTCGAGAACTGAGCGCGTCGACAACTGAGCCTTCTTGCCCGGAACCGTGGGTCGACACGGCTGCAGAAGGCAGCGGGGCGGGGCACTCGGCGGCGGTGGTCGACGGTTTCGCGCACTTGGCGCAGGGCAGCTCGATGACGAGCGGCCCGGACGGGATCGTGGACTACCTGGTGCGGACGGTCGCGCTCGCCGACGGTAGCCGATGGGTCGAAGCGCTCGACTTCCACTACTACCAGCCAGACGCGAACGTGGTGCGCGACGGCAAGTTGACGCCGGCAGGGCGGCGGCGCTGGAACTTCTCGCCTGGCTGCCGCGACGTGCATCCCGCGCGCCGCACCAGCACCAGCTGCCAGTTCGAGCCGCTCACGAATCAGCTGGGCGTGCACTGGGAGGATCCGTTCACGACGCCGATCCGGTGAGCGGGCCGCACCCGCCGTCAGCGGATGTGGTCGACCCTGACGCCGAAGCGGTCGGCGTACATCTTCAGCGTGCGCTCCCAGGCGGGGCGGCCGAAGCAACGGTCGCGGTAGGCCTTGGTCTTCGGGAAGGGGTCCAGCAGGTCGGTCTTGCGCACGTTGCGCAGGACGCCGGCCATCATGATGTCGGCGACGGTGAAATCGGCGCAGGCGATCCAGGTGCGATCGGCGAGGCGCCGTTCCAGGTCCTCCAGCCAGCGGCGCGCCAGCTTGCGGACCTCGCCTTCCAGCTTGTGGTTCTGTGGGTCGAAGATGCCGACCACGTCCAGCGAGGTGAACGTGGGGTCGATGGTCGCGACCGCGGCGAAACACCACTGGGTGACGCGCGTGCGGCCCTGCACGTCGTTCGGGATCAGCTTGCCGGCCTTCTCGGCCAGGTAAAGGGCGATGGCGGCCGACTCGGAGAGGACGAACCCGTCGTCGTCGATGACGGGGACCTGGTGGAACGGGCTGAGCTTGCTGAACGCCTCCGATTGCAGATCGCCGGCCAGCTGGTCCAGCGCGTGGACGCGGTAGGGGAGCCCCGTCTCCTCGAGCGCCCACTGGGCGCGCAGGTCCTTCGTCTCGCCCACGCCCCCCTCGAAGATCGTCTTGAAACCGTAGAGCGTGATCATGGCTTCCGGGTGAGGAGTGCGTCCAGCTGGTCGAGGGTCTCGGGCATCCCGTCCGTACTCCCCGAGGCGAGGGCCTCGTCGAGGGCTTTCTTCGAGGCATAGAGGTCGTGAATGATCAGCACCGTCTGCTCGCCTTTGTCCTCGAAGGTCACCGTGGTGACGGCGCCCCCCTCGCCACCTTCGTCGTTGGTCCAGACGATGCGGGTGGGCGGCACCACCTCGACGTACCGGCCAAAGAACTCCATCTGCTGCGAGGTCGGGGCGCCGAACACCAGGCGGTACTTGCCCCCGGTGCGTACGTCCATCTCGCAATCCAGCAGGGACGCGCCACACGACTTCGGCACCCACCATTGCTTGAACAGCTCGGGCCTGGTCCACGCCTCGAACACGATGCGGGCAGGCGCGTTGAAGGTTCGCGTGACGACCAGCTCGCGCTCGGACTTTCGTTCCACGTTGGTGCGGTTCTTCATGCGGGCTGGCTCACTCTCTTTTCTTGCGTCCATCGACGGTCTCCTTCTGCTTCAGTTCCTTCTGTTTCAACTGTTCGACGACGTCGTCCAGCTCGTCGAAGCGCGCCGCCCACAGCTGGCGGTACCTCTCCAGCCAGGCCGCCTCTTCCTCTAGCCGGCGCGGGCCCAGCTTGCAGGTCCGCACGCGCCCGACCTTCTTGGTGGTGACCAGCCCGGCCTGCTCCAGGACGCCGACATGCTTCTTCATGCCCGTGATGGTCATCTCGAACTTCTGGGCCAGGGCGGTGATCGAGGCGTCCGCCCGTCCCAGTTGCTCCAGCACGCCGCGTCGGGTGGTGTCCGAGAGCGCGGCGAACGAGGCATCGAGGTGCGTTCGTGAATACTGAACCATCTGGTTCACTGTCTATAACGCCCGGTTGACGACCGCGCAAGAGGGCAGGAGGGCAAGACGGCAAGAGAGAAAGAGGGATCGACGCCGCTGCGCCCGCCCCCGCTGCCCTCGGTGAGCTCGACCCACGCGGCGCACCGTTCCAGCGGTGGGTAACAAATTGGTAACCGCAGACAGGCAGAATCAGGCCACCTGACAAGGACCCGCCGCGGGCACCGCACAGACCGACGATTTTTGAACCGGTTTGGTTACCGATTCGCGACTGCCGGACAACATGCGTCCATCCCCGACGGTCCGTCGAGTGGCAGTGTCCCCCTGGTTCGCGCCGCGGTTGTTGTCGTGCGCCGTCGTCATCGGCCTCGCCGGATGTAGCGGCGGTGGCAGCGGCGGGGGCGGCTCGGCCTCGGGCGGAACCACGGGCAGTGGCGGCGCCACCTCGACGGGCAGTGGAGGCGCCACGTCCACGGGCGGCACCAAGGGGAGCGGCGGCTCCGCCGCCACGGGAGGCGTCTCGGGCAGCGGCGGCGCCACCGCCACCGGCGGCGCGTCGATGACCGGCTCGGGCGGAACGACCGGCACCGCGTCGGGCGGCAACGTCGGCTCGGGCGGAACCACCGGCGCGGGAGGTCGGGCGACCGATACCGGCGGCACCGGGCCCACGGGCAGCGGGGGAAAGGCGGGCGGGGGCGGGAGCAACCCGACCGGCACAGGGGGCGTGACCTCGAACGGCGGGGCGAAGGGCACGGGCGGGGCGGTCGGGACGGCCGGCACCAGCGGGGGCGACGCGTCGACCATCGTTCCTGATCCGTCCTGGACCTGCTCCATGCCCGACGGCATTCCGGCGCCGACGGCGGGCAAGCTCGCCTTCAGCATGTCCCTGACGGTCAGCGCGACCCACGACGTGGGAAACACCCAGTTCGGCAAGCGCCGCCAGTTCGACGTGTCCGGAGGAACCATCACGGGTGACAAGCTGAAGGGGACCGTGGTCACCGGCGGCCTCGACTACGAGCTGACCCTCTCGACCGGCGCCATGGAGCTGGAAGAGGTCCTCATCTTGAAGACCAGCGACAACGTCACCATCTTCACGCGCATCTGTGGCGTCGCGGCCCCTGGCGATAGCGGCGTGCGCATCGTCCCCGACATCGAGGCCCCCACCTCGGGCTCGTACGCGTGGCTGAACACGACGAAGCTGGTCGGCACGCGTACGGTCGACGCCGGCGGCGGGAAGATCACGCTTGACGTCTACGACGTGACGGGGGTGACCGCGGGGGATCCGAAGGTCAAGCTGACCGACCCGGCGGGCGTCCCCAACGTCTCGTGGGATTGCGTGACGGCGACCGGCTCCAACGGCGCCAGCGTGTTCACGGAGAACGTGACCCTCGGCTCGACGGTCACGGTCAGCAACGCCAAGCGCGGCAGCCGCAACATCATCCCCATCACCGGCGGTACCACCACCGGCATGGTGGCAGGCAAGATCCTCAACGGCGGGGCCGACTACCAGCTGGCAAGCGGGGGAAGCACCACCCTGGACGCTCGCTACACGCTGGCTCCCAGCGACGGCAGCTTCATCATCGTGCGCAACTGCGGCCCAATCAACGGACTGACGCCCGTCTTCGAGGCGGCCACCGACGGGCCCTACAAGTTCCTCACCACGGGGAAGTTCCTCAGCTCAGCGCCGGGCAGCGGCAGCGGCGGCGTGAGCATCACCTTCTATCAGCGCAACTAGCGCGCCGTTGCCCCGGTTCGCGGGTTGCGCCGACGCCGCCGCCCTCCTCCTGGACCTTTCAGCGCTGCGATACGCCGCCGCGCTGCAGGCGGGTGTTACAGTTGCGGTTCTTCGGGGGTGGTTGCTGTCGCGCGGCGGGCGGTGAAGCTGGTCGTGACGACCGGCGCGCCGCTCGCACCCGCCCCGGTCGTTCGCAGAGGATTCGCCATGAACAGGGCACTCGCATCCATCGCTGGCCTGTCGCTCGTGTTCCTGCTCGGAGCGTGCGGCGCCAGCTCACCGAATCGTTCGCAATCTGGCGCGGGTGGCAGCTCGGCTGGCTCGGGCGGCACCAGCGGAGGCAGCGGCGGAAGCACGGGCAGCGGGGGCGCGAGCAGCGGTTCGGGCGGACGGTCCGGCGGTAGCGGCGGGGCCGCCAGTGGAGGGACGACGGGAAGCGCCAGCGGCGGAATCACGGGCGCCGGAAGCGGTGGCACCAGCGGCAGCGGTAGCGGCGGCAGGGGTCAGGGCGGCACCGCTGCTGGCAGCGGCGGCGCGACGGGCACCGCCAGCGGCGGCGCGGGCGGGGCCGCGGCCGGCAGCGGCGGCGCCACCTCGACCGGCGGCAGCACGGACGCGGCGTGGCCGAAGCCCGCGCAGCCCCCCGCCGACGAGGACGGCTCGCAGCTGTGGCTGCGCTATCCGAAGATCGCGCTCGCCAGCAAGCTGGCGGAGTACCAGGCCGCCATCACGCACGTCGTGAACGCGGGCAACTCGGCGACGTTGCAGCTCGCGCAGGCCGAGGTGGTGAAGGGGCTGTCCGGCCTGCTTGGTCAGACGATCGCGACGGCGGACGCGCCCACGGGAGACGGCGCGGTGGTCCTGGGCACGCCCGACTCGTCGGCGCTGGTGAAGGGGCTGGCGCTCGCCAATCTGTCGGCGGCGGGCAATGAAGGCTATGTCGTCCAGTCGGCCACCGTGGGCGGCAAGCAGGCCATCGTCATCGCCGGCAACACCGACGTGGGCGTGCTGCACGGGACGTTCGCGTTGCTGCGCCACCTGCAGTGCTTCCGCCCGCTGCAGGGGCTGGCGCTGGCCGCGGCGCCCAAGGTGCAGCGCCGCCTGCTGAATCACTGGGACAACATGGACGGCACCGTCGAGCGCGGCTACGCGGGCAAGTCACTGTGGAGCTGGGGCTCGCTGCCGGGCACCATTTCGCAGCGCTACAAGGACTATGCGCGCGCGAACGCCTCGCTGGGCATCAACGGCGCCGTGCTGAACAACGTCAACTCCGACGCCCAGATCCTGACCAGCGCCAACCTGGACAAGGTGGCGGCGCTGGCGACGGCGTTCCGTCCCTACGGCATCGCCGTGTACCTGAGCGCGCGCTTCGACGCCCCCATCGAGATCGGCAACCTGAAGACGGCCGACCCGATGGACAGCGGCGTGCAGAAGTGGTGGTCGGACAAGGTCAACGAGATCTACATGAAGATCCCGGACTTCGGCGGCTTCCTGGTGAAGGCGAACGCCGAGGGCCAGCCGGGGCCCCAGGACTACAACCGCACCCACGCGGACGGCGCGAAGCTGCTGGGCGATCCGCTGGCGGCGCACGGCGGGATCGTGCTGTGGCGCGCTTTCGTCTACAACGACACGGGCGACCGCATCCGCCAGGCCTACGACGAGTTCCATCCCCTCGACGGCAAGTTCGTCGGCAACGCCCTGGTGCAGGTGAAGAACGGCCCGCTGGACTTCCAGCCGCGCGAGCCGTTCAGCCCCCTGTTCGGCGCCATGAACAGCACGCCGGTCGCGCTGGAGGTGGAGATCACGAAGGAGTACCTGGGCGAGGACACGCACCTCGCCTACCTGGGCCCGCTGTGGGAGGAGGTTCTGAAGTCGGACACCTACGCCAAGGGGCAGGGCTCGCTGGTGGCGCGGGTCATCGACGGCTCGCTGCTGGGCTACAAGGTCACGGCGATGTCGGGCGTGGCGAACGTCGGCAGCGACACGAACTGGACCGGGTCGCACTTCAACCAGGCGAACTGGTACGCGTTCGGTCGTCTGGCGTGGGATCCGGACGCGAAGGCCCAGGATCTGGCCGACGAGTGGATTCGCCAGACGTTCACGAACGATCCGGCGGTGGTCGGTCCGGTGACGACGATGATGATGGGCTCGCGCCAGAACCTGGTGAACTACATGACGCCGCTGGGGCTGGCGCACCAGATGGGCACTGACCACCACTACGGCCCCAGCCCCTGGGTCAGCAACCTGTCCATGGCCGACTGGAACCCCGCCTACTACAACAAGGCCGACGCGAGCGGCATCGGCTTCGACCGCACGTCGAAGGGCAGCAACGCCGTCGCGCAGTACTTCCCGACGGTGGGGAACACGTTTTCCAGCCTCGGCACCATCCCCGACGACTTCCTGCTGTTCTTCCAGCACGTGGGCTGGGACGACAAGCTGAAGTCCTCCGGGCGCTCGATCTGGGAGGAGCTGGTCTACCGTTACAGCGCGGGCGTGGATGCCGTGCAGCCGATGCGCGACGCCTGGACCAGCGTCCAGGGGCGCATCGACACGAAGCGCTTCACCGACGTGCAGAACTTCCTGCAGATCCAGCACTACGAGGCGCGCTGGTGGCGCGACGCCTGTCTGCAATACTTCGCCAGCGTCTCGAAGCACAGCATCCCCGCCGGGTACGCGGCGCCCGCGCACGACCTGTCCTGGTACATGTCCGAGGCCGGAAAGTGCCCCGCCGACGTCACCAAGCCCCGCTGCCCCGACGTCTACACGGGCAACCCGTCGCCCGCGATCACGAAGTAGACGTCACCGGCGGCGGCGCAGGCGCAGGCCGATCGCCAGCAGCGTCAGCTGCGGCCAGGGGACGCGCCCGCGTTCCGGCGTCTGCGACGTTCCCGCGACGACGCAGCCGCCGCCCGATTGCGGTGCGACCGCCGCCGCGCCTCCCGTCCCGACGACGCTGCCACCGCTTCCGCTGACGACCGTACCGGCGCCGCCGGAGCTGGCGGCGCCCCCTGTGCCAGCGGCCGTTCCGCCGGAACCGGGGCGACCGCCCGTGCCGACGCTGCCGCCGGCCCCGCTGGCTCCGCCCGTGCCGCCGACCGCGCCGCCGCTGCCGCCCGCGGACAGGCACTGGTATGTGGTGGCGTCGCACGTCTGGCCGCCCGGGCAGGCGTTGTCGTCCACCTCGCCGTTGCAGTCGTCGTCGAAGGCGTTGCACGTCTCGGCGACCGGAGCGCCGGGAGCGCAGTCCTTGGCGTCGCAGGTGGGGCTCTCGCGGCGGCACGACCCGACCCCGCACTGGGGCCGCACGCGCTCGTCGATGGTGCCGTTGCAGTTGTCGTCCTTGCCGTTGCAGATCTCCGTCGCCCCCGGGTGGATGGTGGCGTCGGTGTCGACGCAGTCGCCGCCCACCGCCGCGTATCCCGGGATGCCTCCGCAGCCGAGCTTCGGTGTCCCGGTCTGGCTCCGGTAGTAGCCGTCGCCGTCGGCGTCCGGCCACAACATCACCGCCGGCGCGTTCTCGTCGATCTGCCCGTCGCAGTTGTCGTCCTTGCCGTTGCAGATCTCCGCCGCGCCGGGGTTCACCGTCTGATCGTTCTCGTCGCAGTCGCCGTCCTTGACCGCGAAACCGGTGGGGGCCGCCGCGTTGGCGCAGCCCAGCCTGGTGCCGTACTTGCTGGAGCCATAGCCATCGCGATCCAGGTCCGCATAGAAGGTCTGCGCCGTGCAGCCGAAGACCCACTGGAACAGCCCCGACCCGGGCGCGTCACCGGACGTCGCGCCGTTCCCGTTGGCGGCCACCGCCGCGACCAGGACCGCGACGCCGCCTGCGGTCGCCGGCGCCTTCCAGCCGAATCGAAAGGTGACCGCGCCGTTCGCCGCGGCCTTGGGGGCCGTGTGGGTCAGCCCCTGCCCGTTGACGGTCAGGCCTTCGCCCGACAGCGCCTGCAGCGTCCCGATGCCGCCGGTCGTGACATAGGTTCCGCCGACCTTCACGGAAGGGGACGCGATCGTCAGCGTGAAGGTGACCGTGTCGCCCGGATTGATGGTCGCCCGATCGGCGGCCAGCATCACGTCGGCCGCGCCGCCGCCCGAATGACAGCCGTCGCAGCTGTCCGACACAATCCCGTTCGAGTGCGCCGCCGCGGCGGGCGATCGCGCCACCACCGCCGCCATTACCAGCGACGGCAGCGCCCAGCGGACCGACCGGCGGTCTAGCCGGGACAGCGGCAACATCACCATCAAAGATACAGCATGCCGGCGCGTCAACCGTCGCTGTCCCCGCCCAACGTGGAAGGGCCGCCCGGATCGTGAGGGCCACCACGCGCCGTTCCACGCGCGCGGTCGTCAGTGGCGTTCGGACGCCAGCTGATCCTCGAAGCGCTTCTGGGCGTCCGCGACCAGCTTGCGGTACCCGTCGGGATCGATGAAGGGGTTGGGCGTCGCGCCGTGCGCCAAGCGGTCGTGCTTCGCCTCCATGTCGAAGAACGCCCCGTGCGCGCCCAGCGGCACGTCGCAAGGAAGCGACTTCCAGACGGCAAAGCTGCGCTGAAAGTCGCTGGCGATCTCGGGATAGCGAGGGTTGCCGATCAGGTGGACGCCGGGGTTCACGTTGGCGCTGGGGAAGAAGACGACCGCCAGGGTGCGCCCCCCCTCGGTCACGTCCATCGTCCAGGTGGTCGCGCCGCGGGTGTGGCCGGGGGTCAGATGCGCCACCAGCGTGGTCCCGCCCAGCGTGACGCGCTCACCGTCGGCCACGGTGCGGTCGACCGGGCAGGGCGTCCAGGCGTACACGCCGTCGAACACCGGCTCGCCCTTGCCCCCGGCGGCGATGACCGGTGCATCGGGGGCGGACGCGACGACCTGGGCGCCGGTCATTCGCCGCACCAGCGCGTGTCCCTGCACGTGGTCGATGTGGGCGTGGCTGGCCAGCAACAGCTTCACGTCCTCGAACCGGAACCCCAGCTGGCGCACGTTGTCGGCCAGCCGCGGCACCGACGCCTCGAACCCGCTGTCCAGCAGGATGTGCCCCTGGGGCGTGGTGATCAGGAACTGGGCCACGCCGTTCGAGCCGACGTAATAGATGTTCCCGATGATCCGGTACGGCGCATACGGGCGGTTCCACGACCGCATCTCGCGCGGAACGCCCGACTGGCTGGCGCAGGCGCCCAGGGTCACAGCGCAGGCGAGAAAGACGAAGGCAAAGACGAGGGGGCGACGGGGCATGAGGAAATCCTACTCTCGAGACGACGGAAGCGAGATCACCGGCGCCGTTCACGAATCCGCCGCCACGGTCGGCGAGGGTAGCCCGCTCACGCCTCGGTGCAGGCCACGGACAGGGTCGCGCTGACGTCGTCCGGGCCGATGAAGCGGGAGCCGCTACTGCAGTGGGAGAGGGAGGGACCACAGCCCGGGTAGACCTGCTGCATGACGGGGAGCGCGTCGTCGAGGGCGCAGCCGCAGCTGTCGCAGCCGGTGGGATAGGGACGGCACACGTCCAGCTTGCGCGCGCCGTTGACCTGCACGCTGGCGCAGTATTGCACCCGTGAGTCGCAGGTGGCGTCGCCGCACGCGAAGGTTGGCGGCGCCAGCACCTCGCAGCTTCGTGACTGAGCGATCAGTTCGCCGTCGAGCTCGCGCAGGTCGTAGGCCAGCCGCTGGACGCCCGGAGGGACGGCGTTGCAGGCGGTCGCGCTTCCGTCGCAGTCGCCGCTGACCAGGATCCCCGGTCCGGTGCCGCGGCGGATCGAAAGCACGCGGAAGTTCCCGCTGCCGAGAAAGATGGGCTGCGAGCCGGGA
>Ga0105240_10003025_pt1 | contig 26449 bp, 19 predicted proteins | sample KBSC54metaG_FD_80426 | JGI IMG/M metagenome (GOLD analysis project Ga0105240, IMG submission 80426) | Corn rhizosphere microbial communities from Kellogg Biological Station, Michigan, USA - KBS C5-4 metaG | ecosystem: Host-associated > Plants > Roots > Rhizosphere > Soil | place: Michigan, USA...
CGTCCTCGCCCACGCTGATTCCCTGGCTAACCGTAATCGGGAGAACCTGATCGCGACGCTGGCAAAGACGGAATGACCGGCTTTCAGCTATCGGCTTTTAGCTGCTAGCTATTAGCTTTTGGCCTAACCTCGCGCCCCGTAAAGCCGATCCCAGAGGGGGTTCGGATTCGGCATTCCAGTTCTCCTGTTTGAACCGATCTGGCAGTTTTGGCGTAAAGGACTTCAGCTGGATTAATATTCGGCTGGTTCTCCCGTCATCACTATGAACGGTCAGAAAGGGCAACCCGTGGCGATCGCCATTCCAAACCTGCCGGCGGTGGAAACGCGTCAGCGTCTTTCCGATCTGTTCGCAACGCATCATCGTCGCGTGCTCATGGCTGCTTACCGAATCACCGGCAGCATGGCAGACGCGGAAGATGTGTCGCAGAGTGTATTTCTTCGGCTCACGGCAGGCGACGAGCTCGCCATGAGTAATGCGGGCAGCTATCTCTACCGTGCAGCCATTAACGGCGCGCTCGACCTGCTCCGGCGCAGGACAACCGCGGCAAGTGAGCCTCTGGAATCAGCCTCGGCTGTCCCATCGCAAGGACGAGGGTCGCGGCCAGAGGCAGAGGTGGCGGCAGGCCAACTGGTGAGCTGGCTGCGAACGGCGCTTGGTGAGCTGAGCCCGCGGGCGGCGGAGATGTTCACCCTGCGCTATGTGGAAGAGATGGACAACCGCGAGATCGCTGCGCTGATGCATACGTCTCAGGCCGTGGTGGCCGTGACGTTGCATCAAGTGCGATCGAAGCTGAAAAAGCGGCTGAGCGAGATGAAACGGGGGAACCGATGAAAAACCACGACGAAATTCTGCTGGAAAACGCGACAGAGGCAATGCGCGCCGAGAAGCCGAGTGCCAGCGAGCTCTCTGCTTCGGCGGAGAAGCTGGCGAGCCGGCTCGGGATCGTCTTTGCCGAAAACACAGAAGCCATTGAAAGCTGCGACGATATGCGTCCGCTACTGGATGCGTACCGGGCGGGCACGTTGCCGGTTACGCGGGCGCTACTTGTCGAGGCGCATCTGCGTGAGTGCACGTTGTGCTATCGGCGGTTACGGAGCGGCTCCAGCGCGGTGAACTGGTCGGCTCCGAAGGTGATGCCGATGCGGCCGAGGGTACGTCCGCTGGCCCTGGCATGGTCGATGGCCGCGTCGCTGGCTGTGGCCGCGGCTGGCTTGTTTGCTTATCAGGCATATTGGCAGGTGCCGCAGGGCGTTCGCGCCGAGGTGCAGTCCATTGACGGTTCTGCATCGCTGATCACGGACTCGGGCGACCGGCTTCTGAAGCCGGGTGCGCAGCTGCATGAAGGTGATGTCCTGCGGACCAGCGGCGGATCGCATGCGATCGTGCGCCTGGCAGACGGCTCTACGGTAGAGATGAACGAGCGCAGCGCGCTTGGCTTCCGCGAGCGCGGACACAACGCTACGCTCGATCTCGATCGCGGTGCATTGATCGTGAAAGCTGCGCATCGCAAGTCCGGGCATCTGTATGTGCAGACGGAAGATTGCCGCGTAGCCGTTACAGGCACGGTGTTCTCAGTCAATTCCGGCATCAAGGGATCGCGCGTCGCGGTTCTGCAGGGTGCCGTCGAAGTCCGCCATGCTGGTGTGCGCTCGATGGTGAACGCAGGCAACATGTTCACCACAACCGAGAACCTTGCGCCGGAGCCGCTGACCGAGCAGGTGTCATGGAGCCCGAATCGCAACGAGTACCTTGAACTGCTCGCGCAGTTCTCGATTTTGCAGCACAAGATCGAACAGATTCCCCTGCCGCAACCTCGTTATGGGAGCGACTTGCTCAACCGAATGCCGGCCGACACGCAGCTCTACGTGAGCATCCCCAACCTCGGTGATTTCGTAACGCAGGCCAAGACCATCTTCGACGATCAGCTCAAGCAGAGCCCGGTGCTGCAGAAGTGGTGGAACACCGGCAAGCAGGACAAAACGGCTGAACTGGACGACCTGGTGAACAAGCTGCACGACCTGAGTCAGTACATCGGCGATGAGATGGTGATCGTTGCGCTCAAGCAGCAGACTGGACCCGGCTTCGCAGTTGTAGCGGACGTGCAGCGGCAAGGATTGGCCGACCTACTCAAGCAGGAGTTTGCGAAGGAAGGACACAACGGCCTAACCGTTCTAGATGAGAACGGATTGAATGCGGCTTCGAGTGGCGGCCGTAGCGGATACGCGCTGGTTCGCGAGAAAGAAGTTATCTTCTCCAACAGCATCGAAACGCTCAAGACCATCGATGCACAACTCAATGCAGGCGCGAGCGGATTTGCAACGGGCGATTTCGGCCAGCAGATTTCAGCGGCTTACAATCGCGGCGCGGGAATTATTCTCGCAGCGAATCTGCAGCGGATGATGGAAGAAGCCGGAGTGCATGGCGGCAAACATACATCGGCGTTCATGCAGGAGTCCGGCGTGAGTGGCTTGCGCTACCTCATTGCCGAACATCGACAGACGAACAATGGCATCGACAACCACCTCAACCTGCAGTTTGCCGGTAACCGTCAACGTGTCGCTTCGTGGCTCGGTGCTCCGGCGCCAGTGGGTTCGTTGGACTTCGTATCGCCAAATGCAGCGCTGGTGGTTGCAGGAGTGACCAAGGATCCGGCGCTGATTGTCGACGACATGATGGCGATGATGACAGCTGATGGTCATAAGAACGATGAGTTCACTAGGGCGCAGGCAGAACTGGGGATCGACATCCGCAATGACCTTGCTGCGAATCTTGGAGGCGAGTTTGCTTTCGCGCTGGATGGTCCCGTATTGCCGACGCCGTCCTGGAAGATCGTAGCTGAAGTAAAGGACTCCGCACGGTTCCAGTCAACGCTCGAGCGGCTGGTGCAGGCAGCCAACAGCCACTTCCAGGGGAACGACAAACATGGCATTACGGTCAGCAGCACCCAGGCAGGCGGCCAGACTTTTTATGAGGTTAAGGATCCTGGTACCGGCGCTCATGTTGCTGAGTACACCTACGCAAGCGGGTATATGATCATTGCGCCGACGCGCGCGCTGCTGATGGAAGCAATGCAGACGCACACGACCGGCAATACCCTGGCACACTCATCCAGCTTCAAGGCTCTTCTCCCGGTAGATCAGAACGAAAATTACTCCGCGGTCGCGTATCAGAACCTTGGGCCGGTGTTGACGCCGCTGCTGTCGCAGATGAGTGGCGGCTCAGCGGATGCGATCAGGAAGCTGGCTGCAGATTCACATCCCACGGCGATCTGCGCGTGGGGTAAGGACACGCGGATCGAAGCGGCCAGCAACAGCAATATGTTCGGGTTCGATTTCCTGACGCTCGGTCAGCTTTTGAAAGCTGAAAAGCAGGGCCACGCAAACGGCGCGGAACTAATGCAGTAAGCAGCACGTAAGGATACGCATGGGCGTGATTGCACTGGATCGGCTGGAGGTGCGGCTTGGCGGCCGCACCGTCCTCAATGGGCTGACAGGAGAACTGCGCGGTCACGCCGTTGGCTTGCTAGGTCCAAATGGCGCGGGCAAGTCAACCCTGATCAACACACTGCTCGGATTTCACGAGCCCACCGGCGGCAGTGCGAAGGTGTTGGGGCTAGACGCCCGGACCGACCGGATGCGCATCCGCCAGAGCGTCGGCTACATGCCGGAGAACGATTCTTTCATCGGCAACATGAGCGGCGTTCGCTTCGTGCGATACATGGCGGAACTCTCCGGCCTGCCGCCCTCCGCCGCGCTGGAGCGGGCACATGAGGCGCTCTTCTATGTAGGACTCGGCGAAGTTCGCTATCGCAAAATCAGCACCTACTCGCTGGGCATGAAGCAGCTTATCAAGCTGGCACAGGCTCTGGCGCATGGGCCGAAGCTGCTCATCCTGGATGAGCCGACGAACGGTCTGGATCCTACTGCGCGGCAGCGCATGGTGCAACTGATCAAGGAGATTCGCAAGGAGGGAAGCATGCACATGCTCATCTCCTCTCATCTGCTGCGCGACATCGACGAGACGTGCGATGAGGTCCTGATCCTGAAGAAGGGAAATATTGCCGCCATTTCGAACATCGAGGAGGAGCGACGCTCGCACCGCAACTTCATTGAGATGGAGATGACGGGGAATACTGAAGCGTTCGCCGAGAAGATGCAGACGCTGGGTTGCGAGTGTGCTCGCTTTGCCGGTGGACGGGTAAAGGTTGTGATGCCCGATGCGCTCAGCCAGCGCGATCTCTATATGACGGCTGCGGAAACGGGAGCAGAGATTCGGCGTATTCAGACGCGGCGCGACTCGCTTGAGGACATTTTCCTGCGGGCGATGGAGTATGACGGAGTTCAAGCCCGCCCGGCTCACGAGCAGGCCTTCGTTGGCGGAGGGAAGGGTTAGCGCATGTCAGTCTTCGAACATGATTACAAGCCATACGAGGGACCGACGACGGCGCTTTGGAAGCGTCCGCTGGTGCTGGCCCGTTATGGTCTGAGCGAGGCGTGGGGGTCGAAGATCACCATCGGACTGGTTGTACTGGCGTTGCTGCCATGCGTGGTCGATCTGGTACTCATGTACCTGGCGAACAATCCGGTCGCGAAGATGCTGGTTGTAGGCGGCAGCAAGGTGCTCGAAGTTAATGAGAGGTTCTTTTTTAGCGCAATGGAGGTACAGTGCTGGCTTGCGCTGGTGTTGGCGGCGTGGATAGCACCGAGGCTGGTGTCTTTCGATCTTGGTGACAATGCACTTCCAATTCTGCTCAGCCATCCGGTATCGCGCTTCGGATACGTCTTGGGCAAGTTCATTGCGCTTGTGTTGTCGCTCTCTTATGTAACCTGGGTTCCGCTTCTCCTCTTGTTCTTGTATCAATGCTATGGGTCGCCAGTCCCGTGGACCTTCGGCCATCTTCAAATAGCCTTCGGGCTGTTTGCGGGCGCGGCAGTGTGGATATTGGTCCTGTCTCTGATTTGTCTGGCAGTCTCGTCCTGGGTGAAGTGGCGAGTGATTGCGACTGGAGCAATTTTTGCCGTTGTCTTTGTTCCAGCGGGCATTGGCGGCATGGTGAGCGCGATTCTGCGTACCAGGTGGGGATTTCTGATGAACGTTCCGGTACTGATGAGCGAACTCTGGATACGGCTGCTGGGAATGGCGCCGTTCGGCGACCCCAGATTGCAGTTCTCAAGTACCGCCATCTTCTCAGTTCTGATTGCCGTAGCCTTGCTGAGCGTCCTGGTGCTGAATGCGCGTATCCGTGCGCGAGAGGTGGTGCGCGGATGAATGCGGCGATGGACACAATCTGTTTTGAGAATGTCTCGAAGTTCTACGGCGAGGTGCTCGGCGTCAATCGCATTTCGCTGAAGCTCTCACCAGGTATTACCACGCTTGTGGGTCCCAACGGATCGGGCAAGACAACGCTGATGAATTTGATGACTGGGCTGGTGCAGCCATCGCGCGGAACAGTCTCCGTGCTCGGGCTGCAGCCGTCGAACGCAACGGAGTTCTTCTGCAATGTTGGGTACTGTGCGCAGTTCGATTCCTTTCCGCGCGGCCTGACTGGATACCAGTTTGTGCTCGACAGCCTGATGCTCTTCGGGATGAGCGAAGAAGACGCACACGCGCTCGCGGCCGAAGCTCTCGAACGTGTGCAACTGGATGCAGCGGCAGCCCACCGCAACATCGCCGGATACAGCAAGGGTATGCGGCAGAAGATCAGACTTGCACAGGCGATTGCGCATCATCCACGCGTGCTGGTGCTCGACGAGCCACTGAACGGGCTTGACCCGATGGCGCGTGCTGAATCGCTGGCGCTGTTCCAGGAGCTCGGCCGGCAGGGGATGCACGTAGTGATTTCGAGTCACATTCTTGACGAAGTCGACCGCGTTTCAGATCGCGTCGTTCTCATCACGGGCGGATACCTGATCGCGCAGGGTAACATTCACGAAGTCCGCCAGGAAGTTCGCGACAAGCCGATGCAGCTGCTGATTCGCTGCGACAAGCCGGATCTGCTCGCCTCGAAGATGTTCGCGGTGAACCACTGCGTAGAGGCGCGGCTCCATGCCGACGGCGGCGGTATCTTCCTTCGCACCGGAGATGTCGACCAGTTCTACAAGATACTCAACGAGATCGCCATCGAAGGCGCCGTGAAGATCGAGGCAGTCACGCCCTTCGATGACAACGCGAACGCTATCTACCAGTACCTCATTGGTTCGGACGGGAGCACGGTATGACGGATTTGATCAGCACAGTCCAGCAGCAGCCGTGGTCCTTGTGGTGGGTCCAATTCCGCCGCTTCGCACGCATCGAGATCCGCCGCAATCTGATCACAAAGCGCGCATGGTGGATTTACTTCCTGGCCTTTGTGCCGGCAGTGATCATCTCTATTCACCTGCTCTTCGATTCGCATCCGAACTCGTCCATGAACGAAGACACAAACATCCTGGCAGGGATCGTGCAGCTTTACTACGTCCGCCTCGGCGTCTTCTTCGGGTGTCTGGGAATTTTCTCGCGACTCATCCGCGGCGAAATGATCGAGCGGAGCCTGCACTACTACCTGCTTTCGCCAGTGCGGCGCGAAGTTATTCTTCTCGCCAAGTTCTTCGCGGGGTCTGTCAGCGCTGTGGTTTTGTTCGGCATGGCCATGACGCTCGATTTTGTGTTGATGTACATCGGATATGGAGGTGCGGGGCAGGAATTCATGCTGCACGGCGCAGGCTTCGGACAATATCAGGCTTATCTGCTCATCATGGTATTGGCCTGTCTTGGCTACGGCTCAATCTTTCTGATGCTGAGCCTCATGTTCCGCAATCCCATGCCCGGAGCGCTTCTGCTGTGGGGATGGGAAGCGATCAACCCGGTGATGCCATCACTCCTGCAGAAGTTCAGCGTGGCATCTTACCTGCGCCATCTGATGCCGGTGAGCGTTCCGGCCGAAGGGATCTTCGCCCTCCTCACGGTCGAGACGGAGCCAGTGGCAGCTTGGGTTGCGGTGATTGGCCTGCTCGCGCTGATCACTCTGGTGCTGGTCTATTGCTGCTTCAGAATGCGGCGGCTCGAGATTCGCTACACGACTGAGTGAGTCGCGCACTTTGCGGCGGAACCGGTGCAATGCCGGAACGCTGACGATTTGATTGTCATCAACGTTCGGAGCAGCTTCTACATACAAGTGACGATGGTCACCGGACCCCCGCAGAACGCCAACTTTAGCATTGACGCTTTAGTTGTAGTCCCGTAATTTCAAAACATCAATCCAGAGATTGCGGGTCGAGTAGATCTGAAAAGAGAGTGCCGGGCGCACCGCTAGAGGTGTGCGCCTGCTTCCTCGAGCAAGTGGGATCTTGCAAGCCGTTACTGCTCTCGGGGAAGTGGAAGTGCTCAGATGAAATATTTATTCGCTTTATCCAGTCTTGCGCTGATCTGCGCAGCGCCCGCCTTTTCTAGTGTTACGGTGACATCACCTACAAACGGATCACAGGTCTCTTCGCCATTCAATTTGATCGCGTCGGCATCGGCCTGCTCGGGCCAGTCGATTGCCTCGATGGGGTATTCCATCGATAGCAGCACAAGCACGACGGTTGTCTACAGCACCTCTATCAATGCGACCGTATCATCCTCAACCGGCTCTCACGTTCTGCACGTCAAATCGTGGGGCAACCAGGGCGCATCCTGTGTGGCCGATGTTTCGATCTCCGTGGGCTCTGTCTCGACGAGCGGCTCGAGCACACCCTCCACATCAATCACGGTCTCTGGCATTCAGAAGCAGAATTACTACTGGAAGGGCATCGGCGACTCCGGAACCAACGGCACAGCCAGCGGATCGATGAGCATGATTTCATCGCCGAGCCTCAGTGGTTACACGCGCAAGTTCGTGACCAGCTACCGCAACTCCGGTGGTGAGCGCTTCTGGACCTCGTTCGGCGCCGACACGAGCGCGCATAATTTTCTTTATGATGTGTATCTGTATCTCGATTCAACCGCGACGGACATTGGCAACATCGAGATGGACATGAACCAGGTGATTGGCAACGGTCAGACGATTATCTACGGGTTCCAGTGCGACGGTTACACGAACACGTGGGACTACACTACAAACGCCGGATCGCCGGAGAATCCTGTTGATCAGTGGCGACACTCAACGGTGGCCTGCAATCCGCGCAACTGGACAAGGAACACCTGGCATCACATTCAAGTCGCCTACTCGCGTGACAACAGCGGCAACGTGACTTACAGATACGTGACGTTCGACGGAGCACAGAAGAGCATCAACGAGACGGTTCCATCCGCATTCGCCTTGGGATGGGGACCGACGCTGCTGACCAACTTCCAGATCGATGGACTCGGCGGCTACGGCACGGTAAATATCTCTCTCGACAAGTTGACGATCACTCGCTGGTAGCAAACTTCAGAGTTTGAGCGAAGGCCTCTCATCGCGGACCTACTTGGCAGTGGACGCGGGGTGAGGCCTGCTTTTTGTTCAAGCCATGGACGAGGCGAGCGCTTTGACACCGCGGAGGTCGATCTTTCCTGTGCCGAGAATAGGTAATGCGTCGACGTGAAAGAACTGATTTGCACGAGGCTTCCAAAGTGCAGGCAGATCGCACTGCGCAAACCTCTCAACTACCTGCGTGAGCTTCTCGTCTGCAAGCGTAGAGATGACGACGATGCGCTCACCCTTCTTGTCATCGGGTAGGGATGTGACGGCGAAGACCTGCTCAGTGACCCCGGCGAGTTCCTGAAGCTTGTCTTCGATGCGAACGTGCGGGACCATCTCGCCGCCGACCTTGCTGAAGCGCGACAGGCGGTCAGTAATTGTCAGAAATCCATCTTCCTCGAGCAGAGCGACGTCGCCTGTTGTGTACCAGCCGTCGTGAAGCACCTCAGCCGTCTTTTCAGGGCGGCCCAGATACCCCTTCATCACGTTCGGACCTTTCACGAGGAGCATTCCCGGCGTTCCCGGCTTCACCGGATCGCCTGTGTCGAGATCGACCACTTTCACCGTGATTCCCGGAAGAGGATGGCCAATCTTGCCTCGACGGGCCCCAACCTGGCGGAAGCCCGGAGCACGGAAGTCTCGCGTATTTACGGTGACTACCGGCGAGCATTCGGTGCAGCCGTAGCCCTCGAGGGGCCGAATGCCGAAGATGTCTTCGAAACCGAGTGAAATGCGATCGGGCAGCTTTTCCGCGCCGACGAGAACATATTGCAAGCTGCCGAAGCTTTCGGGTGAGCAGCGACGCATGTACGCCTGCAGAAAAGTTGGTGTGGCAATCAAGAATGTCACGCGATATTGCGATACGAGTTCGCCGATAACCTTGGAGTCTAGCGGGTTGGGATGATAGACCACGCCAATGCCATTGGCGGCAGGCATCCAGAGCGCTGCCATGAATCCGAACGAGTGAAAGAACGGCAGAATCCCGAGAATTCGGTCGCCGCTGTCGAGCATGAACACCTGAGACACCTGCTGGATGTTGGATCCAATGTTGTAGTGCGTCAGCATCACGCCCTTCGGGTCGCCCGTGCTGCCGCTGGAGAAGATGACCGTTGCCAGATCATCAAGGTTGCGAGCAGCCAGCCTTGCGCCTACTGCTTTTCGCAACAGATTGTTCGGCGCGGCGAGAGCAACGGTAAACGCGAAAAGCTTTTCGAGAATGCCGGGCGACTCCAGTAGATCTTCCAGGAAAACTGTTCGTCCCGGAATGTCGAGCTTCGGAAAGCGCTCTACAAAAGCCTTTGACGTGATAACGACGTCCACTTCGCACTGCTTTGCGCATGAGGCGATTACTTCGCTTGAAGCGGTGTAGTTCAGGTTTACCGACACGCGACCGAGCAGCGTGAGCGCATAGTTGGTGAGCGCTCCGCCGACCGATGGTGGCAGCAGGAGTCCGATCATCGGCTGTCCCCCGATCGCGGGTCGAAGCCGGCGCGCTATGAAGATTGCCTTCGTGAGCGCAGAGAAGAATCGTACCTTCGATGTTTTGCCGTCGGCCATCATGAAGCGGAGCGGAAACCGTCGCGCAGTGCGAACGAAAGCGCGATCGAGCGTGTGCATGCTGCTTTTGCGTTGATTGAAGGCTTCTGCCTGAAGATCTTGCACTGCGCTGCGAACTTCGAGAGCCGTCGATGTCGGCGGCATTGGAGCGCCGAAGCTTACCGTAACGGGGTAAGGAACCCGTCGAGGCATCTTCCAGAGGAAGCGGCCGCGTTCGAAGCTGAAGATGCTTCCCCATACGCCGTCCAGGTTCACGGGGATAATCGGCACCTCGATGCCTTTGATGATGCGTTCGAGTCCGCGCCGGAAGGGAAGCATCTGGCCCGTGCGTGTGATCTGGCCCTCGGCGAAGATGCATACGATCTCGTTGTTGCGCAGTGCATCGCTTGCGGTGCGGAGAGAGCGAATCATCTCACGCGGGCGCTGCTCGCCGGAGATGGGAATGGCTTTGAGCATCCGCGCAAAGGGATAGACAAATCGGTTCTCGTAGATGCCCTTATAGACCAGGAATCGGATTGGCCGGTCCGTCGAGGCGATGAGCAGCGCAGCATCGACGAACGACATGTGATTGCAGACCAGCAGAGCGCCGGACTTGTCGGGGAAGTTGTCGCGGCCGAGGACCTGGACGCGGTAGATCGTATGGGTGAGAAAGAACAGGATCAGGCGACCAAACCACTCGGGTAGGAGGGCGAGGACGTAGATGGTTCCCGCTGCCGTAATGACGGACGCGGCGAGCATGACTCCGCGCGGATTGAGATGAATGAATTTCGTGAAGACGAAATATGCTCCGGAAGAAATTGCGATTCCAACGAACGACAGCAGGTTGGAAGCGGCGATGATGCCGCCCTTGTTCTCTTCCGCCGGACGATGCTGGATAAGCGCATTGACGGGTACGGCGAAGAATCCCGCCCAGAAGCCAAGCGTGGCCAGGAGGGCTGCGGATCCGATCAGACCGACGTGCATGGTTCCGAGCGCGATGCCGGTGCACGTCATTCCGATGGAACCGAGCGGTATAAGGCCGTATTCGATCTTGTTGCTGCTGACCAGGCCGGCAATCATGCTGCCGATTCCGATGCCGACCGCAAGAGAAGCGTTGAGATAGCCGGTTTTAGTCTGGCCTACGTGCAGGATGTCGGGCCCGTAAACAACGACAGTTGAAAACAGAAGCGAGCCGAGAAACCAGAAATATGTATTGCCGAGGACTGCGAGGAAGAGAGGCCGGTCTTGCCGCATCAGCTTGATCTGCTGCCAGAGGTCGCCAATGAAGTTCAACCGATATCTCTTCTCAGGCGCGGCCGGTGGAACACGGTCGACGCCAAAGCTGGTGCCGAGCCCCACGCAGGCCAGCGCTATCAGCACGTAACCGGCGTAGATCTCGTGGCCTGTGAATCGCTCAGCCATAGCTGCTCCGGCTATGGTGCCGGCGATGATCGCAAGGAATGTTCCAAGTTCGATGACGCCGTTGCCGAAAGAGAGGCGCTTTGAAGGAAGTAGTTCCGGCAGCAAACCATACTTTGCAGGCCCAAATAGAGCTGCCTGTGTGGCCACCAGGCCAAGCGCAACGAGGGAAAGCGCGCGCATGTGCAGGCCGAGACCTGTCGCGGCGATGATCATCGCGCAGATCTCCATCACCTTCGTCCAGATGGTGACGCGGCGTTTGCTGAAGTGATCGGCGAGCCAGCCGCCCGTCATGCTGAACAGCACAAAGGGCATCGAAAAAAGAAACGTGACCATCGAGACGAAGCTGTCGCGTTCGTCTTTGCCGAGGCCCATGCCGACGATCATCGCCAGCAGGAGATTGCGCAGGATGTTGTCGCTGAATGCCCCCTGAAATTGGGTAGCGATCAGCGCCCAGAAGCCTCGCTCACTGCGTGGGGCTTCGGAGATTGCAGGTGCTTCAACAGCATCGGAAACTGCGATTGACATGCTTGTGACCGGTTTAGGTTCCGATGATTATAGTGGCATGCAGCTTTCGCCCCGAATGCCACGATGGTGACACTCATTGAAGTGCACCAAAAAGTCACACCTGAACAGCAAACCGCCCTCGGAAGGGCGGTTCTGTTTGGCGATTTGTCGGGCTGAACTTTAGAAAGGTATGTCGTCGTCCGAAATCTCAGCCGACTGCGCGTAGTCGTCCTGGTGCGCCGGTTGGCGCTGATCGAAGTTGCCCGACGAGCCGGACTGCCGACTGGAGGGACCCGAGCCCGGGCCAGCATCGTCACGTCCCGAAAGCAGGGAGATGTCATTAGCTACGATCTCGGTGCGATAGACCTTTCGGCCGGCATGTTCTTTGTCGTCCCAGTTCCGAGTGGTAAGTCGCCCCTCAATGAACAGCTTGGATCCCTTTTTTACGTAATCCCGGATAATCTCAGCCAAGCGCGCGTACGCAACGATGTTGTGCCACTCTGTGCGCTCCTGGAAGTTTCCCTGCTGATCCTTGTAGCGCTCGCTTGTTGCGAGACCGAAACTCGCCACCATGGTTCCGCCGCCCGTGGACCGGATCTCCGGATCCTTGCCGACATTCCCAAGGAGAATCACTTTATTTACCGACTTCGCCATAAGTTGCTACGACTTTTTGTCTCCTGCTAATGTCCCTTATCACTGCCAATTTGGACTGCCACATCGGACACCCGCTGCTAATTCGGATTTGGGATCCGGAAACCTGAGTCTGGGTGCGGCATCGACGGAGGTGGCACTCTTAGCGAGCAGTGAACTCTGCAGAAGACTCCTTTCGTTTGAATTACTTCCCGTTCCGGAAAGTATAAATGTTACGAGTGCGAACGAGCGATTGGGGACCTCTCCTGGTTTTGGATACGGGAGATGGAGCCTCGCCACACACTTCTCAAGAATGCGGTGCGGTTCTCGAGGGGGCATCGAACCGAGCGCTTCCTAATTCAGGGAAGTGTCCAATCGAAGATCAATATAGTCAATAGCTTATGTGACTTCGCTTTGGGCGATTGGCTGGTGATCTACATGATCCCGGTCGGTGCCGCCGCTCAGGCACAGCACCATAACCAGAGCAGATGAGGTTGCGACGATTGCATTCAGCGCGAAGACGGTGCCGTACCCGGATCGAATGATTAGCTGTCCGGTGAGCGCGGAGGCAGCGGCCTGCGAGAGAGCGCCGACGATGTTTTGCATGGCTGAGGCGCTGCCTCGGTCTGATTCCGGCATCTTGCTCATGAGCATTCCGTAGATGCCAGGGCCGGCTGTGAATTGTGCTCCCGCGAAGAGCAAATACCATGTGACTGCATTCGGAGCCGAGTGGACGCGGCCAAGCACCATTGCGGTCGCTGCCGTTGCCAACTGCGCGACGACGATTCCGGCTGTGGCACCGACCCTTCGATATAGCAAGGGAATCAGGAGTACTGCGCAGAACTGAACGAGTTCTGAGGCCGAGAAGATCATGCCGACGTGCTGAAGAGAAATCCCGAGCTGCTTCTTGAAAAAGACGGGAGCAAAGGGAACGAACGAGCCAGTCACCAGGCTCCACATTGCGAACGCGGGCAAGAAGCGCAGCAGAAAAGGATGGAAGACGAGTAGCTTGCGGCTATCCGGCTCGGGAGCCGGTGCGATCCGGAGTTTCGACACGGGAATCGCGCCGAGCATTGCAATCGCAGCTGCCCCAATCAACACCACGCGCATTCCTGCCGTTGGCGAGGATAGCTTGCTCGCAGAATGGAAGAGTACGGGGATGTAGCCGCCTGCCAGACCCGCCAGCGTTCCGGTTCCGATACCTGTTGCGAAGGTGATGCTGAAGGCGAAGACTCTCGTGTCCTCCGTGGTCAGCTTTGCAACAGCCGGCGCGAAGCATACAGGCCAGGCACTGAGGGCTACACCAGTGAGAAAGGCAAATACAATTTGTCCGGCCATGCCGGGCACGTGAACGCGAACGATGCAGATGAGGGGCGCGGCGATAAAGCAGAAGAGCAGTAGCCTCTGAAGGCCGAAGCGTCGCGCAAGTATTCCGACCGGTATGGTCCCGACCAGGTTACCCAACGTGAGGGAACTGCCGATCATTCCGATCGCGCGCTCGTCATAATGCAGGCTGAGTAAAAAGAGGTTATAGAGGAAAAAGTAGAGATCGAAACCGAAGTCGAGGAACAGAGCTGCCGTGAAGAATACCCAGAAAGGGCGGCCTAGCCTCGCAAACGGCCACCGAGTGCTGAGTCTCTGGTCTGATCTCGAGACGGGTGTGAGCGGATCGTCGGCACAGGGAACGGGCGAACTCATCAGCGACCCCGTTCCGCCAGTTGGGCCAGTCGGTCGACCGCCCAGTCTAGTTTTGAATAGCGCAGCTCAAGGGCGCCATCATCCAGCAAATGATCGATCATGGCGCACTGCGCCAGCCGTGTCGCAGGCAGGCTGAACAGCGTTTGCTCCATGGAGAGCCTTGCGACTTCGCTGGGGAAAGCTATCAATTCCTGATGTGACACGTTCCTCCGCGTCAGGAAGACCACGTGGTTGATTCGCGAAGTGAATGCCGTAGAGATTCCACGTACTGGGTGAAGAGTCAGCTCGATTGAAGGTTTACCGATCTGCGCTCTCTGCATCACTTGTTTTCCTTCGAGCTCGGAAAACAGCTCAACCGCGGAAGGTCGGAAGCGCGCCTGATTGCAGTTGCCTACTACCAGGCGATCGGTACGACTGTTGACGAGGAAGCTCGCGTCGTCCGTGACATAGGTCCAACCCGCGCGAGCACAAGCGTAAGAGAGAGATGTCTTGCCGGCACCCGAGTCGCCGCAAAGCAGAATCCCGCTTCCCTTGTGTTCAACGCATGCAGCATGGATGGCCGTTGCGTATGAAGTCGCCAGGATTGCCATGGCGGCTGATTCAAGGAAGAAGTATCGAAGGTATCCGCGATTGGCAACCGCAGCTTCCGTCAGCCAAATGTGGCCGCTTTGCCGAGAGAGGTCGATGACCGAGAAGTTTTCTGCATCCGCGATGTTAGTGGCAAGATGCTGTTGCACCCTGCAGTTCGGTGTGGGAGGGCACTGAGATGATCGCCCAGGCATTACTCCTACTCGTAAACTGATCGGCGGAGTGTCAAAGAGCTTGGTGAATCCCTGCCAGCTCACGGCCGCCGAATGCAAAACCTCTTCGCAATTCGTTTCAATCTGCAGCGGAAATCCGAGCGGATAAAACGATTCACGGAACGGCATGTGAAAGCGAGCGAGCACCGGGTCGGCTGGCTGCACCGGCTCGGATCGCGCGCACGCACTTCGTATCTCTTCGATGGTCAACATAGGATCGAAAGCTCTCGCGTGAGCAAATCGGCGAGTCAGAACTGGTATTTAAGCGCAAGCTGGATGATGCGCGGATTTGAAGAGGTTGAAGTGATCACGCCGAATGCTGAGCCGGCGCTGACATTGTTTACGGGGCTGTTGAAGTTCGCCGTATTGGTCAGATTGAAGAACTCTCCGCGCACATGCAGCGTGTGTGACTCCGCGATCGGTATCGTGCGCTCAAAAGCCATATCAAGGTCCCGCTGGCCGGGACCGCGGACGAGACCCTCGCCGCTGTTTCCGAAATCGGTGTCTTGGGGACCGCTTCCATTTGGAGCCTCTGGAGCGGAGGTGAATGCCGCAGGATTAAGGTACCCGTTGATCACTCGAGAGAATAGAGAGCCGCTTGTGGCTGGCTTGTCTGTGCCACTGAGCTGAGCCCGGTTCTCGAATGGAAAGTTGCCGTACACTGAGCCGGCGCTGTCGTCGAGGATGGTGATCGGTGTGCCGCTTTGCATTACTCCGACCGCGGAGATCTGCCACTCGCCGATTGCCTGCACTGCGAATCGCGGAAGATGGCGAACGAGTGTGGTGTTGTAGACGAGGCTGAGCACTGCCCTGTGGGTCCGGTCGAAATCTGTGGGACCGTATGCCTGCCTGAAGTTTGTCTGGTCGTTGGTGACGAGATGCTGCTCAAATACGTTGCTGCCGGACGAGCCGCTGGTCTGGTCTAAATTGCGCGACCATGTGTAGCTCCCCAGGAATTCAAGTCCGTGGCTCAGTCGCTTGGTCAGGCTGGCCTGGAGGGAGTTGTAGCTCGCGTTGAATGACGAATCGCAGAACAGCGATCCTGGGCTGATCCCGGCAAAGGGAAGCCTCTGTACAACGTTGATTGCTGAGTTGGTCATTTCACCGTTGACCGGATTGGCCGGACTGGCGAGAAGAGCTTGATTGAATTCTGTGCAGCCGCTCTCGTGAAAGGAGTGCGTGCCTACGTAACCGATCTCGAGCAGGTAGTCATGGGCGAAGGCAATCTGAGCATTCAGGTTGTACTCGGCTGTATAGGGATCGACGATATGCCTGGAGACAGCCGTCAAACTGGGACCGCCGCCGGGTATGCGGGGCAGGAAAGTGGGATATGCATCATTGGGCGGCAACTGCGGAACAAATGGCTGCTGCAAAGTCGCGCCACCATTTGTTGAACCGGCAAAGAACTGGAACGTCGAGAAGGGTTCAACGGCGAGAAGGCTCTCTGCAAGGCCCGCCGAAAGACGGTCGAAGTAGAGACCGTAGCCTCCACGAAGGATAACCTCGGGATGCTCGCTGACGCGCACTGCGAAACCGATGCGCGGCTGGAAATCGACATGCCTCGTTGGGAACAGGCCGGCAGTGGAGGACTTCACAACTCCATCGGGAATGGGTCCCTTGAAGTTCGAAGGAACAACAAAGCCGCTCAGGGTCCCCTCTGCCGGAGCAGACTTGGAAGCGATAGTCGGATCAAAGGTGACGAGCCTGCCATTGATGTCTGACGGCGCTCCGAAGACCTCGTAACGTAGACCTGCGTTGAGCATGATCCTGCTCGAGAGGCGGAAATCATCCTGCACGAATCCGGACAGATCGATGTAGCGCTCATCTTTTCGAAACAGGCCGGAGCTGCCATTGCTGAGGCTTACGTTACTGCTTCCGGCGGGGCTGCCGTTTTGGGCGGCACTTTGCCCTAAGAGAAAGTCACTGAAGGTGCGGATGTCGAGCAGACCGTCCGTCGAGAATGGCGCGTTCACGTCTACCTGGTGACGTTTGACCTCGGCGCCGAAGCGTATTGCGTTCCTTCCCTTCGTCAGAGAGACAGTGTCCTGCCAGATGAAGCTGTTGGTGACCTGCCACTGATACGGCGTTCCGGCATCGCCAACGGTGAAGAGGCCGTCGATGGTTACTCCGGGAGCTGGAATCTTTCCGCCGGTCGCGCCCGTAGGAGAGGTCGTACCAAGGTCGGATGCAAGGATCGGATTCTCCACGACAGAATCGCCGTCGAAGCGCATGAATCCGAAGCGCGCCACATTAACCAAATGTGCATTGACCTCATGCGTGTCCTGGAGAACAAGCATTGTGTTCTGGTCGAGTTCGGTTGTACCCCAGCCTGGCACGTTTGCCGCGTTCGGTGAGAATGGCTCGACTGTGGGCGCATGCGAGTAGAAAAATCGTCCGGCCAACTGATTTGCGCTCGAGAGCTTCGCATCCACGTTGCCAGTGAATTGATCTTCGTTGTACCTGGCAGGGGTAGCAAATGTGGATTCCCCGATGGGCATCTGCGTCGGATCGCTGGAAGGGAGCAGGATCTGGGGACTTGGAACTGCGTACTGCCCGTTCTTCAGTTTGAAATTGAGGAGCGCCAGAGCCACTGGGTTAATGTTCGATCCATCGCATGCAACCTGTGTTCCGCCCGCCGCTGTGGGGTAAGCGCAGAATTGCGCGCCTAAGGTCTGCGCCGAACGGTCTGACGAGAGCTGCGGGAGATTGACGGTCACCTGATCGCCCAGCCCATTAGTCGATCGAAGCCCCTGGTAGGCTCCGAAGAAAAACAGATTGTCATGCCGGATCAGACCGCCAAGCGATCCCCCGAACTGATGTTGCTTCAACACCGCACGCGGCTGGTTTGTCAGCTTCGAGAAGAAATTGTTGGCATTGAGAATGTCATTTCGCAAGAACTCCCATGCGGTTCCGTGATAGTTCAAGGTGCCGGTCTTGCTGACGAGGTCAACATTGGCGCCTGTGCCCCGGCCGTAGCTCGCATCGTAATTCCCGGTCTGTACCTTGAATTCCTGGATCGTGTCCGGAGCCGGCGCTGCGACGCCCACCTCCTCGCCATCGCTTGCCGCGGAATTCTGGGAGAGATTGTTCGCGTCCACACCGTTGAACTGAATATTGTTTCCGGTCGTTTTGTTGCCATTTGCAGATACATTCTGCGTCCCTCGGCCGAGCGCGCTTGCGTTGGGCAACTCAACAACGGTTCCCGGGGACAACGAGAGGATTTGGGTGAAATTGCGGTTCGAGAGCGGGAGAGCCTGTATCGTCTGGCGATCCACGGCCCGTCCCAGCGCCGACGATTCACTTAGCGCCAGTTCCACACTTGGCTCAACAACGATGGTTGCGCCAGCGCTTTCTAGTGCCAAATGAAAATCAACGACTCGCGTCTCAGTAACAACGACGTTGATGCCCCGCATCGATCCCTCGGCAAAGCCAGCGGCTTTGACTGAAGCGGTGTATTCGCCGGGTGACAGCAGGGAAAATGCGAATGTCCCGGTGCCGTTGCTCGAATTCGTCCGCGTCGCGCCGGTCGAATCGCTCTTCAGCACTACGTCAGCGTGTTCCACAACCCGACCTGCCGGATCGTAGACCGTGCCGGTGATGGCTCCGGTACCTGGAGCCTGGCCCTGGATCAGCACACAGGATGAACACACAATCGCGACCAACACGGCTTTGCAGCAGGGAAACTTACTTCTCATCTCAATCCTCTTTGTTCAACAGGGTCAGGTAGGATCCGGCGTGCAAGGATCTTGACTACGGGTTTAGGAAGCGAAGGATGCCTCGCTCATCCTGCGCACTGAGAGGTGCGCGCACGCGCATATGGCGCAGGATTGTCCCCGAAATCTTCGGGGAGAACCCCTGCGGAGCCTGGTGACAGCGCGAACAGTTCTGCCTGAACTTTGCTTCCCCCGACCGCTCGGTTGTGGATGGCCGCGCCGTGGTGTCGGTACGGGAAGCAGAAGACGCGCCATCCTGGTGCCGTTCCGGGCGCATCGACAGCGCGGGAATGGATGCGAGGCTCAATGCGAGCGCGAGAGTCGCTGCGAAGCGGCGGCTGCTGAGATTCAGGGTCATTTGCCCCTCCACGTCGGGAACAGGAATCGATATACGATCCCGGTCTGCCAGATGTTGCTGTTTTGCGCGGAAGACAGCTGCCTCGAATAGCTGCTGTTGATCCTCACTTCATGCGGCAGCAGGAAATCGAGACCTAAATCGACGCGTTTGGTATCTACGCCGGGCAATCCGTCATTCGGATCGGGGCTGCTGCGAAATGTTTGCTGCCAGCGAACTACGGGCTGCACCGCGCGACGGAGTGCGTTTCCAGAAGACGCGCCTGCAAGATGAAACTCGGATTCCATCCAGTAGCCCTGTGAGTGGGCTCCGTGGGCGTACTCTGACCGGAACTTGACGAGGGCGTCAGCCGGCTCCCACCAGAGGTGGATCCCGCTGAAGTTCTGGTGGGTAGCCTGCAGCAAGCGGCCGTAGGATCCGCCAAGCTCTACGCGCGCCTTAGGAAAGTACAGGCTCCCCCGGCCCCCCGCCGCGCGTTGCGAGTTGAATTGCTCGTTGGTGCTTGCGGCAGAAAAGTAGGCGGCGTAGTCGAGCGATACATTCTCATTAGAGAAGGCCGATCCCCGAAGCATTCCTCCCACGCTCGATGCCGTGCTCATCGTTCCCAGGCTGAAGATCAACGGCGCACTCTCGAAATTGCTGATCCAGATTGGCGAGAGCCGCTCGTTGTACGTTCCGAACGGGGTCAGGAACTCTCCCGCCACAACGGTCAGGTGAGGGTTGGCCAAGTAGTCCAGTTGAAGATAGGACAGGCCAACAAAGGAGGAACTTGTATAGCCGCTCTGTCCACGGCCCTTAGGGAAATAGGAGTCGAGAATTGTCGCGCGGCTCTCGACGAGGAAGTGTTCACCGAGCGGCGCCGCGAGCAGAGGTGAGATGACGGGAATATAGGTTGTGTTTCCCGCATTGGTGCTGGTCACAAACCCTGCACCGCCGGAGATGAGCGGCACATCCTGCGCTGCGATCGGCAGGACAGCGGATAGGAATAGCGACGTTAGAGCCGCAGTCGCGAGACATCGCAATCCTCTGCGTGGCTCAGGATAACCGAACACTTGCGTCCTTGACATGAGTTCACGCTAGCGTTCAACGGAGTGTCGCATGTCAGCGGAGCGTCTTCTCTTTGTAAGCGGAATGTCACGGCGCTTGCATCGCACGTGTGATCTCACCTGGCCGGCGCAATGGAGGAATGTATATCCCTGGGGCTATCAAGCAGATCGAACAATAGGCGACAAAGGCGTGACAATCCCCTTACACATGTATGACACGACAGACACGGCGAATGGATAGCTTGGGCACAGTTAGACATCGCCGAGTTGGAGTCACGCTGTTCATGATTGGTTCAAAAACTAAAAAACAGCCCAGTTTCCCTTCGTCAAGCTTCATAAGAATCTCGATATACGTGCGTCTCGCCTGGCGTACCGCTTGCGTCGCGCTATTGTTGCTGTTCGTGATGATGTCCGCGGTCAGGTCAGAATCTCCGCGGCGCATTCAAGTAACAGCGAAACGTTTTGCATTTGAGCCGGCGGAGATCACCGTGAAAAAAGGGGAAGCGATCGACCTGGTTATGAGCAGCGCCGATGTCGCTCATGGTCTCCGAGTCCGCGAACTCAAAATCGAACTACACGCCAACAAGGGAAGGACGGCTGAGACGGTCTTCACTCCTCAGTCGGTCGGAACGTTTGTCGGTCATTGTTCCATTTTCTGTGGGTCAGGACATGGCGCAATGACGTTAACGATTCATGTGGTCTCGTGAAAATGATCCGGACGATTCTCGCGATCGGGATCGCATTCTCCGCCGGTGTGCTTACGCTACCGGCGCTACTCCTGCTGCGGGGCGTAAAGGCCGCGCAGCCGAGCCATGCGGAGACGGTCGTGATGGACGGCTTGAAACACAAGGTGCTTGTGGGCAATAAATGGCAGAAGAACCCGTTGAGCATAAGCGCCGACTCACTCGCAGACGGCAGGGAGGCGTTCTCCCATTACTGCGTTGCCTGTCATGGCATGGACGGGCAGAACACCGGTGTTCCTTTCGCCGACAAACTCGCACCATCTGCTCCTTCATTAGCGTCCGCAGAGGTGCAGGGCTACACCGATGGACAGTTGAAATGGATCATCGACAACGGCATCTGGCCTTCTGGGATGCCGGGCTCACATGGTGTCCTAAGCGACGAAGAGATCTGGTCGATCGTTATCTATCTTCGGCATTTGCCGCCGAGTGGCAGCGCTGGAGAGCCGGAGATGTACACGCACTGAATAGAGAGATGAGAATCGGCCCAATCCAAATCGAAACGAATGAAAGCGGGCGCGCCGCACGGCTGAAAGATGCTGTGCTCGCCAGCTTCTTCGAGCCCGCCCCTTCCATTCAGGCTCGTCTTCAGGAGTTCACTGCTCGCGATTGGAAGCGTGCCAAATATTGGTTGGACGTGAGCGGCCTTGCGCTTTATTTCTTCGATCGTCTCCAAAAGATGAATCTGCAGAACTGCCTGCCCGAAGTGTTGCTTCTGGAGTTCTGCAGAAATCTCGATGAGAATCGCCAGCGCACCGCCGCGCTTCTGGCAGAAGCCGTAAAGGTAACGCATGCGCTGCGAGACATGAGGGTTGAGTGTGCGATTTTGAAAGGCATCACCTTACCACCTGAGTCAGTTCCGGATTCCTCTCTGCGCAATCAGATGGATCTGGATCTTCTGATTCGCGAATCTGACCTCAATAGAACGCGGGATTGTCTCGCGGCGTTCGGCTACTCCCTTCACGCTGTAAGCGGCAGCACCTGGGAATTCAAAGCTGGACCGTCGGGAACGTCTTCTCTGGAGAACCTGTACCAGGTTCGTCCGGAGCGATCCCTTGAGGTGCACGTGGATACCGACCATTCGCGTGATTCGAAAGCAGACCGCCTGGAACGGTCGGAATGGCAGCTCGTTCGAGAGAATTGGCTGGCGGCGCTCTCGCCGGCCGACATTTTCGTCCTGCAAGGCCAGCATCTCTTCAAACACATGTGCGGCGAGTACACGCGCGCTTCGTGGGTATTAGAGTTCTGGAGGCACGTCTGCGCGCGGCGTGATGACGCGGTCTTCTGGCGCGAAGTTGAGTCTCTCGCAGCGAAGAAGCCAGGCTCTGGAGCAGCGATCGGAGCTGCGCTCCTGTTGACTTCGCTGAGCTTCGGCGCGTGTGTGCCGAGGGAGTTGGCATGCTGGTCGATGGACAAGCTTCCACCCGGTATTTGCTTATGGATTCAAATGTACGGCCGGCGCATTCTTCTGGCGGACAAGCCTGGCAGCAAGCTCTACCTGCTTCTTCGCAAGGAACTGAGGAAGGACTCTTCCGCAGACAGATCTGAGCGGCGGCGTCTCCTGCTTCCACTCCACTGGCCGCAGAAGATCACCAGAGCAGCTGAGGGCGAATCTGTCATTGGGAGGATACGCCGGGCCCGCGTTCAGACACGATTCACAATGCGCAGGTTACGTTTCCATCTCTTAGAGGGCTGCGCACTGGTCATTGAATCTGTTCGGTGGCAGCGCAGAAGCGGGGGAGTGTCCCGATGAAGAGCTGTTCGCTTCGTGTTCGCTTAACAATCATCGCCATTCTGTTGAGCGCTCTGCCGTATGTGATGGCCGCGCAGGGCGGAAGTGAGCCAGCATGGATGTCGCAGTCTTCCTCTGCGTCAGTGGATCAGGCTCGCGACCTGGATGCATCTAGGCTTCCTGACCAGGAAGGCCAGTTGTCGCTCTCGGCATCCCAGATCATATCTATTCTTCAGAGCAGGCCGGAGGTCGTTGTAGAGATCAAGACTCTTGTCGCCCAATCGCAGCCGGGGGACATTCCTGCCCAGCCCGATGCTATCAGCGACGAAGCTTTATATGCCGAAATCAATGATGACAGGAACCTGCGCCAGCAGATCACGATGTTCCTGCGAGCCCGTGGCTATGTGAGTGACGATGATCTTGCGTTTAGAGCACAGCGACCACTGCAAACGGCTAGTTCTTCGGCGACCTCGGCAGGGAATTCGAGCGCGCTTGGGCGCCAGTCTGTACAGGGCTTGGCAACATCAGCGAACGAGTCAGAGTTGCAACTGCAGCCAAATATTTCCCTCAGATCCGCTGTTCTCGACGGCCAGGCGCCACTTCCGCAGCTCTCGAGAGAACCGCACTCTGAATTGCCGTCCAGTTCTCCAGAGCGAGATAAGAACAACATTACGAGCGAGCCTTCGGCGCTTCACCGACCGGCGCCCTACAACTTGCGATCTCTGCGCGACCTCTACTCGCAGATTCCCGATACCTCGGACCAACTGAAGCGCTTCGGATCGGATGTGTTCACACGACGCGACCGGAGTAACGCAGGTGCCGCCCCGCTCGATGTTCCCTTGGGTCCGGATTATGTTGTAGGCCCCGGCGATGGTCTGCTGATCAACCTGTGGGGCGGAGTGTCGCAATCACTCACGCGAGCCGTCGGGCCAGATGGGCATATCACACTGCCCGAGGCCGGGGACATACAGGTTGCGGGCCTCACGCTGGGGCGGACGCAGGAGCTTGTTCAGGAGCAACTACGTCGACAGTACAGGGATGTCCATGCCTCGGTTACGCTCACCCGGCTGAAGACGATACGCATCTATGTTGTGGGCGACGTTCAAAGGCCGGGCGCCTACGAAGTGAGTTCCCTCGCATCACCGCTCAATGCGCTTTACGCTTCCGGAGGCCCGACTTCGGTCGGTTCTCTTCGCGTTCTGAAGCACTATCGAGGCAAGCAACTTCTCGAGACCGTTGATCTTTACGACTTTCTTCTTCTCGGAGTGCAAAGCGGTGAGAAGCGTTTGCAGGAAGGAGACACGCTCGTCGTCCCCGCAGTGGGGCCTCAGGTCGCAATCTGGGGCGCGATCAAGCGGCCGGCTATCTACGAACTGAATGGCGAAACCACGCTCGGCGCGTTGTTTGAAGCGGCCGGCGGCATCACTGTGGCTGCTTCGCTTCAGCACATTTCGATCGATCGCATCAACGCGAATCAGAATCGCGAAACAATAAGCATCGGTTCCTCGGATCAGGATGAGAACTCGGTCGCAGGATTTAAGCTCCACGATGGCGACCGTATTCATATAGCGCCCATCGCCCCGTATAGCGAGCGGGTGGTCTACGTTGAAGGACACGTGGTGCGCCCCGGACGCCATCCATATCGCGAGGGTATGCGGCTCAGCGAAGTGCTGCGAAGCTACCAGGACCTTCTGCCTGAACCTGCCAGCATGGGCGAGATCGTGCGCCTTGTTCCGCCAGATCTACACGTCCAGACCGTGGAGTTCAACCTCGCCGATGCGCTGATCGGCAACGGCGATATTGCCCTCCAGCCTTTCGATACCATCCGCATTCTCGGCAGATACGAAGTAGATGCACCAAGGGTAGAAGTTCGCGGAGAAGTCCTGCGTCCCGGCTCGTATCCGCTCTCGGAGGGTATGACCGCGGCCGACCTGGTGCGCAGTGCGGGAGGCTTCAAGCGGGATGCGCTGCTGGATACCGCAGATCTCATCAGCTACCACGTGGTGAACGGGACGAAGATTGAAGCTCAGCGCGCGGATGTGCGTATCGGAAAAGCCGTAAGCCGCAGCGATCTCTCGGCAGATCGGAACCTGAAGCCGGGTGACATTCTTACCATCCACCAGATCACCGGCTGGAACGACATCGGCGAGTCCATCACCATTGAGGGCGAGGTCGCGCATCCCGGCAGCTATGGCTTCCGCAGCGGCGAGCGGCTCAGTGATGTTCTCCGTCGTGCCGGCGGGTTTCGCGATACGGCCTATCCAGCCGGTTCGATACTTACGCGCGAACAGGTGAAGGAACTTGAAGAGAAGAGTCGGACCGAGCTCATACGGCAGATCGAAACCAGCGCTTCGGCGGCCCGCCTATCTCCCAACCTTGGTGCAAGCGATGTGTCCGGGCAAGCGCAGCTTATTCGCCAGCAGGAGGACCAGATCCTCTCTCAACTCAAGAGCCAGCCTGCAACGGGACGACTAGTCATTCACATGACTGCTGAGATCGATTCTTGGGCTGGAACTGCTGCGGACATTGAAGTGCGCAGGGGCGATATGCTTCGCATTCCAAAGCGCCCCGGCTTTGTACTGGTCAGCGGGCAGGTCTACAACGCCTCGGCAATCACCTTTACACCGGGAAAGACGGCCAGCTGGTACTTGCAGCACGCAGGGGGAGCAACGAGTATTGCGAATCGCAAAGAGATTTTCGTGATCCGTGCGAACGGCGCAGTGGTCGGTCGTCGATCGGGAGAGTGGTACGACCGTGATGTTCTTTCCACCCGTCTCCAGCCGGGCGATGTGGTCGTCGTCCCGCAGAAGATCATTGGCGCATCTCTGTTCTGGCGGAATCTGCTCAGCACCGCTCAGATTGCTTCATCCATCGCAATCACCGCCGCTGTTGCGGGCATATAGCAGAAGGACCGTTATGAGTACGACTGCATCGACGCAGCGGCAGAACGACGTATCACCGGGGAGCATTGCTCCCAACTGGGTCGGCAATGCCTCCGTATTGTGGCAGAATCGTCGCTCGGTTCTCCGGACAACTGCGCTTGGCGCGCTGATCAGTCTTGTTGTGGTATTCCTGATCCCTAAGCGGTACGAATCCACCGCCCGCATCATGCCTCCTGAGAGCTCAGGCTCCAGCGCGGCGCTGCTGGCGGCGCTTGCAGGCAGGGGTGCAGGCGAATACGGCAGTCTCGGGAGCATCGCAGCAAGTCTGCTCGGCGTTCGTACCACTGGTCCGCTCTTCGTCGATCTGCTGCGCAGCGGAACGGTAAGCGGACATCTGATTGACAGATTCCAGTTGCAGCAGGTCTACGGCAAGCGGTACAGGATCGACACGGCAAAGAAACTCGCGCGTCGTACATCGATCGCGGAAGACAAGAGAAGCGGCGTCATTTCGATCACAGTGGAAGACGCGGAGCCCGAGCGTGCGCGCGATCTGGCTCAGGCGTACCTCGACGAACTCAATCTTCTCGTCAATCGAACCAACACATCCTCTGCCCGTCAGGAGCGGACGTTCATCGAGCATCGTCTGCAGGGTGCTGAAGCAGAGCTGGAGCGCGCGCAGATTGCGCTGAGCGACTTCTCCAGCACTCATTCCACCATCGACATGAAAGAGCAGACGCGGGCTACCGTTGAAGCGGCGGCGAAGCTTCAGGCGCAGTCGATCGTTGAGCAGACAGAGCTCGACTCGCTATTGCAGATCTATGGCGACGAAAACGTGCGTGTGCGAGCTGCGCGCGCGCGCATCGCCGGGCTGAAGAGTCAGTTGCGCGCTATGGCCGGCACTTCCGATCCACTCCAGCCCGACGGCAACATCTCAGCGGACAATGCGGATCCTCTGATTCGGACGGGTGTTC
>Ga0105240_10003026_pt1 | contig 26448 bp, 26 predicted proteins | sample KBSC54metaG_FD_80426 | JGI IMG/M metagenome (GOLD analysis project Ga0105240, IMG submission 80426) | Corn rhizosphere microbial communities from Kellogg Biological Station, Michigan, USA - KBS C5-4 metaG | ecosystem: Host-associated > Plants > Roots > Rhizosphere > Soil | place: Michigan, USA...
ATGATGAAGACCGTCAGTCGCTCGGAAGGCATGGCAGGAGCAAACGGAATTCGGTGTGCGGTCCCTCGGCCAGGTCGAGGGATCCGCCGTGCGCTTCGGCGATCGCGCGGCTCACTGCGAGCCCCACGCCCATGCCGGCCGCCTTGCCGGACGAGAACGGTTGGAACAAGCGTGCGCTGACCGGCACCGGAACACCGGGGCCATTATCGCGCACCGTGAGCAGCGCCATGTTGCCGGCGTGCGGCTGGAGGCGCACGCGGATGCGCGCATCCGCCGTGCCCGCAGCCGCGAGCGAATCCACGCTGTTGGCCAGGAGGTTGCGCAGCACCAGCTCGACCTGCACGCGGTCGATGTAGAGCGCAACCCCGGGCGCGCTCGGCGCGATCTCCAGGTCGATGGCGGTGGCGCGAACCACGCTTTCGCCGATGCGCCGCGCGGCTTCCATCAGCTCCTCGCCCGCAACGGCCTCGAGCTGGGTGCTGCCCGCGGCGAAGAGGTCGCGCAATCGCCGCGTGACCTCGCCCGTGCGCTTCACGTCTTGCAGCATGCGCTGCAGCACCAGCCGCGCGCGAGGTCCTTCGTCGCCGCGCTCGAGCAGCCGCTCCACCGATTCCGCGTTCGCCGCGAGCGCCGTGAGCGGCTGGTTCAGCTCGTGGGCGATCGCACCGGCCATCTCGCCGGCCGCCACGAGGTGCAAGGATCGCTTGAACTGCTCGTCCGCCGCGCGCCGCTCGTCCACGCTCACCCCGAGGAAGAGCCCGGTGATGGTGAAGGCGGCCACGAGCGCCTGCAGCTCGAGGGCCGGCAGCGCGGTTGCCTGGCTCTCCATGCCCACGAGCACGCCGACCTGCGCTACCGACGCGGCGACGATGGCCCCGACCATGCCCCAGCGCATGGCGCTCCAGACGAGCGGGATGAAGAGGAGATAGAAGAGCCGCGCGGCGTTGTCGCGATAGACGGCGAACATGGTCCACATGACCGCGACGAGCACCAAGATCTGCAGCCACGCCTCGGCCGAGCGCAGGAGGACTCCGAGCGCGTGCCGGCGCTCGGCGTCCGCCGCGAGCAGCAGCAGCGGCGCGCTCACGATGACACCGACCACGTCGCCGATCCAGAAGCGCAGCCACGTGCGCACGAACCCCGCCTCGCCGATGTGGTGGAACGCGTCGAGCATCGCGACATAGGCCAATGCCACGAGCGCAGTGCCGAGCGAAACGATCACGCTGAAGACGACTAGGTCGTGGAGCGCGCGCAGCGCCGGGTCGTTCACGCGACGGCGCAGGAGGACGCCGATCGCCGTGTATCCGCAGGCGAGCAGGAGCGCGCCCAGCGCCGCGAACCCGTAGCCGCCGGGCGCCGCGCGGAACACCATGTCGGCGAGGAAGATCGCGGCGAAGATCGCGACGCCGTTGCCCGCGCCGGCGAGCATCACGAGCACCATGGCGAGGGCCGGCTGCGGGTTCCACGTCGTGATGTTGAACGGCGTGAGCGGGTGGATGTAGCTCACCCAGTCGAGCGCCATGTAGCCAGGCACGAACCAGGCCGCATCGCGAAGCATCCGGCCGACCCGAGGTCGGATGCGGGCGGCCGGCGCGGACGCCATAAGGTCTCCCGGATCGATGAAGCGCGAACCGCGAGTATGCCGGATCGATCGCGGGGCCCGGAGCCGACCTGGCGGGAAGGCTCCGTCCTGCTGCGCTCAGTAGTCGTTGCGCGCGGTGACCTTGCCCACGACGGTGCCGCCGTCGTCGAAGACGACCGAGAGCTCCGACGCGTATCCCCACGAGTCGACGAAGGGATAATCCCACGCCGTCGTCCTGCTCAGCGGGAAGCGCATCGTGTGCGCCGGCGCGCCGATGAGCGCGGTGATGGCGTCGCGCGACATGCCGGGCTGGACCTTCATGGACGCGGCCTCGCTCACCGCCGAGCGCGACGAGGAGAAGACGTCGATGCGCGGCATGGCGTGGGCGGCTTCAGCCGCCGACGCGGTGGACGAGAAGAAGAGCGCGGAGGCGGCGAGCGCGGTGGCGGTGGCGGCAACGACGAGGCAGACGGACTTGGCGGCGGACATGGTGTCACTCCATTCGAAGGCACGGCGTTCGGGGATTCGAGCGCCTGTGTCATCAAGACCCGCGCCGCCCCCGGATTATTTCCGCCACTCTTTCTTTTCCTCCGCGTTCACGCGCCACGCAGGCAGTGGACGAACTCGCGGATGTCCCCGGCGGCCACGTCGGAGACGGCCCAGTACTGCAGCGTGCCGTCGTTCCAGCGCGCGATCGAATATCCGTTGACGCTCATGAGCTGCACGTCGCGCCTGGCCTGCGTCGAGGGCCACTCGAAGAGGTTCACCACGTGCAGCCGGCGCCGGTACGTCATGGCGGCAACGGCACGGCCGTCGAGATAATCGAGGCGCCCGCCCTCGAGCGGAAAGCCGCAGTCGGCGAGCTCCTCGACGCGCGGCGCGAAATCGATCTTGCCTTCGAACCACGGCTTCACGGTGTGCTGGTCCGTGGACGCGACGTCATGCAGGTGGTTCGGAAGCATGAGCGAGCGCACGTGCGCGGCGGTCACCTCGCGCGCGAGGAGGTCGTCGTCGCGACTCGCGGCTTGCATGAGCGCCATGTTCCAGGAGATCGCGCCCACCGCGGCACAGGCCGCGACGCCACCCGCCCATCCCCAGCGGAAGGGCGGGCGGCGCGGCGCTCCCTTCGGCTCGAAGCTCTCGGCCGCGATGGACGCGCGGATGCGCTCGCGCAACGCATCGGGCGCGCGGTAGTAAGTCGCGTCCCGCGCCACCATCGGCTCCTCGCGCGGATCGGGTTTGGTCTCCATCAGCTCGCCCTCCTCATGCGCTGCTCGATCGAGCGGCGCAGGAGCTCCCGCCCGCGCGCGAGCCGCGACATCACGGTTCCGATCGGGATCGCCGCGATCGAGGCGATCTCCTTGTAGCTCAGGTCCTCGATCTCCCGCATCACGATCACCTCCCGGAATGCGACGGGCAATTCCTCCAGCGCCTGGTTCACGAGCTTGCGGTTGGCGCTCTGCAGCAGGATCACCTCGGGGTTGGCTTCGGCGGCCGCGCTCGCGGACACGACGTCGAGCGTCGCCTCCAGCGCGCCCGGCTCCAGGGTCGTCACGTCCGCGGGCCGGTTCTTCTCGAGCCACGACCAGCACGTGTTGCGCACGATCGCGAGCAGCCAGGGACGCGCCTCGCCCCCCTTGAAGGTCGCGAAGTAGCGCATCGCGCGCACGAACGCCTCCTGCACGACGTCTTCCGCGTCCTGCTCGTTGCGCGTGAGCCACCGCGCGAGGTTGTAGGCCGCGTCGAGGTGCGGGAGCACCTGCGCCTCGAAGCGCGCGCGCTCGTTCATGGCGCCAGTGTAGTCATGTCACGACCAGCGTGCCGCTCATGCCCTCGTGGCCGTCGCCGCAGAAGACGTCGCACACGAACGTGAAAGTGCCGGCCTTGTCGGGCGTGAACGCGAGCTTCATGGTCTTTCCCGGGACGATGTCGCTGCGAATGCCGAAATCCGGGATGTTCATCCCCATGAAGACGTCCTGGGTGGTGAGCTCGAAGACCACGGGCTCGCCCTTCTCGAGCTTCACCGTGTTGGGCGTGTACTGGAAGCGCCGCGCGACGATCTTCACCGTGCGCGGCTTGGGCGCGGCGAAGGCCCCGGCACCGGCGATCGCGGCCACGGCGGCGGCTCCGGCACCGATCACGAAACGACGGCGTGGGATGACCATGTCAGGCCCTCACCACGGGAAGCTCGGTGATCGCGAGCTTCGCACCCTTCTCCTCGGCCTCGACCTCGCGGAAGCCCAGGCCGCGGTAGGGGTTCTGCGCATCCCACGGGATCGGCTCGCGCTTCGGCTGCGACATCGGCGCGGGCAGGGGAAACATCAGCGACTTCGCGGAATGATGCGCGATGTGGCCCGTCATGCGGTGGTTCTCCTGGTGGATGTGGCCGTAGAAGACGGTCACGTTCTCGTAGGGCATGAGCAGCTCGATCGCCTTCGCGCCGTCGCGCGTCGCCCAGTCCCACTGGGGAGCCAGGTCGAAGAGCGGCCGGTGCGTGAGCACGACGATCTTCGCGTCCTTCGGCAGCCGGGCGAGCTCGGCGGAGAGCCACGCGAGCTGCTCGTCGCCGATGCGCGCCGCGGGATCGGACACGTTGTCGAGCGCGATGAAATTCACGCCCTTGTGCGCGAAGGTGTAGTGCGTGTCGCCGAAGTGCTCGCCGAAGGCCTTGCCGTGGTCGAGCGCCGCGTCGTGCTCGCCGGGCATGAAGCGCACGTCCTTCACCTTGAGCTTCGAGACGATCTCCTTGAATTCGCCCATGCGCTTGCGCCGCTCGACGGGGTTGTCGGTCGTGTGCGTGAGGTCGCCGGTGAAGACCACGAAGTCCGGCTGCTCGGCGAGCGCGTTCACCGCCTCGATCGCCTTGGGCAGCGTGCCCCGCGCATCGGGATTCACGGCGGGACCGTTGAAGCCCCAGTGCGCGTCGGAAAGTTGCACGAAGTAGAAGTCGTCGTAGTCCGCGCCCGCGGCGCGCGCGGCACCGGCGAGGCTCGAAGCGAAGACGGCGCCGCCGCCCAGGGCGGCGAGCTGCAGGAAAGTCCGGCGGTCGATGGTCATGGAGGCTCCTCGGAAGGGAGCGGGCTGATGCCTGCTCTTCCCCCCATACCGGGGATGCCGCGCGAATATTCCCGCGGCGTGCGTCCGGATTTCATGTCCGAAAACGGCGAGCGCCGTTTTCGCGGCGGCGGATAATGGCCCCATGCTCCTCGACGCCGACCAGTGCTACAAGGCGCTCTGCACCCACGACACCCGCTTCGACGGGCGCTTCTTCGTGGGCGTGGGCAGCACGCGGGTCTATTGCCGCCCGGTGTGCACGGCGCGCACGCCGCTCAAGCGCAATTGCCGCTTCTTCCCGAGCGCGGCCGCGGCGGAAGCGGAAGGATACCGGCCCTGCCTGCGCTGCCGCCCCGAGCTGGCTCCGGGCTTCTCGACGGTCGATGCGCAGCGCCGTCTCGCGCAGGCAGCCGCGAGCCGGATCGAGGACGGCACCCTCGCCGACAGCGGCCTCGAGTCGCTCGCCTCGGGCCTCGGCGTCACGGCGCGCCACCTGCGCCGCGTATTCGGCGAGGAGTTCGGCGTCTCGCCCATCGAGTACGCGCAGACGCAGCGCCTGCTCCTCGCGAAGAGGCTGCTCACCGACACGCGCATGCCGGTGATCGACGTGGCGCTCGCGAGCGGCTTCGCGAGCCTGCGCCGCTTCAACGATGCGTTCCGCGCACGCTACCGCATGACCCCGGGCGGCCTGCGCCGCGACGCGGCGAGCGCGCAGCCCGCGGAGCGCCTCGCCTTCGACCTCGCCTATCGCCCGCCGTACGACTGGGATTCGATGCTCGCCTTCCTCGAGCGGCGTGCGATCCCCGGCGTCGAGCACGTCCATCGCAACGCTTATCGCCGCACCGTGCGCATTCCCGCCGCGAAGCCCGCGAGCGGCTGGATCGAGGTGGCCCCCTCGCGCCGCCGCAGCGCCTTGCGCGTGACCGCTTCGGCCTCGCTCGCGCACGCGGTCCCCGCGCTGCTCGCGCGCGTGAAGCACCTCTTCGACCTGTCGAGCCATCCCGAGGAGATCGCCGCCGCGCTGGGCCCGCTCGCATCCGCGCATCCGGGGCTGCGCCTGCCCGGCGCCATCGACGGGTTCGAGATCGCCGTGCGCGCGATCCTCGGGCAGCAGGTGACCGTGCGCGCGGCGAGCGTCATCGCCGGGCGCCTCGTGCAGGCGTTCGGCGAGCCCGCCGCGACTCCGTTCGAGTCGCTCACGCATCTCTTCCCCACGCCGGCGCATCTCGCAGCCCTCGAGCCCGCCGGGATCGCGGCCAACGGCGTGATCGCCTCCCGCGCGCGGGCGATCGTGGCGCTCGCGCGCGAGATGCACGGAGGGCGGCTCGCGCTCGCGCCGAACGAGCCGGTGGAGCGCGCGCTGGAGAAGCTCGCCGCGATCCCCGGCATCGGGCCCTGGACCGCGCAATACATCGCGATGCGCGCGCTCGCATGGCCCGACGCCTTCCCCCATCCCGACGTCGCCGTGCTGAAGGCGATGGCCGAGGCGAAACCCGCGCGCGCCCTCGAGCGCGCCGAAGCCTGGCGCCCGTGGCGCTCGTACGCCGTGCTGCACTTGTGGAAATCCCTGGAGGATTCACGATGATTCGCTACACCCGTTTCGCGACGCCGCTCGGCGTCGTCTTCGCGACCACCGTGGGGGGCGCCCTGACCGGCCTCTATTTCGAAGGCGGCCGCCATGCGCCGCCGGTCGCGCCGCATTGGGTCGAGGATCCGCGCGCCGAGCCGCTCGTCACGGTGAAGCAGCAACTGCTCGAATACCTGGCTGGATTGCGCACGCGATTCGACCTCGTGCTCGCCGCGCAGGGCACGCCTTTCCAGCAGCGCGTCTGGCGGGAGATCGCGGCCATTCCCTATGGCGAGGTGATCACGTACGCGGAGCTGGCGCGGCGTGCGGGCGCTCCGGGGTGCGCGCGCGCCGCCGGTGCGGCCACGGGCCGCAACCCGCTCTCGATCATCGTGCCGTGCCACCGGGTCGTGGGCACGAACGGCGCGCTCACCGGGTACGCCGGCGGCCTCGAGCGCAAGTCCCATCTCCTCGACCTCGAGAAGCAGCTAAGCGTGGCCGCATGAGGCCGCAGGATCTTCTGCGCCTCGTCGTGCTCGCGGCACTGTGGGGGGGCTCGTACCTCTTCATGCGCTTCGCGGTGCCGTACTTCGGGCCCGTCGCCTTGATCGAGGTGCGAGTCGCGATCGCGGGCGCGGCCCTCGCCGCGTTCGTCTACGCGACGCAGGGCGAGATCGGCTGGAAGCGCCACTGGCCGGGCTATCTCTTTGTCGGAGCCGTGGGGCTCGCCGCGCCTTTCGTGCTCATCGCGCAGGGCCTCACGGCGATCGACGCGTCGACCGCCGCGATCCTGAACGCGCTCTCGCCGCTCTTCGCGACGATCGTCGCCGCCCTCTGGATCCACGAGCGCGTCACGTTCGCGAAGATGTGCGGCATCGGGTTGTGCCTCGCCGGGACCGCGGTGCTCGTCGGATGGACACCCACGCCCATGAGCGCGAAGCAGCTCGTGGCCGCCGGATGCTGCGTGCTCGCGACGGCGCTTTATGGCTATACGATCGTGTTCACCAAGGTGAAGCTGAAGGGCGCGAAGCCCATGTCGACCGCGGCCGGCACGCTGCTCATCGCGGCCCTCACGCTGCTGCCCTTCACGCCGCACGACGGCCGCTACGCCTCGGCCCCGCTCGCGGCGTGGATCGCGGCGCTCGGACTCGCGCTGCTGTCGACGGCCTTCGCCTTCATCCTCTACTACCGCCTCATCGCCGACGTGGGCCCGGTGAAGGCGATCACGGTGACGCTCCTCGTGCCGATCTTCGGCGTCGTGTGGGGTGTCGCCTTCCTGCACGAGCCGGTCACCGCGGGGCGCCTCGCGGGCTGTGCGATCATCCTTACCGGGTGCTCGCTCATCCTCGGCCTGGTACCCCTGCCCCTGCCGAACGGGAGGCTCGGGCGGATGTCGTAAATCCATTTCCCCCGGAGCCTCCTTCATGCCCAATCGACTCGCGGGCGAGACCAGCCCTTACCTGCGGCAGCATGCCGGCAATCCCGTCGACTGGTATCCGTGGGGCGAGGAAGCGCTCGCCGCATCGCGCGCGAGCGGCAAGCCCATCCTGCTCTCGGTCGGCTACTCCGCGTGCCACTGGTGCCACGTGATGGCGCACGAGTCGTTCGAGAACCCGCGCATCGCGCAGCTCATGAACGATCTCTTCGTGAACGTGAAGGTCGATCGCGAGGAGCGGCCCGACATCGACCAGGTCTACCAGGTCGCGCAGCAGATGCTCACTCAGCGCGCCGGCGGCTGGCCGCTCACGATGTTCCTGACACCCGAGCAGGTGCCGTTCTTCGGCGGCACCTATTTTCCCGAGAGCCCGCGCTACGGCATGCCGGGCTTCGAGGACGTGCTGAAGCGGGTGCGCGGCTACTACGACGCGAACCGCGAGGAGGTGCGCGCGTTCGGCGAGCGCATCCTCGACGCCTTCGAGCGCATCGGGCCGCTCTCGCCCTCCGCAGCGCAGGGGGCCACCGCGCCGCAGCTCCTCGAGGCCGCGGACGAGGAGCTCGCGGCGTCCTTCGACCCGGTGAACGGCGGCTTCAGGGGCGCGCCGAAATTTCCGCACTCCGAGACGATCGAATTCTCGCTGCGCCGCTTCGCGGCGACGGGCGAGCGCGCCGCGCTCGAGCGCGCGATCCTCACGCTCAAGCGCATGGCGATGGGCGGCATCTGCGACCAGGTGGGCGGCGGCTTCGCGCGCTACAGCGTCGATGCCGAGTGGGCGATCCCGCACTTCGAGAAGATGCTCTACGACAACGGGTGGCTCCTGCGCCTCTACACCGATGCCTGGGTGCTCACGCGCGAGCCGCTCTTCGAGAAGGTGGTGCGCGAGACCGCCGCGTGGACGATGCGCGAGATGCAATCGCCCGCGGGCGGCTACTACTCGTCGCTCGATGCGGATTCGGAAGGCGAGGAGGGCAAGTTCTACGTCTGGGACGTGGACGAGGTGCGCGCGCTGCTTTCGAAGGACGAGTTCGAGGTCGCTTCGCGCGCCTTCGGGCTGGACCGCGCGCCCAACTTCGAGGGAAAGCATTGGAACCTGGTGCTCGCCGCGCCGCTCGCCGAGTTCGCGCACGAGCTCGTGATCGACGAGGGCACCGCGGAGATGCTGCTCGACAGCGCGCGCCACAAGCTCTTCGAGGCGCGATCGAAGCGGGTGCGGCCGGGGCTCGACGACAAGGTCCTCACCTCGTGGAACGCGCTCATGATCGCCGGCATGGCGCGCGCGGCCCGCGCCTTCGGCAACGCGCAGTGGCTTGCCTCCGCGCGGCGCGCGCTCGATTTCCTGCACGCGACGCACTGGGGCGGCGGGCGGCTCCTCGCGACGTCGAAGGATGGGCGCGCGCACCTCGATGCTTATCTCGACGACCACGCCTATCTCCTGCAGGCGCTGCTCGAGATGATGCAGGCGGACTTCCGCGTCGAGGACCTGGCATGGGCCCGCGAAATCGCCGACGCGCTCCTCGAGCGCTTCGAGGACCGCGAGGAGGGCGGCTTCTTCTTCACCGCGCACGACCACGAGAGCCTGATCCACCGGCCCAAGCCCGGGCCCGACAATGCGACGCCGTCGGGCAACGGCGTGGCCGCGCTCGCGCTCAATCGCCTCGCCTTCGTGACGGGCGACATGCGCCATGCCGAAGCGGCGCGGCGCACGGTGGAGCTCTTCCTGCCTTCGATGGAACGCCAGCCCGGGGGCTTCTGCACGATGATGATGGCGTTGGCCGAGCAAGCGCAGCCTCCGCGCACGATCGTGATCCGCGGCGCGGCGAGCGACTTCGGGCCGTGGCGCGACTTGCTGGACGAGACTTATCTTCCCGACGCCCTCACGCTCTTCGTTCCCGCAAGCGCGGCGGGGTTGCCCGAGCCGCTCGCGAAACCCCTCGCGCAGGACGTGCAGGCGTGGCTCTGCGAGGGCGCCACCTGCCGCGCGCCCATCGGTACCCTCGGGCCATTGCGCGACGCGCTGCGTGCGCCGACAATCGCGGGCCTCACACCTTCCAACTTGCCCCTCGAAGGAGCTCGTCCATGAACCAGATGCTGTTGCCCGCCGCGCTCGTCGCGGCGCTCGTCGCCGCGCCGGCCCTCGCCCAGGATGCCCAGGCCCTCGCCAACAAGAGCGGCTGCCTCGCGTGCCACGCCGTCGACAAGAAGATCGTCGGCCCGTCGTACAAGCAGGTCGCGGAGAAGTACCGCGGCGACAAGGGGGCCGAGGCGAAGCTCGTCGAGAAGGTGAAGAAGGGCGGCTCGGGCGTGTGGGGCCAGATCCCGATGCCGCCGAACAACGTGAGCGACGCGGACGCGCGGGCGCTGGTGAGCTGGATCCTCTCGCAGAAGTGATCCCGGGGGCACCGCGCTTCTAGCAAAAAAGCCGGCCTCGCGCCGGCTTTTCTGCATTCGCCGGCAAATTGACTTCCCTCTGGCGCGCAGCCCATAATGCGCGCCTTTCCGGCCTGGGGGCCGGAGTCCCCAGGACACGCCAGGGAGGGCGCACATGAAAGCCTCATACCAGCTAAGCCTCGCCATCGCGGTAGCCCTCGGCCTGACAGCCTGCGGCAAGAAGGAAGACACCAGCAAGTCGGCAACGGCCGAGTCGACGACCGCCGCGGCGCCCGCGGGCACGACGGTGACCATCGCGCACGCGGGCCCGCTCACCGGCTCCATCGCGCACCTCGGCAAGGATGACGAGAACGGCGTCGCGCTCGCCATCGCGCAGGCCAACGACCAGCACATCACCATCGACGGCAAGCCCATCACCTTCAAGATGGTGAGCGAGGACGACCAGGCCGATCCCAAGACCGGCACCACCGTCGCGCAGAAGCTCGTCGACGAGAAGGTGGCCGCCGTGATCGGCCACCTCAACTCGGGCGTGTCGATCCCCGCCTCCGAGGTCTACGCCAAGGCCGGCATCCCGATGATCTCGGGCTCGGCCACGAACCCGCAGCTCACCGAGCGGGGACTCAAGACGGTGTTCCGCACCGTCGGCCGCGACGACCAGCAGGGCCCCGCGATCGCGTCGTACATCGCGCACGAGCTCAAGGCGAAGAAGGTCGCGATCGCCGACGACAAGACGGCGTACGGCGAAGGCCTCGCCAACGAGGTGGAGAAGACGCTCAAGGGCGACAAGGTCCACATCACGGGGCGCGAGCGCACGACCGACAAGGAAACCGACTTCAAGGCGATCCTCACCAAGATCAAGGCGAAGAACCCCGACGTGATCTTCTACGGCGGCATGGACGCCACGGGCGGCCCGATGCTCAAGCAGGCGCGCGAGCTCGGCATCAAGGCCGTCTTCGCGTTCGGCGACGGCGCCTGCACCGACGAGATGAGCAAGCTCGCCGGCCAGTCGGCCGAGGGCATGGTGTGCTCGCAGGCGGGCCTGCCGCGCGAGGCCGCCGATCCCGAGTTCGTGAAGGCCTTCAACGCGAAGTACGGCGAGATCAAGCAGTACGCGCCGTACTTCTACGACGGCACGATGGCGATGATCGAGGCGATGAAGAAGGCCAACTCGACCGATCCCGCGAAGTTCGCGCCGGAGGTCTTCAACGTCTCGTTCAAGGGCGCGACGGGCCAGGTCCAGTTCGACCAGAAGGGCGACCGCAAGGACGCCGAGATGACGATCTTCAAGATGGAAGGCGGCAAGGTGAAGCCGGTGGCGATCGTGAAGAACGGACAGAGCACGCCGTTCAACGCGAATGCCGCCGCCTCGGGTGGCGCGGCTGCCGCGGCCCCCGCGCCGGCCCCGGCCAGCGCGCCCGCCGCCCCCGCGAAGGACGAGAAGAAGGACAGCGCCAAGACCGATACGAAGAAGCAATAACCGCCAAGACCAACAACAGTCACGAAGAACAAGAACCGAAGAAAAACAACTATCCCACGGCGGGCAACCGCCGGATCGACGGCACCGCGAGGTGCCGTTTCTTTTTGTGCCGTCGCCCGCACGCGCTCAGCTAGAATCGCCGCGTGGACATCTTCCTGCAGCAGGTCATCAACGGGCTGACCCTGGGCTGCGTCTACGCGGTCGTGGCGCTCGGCTACACGATGGTCTACGGCATCATCCAGCTCATCAACTTCGCCCACGGCGAGGTGGTGATGATCGGGTGCATGGTGGCGTTCTCGGTCATCGTCGCGATCGCGCCGTCGGGCATGCCGCCGCTCGTGGTCGTCGCGATCGGCGTGGCCTGCGCCGTGCCGGTGTGCATGGCGGTCGGTTATGCCGTCGAGAAGGTCGCCTACCGGCCGCTGCGCAAGGCCCCGCGGCTGGCTCCCCTCATCACGGCGATCGGCATGTCGATCATCCTGCAGCACCTGGCGCTCCTCGTCTGGAGCCGCAACATCATCGCCTTCCCGCAGATCATCCCGCTCAAGGTGTACAACGTCGCCGGCGCCGACATCAGCAACGTGCAGGTGGTGATCGTCATCACCTCGATCCTCATGATGGCCGGCCTCGTCGCCCTCATCTACCGCACGAGGATCGGCATCGCCATGCGCGCCACGTCGCAGAACGCGCAGGTCGCGGGCCTGATGGGCGTGGACATCGATCGCGTGATCTCCTTCACGTTCGTGATCGGCTCCGCGCTCGGCGCGGTCGCCGGCGTGATGGTGGGCACCTATTACGGCGTGGCGCATTACCAGATGGGATTCCTGCTGGGCCTCAAGGCCTTCAGCGCGGCGGTGCTGGGCGGCATCGGCAACATCCCCGGCGCCGTGCTGGGCGGCGTGCTCATGGGACTCATCGAGGCGCTCGGCGCGGGGTACGTGGGCGACTGGACCAACGTCTGCGTGCTCGACGCATTCCTGCCGGGCTTCCACGACGTCTGCCAGCGCGCCCCGGAGTCGAGCCTCTTCGGCAGCAACTACAAGGACGTGTACGCGTTCATCGTGCTGATCCTCGTGCTGGTCTTCCGCCCGCAGGGTTTGCTCGGAGAACGTGTCGGCGACAGGGCATGAAAATGCGTTATCGAGTTATCCAGATGAAAGGCTTTGGAAACGCAGATGAACGCAGATGCAGCGCAGATGAACGTACTACCCGAAGAATTGGTTCGGGAACGGGAGAGGCTGAATCATATTTCCCGGCAAATCATCGGCGCGGCACAAAAGGTCAGCTCCACCCTCGGGTACGGCTTTCTCGAAAAGGTCTACGAGAACTCGCTGTGCATAGAGCTACGGAGCCGCGGCCTTGCCTATCATCAGCAGATCCCGCTGCAGGTTCATTACAAGGGCGTGTTGGTAGGCGACTACATACCCGACGTGCTTGTGGAGGATTGCGTCATCGTAGAAATCAAAGCGGTCGGGAGCATCGAGCGGCCTCATCGTCAACAGTGCCTGAACTATGTTCGGGCCGCGGGACTGCGGCTCGGTCTTCTGCTCAATTTCGGACGCGCCCATCTCGAGGTCGGTCGAGTCGTATTTCATTTTTGAAGTACGTTCATCTGCGCTGCATCTGCGTTCATCTGCGTTTCCAAGGCCTTTTGCGACCATGAACGCCATTGGCTCCATGCGACGGCATCCTGCTGCAAAGTGGGTCGGCATTGTCTTGATCGCCGGCTCGCTGCTCGCGCTGCCCTTCGTGCTGGCGAGCGTCGGTACGGCGTGGGTGCGCATCACCAACCTCGCGATCCTGTACATCCTGCTGTCGCTGGGCCTGAACATCGTCGTGGGCTTCGCGGGCCTGCTCGACCTCGGCTACATCGCCTTCTACGCGGTGGGCGCGTACGTGTACGCGCTCCTCGCCTCGCCGCACTTCGGCGTGCACTGGCCGTGGTGGGCGATCCTGCCGATCGGCGCGGCGGTGGCGTGCCTCTTCGGCGTGCTGCTCGGCACGCCGACGCTCAAGCTGCGCGGCGACTACCTCGCCATCGTGACGCTCGGCTTCGGCGAGATCATCCGCATCTTCCTGAACAACCTCTCGGACCCGTTCAACCTCACGAACGGGCCGAACGGCATCACCACCATCGACTCGATCCATTTCTTCGGCGTGGACTTCGGCACGATGAGCCGCGTGGGCCCGCTCGCGTTCTCGAGCACCATCAAGTACTACTACTTCCTGCTCGCGGTGATGCTGCTCGTGATCGCGGTGAACCTGCGCCTGCAGGACTCGCGCATCGGCCGCGCCTGGGAAGCGATCCGGGAGGACGAGCTCGCGGCGCGCGCGATGGGCATCAACACGCGCAACATGAAGCTGCTCGCCTTCGCCATGGGCGCCTCCTTCGGCGGCGTGGCGGGCGGCATGTTCTCGGCGATCCAGAACTTCATCAGCCCCGAGAGCTTCATCCTCACCGAGAGCGTGATGGTGCTCTCGATGGTGGTCCTCGGCGGCATGGGCAACATCTGGGGCGTGATCCTGGGCGCGGTGCTGCTCTCCTTCGTGCCCGAGGTGCTGCGCTACACGGTGACGCCGCTGCAGATGAAGCTCTTCGGGCGCGCCATCGTGGATCCCGAGGTGCTGCGCATGCTGCTCTTCGGCCTGGCGATGGTCGTGATGATGCTCTTCCGCCCCGCGGGGCTGCTGCCGTCGGCCGTGCGCAAGCGCGAGCTCGCGGCGCCGAAGCCATGACCGAAGCACGACCCGTCGCCGCCGCCGCGGCCGTCCTCGAGGTGCAGGCCATCACCAAGCGCTTCGGCGGCCTCACCGCGCTCTCCGAGGTCTCGTTCTCCATCGGCGAAGGCGACATCTACGGCCTGATCGGGCCCAACGGCGCGGGCAAGACCACGCTCTTCAACGTCCTCACGGGGATCTACCGCCAGGACGAGGGCACGATCCGCTTTCGCGGCGAAATGCTGCGCAATGCAACGCCCGACCGCATCGCCCGGCTCGGCATCGCGCGCACCTTCCAGAACATCCGCCTCTTCGCGAATCTTTCGGCGCTCGAGAACGTGATGATCGGGCGCCACGTGCGCACCCGCGCCACCGTCGTGGGCGCCGTCCTGCGCACGCCCGCCACGCGGGCCGAGGAGCAGGCGATCGAGCGCCGGGCGCACGAGCTTCTCGACTACGTCGGCATCGCGGCGCGCGGCAACGTCCTCGCCAAGCACCTCGCCTACGGCGACCAGCGCCGCCTCGAGATCGCGCGCGCGCTCGCGACCGACCCCAAGCTCCTGGCGCTCGACGAGCCCGCGGCCGGCATGAACGCCACCGAGAAGGTCGAATTGCGCAAGCTCCTCGAGCGCATCCGCGCCGACGGCATCACGATCCTCCTGATCGAGCACGACGTGAAGCTGGTGATGGGCCTGTGCGATCGCGTGCTCGTGCTCGACTATGGCCGCCGCATCGCCGAGGGACTGCCGAAAGCGATCCAGAAGGACCCGGCGGTGATCGAGGCGTATCTCGGCACGCCGCGCGCCACTACCGACCCTCACCCCGACCCTCTCCCGGGCGAGAGGGAGAAATGAGCTTGCTGTCGCTTCAGTCGCTCGAAGTGGCCTATGGCGGCATCCGTGCGGTGAAGGGCATCGATGTCGCCGTCGAGCCAGGCGAGCTCGTGTGCCTCATCGGCGCGAACGGCGCGGGCAAGACGACGACGCTGCGCGCGATCACCGGGCTCGTGAAGCCCGCGGCGGGCCGCATCGTCTACGACGGCCGCGACGTGGGCGGGCGCCGGCCGCACGAGATCGCGCGCGCGGGCCTGGCCCTCGTGCCCGAGGGTCGCGGCGTCTTCTCGCAGCTCACCATCGAGGAGAACCTCGCGATGGGGGCCTACGCGCGCCGGGACCGTGCCGCCGTGGCCCAGGACGTGGATCGCGCCTTCACGCTCTTCCCGCGCCTGAAGGAGCGCCGCCGGCAGACCGCGGGCACGCTTTCCGGCGGCGAGCAGCAGATGCTCGCCATCGCGCGCGCCATGATGAGCCGCCCGCGGCTGCTCCTCCTCGACGAGCCCAGCATGGGCCTGGCACCCCTCATGGTGGAGCGCATCTTCGAGGTGATTCGCGCGATCGCGGCCGAAGGCGTCACGCTGCTCCTGGTCGAGCAGAACGCGCGCCTCGCGCTCGAGGTGAGCCATCGCGGATACGTGCTGGACGGCGGGCTCGTCGCGTTCTCCGGCGAGGCGAAGGCGCTCCTCGGAGACCCGCGCATCCGCGAAGCGTACCTCGGCGAATAAGGGCAACTACACCTGCAACTCGCGCTGTGACCGGCGTCACAGTTGGCAGCGCGTGCCGCCTCGACAATGTGCACGAGCGGCCGCATCCGAACGACGAGCGGTCGCACATTGCGAGGCTCGATGGTCCGCCACTCCGTCCAGACGAATGCCCTTGCCGCGCTCGGCATCGCCGTGCTGCTGGCGGTGCTCGCCGTTCTCCTCGGGCGCGCGTTGTCGACCGATTTCCACCCGGACGCACGTGCGCTCACGCTGCTGCGCGAGCTGTCCGACTTCGAGATGCGCCGCAGCTCCGAGGCCGTGCGCGTCGCGGCCGACATGAGCGCCGCATCGACCGCCGCCGCCGGTGACCGCGCCGCCACTGCGTCCCTGGCGCTGCGCGAGCTCGATCGTGCTTCCGCGGCGACGAGCGTCGCCCCGCGCATGCCGGCCTTGCACAAGGCCCTCGATACCCAGGAAGCCGCCTACCGCGCCTTCCGCCGCGCGCACGCCGACACGGTCGTGGCGCTCCAGGCCGCGCAGGCGCCGTTGGCCGCCCTCGAGCATGGCACCGTCCATGCGCGCAGCCCGGAAGCGGCGCTCGCCCTGGCAAGCCTCGCCGATGCGATACAGGTCGACTTGCGTGACGGCGACATCGAGCGGGCCGCCGACACGTCGGGGCGTCTCGCCGGCCGCTCCGCGCTGCTCGCGACCACGGCTGCCGGCGTGGACCCACAGCTCGCCGAGGTCGCCCGCTCGGCGCGACGGGCCATCGACAATTTTGCCGCGGCGCGCGCGGCCGAGGCCGAAGCGTGGCATATTTTCGCGCGCGAATCGGCAGGCGAGCAGCTGCAGCTCGCGGCGCGCACGCTCGAGCAGCGCGTCGACGCCGCCCTCGACGACCGTGAGCGCTGGCGCATCTACCTCGTGGCCTATGCCTGCGCGCTCGGCATCGGCCTCTCGTGGCTCTTCATCCGCCAATCCGCCCTCGTCGCGTCCGCGCGCGGCGCGCGCGAATCGATCATCACGCGGCTGGGCGAAAAGGACGCGGAGCTCGAGGCCGCGAGATCGGCGGAGCTGCGCGCGCAGTCCCAGCTCGTGGCGATGGGCCGCTACTGGTCGATCGGCCAGCTCACCGCCGGCATCTCGCAGGAGATCGCACGGCCGCTCGCGCTGGCGCGCGCCCATCTCTCGAGCATCCGCAGCGCGCTGCCGGACCTGCGCGGCATGCAGGACGAAACGCAGCGCCTCGTGGACCTGCTGCGCTCGAGCCACAGCGACCCGCGCCAGGTCGACAAGTCCGTGAGCGCGCTCGCCAACCACCTGCAGCACCTGCAGCGCGGCAACGCCGTGGACGCGCTCGATGCCCTGGCCTGGGGCGGCCTGCGCGACGTCGAGCACATCGCGGAGCTCATGGCGCAGCTGCGCACCTTCTTCCGCGCCGATCCCGAGGCACCGGCGAGCTTCAACCTCAACGACGCGGTGCATGCGGCACTCCTCATCACGCAGCCGCTCACGCGCAGCCTCGCCCTCGAGAAATCGCTGGGCGACGTGCCGGCGATCGATTGCCGCCCGGGCGAGGTGATCCAGCTCGTGCTGAGCCTGGTCGCGCGCGCGGCGCAATCCGTGCCCCGAGACTGCGGCCGCATCCGTGTGGCCACCCGCGGGCTTGCCGACGGCGTGGCGCTCGACGTCTGGAGCCAGGGCGCGGCGCAGGGTGACGACGACGACCTCGCCATCGCGCGCCAGATCGTGGCGCGCCACAAGGGCGGCATCGCCGTGCGCCCGAACGGCGACGGCACGCTGATCGCGGTCGAGCTGCCCCTCGGCGCCGTGCGCGTCGCCGCGAGCGCCTAGGCTCCGACGCTACCCGGCACCGCCTCGGCGCGCCTGCGCAGGAGCCACGCCTCGAAGGCCGCGGCCTCCATCGGCCGCGCGAAGTGATATCCCTGCGCGAAGTCGCAGCCGAAGCGGCGCAGCTGGCCCAGCTCGTGGTCCGTCTCGACGCCCTCGGCCACCACCGCGAGGCCGAGGTTGTGCCCGAGCTCGATGGTCGAGCGCACGATGGCGGCATTGCGCTGGTCGGCCTCCATGCCGCTCACGAACGCGCGGTCGATCTTGAGCTCGTTCACCGCGAGCTGCTTGATGTATGCGAGGGATGAATAGCCGGTGCCGTAATCGTCGATCGAGGTCGTGACGCCGAGCTCGCGCAGACGCGCGAGCGCCGACTGCGCGCTCTTCGGATCGTCCATGAGCGCGCTCTCGGTGATCTCGAGGCGCAGCATGCCGGCCGGCACCTGCTCGCGCTCGAGGCAGCCGCGCACGAAATCCACCAGGCCGTCGCCGTGCCGCAGGTCGCGCGCGGAAATGTTGGCGCTCGTGCGCAGCTCGAGCCCCGCGCGTTGCCAGCGCCCGCACTGCGCCACCGCCTCCTCGATCACCCAGCGCGTGATGCGGCCGATGTAGCCGGCCTGCTCGGCGAAGCCGATGAATTCCGCGGGCGGCACGGAGCCGCGCACCGGATGGCGCCACCGCACGAGCGCCTCGACGCCTTCCACCGCGCCGTCGGCGATCGAGATCTTGGGCTGGTAGTGCAGCACGAGCTCGCCCGCTTCCACCGCCCGCTTGAGCTCGCCCAGCAGCGTGAGGTGCTCGCGACGGCGCTCGTCGGCCCGCGGATCGTAGAGCGCGAGGCCGCTCTTCGCGCGCTTCGCCGCGTACATCGCGACGTCCGCGGCGCGCATGAGCGATGGCGCATCGTCGCCGTGGCCCGGAAAGAGCGCGATGCCGATGCTCGCCGCGATGTCCATGGCCTGGCCCTCCACCGCCACGGGCGCCTCGAGCGCGGCGAGGATGCGGGAAGCCGCCGCGCGAGCCCCGCGCTCGTCGCCCCCCGGCGCGAGCAATACCGCGAATTCATCCCCGCCCAGCCGGGCGAGCGTCTCGCGGCCCGCGAGCGCCGCGCGCACGCGCGCCGCGACGTCGCGCAACACCTGGTCGCCCACCGGGTGGCCCATCGTGTCGTTGATCGCCTTGAAGCGGTCCATGTCGAACAGCAGCACGGCGGCGTGGCCGTCCTCGGCGCGCGCCGCGTCGACCGCCTTCGCGAGCTGCTCCTGGAACATGGCGCGGTTGGGCAATCCCGTGAGCGGATCCTCGTAAGCGAGCCGCAGGATCTGCGCCTCGCGGCTCACGATGCCGTCGAGCATGTGGTTGAAGCTTTCCGCGAGCTGGCCGATCTCGTCGGCGCGCTGGACGTCGACGTGGCGCCGGTAGTCGCCCTCCTGCACGCGGGATGCCGCGTCGGCGAGGCGCCGCACCGGCCGCGTGATGCCGCGCGCGATCACGAGCGTGCCCGCGACGAGGAGCGCGAGGCCCGCGAGCGTGAGGGCGAAATAGGTCGCGGTGATGCGGCGGAAGGGCGCGAGCGCCTCGGCCACCGGGCGCTGCAGCACCGCCATCACCCGGCTGGGCCCCGGCGTCGCGAGCGTGGACAGGCGCGTCTCGTACGCCTCGCCCCCGAGGCCGATCTCGCCCACGCGCGCCGTGCCGCCGGCCGCCGCGAGCGCGGGGCCGAGCTGGGAGCGCAACCCGGGCTCGAGGGTCGAGGCCTCCACACGCCATTGCCCCCCGCGGTCGGCCTCGACGAACGACACCGCGAGGCCCGTGAGCTGGCCGAAGGCGCGAGCGAGCGCGTCATTCACCTCGAAGGCCGCGCTCACGTACGCGATCGGCTCCGGGGCCAGCACCGGCACCACCACGACCTGGTAGAGGCGGCCGTCCACGGTCGCGATCGACGACGCCTTGCCGCTATCGCGCGCCGCATCGAGCAGCTCGGGAAAGCGGAAGGGATGGCCCACGCGCGAGACCTCCATCGTGTCGGCGCGCACGACGCCGTCGAGGGAGGCGAGGGTCATGAGGTCGGCGCCGGCGCGCGCGCCGTGGTTGCGCAGGACCGATTCGATGGTGCCGATGTCGTTCGTGCCGATGGCCTGGCGGAACGCGTAGTCCGCGGACACCAGCGAGGCCGACTGCTCGAGGCGCCGGCGGTCCTGCTCCAGCAGGCGCTGGAACACGCGCTCGCCCTGCTCGAGCGCCTGGTCGGTCGCCTCGCGCGCGACCTCGCCATTGGAGCGGATCACGAGGATCGCGCCGATGCCCTGCACGAGGACCACGAGCGCCACGAAGAAGAGCACGAGCCGCGTGCCGAGGCTCGCCATGCCGGGGTTGTTGCGGTCCCGCGGCGCGCGCGCCATCAGTACTTGAGCCGGTCGAGCGGCGGCTTGTAGCGCGGCCGGCGCGGCGCCGCGTCGATCACGAACGCGGACGAAGCCGCGCCTTCCACGGCGATGGATTGCGGCGCCACGCTCGAGCGCTCGCGCGGATGCCACGCGTGCAGCTCGTACCGGCCCGCGGGAAGCTCGGCGATGCGCGCATGGCCGGTCGAGTCGCTGCGTGCGAAGTACGGCGTCGACACGACGAGCACGAAGCCGACCATCCAGTCGTGGATGTTGCACCCGAGGGTGACCACGCCCGGCTTGTCGAAGACGATCTCGCGCGGCGACTTGCCGCTGTAGAGCTTGATCTCGAAGGACTTGGCGGGCGAGAACGAGTAGACGTGGTGCAGGATCGGATCGCGGTTGGGGAAGGCCACGGCGGTGCCGGTCTGCACCACGGTCACGTAGGGCACGAACTCGCGATCGATCTGCTCGATCTCGGCGCTGCGCGCGCCGCGCGCCTCGCTCGGGCCGGAGGCCGGCATGGCATAGACGACGGCATCCGCGAGCGGGGCGCCCGAAGCGTCGCGCACCTGCACGTCGAGGGACGCCGCGTGGACGGAAAGCGCCGCAAGCACGCCGGCGATGCTAAGCGCAAATCTGGACATCGGTGGCGCGGTTGGGCGAGACTGCGTCGATGGTTCGTTGGGCCAATGGCGCCATTCTAGCTTTGCTTCCCCTCGCCACGGCGTGGGCGCAATCCGCACCTCCCGACATCGGGGACAATCCCTTCCGCCTCGAGGACGCGATCGCGGCCGGGCGCTTCTCCCTCGAGCTCAGGCCGCGCTACAACCGCATCGAGGAGTCCGACAAGCCCGAGGTCACCCGCGGCGGCACCGTGCGCGGCGTCCTGGGGTGGCGCTCCGCGCCGTTCGAGGGCTTTCGCGCGGTGCTCGAGGCGATCCATACCGACACGTTCTCCAAGGACTTCAACGACGATCCGTCGCAGATCGGAAGCTCCGAGTACCCGCTGCTGCCCGACCCCCGTTATACGGGCGTGAACCAGGCTTATCTCGATTACGCCGGCGAGGCGTTCGGCGTCCGGGCCGGGCGCCAGGTCGTGCGCCTCGACAGCCAGCGCTGGGTGAGCGACAACGATTTCCGCCAGATCCCGCAGCTATTCGACGGCGTGAGCGCGCGTTTCGTGCCGGTCGCGAACGTCGAGCTGGCCGGCTCGTACTTCGGGCGCGTGCGCACGACCTCGGGCGACCTGGACACGCTGCGCCTCACGCTCCTGCACGCGGCGTGGAATCCGCTGGCGGGCCATGCGCTCGCGGCCTACGGCGTCTTCCACGACCAGCCGCAGAACGGCGCCTTCACGGGGTTCGCCGACAACTCCTACCAGGTCGCGGGCGCGCGCGCGGAAGGAACGTTCGCGCTGCACGGTCCCGTCCAGGGCCTTTACACGCTCGATGCCGCGCGGCAGCGGCCCTACGCGGGCGGCGACGCACGCGTTCGCGGCACGTACTGGCGCGCGGGGCTGGGTGCCGCGAGCGAGGCCTGGACGCTGCGCTACGACGAGGAGCGCAAGGGCAGCAACGGCGGCCAGTACGGCGTGCAGATGCCGCTCACCGACTTCTATGCGTTCAACGGCTGGACGCTGCATTTCTTCAACACCCCGCGCCAGGGCCTGCGCGACCGCTGGCTCACGGGGCGCCTGGCGTTCGGCGACTTCACGCTCTACGCCGAGGGCCACCGCTTCCGGTCGGACTACGGGAACATCGACTTCGGGCGCGAGGTCGATACGGGCATCACCTACGCGTGGGGAGATCATCTCGTGGCCCGCCTGCAGCATGCGCGTTATGACCCGGGCGCCGGCACGCCCGACGCGAGCATTCGCAAGACCTGGCTCACGCTGAGCCTCACCTACTGACATGGCGCTCTCGAAGGCGGAGCTCGACGAGCTCGAGCACGCGAAGGCGCTCCTGGAGAACCCCGGCATCGCGGCACGGCTCTCGGACCTCGTGGGCTCGCCCATCGAGCACGGCATGAAGCTGCTGCCCGCGAAATGGCAGGGCGCGGTGCATTCGGCGACGGAAAGCGCGCTCATGAAGGCGGCCGACGTCGCGGTGAGGACGCTGGGCAGCGGCGGCTCGACCCGCCTGCGCGACAACTTCCATCGCATCGCCGTCGCCGCGTCGGGCGCGGCGGGCGGTGCGTTCGGCCTGCCCGCGCTGGCATTCGAGCTGCCGATCTCGACCACGCTCATGCTGCGCTCGATCGCCGACATCGCTGCCGCCGAGGGCGAGGACCCGCGTGCGATCGAGACCAAGCTCGCGTGCCTCATGGTGTTCGCGCTGGGCAGCACGCGGGACCGGCGCGACGACGCCGCCGAGTCCGGCTACTTCGCCGCGCGCTCCGCGCTCGCGACGGCCGTGACCGAGGCGACGAAGCACCTCGCGCAGAAGGGGCTCGGGAAAGGCGTGGCGCCGCCGCTGCTGCGGCTGGTGACGCTCATCGGCTCGCGCTTCGGCATCGTGGTGTCGGAGAAGGCCGCGGCGCAGGCGCTCCCGATCCTGGGCGCGGCGGGCGGGGCGCTCATCAACACGGTGTTCATCGGGCACTACCAGGACATGGCGCGCGGCCATTTCGTGGTGCGACGCCTCGAGCGCGTGCATGGCGCCGAGGCGGTGCGCGAGGCCTACGAGAGCTTGTCGCGCCCGTCGAGGAAGGGCGGCTCGATGGGCGATCGCATGATGGCCGTCGTGGCGCCCACGCGCCGCCCGCGGCGTCAGGGATAATCCACCCAGCGCGGACCCTGCTCCGGCAGCGGGATGAACTCGTGCTCGCCGGGCACGGGCGCGAAGCGCCCTTCGCGCCATTCGGCCGCGGCGCGCTCGATGCGGCCCTTCGAGCTCGACACGAAATTCCACCACACGAAGCGCGGCTGCTCGAGCTGGGGACCGCCCAGGACCATCACGCGCGCGCCCGGTGCGCCGCGCAGGCGCGCTTCGACGGCGCGTTCGAACACGACGAACTCGCCGGCCTCGAAGCGGCCGCCCCCCTCGCGCTCGACGGTGCCTTCGACCACGTACATCGCACGCTCGTCCGGCGCGCTGGGCAGGGTGACGCCGCGGCCGGCGGAGAGCTGCACGTCGGCGTAGAACATGGGCGAGATCGTCGGCACCGGCGAAGAGAGCCCGAACGCGTCGCCGAGCACGAGGCGGATGTGGACGCCGTCCTCGGTGAGCGTCGGCAACGACTCGTGGTGCGAGAACGCGGGCTCGTCCTCCTCGTTCGCGACCGGCAACGCGATCCAGGTCTGGATGCCGGACAGGCGCGACTCGATGCCGCGCAGCTCCGCGGGCGTGCGCTCCGAGTGCACGATGCCGCGTCCCGCGGTCATCCAGTTGACCTCGCCGGGACGGATCGGCTGCACCGTGCCCAGGCTGTCGCGATGCAGGATCTCGCCTTCGAAGAGGTAAGTCACCGTGGCGAGCCCGATATGCGGGTGCGGCCGCACGTCGAGGGCGCGCTCGCCCGAGAGCGTCGCCGGACCCATGTGGTCGAAGAACACGAACGGGCCCACGGCGCGGCATTCCACGCTCGGCAGCGCGCGCCGCACGGTGAAGCCGTCGCCCAGCTCGCGCACCTTCGGACGCCAGCGAATCTCGGCCATGTTTTCCTTCCGTTGTAGGATTCCGGCTTCGATCGCCAAAGGACCGAAAGATGCCCGCTTACGTGCTTGCCGAAATCGAGATCACGAACCCGGAAGGGTACAAGGAATACACGACGCACGTTCCCGCCACCATCGCCAAGTACGGCGGCCGCTTCGTCGTGCGCGGCGGCAAGGCGACCGCGCTCGAGGGCGAATGGCCCGAGCGCCGGCGCGTGCTCATCGAGTTCCCGTCGGTGGACGCGGCCCGCAAGTGGTTCGATTCGCCCGAGTACGAGAAGCCCAAGGCCCTGCGGCAGGCGAACAGCAAGGGGCGGCTGTTGTTGCTGGAGGGCGTGTAATCAGGGACGTACCCTATTGCTTTCCGGCCGTCGGGAAAATGGAAACGGGGTACGTCCCTGATTACCAGTCCCGCGGGGGCATGAGGACTTCGTAGAGCTTCGCCTCGGGCGAGCCCGGCTGCGGCTTCCAGTCGTAGCGCCACTTCACCTCCGGTGGCAGCGACATGAGGATCGACTCGGCCCGTCCGCCCGATTGCAGCCCGAAGAGCGTGCCGCGATCCCATACCAGGTTGAACTCGACGTAGCGCCCGCGCCGGTACGCCTGGAAATCGCGCTCGCGCTCGCCGTAAGGCACGTCGCGGCGGCGTTCGACGATGGGCACGTAAGCGGGCAGGAACGCATCGCCCACCGCACGCATCATCGCGAAGCTGCGCTCGAAGTCGTACTCGTTGAAGTCGTCGAAGAACGTGCCGCCGATGCCGCGCGGCTCGTTGCGGTGCTTGAGGAAGAAGTACTGGTCGCACGCCTTCTTGAAGCGCTCGTGCAGGCCGGGGAAGGGCGCGAGCGCCTCACGCTGCATGCGATGGAAATGCGCGCAGTCTTCCTCGAAAGCGTAATAGGGCGTGAGGTCCATGCCGCCGCCGAACCACCATGTGGGGACGGACCCCGATTCATGCGCGCGCTCTCCACCGGAGCTGGTACGTTTGGCGAAATCGGGGTCCGTCCCCGGTTTTGTCGCGAAGAACCGCACGTTCATGTGCACCGTGGGCACATGCGGATTGCGCGGATGGAAGACGAGCGACACGCCCATCGCTTCCCACGCGCGGCCCGCGATCTCGGGTCGATGCGCCGAAGCCGAAGGGGGAAGCCTGGTGCCGGTCACGTGCGAGAAGCCCACCCCCGCGCGCTCGAGCAGCCGGCCGTTCTCGATGATCCGCGTGATGCCGCCGCCGCCCTCGGGACGCTGCCACTCGTCGCGCACGAAGCGGCCGCCGTCGAGCGCCTCCATGCGCTCCACGATGCGGGCCTGCAATCCGGTGAGGTAGTCGCGAACGGCGTGGCTGTCCATCGCGCTAGCGCCGGCCGAAGGCGCGGTGGCCGATGTCCTTGCGGAACTGCATGCCGTCGAAACGGATCTGGTCGACGACCTGGTAGGCGCGCTCCGCGGCGATCTTCACCTTGTCGCCGAGGGCGGTCACGCACAGCACGCGCCCGCCGTTGGTGACGACGTTGCCGTTCTTCTCGGCCGTGCCGGAGTGGAAGATGTGGAAGTCCTCCTCGTTCTTCGGCAGCCCGCGGATCGCATCGCCCTTCTTCGGCGAGTCGGGATAGCCCTCCGCGGCCATGACGACGCCGAGCGCCGCGCGGCGGTCCCACTGCGCCTCGACGCGGTCGAGCGTGCCGTCGATGGCGTGCTCGACCAGCTCGAGGAGATCGGACTTCAAGCGCAGGAGGATCGGTTGCGTCTCCGGGTCGCCCAGCCGGCAGTTGAATTCGACCACGCGCGGCGTGCCGTGCGAATCGATCATGAGGCCGGCGTAGAGGAAGCCCACGTAAGGCGTGCCTTCCGCGGCCATGCCCTTCACCACCGGCGCGATGATCTCGCGCATCGCACGGTTATGGACCTCGGGGGTCACGACCGGCGCGGGCGAGTAGGCGCCCATGCCGCCCGTGTTCGGGCCCTGGTCGCCGTCGAAGATGCGCTTGTGGTCCTGGCTCGACGCGAGCGGAAGGATGTTCTTGCCGTCGACCATGACGATGAAGCTCGCCTCCTCGCCCTCCATGAAGTCCTCGATCACGACGCGGTGTCCCGCATCGCCGAGCTTGTTGCCCGAGAGCATCATGTCGACGGCCTGCAGCGCTTCCTGCACCTCGTGCGCGACGACCACACCCTTGCCCGCCGCGAGGCCGTCGGCCTTGACGACAACGGGCACGCCGTGGTCCGCGATGTACGCGCGCGCGTGATGCGAATCGGTGAACGTGCGCGATTGCGCGGTGGGGATGCCGTGGCGCTGCATGAAGCGCTTGGCGAAGTCCTTCGACGCCTCGAGCTGGGCGCTCGCCTTCGCCGGGCCGAAGATGCGCAAGCCCTCCGCCTTGAACGCGTCGACCACGCCCGCGGCGAGCGGCCCCTCGGGCCCCACGACGGTCGCGTGGATCGCCTCGTCCTTCGCGAACTTCACGAGATCGGGAATCGCCGTGATGTCGACGTTGAAGAGGCCGTCCTCGCGCGCGGTGCCGGCATTGCCGGGCGCCACGTAGACGCGGGAGACCCTCGGCGATTGCGCGAGGCGCCACGCGATGGCGTGCTCGCGGCCGCCGGAGCCGATGACGAGGAGCTTCATGGAAGGGAAATGCGGGAAAGCGACATTATAAGTGGCGCAGGGTGCGCGCCACCTCGACGACGATCACGAGGGCGATGGCAGCCACGGCAAGCATCGCTTGCGGACTCCTGGCCTTCAGCGCGAGCGTCCACAAGCGCCCCGAGCTCACGCGATTGGACGCGGGAATGC
>Ga0105240_10003028_pt1 | contig 26433 bp, 21 predicted proteins | sample KBSC54metaG_FD_80426 | JGI IMG/M metagenome (GOLD analysis project Ga0105240, IMG submission 80426) | Corn rhizosphere microbial communities from Kellogg Biological Station, Michigan, USA - KBS C5-4 metaG | ecosystem: Host-associated > Plants > Roots > Rhizosphere > Soil | place: Michigan, USA...
ACCAGCGGTGCGGGCGAGGTGATGCTGGACATCGAGATGATCATGGCAATCGCCAATCCCGATACCATTTATGTCTACACCGGCCCCAACACTGCGGCCGGCGCGCTGGACACGTATACCCAGATCGCCGACGACCAGTTGGTCAACCAGGTCAGCACCTCCTGGGGCATAGACGAAGGCAGCGAAGGCGAAGCGGCGGCAAATGCGGAAGATGCGGCTTTCATCCAGATGGAGGCCGAAGGCATGGGGCTGTTCGCCGCGGCCGGGGACTGCGGTGCGTTCGATAGCGGCGGCAACACGCTCGACGTGGACTATCCAGCATCAGACCCAAACGTCACCGGTGTCGGCGGCACGACGCTGTTCACCGATTCGAATCAAATATTCATTGCCGAGGTACCTTGGGCCACTCCCGACGACACCAACAGCTGCCAGAACGGCGCCGGCGGCGGTGGTGGGATCAGCTCGCTGTGGCCTATCCCTTCGTACCAGGAGAGCATTGCCTCCAACGCGCCCACAGGCGAATTCTCGACCACCATGCGAAATGTGCCCGATGTGGCCCTGAACGCCGACCCGAACACCGGTTACGTGATCTACGACAGCATCGACGGCGGGTGGCTGGTGTTCGGCGGCACCAGCGCCGCAGCGCCACTGTGGGCCGGATTCTGGAGCATGGTCAGCCAAGGTGCGGGCACGAGTGCGGGTTTCGCAAACCCGGTTCTCTACGCACTGGCGAACGATCCCGCAACGTACGCCAGCGACTTCAACGACGTGACGAGTGGCACCAACCTGTTCTATAGCGCGGTCGAGGGCTATGACGACGCCTCGGGGTTGGGAAGCTTCAATGCGGGTAACTTGTACAACGATGTGCTCCAGGTCATCGCAAACGACATGGGCGGCGACGGCATATCGGCTTCGACCAGGTTACCTGGTTCGAAGAGAGCAACAACCTCATTCCGCCGACCTTGACCCTCGGCGATGCCAGTGCTGTTGAAGAAGAGCACGGCCGGCTAGCGTGCCGGATCTGATCGAAGTTGACCCTCGAGCCGGCGCCGATCCGTGCGCCGGCCTTTTATCAAGGGCGCCCTGGAACGCGCACCAGCCTGACGCGAATAGTTTGTCCGCTACCGCGATGGCATTGGGTCGCGTCCCTCGAAAAACCCGTACTCGACGAAGTGGGCGTGGGGCGAGGTGATCTGTCCTTTGCGCAGTGCTTCGACCACATCTGGATTGCTCACGCAGTACCCAGTCTCATCGAAGGGAATGAGCGGAATGAACAGCCGCAGGATACGCGTCAGCGTTTCCCAACTCACTGCGTCAGGTACGCTTCCGCCCGAGCCGGCATCAGCGAGGCTGAGCACGGCTGCAAACGTTACCTGCGGCGCGAGATTCTGTCCGCCCGCTTCCTCCCCCTGTAGCCAGTGTAGATAGAGATCTTGACCAGCGGGGAGCAACTCCGGGTGAGCGGCGGCGTAGGCGCCAGCATCGAACAGAGGCATCGGACTGAAAGCCGCGCGTGTGCGGTTGAGCAGATAATGCCGCAGCGGACTGTCGCCTGCGACGACAGCGTACTCGTCTCGATACCATTCGGGATCGAAATGAGGTGAAGGCCAGGCATTTTCGCGCTCACCTCGGCGGATGTAGTGCAGCAGGGGATTCTCCTGCGGATGCAGCTCCGATCCGTAGGTCTTGGCATACCACTCGGGATGGAAGTAGGGATTTGGGCGCAACCCGAGCCGCCAGCCTTCACGGCAGAAGTGCGCAATCGGATCCACTCCTCGAGCACGGATGTCAGGGTAGCTTGCGAGGTACCATTCTCGATCGAACAGACCCGAGGTCTCGACGATGCTCGCCTCGCCCGCGCTCTGTGGCTCTCCAGGTTGAGTCATGATCCTATGTGGTCCTTGCGGGTGGTTTTGCGGTACAGTGGCGGCCATTATCCAACACGATCGCGTTGCTGACACCGGCCCGAACGATTGCAGACTCGCATGGAACGATTCTCCATATATCTGGGTCTGTCGGAACGCGTGCCGGGATGGACCCGAGGGGCCGAGGCGCAGGCGCTGATCCGGACGGCGTATGAGTTGCCGGACCACGCGATTGTGGTTGAGATAGGCGCGTTCCTGGGCTCCGGCTCCATCCTGCTCGCAGGCGCCCGCAAGCTGCGCAGAAGTGGCCGAGTGCACTGTGTGGACCCATTCGATGCATCGGGCGATGCATTCTCCGTTCCCCATTACCAAGGCATTCTCACTGACTACGGCAACACACCACAGATTCAGATCTTCCGCAACAATCTACTCAGGGCCGGACTGGCGAACTGGTTCACGGCCCATCCAGGTCCGGCCGAAAAGATCGGGTCGGCCTGGAACAACCCGGTTGACATGATCTTCATGGACGGGGACCAGTCCCCCGAGGGGGTTCTGTCTGCCTGGGAGGTCTGGGAGCGATGGCTGAAGTCCGATGGGGTTCTGGCCCTACATAACTCGAATTCGCGTGAATATGCCCCGGGCCACGATGGGCACTTCCGCTTGCGGCAGAGCCTTCTGGCGGGGTCGGACTATGTGCTGAGCGAAGAAGCCGGATCGACTTCCTTTTTCAGAAAACGGGCTCTCTGACAGGCTCCGAAGCTCGATTTCTGCTTCGATAGATCGTGCGTGCACTGCACGATCTACTGCGCCGCAACACCGCCGACGAGGTCACAGTTCAAACATCCTCCTCCGCCTTAAGTCAACATCGGCCAGGTTGTGCGCTGCTCTGTTGATCTACTCCTGCGGCGACTCACTGAAGATGGAGAGGATGACATGGGCAGCACGACCGCGGCGAAATGGGCACTGGCTATTGGGCTCGGTGGGCCCGCTGTCCTGGGTGTTCACCTCAGTTCTCATCACCGCCTGGCTCCTGTCGGGAGTTATCTCATCCAGGGCCCTGATGTAGCAGCGGTGGCAGCTGCAGTCACGCGCGCTCATGGGACGATCACCCACGAGCTGCCCATCATAGCGGGTGTGGCCGCCAATTTGACTGCGGGTGGCCTCGCTGAGCTCGAGCACGACCGGACGCTTCGCATCACAGCCAATCGCGCGATTGCCGTAAGCGGCAAGCTGGCAGCGGAAGTGCAGCCCTATGTCACCGAGCGCACCGGCGCGGACCAGCTGCACGCTCAAGGGATCACTGGACGGGGCATCACGATTGCGTTCCTCGATACCGGCTGGTGGAGCCAACATGCAACCCAGAACAATGTTGCCGGGAAGAATGTGGTGCTGCAGGGCTACGATGCCATTGGTAACGTTCTAGGCGTTGGTGCCCCCAGTGACCAGTACGGTCATGGGACCCATGTGCTCAGCATCGCTGTGAACAGTGCGAAGGCTGAAGATGGCACCTTTATCGGCATGGCGCCCGACGCTGCTCGCGTGGTGGTGCGCGCCTTCGACAAAAATGGGACGGGCAACTATGCCAACGCGATCCGCGGCATGAATTGGATTCTCACCAACGCCGCGCGCTACAACATTCGCGTCGTCAACATGTCATTCGGCTCGCCGCCCCGAAGCTACTATTGGCAAGATCCGCTGGCGCAGGCCGTCATGAAGCTATGGCAGGCAGGCATTGTCGTCGTGGCAGCCGCGGGTAACGAGGGGCCGGGAGCCCAGACGATCGATGTGCCAGGCAATGTTCCCTACGTCATCACCGTCGGCGCCTCTACCGACAATTATACCCCGACGATAAGCGGAGACGACTTTCTCGCGACCTTTTCGAGCACAGGCCCGACCTTTGAAGGCTTCGTCAAACCGGATGTCATAGCCCCGGGTGGACACGTCATCGCAGTAATGCAGGGGACCTCCACCATCGCCAAAGAGTATCCGTCGTTCCTGGGAACCAACGGCTATCTGGGGTCTTCGTACTTCTACATGTCGGGCACGTCGATGTCCGCCGCCGTGGTTTCAGGCACAGTGGCTCTCATGTTGCAGGCCAACCCGTCGTTGACGCCTGACGACGTTAAATGTCGCTTGATGACTTCCGCACATCCGGCACTGACACCGCCGGGCGGGTTGGCGTACACCGTATTTCAGCAAGGTGCCGGTGAGATCAATGCCCATGATGCCGTCTACAGTCAGGCCTCAGGCTGTGCCAATGTAGGTCTCGACATCACCGCGGACCTGGGTGACATGCAGCACTTCGGTGGTCCAGCCAACGAAGATGCACAGGGCAACTTCTACATCATGAACATGGAATCGCCGTTCAGCGGCCAAGCCGAGGCAGCTGATGGGTATATCTGGGACGGCGGCACACCGTGGACCCAAGGTTACGCCTGGACGAAGGGTTATGCGTGGACCAAGGGGTACGCATGGACGAAGGGTTATGCGTGGACTAAGGGATACGCGTGGACCAAGTCATTCGCCCCCGGCACGCCGACAACTGCCTCGCCGGCTTCAATCCTATCCTGGGTGAGCCAGGAATAACTCTGGAAAGAACCGTGACCAAGGTCCCGTTTGTGCATCCCACCAACTCATCCTTTGTCACGGCCTCATGAAGGGATATCAGCCACAGTTGGCAGATGAAGGCTGCGAAGTTTGTTGAAGTCGTCCTGCTGTGGCTGGTGTGGCCGCTGGCCGCAATGGCGACGCAACCGACGCAGTCGCCCGCCTTTTTCCAGCATTTGACGACCGCCGACGGTCTGCCGCAAAGCACAATCAACGTCACCTATCGAGACAGTCAGGGCTTCGTGTGGATTGGCACGGAAGACGGACTGGTACGCTATGACGGCCATCGTCTGGTCAGATATGGATATCGCGCCGGCGATGCGGCCGCGCTGCCGGGCAATTACATCAAGGCAATGGTCGAAGCTCCCAATCGGGACCTGTGGGTCGCAGTGGCGGATGGCGGTCTTGCGCGCTGGCATCGCAACTCTGACCGCTTCACGATTTATCGCCACGACATCGCAAACCCGCGCTCGCTGGCTAGCAACGATGTAACGGCAATGCAGTTTGACGAGACCGGACGCCTTTGGATCGGCACCGGCGATGCAGGTGTTGACGTGCTGGAGCCGGAATCAGACCGGTTCGTGCACATTCGCCATGATTCTCAGCATCCGGACTCGCTGCTGGACGATCGCGTCCTGGCCCTCGCACGAGGACGCGACGGCATCATTTGGATTGGCACGGCTTCAGACCTGGAGCGAGTGCAATCGAGGACCCGGTCTTTTTCCCATTGCGCATTTGCGGGAGCGGATAGCGCGGGTGCGCAAGGGGCAATGGCTCTCTATGCCGATCGAGACGGCACGATCTGGCAGGGAGTTCCGGACGGCGGCTTGATTCACCGCGACATTCGCGGCATGCCCTTGGCCTACTTTCGCCACGATGCGCGGGAGGCACACTCCCTGGCGCAGAATAACGTCAGGGCAATCTTGAGAGATGCCAACCAGCGTCTCTGGGTGGGGACGGATAACGGCCTCGAGCTCTACGACGCGGCCACCAACACGTTCACGCACTATTACCATGAGGAGGCGAACCCCAACTCCCTTTCAGACTCCTCGATCATGTCACTCTACCAGGATGCCACCGGGCTGCTCTGGGTGGGCACACGCTCCGGTGGCCTGGATCGCTGGAATCCGCGCAGCTGGAATTTCGGCAGTCGCCGACCGGCGTGGTTGCGCGGTGGAATAGCCCTGGCGTTTGCCGATGCCGGCAACGACCGCCTCTGGGTGGGAACCTGGGGCGGTGGCTTGCTGTTGTATAACCTCGAGACGGATGAAGCGCAGAGTCTCGACACCCTTCTGAACCAACACAACGTGCTCGGCGATGATCGCGTCATGGCACTCACGAAGGATGCTCGAGGCACGCTGTGGATTGGGACCATGACAGCCGGACTTCGCAGCCTCACCGCGGAGGGCCGCTTCACACGCTATCCGGTGCTCCCAGGGAGTCAGCAAGGTTTGAGCGCGGCGGGTGTCATGAGTGTGTACGCCGGGCCGGACGGTCGCATCTGGATTGGTACGCATGGCGGCGGCGCGAATGTGCTCGACCCGACGACAGGCCGAATACACCAACTTCCCTTCGAGTCCACCGCTGTCGGCGCCCTGAGCTCGCGCAACGTGACCAGCATCCTTGCGGACGCTGCCGGAAATGTATGGTTCGCCACGGATGGCGGTGGCCTGGACCTCGCCGACACGAGCGGATATGTGCGGCGTGTATTTCGGCATCATGAACGAGATCAATCCTCCATTCCGAGTGATGCCCTGAACGGGGTCACTCTGGATCGCAAGGAACGACTCTGGATCGCCACCGACCGCGGTTTGGCGGTATTGAACGGGTCAACGGCGTCGCTAGATCACATTCGCTTTCAGTCCTTCGGACGCGCCCAGGGCCTCGCAGGAGATACGGTTTACGGTGTGCTTCCCGATGCGGCCGACCGCCTCTGGATCAGCGGCAACACCGGCCTGACCCGGTACGACCCGGACACGGGCGCCTTCCGCACCTACCATGTTCAGCACGGGCTGCAGAATGAGGAATTCGAATCGGGAGCCTACCTGCGGTTGGCTGACGGCCGCCTGGTCTTCGGCAGTCCCGGTGGGTTCAACCTGTTTGACCCCAAGGCAATCGACGAGACCGCCCCTGCACCTCCCGTCGCCCTGACAGGAGTCGACGTGCTTGGAGCACCGCTCAACAGCAAGGAATCTTTTTGGCTACTGAAAGACATCCAGGTAACAGCCGCGGCACGCATCATCACGTTCGAGTTCGCGGCACTCGATTTCATCTCGCCCGCTCACAACCGGCTGTCTTATCGAATTCCGGACCTCAGTGATCAGTGGATCGACCTGGGCACGGAGCACCACGTCACGTTGACAAACCTGCCCTCGGGCGAGCATCAATTGGAGGTGCGCGCGGCTAGCGCGGACTCGGCCTGGGGAGAACCACCCCTTCGCGTCCGCATCCATAAGGCGCCCCCATTGTATGCCTCGAGCGCAGCGCTCGTGGCGTATGTGCTGATCGCCTTGATACTGGCCACGATTGTTTGGCGTATCCATCTGCGACGCCTCGCACAAGCGGAGCGCATCCGGCACTTGGCCTATTTCGACAGCCTGACCGGCCTGCCAAACAGGCAGCAGTGTATGGACGTTGCTGCAACCTTCGTGGAGCGCGCGCGAGCGAGCGCGGAGGTTGTGTCCTTTGTCTACTTGGATCTCAACGGGTTCAAACGCATCAACGATACGTTCGGACATGCTGTTGGCGATGAGGTGCTGCGAATTGCAGCTGGAAAGCTCGAGGGCGGACTGGAGTGCTTCCGCCGCCAAACCGTTGACCTCGTGCTGTCGCGTTTCGGTGGTGACGAATTCGTCGTTCTGCTTCGGCACAACGCCGCCGTTGTCGGGGGACTGGAGGTTGCAAAAGCCTGCCAGGCGCTCCTGGCTGTACCGATCGAGTATCAGCGCTTGGAGTTATCATCCGTCCCGAGCATAGGCCTAGCCAGCTTTCCGCGGGACGGCGACACCGCAGAAGCGGTCCTGAAGCACGCCGATACCGCGATGTATCAGGCCAAATCGGCAGCTGCGGGTGCGGTTGTCGTCTATGAGCCTGTCATGAGCTCGCGGATGTCCAAGTTCGTGCGCACCGAAGCTCGCCTGCGACGCGCGTTGCAGATGGAGGCACTCACGTTCGAGTTTCAACCCAAGTTCCGCCTCTCGGATCAGCAAATGGTAGGCGCCGAAGTCCTGGCTCGGTGGCACGACGAAGAGCTCGGCGTGGTCCCCCCTGGCGAATTCATTCCCGTCGCCGAGGAAAGCGGACTCATCATCGAGATGGGCGAGCTGCTGATTCGCAGCGTCTGTCGTCAATTGCGCGCTTGGCGCGACATGGACATTGGACTGCCGCTCGCAATAAACATCTCCGGCAAAGAGTTTCTTCATGGGGACCCTGCTCGCACGCTCGAGCGAGAAGCGCAGCTCGCCGGCATTGCACCTTCCCTGGTCGAAATAGAGATAACCGAGTCGCTCCTGGTGCAAGACTCAGTCCGGGTGCGTGAGGCGCTCGACCGTTTGCGCAGTATCGGATGCCTGTTGTCGTTAGACGACTTCGGCACGGGATACTCGTCTCTCGCTTATCTCACGCGCTTTCCGCTGGACAAGATCAAAATCGACAAGTCCTTCGTTCGGCATGTGGATCAATCGCCCTCCGACGCGGCTGTTGCCCAAGCGATCCTGTCACTCGCAGCCAACCTCCGTATGTCCGTGATCGGGGAAGGCATTGAACGGCGCAGTCAGCTCGATTGGTTGCATGAGCGCGGCTGTACCGAGGGACAAGGCTTCTATTTGTCACGACCACTGAGCGCGGCAACGTTGGCCAGCGCATTTGTATCTGGCACGGCCAATCGTGGCAATAGCGCGATCGGCACGGACCGCGCTTTGCCCCCAGTCTGCCGTCAAACCGCTTGACCCTGCTTCAGATCGCTATTTCAGTGCATTGTTGAGTACAAATGCCAGTCGCACGCCGGCCTTGCTCAACTGGGTAGCCACGACCGCCTTGGCATCGGTCACATACGAGGCGGGCAGACTGTAGTGATTCGAGCTGGTGGGCGCCGGCAACAGCCCATAAGTATGGTTCTGCGCTATCGTGAATGATTCCATCGCCCAATCATCAGCCGTGCCGGCAGACCATTGCGCGCGCTGCGCGGCAGTAATATTGGCAATCAAACTCTGCGCAATAGCCGACTCGCTCGATCCCAGCAGATTCACGAACTCCGTGTCCCAATAGTGATGCAGGCTGTTGGATGCAATCCCCGGCGCGGTTACCGTCTTGTCGTTGCCGCCCGCGTCATTGTCATCACTGGAGTGCAGTGGTTGATGCATGTCCCCAACGAAATGCAGCACGAACTGCAGGGCTTCACGCACTTCGGTTGCACTCGTCGCACTGTTCAGCAATTCCTCCTGGAACTCTTCGATCTTGTCGACCACACAATCATTTGCAGGCCCGTTCGACGCCAGGGTCCCTCCGGGCAGCGTCGGCCGGCCAAAACATGCAGTCGTCAAGTTGGGCGCAGTGATTTCGATGTCCACGAAATGCCATTTGGCCGTCTGGGCACGATGCGCCGAGCTGGAATCGCGAAACTTGTCCGCCCACGTGGCTTCCGAGTCGATCTTCGTGTTGGCTGTCAGGTGGGTAGCGTCCTTTGCCAGAATGGAATTCAACTTCGTCCGTACAGCCGGATCGAGATAGTTGTTTGCAATCAGGCCGACTACTTCGTGGCCCAGATCACCCCAGGCATACGCAGGCGTGACGCCGCAGAATAACGTGGCAACTCCCACGGCTGCAGCCGCAGTGGCACGAATGGCAACCATGGACGGGGATCGATTGTGCATATGTTCCTCCTGAACGATGACTCCTGGACAGATCATCGAAGGCGTTCATGACGGTCAGTTTACAACCCAAGCATTTTCTGGACGTGAGGAGCGCTTCGTGCCGCTGCGCGCGTGAGCTCGATGAACTTGAGAACGGCGGGATCCGACTCCCGCATGCGGTGAGCGAGACTGAGCTGAGCTCGCACCGGCCGACCGCGCAAGGGAATGTAGGCTAGCGCGTTCGGCTGCAGGCCCTGCATGCTCCGGGGAACGACCGAAACACCGAGCGAGGCCGCCACGAGATTGATCGTCGCCGCCAACTGCGGTGCGTATTGCTCCACTCTAGGCTTGAACCCGGCTTTCTCGCATGCAGCGACCACGGCATCGGCGAGACCTGGACGCACCGCACGGGGGTAGAGAATGAACGCTTCGTTCTGCAGCTCGCGAAGGTCGATGCTCTTGCGTCTCGCCAAGGCATGACCGCTAGGTACCGCAGCCACCATCTCCTCTTCCTGCAGGAGCTGCAGGGTGAGTCCCTCGGTCGACTTCAGCGGCGGCCGCACGAATGCGACATCGATGCGCCCCTCACGTAGCGCAACGGCCAGCTCCGTCGACTGCCGCTCTTCGAGTGACACCTCGATATCCGGAAATGCAGAGCGAAAGCTGCGGAAGGTGGACGTGACCAGGGGATTGAATGATGCCGACTCGGTGAATCCCACCCGCACCTGCCCTGTTGCGCTCCGCGCTGCCCGCTTGGCAGTGAGTACAGCATTGCGCACGTCCCCCAGAATCCGCGTGACCTCCGCCGCGAAAGCCCTGCCGGCCTGAGTCAAGCGGATCCGGTAGCTCGAACGGTCGATCAATGTAACACCCAGCTCGGCTTCCAGCGCTTTGATCTGCTGGGTCAGCGGTGGCTGGGCGATGTGCAGGCGGCGGGCGGCGCGGGTGAAATTCAACTCCTCGGCGACGGCGAGGAAATAGCGGAGATGCCGTAATTCCATCTCTATACTTTTCTCATATAGAGAGGCATTGATCAAGCGACGTGCGTGCCTCGGCAACTGACCTCGAGCCACCGGCTGGCGATTGCACTTCCCGGCTGTTTGGTGCGATGCAGGAGATAAACAGTACCTGGACCAGCATGAAGACACCTCGTAAACCTGCGGACCAGGCGTGCTACGCGCATCACAAAACGATAACGGCTCATCGTGCTATCTTTTTCCGGCTCATCCGCTGAGCGCTGGGCTTGGGCAGCAGCGTCGATCGTACGCAGCCACCCTGCAGCACAGACGGCACTCGATTTCAGAGGTGATTTACGTGTCGCAACCTGGCCTGAAAAAGTCAACCAACACCGACACTACCGCGGAGACGCAGCCCCAATCGGGCGCCGAAGTGATGTACACGACGGTCTACACCTTCGTGATCTACGACCACGACAAAGGCACTACCGTCATCCATCCGCGCATGGCCACACGTCAAACAATTGCCAACATGCGTGGCAAGGTCAATGAAGAGACGGCATGGGTCGTCGAGGTCGGCGATCTGGATCCCATGGGATTTTATAGCGGCGAAAAAACGCCGAATAAACTATGACGTGTGCATTGGATCCCCGCCTCTGGGGCCGCGGACGTCTTCCCGGGAACAGCGGCGTGCATCACCCCCTGCCCTCCGGCGGCGTGACTCGCAGCCTGCGCGGATAGCTCTCCCGCCTACCGAACACGGCAATCTATTGGCGCCGATCGTCCAAGAAACGGTCACACCCGCCGGCTAACATGGTCGACCGCAAACCAATTCGAGCTCCCGTGCTCGGAGGCACCATGAGTCCCGCGCCAGATGCATTCTCCTTTCCCGCAGCGTTCCGTGTCCTCGACCTCGAGACAAATGGGGCCACCATCCACGTCCGCACGGGCGGCCAAGGTCCGGCAGTCGTCCTGCTGCACGGCTACGGGGAGACTGGAGACATGTGGGTCCCCATGGCAGCCGACCTTGCGCGCGATCGCACCGTGGTGGTCCCCGACTTACGAGGCCTCGGCCTCTCCTCCAAGCCCCCTGGCGGCTTCGACAAGAAGACCCAAAGCGGCGATGTCCTGGGCGTACTCGATGCACTACACATTGACCAAGCCGACCTTGTCACCCACGACATCGGCAATATGGTGGGCTTCTCATTTGCTGCGCTCCACCCGGAGCGCGTGCGTCGATTCGTGCTGATCGACGCCCCCATTCCAGGGATCGGCCCCTGGGAGGAAATCCTGAAGAATCCCCTCCTCTGGCACTTCCGCTTTGGAGGACCTGACATGGAGCGGCTGGTCGCCGGGCGGGAGCGCATCTACCTCGATCGATTCTGGAACGAGTTCTCAGCGGATCCGAAGCGCTTCAGTGAGGCCGCGCGCGCTCACTACTCCGAGCTATACGCCCTACCGGGTGCCATGCACTCCGGCTTCGCGCAATTCGCGGCGTTCGATCAAGACGCCCGGGATGACCAGGAATTGATCGCCAGCCGGGGCAAGCTGCAGATGCCCATCCTCGCCCTTGGAGGCGAGAAATCTTTTGGCCTCACGATGGCGGCCGTCATGCGTGCGGCCGCGACCCATGTCACCGAGGGCATCGTCCCCAACTCAGGCCATTGGATCATGGAGGAGAATCCGACCGCCACCATTTCATTGGTGCGCGACTTCCTGGACTCCACAGCCCACAGCGCTCAGACCGCGCGTGTCGCTCTATCGTGAAGGCGCTCCATGAATCGGCCCAGGTCGATGATGGCACGTTGATGGGTTCCTGCACCGATCAACCCGCGGTTGTCGAGACAACGTACCTTGAAAGAGAGCGACTTGCCGTTGATCTCCACCAGTTCGATCTCGGCTGAGATCTCCATACCGACGGCAGTCGGGGCAGTATGGGTGATATCTACGTGCGTGCCCACGGTGCGCTGTTGAGCTGACAAAAACGGGTGCAGGGCCATCACGCAGGTTTGCTCAACGAAGCCGATCATCAGCGCCGTTGCGAGCACCGGCGGCATTTCCTTGAAGCCCGGCCAGCTGGGATCCACCTGTGGCACCGTGTGACTCGGCGCGACCACGAGTCGCTCGCAATGGCGCAGGCCAACGGTCAGAACAGGTAGTGTTGAAGTGCTCATCGGACCCTCCGCGTACCGATGCGCCAACCAGCGACTATGGGCATCGCCATCGATCCATCATGATTCGGCCGCCGCGAGTCGCTCCGCAAAACCTCGACGCTCGAGCGCGTGTGCAGCGTCCTCGAGGACCCTGCGCAACGGGTGGCCGATTTCCTTTTCGAGCTCAGCAATGGCACGGAAAGTGACTGCCCAATGCGGCTCGAGCCGCTGCAGCAGCGCTCTGCCAGCAGGCGTCAGCCGGATCCCGGTTTTCCGGCCATCAGGAAGGCAGTGGCGGGAGACCAGCCCGTCTGACTCCATGAGGCTTACCGTCTGGCTGATGGCCCCCTGCGTCAGACGGGTACGCGACGTCACGTCGCCGATCGTCTGCGCGCCGGCATTCATCGCGCGGAGCACCGGCGTATATCGCGCCCGATAGTGAAGATTGATCTCACGGTAGCGATCCTCAGCTCCCTGTTCGACCAACTCCCCGACATAGCGGAGCAACTCACCCAGGCCAGGTTGCTGTTTTGGTGTCACCCGGCCATTATGCATTAGCGCTAATGGAAACTCAACACGCGGCCAGCGCAGCGGAACGTCGAGCTGACCGGCTGGAACGATTACACGCCCCCTGACAGCTCGGCCGCGGCCGCCAAGACTTCAGTCACGATGAGCGCGACATCGGTGTCCCGGGTGCGATGGTTGACGAAACAGGCACGCAGCGCGCACATGCCACGGAGGGTTGCGTTGGATAGGTATACACGGCCGCGGCTGATCACCCGCTTCAGAATCGCCGTGTTGAGCTCATTCGTAGCCATCATCGATCCGGTGCTGCGGTACCTGAAACACACTGCGCTCAGTGTGACAGGAGCGAGTAACTCGAGCTCGGGATGCGTTGCGATGCGGCTTGCGAGCTCGGCCGCATGGCGCAGATCGACGCCAATCGCCGACCGAAATGCCTCCAGGCCATGGTAGCGCAGTGAAAGCCACAACTTCAGCGCCCGAAATCGCCGGGAAAGCTCCACGGACTGATCGAAATAACTGCATGCCGCGGCGGCCTCCGTCTCGAGCGGCTTCACGTAATCGCCTGAATGACTGAACGTCCGGATCGCAGTGGCGACATCCTTGAAAAGGAGCACACCGCAGTCCAACGGCTGATAGAGCCACTTGTGGGCGTCCAACGAAATGGAATCCGCCTGACTGAGGCCCACAAACTTCTCCGGTGCAGCCGCCGCAGCCAACGCGCCGTACGCCCCGTCGACATGCAGCCACAGATCGAACCGGTCGCAGACCGCTCGGACCTGCAGCAAGGGATCGATCGCTCCGGTGTTGACTGTGCCGGCCGTAGCAACTACAGCCAGCGGTTTCAGCCCTGCGGTAACATCGGCGCGAATGACTTCCTCGAGAACGCGCACGTCCAGCCGATATTCACCGTCCACAGCCACCAGGCGCAGGTTGGCCCGACCCAATCCGAGCAGCGCGACGGCTTTGGGTATGGACATGTGGACCTCGCTCGAGGCATAGACCACTCCGCCCTGGACGCCGGTCTCATTGGCGGGCAGCCGGGATTCCCGCGCCATGGCCAGTGCCATCAAGTTTGAGGCAGAACCTCCTCCGCACAGGCTACCGGTGAATTCGCCGCACGCGATGAATTGCGCGATCCAGCTTATGACCTGCTGCTCGATTGCGACACCGCTGGGCGCGGAGCGCCATGAGGTCACGTTCTGGTTCAACACGCTTGCCAGCAGGTCACCGAGGGCGGCGACCGGCTCACCGCTACCTGACACGTACCCGAAGAAACGCGAGGTCGGCGGCCGGGACGAGGTGATCACCGCCGACAGTGCGTCCAACGCGTGTTCGCCCATGCCAAGGCGGGGCGGCGCGGCATCGAGGTCCTGCAATGAGGCGGCCGGGTCGGACGGATAGGCCGGCATATGCTCCAGGTCGCGGAGGAAATCGGCAGCCATGTCGATGACCCGTCGCCCGAGCGTACGGAATGTCTCATCCGCAATGCTCAGCCCAGCCTCGTTTTCCTGCTCGGTCATGTCAGCTCCGCACGCGGCTCCTATTTCAACAAGCCGCGGTCATGGTAGATCCGGCAGTTCAGCTCGGCAGACAGCGACCCGGCGACCCGCAGCAGAGTGTGGATCAGGGATTGTGCGGGGGGCGCTCCGATCTGAGCGGATGTGCCCACGACCCCGATGATCCCCACGAATTCCGCGTCGCCCCGAAACAAGGGAGCCGAAAGGGCGTTGATCCCCAGCTGAACCTCGTCCATCGCGTCTTCGAAAAAGCGCTTGCGGATGAGGCTCAAGCGCTTCTCGATGACCCGCAGGTCGGTGATTGAATGCGCGGTAAAGGCAGTCAGCTTGCGTCCGAGCACGCGGCGGCGTGCTACCTCGTCGGCGAAGGCGAGCGCGATCCTCCCTTGTGACGAACAGTGCGATGGGGGCCGATTACCGGGCCGCGACGAGATGGAAAGCCGATCCAGATACTCGACGCAGGAGAGCACTATCGGCTCACCGTTCACCGGAATAGACAGGAGTGCCGTCAGGCGTGTCTGATCTCGCAGTTGTGTCAAAAATGGAGCAGCGATGGACCGCAGATCGAACTGCTCCAGTGCGGCCTCACCCAGGGAAAACAACCTGCCGCCCAGGCTATAGCCCCCGTTGCGGCTCTCCTGGAACACCACACCGAGCCGCTTGAGTGTGGACAAATGCCTGTAAACCCGCGGTTTGAGCTCACCGAGGTTACGGGCCAGCTCCGTCAGCCCGACCGGGCCGGGGGTATCTGCCAACTGATCGAGAATGCGAAAGGCAGTCTGCACCGACCGCAGACCTTCTCCTCGCCCCACCCGCCCGGCCGGCACCTTCGACTGAGCCGTCCGGAGTTTTCGCTTGGATTTCACGGCGCAATCCCTCCATGCCGCAACTCCGGCGCACGAGCGGCTGGCGCGGCACCCGCGGTGATATAATATACGAAACGCCGTTTCGAATTGCGAAACAACAGCAGCGAGGGGCAAGCCGATGTTTCTCAGGAACTGTTGGTACGTCGCGGCCCTGGATCGCGAGTTGATCGATGGCAGACTGTTGAGTCGAATGTTGCTCGGACAGCACGTGCTGCTGTTCCGGGGCGACAGCGGGCAGCTGTTCGCGCTGAACGACCGTTGTCCGCATCGCGGCGCCCTGCTTTCCCGCGGGCGCCTCGAAGGCGATGCCGTGCGCTGCATGTACCACGGCATAAAATATGACGGCTCCGGCAAATGCTTGCAGATTCCGGGTCAGGACATGATCCCACCGAAGCTGCGGGTGCCCGGCTATCCGGTCCAGCAGCGCGGCCCTTTCGTCTGGATCTGGATGGGTGACCCTGCCAAGGCCGATCCCGCGCTCATCGTGGATCTGCCCTATCTGACCGATCCGGCCTGGAAGGGTATTCCCGCATACTTGCATTACGCTGCGAACTATCTGTTGATTGTCGACAACCTGAGCGACTTCTCCCACCTGGCCTTCGTGCATACCGGGACGCTGGGCGGCTCGGAAGAATATGCCTTCGTGTCGAAACCGACCGTCATCGAGCGCCTGGAGCGCGGCTTCAGGGTCGAGCGGTGGCATCGCAACAGCGATCCGCCGCCGTTCCACAAGAAGGTCATCCGCGAAAAGACCGTCAAGGTCGACCGTCGCAACATCGCCACGATGTTGATACCTGGCGTCTTCATCATGGAAACACTGTTTGCCCCGACCGGCCAGGACGGGCAGGCAGGCGGTTTGGCCGGCGCGCGGGAATATCGCAATTGTCAGTTCATGACACCGGAAACCGAGCGGACGACGCACTTCTTCTGGTCCTACCTCAACAACTTCGAAGGCGCCGACTCCACGGTATCCGTGTCGCTGCTCGCCAGCCTCATCGAGGGATTCATGGAGGACAAGGCGATCATCGAGCGCCAGCAGCAGACACTCGACGAAGATCCCGGCTTCCAGATGCTGGCCATCCTCGCGGACGCGCCGCTCGCCCATTTCCGCCGCATTCTGAGCAAGCTCATCGACGCCGAACAGGCCGGCTCGCCTGTCCGAGCGGACGCTGCGCCTGCAACGACGGCAGCCAGTCAGCAAAAATAAAACGATGTTGAACATTACGGTGTTCACGTACAGGGGGAAGCATGGTAACGACGAAACGTTTTTTCGCCGCTGTCGGCATTCTGTTCTTGACATCGACAGGGGTGCGGTCCGCACCGGCAGACACGGTCGGCAACGAGGCGCTCGAACAAGTCGTCGTCACGGCCCAGAAGCGCACGGAAAGCGAGCAGACCGTCCCGATGTCCATGACCACGTTCGGCGGCGTCGCGCTCGAACAGAAAGCGATCAACAACTTCTTCGACTATGCCACCAAAGTGCCGAACCTGGCCTTCGCTCCGACCGGCGATGGAGTTGGAACCGCCCGCACCGTGTCGATCCGGGGCATCTCGGGAGACAATGTCACCGGCTTCTACATCGATGATGTACCGTTACCGGATTCGCTCGATCCGCGGGTCCTGGATATCGACCACATCGAGGTCTTGCGGGGGCCACAGGGCACGCTTTATGGGGCTCGCTCGATGGGCGGCACCGTGCGGATCATCACCAAGGAGCCGCAGCTCACGCAACTCTCCGGCAGCGTTCACGCGGGCGTCTCGACCACCGATCATACGAGCCAACCTGACTATACTGCCGACGGCATCATCAACATACCCTTGATCCAGGACCGCCTAGCCCTGCGGCTCTCGGGGTTCTACGATCGGGAGGCGGGTTATCTGCGCCGCAGCTACTGCACCGATCCGGCGACCGCGGGGATCACCTGTTTTCCGCTGTCCACCACCGGCAGAACGACTGTCAACAACATCGGGGCAATCGACACCTACGGTGGCGCGGCCAGCCTCACTATCAAGGTGAGCGACTCCTTCACCATCACGCCACGGATGATGATCCAGAGGGCCAACTACAACGGCTTTCCGCTCGCGGATTTCAACAGCATGCCGCAGAACGGCATCGGTTTCCCGGTCCCTTCGGGGCCCTACACACTGCCGCGCCCTTTGCGGTCGACCGATTTGACCCAGGCGCGATTCTTCGACGTTCCGGAAGGGGGCTCCGATCGATGGAATCTGTATTCGCTCACCGCACACTGGCAGACTGCAGTGGGCGAGCTGGTCTCCTCGACGGCTTACTTCGACCGCAGAGTCGATGAGCACGAGGACCAATCGGAATTCGTCTGGGCCGCCATTACCGCCGGCGCGTGCGCCAATCCGGCGCCGTTCTGCAATCCTCCCGCCCCTGGCCCGATCGAGGAAATCAAGGCATATCAGCGGTTCGTCGAGGAGATCCGTTTCGTCTCCGCTCTTTCCGGACCGCTGCAATTCGTCATCGGCGCGTTCTATTCCGACTTCCATGGCCGTGTGCCGTTTGCCTCGCTCTACCCCCCTTCCGAAGTGCCGAATCTCGACAACGAGCTGGGCGGACCCAACAACCCTGACTACCCCAACCTGATCTTTGCCCAGGATTTCCATACCGACATCCAGGAGCCCGCCTTGTTCGGCGAGATCTCGTACCAGATCACGAGCGCCCTCAAAATGACCGGCGGCTTGCGTTGGTACCAGGTGAAAACCACCTCGCACGGCTTCGAGGAAGGTCTTGCAGTGGGCGGTGGACCACCGCTGGTGAGCTCGGAAGCGACCGACAAGGAAAGCGGCGTCAATCCGAAAGTCGAGATCGACTACCACCTCACACCCGATCGGATGGTTTATGCGCTTGCCTCCAAAGGCTTCCGGCCCGGCGGTGTCGTTCCCATCGTCCCGCCGGGGACGGCCGGTACGCCCAATGATTGTGTCGCGGCACTGGCCCAGGTGAACCCCAACATAACCCTCGGCGAGACACGCAGATTCAAGAGCGACTCGCTGTGGAACTACGAGTTGGGCGCGAAGACAGCGTGGCTCGATCGACGCGTTACGGTCAACGCGGCGTTTTTTGACATCAAATGGAAGGACATCCAGCAGCAGGTCCTGCTCCCATGCGGCTTTCAGTTCAATGCCAACGCTGGGGCCGCCGAGAGCAAAGGCGCCGAGCTCGAGCTGCGCGCCCGCGCCACCGAGCATCTGGAGGCATCGTTTGGATTTGGCTATCAGGATGCGAAGATCACCGAAAAGGGCGAGTCTCCCCAGCCCGTGGGCTCGCCGGTCTTTCAGGTGCCGGACTGGACCAGTACCACATCGCTGTCGTACTCCACGGCGATCACCAACCGATGGAATGTGGTGAGCTCGCTCGACTACTCGTACATTGGCAGGAGCTATAGCGGCAACAACAGCCCGAGCGATCCCCGCAAGCGGCCAGCATACCGCTTGCTCGACGGACGTCTCGCCTTCACCACCGGTTCCCTCGAGCTGGCTCTCGTCGCCAAGAACCTGACGAACGAGTTGACCAACCTGGGCGACAACCGCTCGATTGCCGCGGAGGTCCCAGGCAGACCCCGACTCTTCATCAATCAGCCGCGCACCGTCGGAATCGAAATGCGAACCTCATTTTGATTGCGAGGCAGCCCCGCCGCGTTCAGGGGCTGCTGTTGACAACAACCCCCGATGCCGCAGCCATTCCTGCAAAAGCTGCGGCCACGACGAGAGCGAGGAATCAGACCCGCCGAGCCCCGTCCCGTGCGCACCGTGTTCAAAAATATGCAACTCAACAGGAACGTTTTCTTTGCGAAGGGCTTCGTAAAAACGCACGCTTCCTTCCGATGGGACGAGCCCATCATCGCTGGTGTGATAGATGAACGTCGGCGGCGTATTCGACGTGACGTACAAGCGAGGCGCGAAACCAACGTAATCCTGCGGTACACATGGCGTCTGTGATGCACTCAATGCAAAGTCACAATATTGAGAGTGACCCTCCGAAGTCAGCTGCATCCCCTCCAGCCATGGATAGCCGAGGATCAAGAAATCGGGCCGGCTGCTCACGCGTTCCACCGGATCAGCGGCATCGGCGCTCCCCGCAGATGCCTGCACGGCAGTCATCGCAGCCAGATGCCCGCCCGCCGAGAACCCCATCATGCCGATCCGAGCGGGATCGACGTGGAAATCCGCGGCATGCGCGCGCACAAAGCGAACGGCTCGCGCACCGTCGAGGATGGGAATTGGAAGGCGGGCGCTGTCTCCAACACGATACTGAAGTACGAAAGCAGTAACCCCTCGGCTCGTCAACCATGACGCAGGCTCGACCCCCTCCAGCACACCCGCCAGGTTCCGGTAGCCCCCTCCGGGCGCAACAACAACGGCCGTCCCGTTGACCTTGTCTTTTTGCGGGGAGAACCAGGTCAGCGTAGGCGTCTCACTGGGAGAATCGCTCTTCGCGCCCGGCGCCCTGCCCGCCCACAGGCGATAGGTATCCGTCGCATGCAACGCTTCCGGAAGCGTTTGCGTATGAAGCGCCATCACGCTCTGCGCTAAACATACAATGAATGCACTCACAGCCATCAACCACCCCCTCCCCGCGCCGGTGTGCCCATACTACCCTGACTGGAGTAAAATCCGCGGATCCGTCAGGTGGGAGAAGCGCATGGACTTGTCGATCAATGGCCAGAGCGTGCAGGTATCTGCGAGCGACGACACCCCGCTTCTGTGGGTCCTGCGTGACCACCTCGGCATGACCGGAACGAAATTCGGTTGTGGCATGGCGCTGTGTGGCGCGTGTACCGTCCTCGTGAACGGCGAAGCCGTGCGCTCCTGTGTCACACCGGTGTCCTCGCTGGCCGGAAAGAAGATCACCACCATTGAGGGCGTTGGGGCCACTCAACGCGGCAAGGCGCTCCAGGAAGCCTGGGTCGCACTGAACGTACCCCAATGTGGTTATTGCCAAGCTGGCCAGATCATGTCCGCCGCGGCGCTGCTGGCCACCAGGCCCCATCCGACCGACACGGACATCGATGCCGCGATGGCAGGCAATATCTGTCGGTGCGGAACATATCCGCGCATCCGCGCGGCCATCAAACGCGCAGCCGGTAAGACGGGAGAAGTGTCATGACAGAGCTGGCGCAAACCGTCATCGAAATCGAAAAGACCACGCGGCGTGTGTTTCTGGCGCGATTACAGGCGCTGGGTGGGCTGGTGCTCGCCGCGAACCTGCCTGACGTGGTGAATGCCTCGGAGCCGGCGAAATATGGTGCGGATGGCATGCCCCATGGTTGGAAAGATAATCCGCTGGCGTTCGTGGCGATTGGGAACGACGGTACGGTTACCATCGTCGTGCACCGCTCGGAAATGGGCCAGGGCGTCCGCACCGGTATGCCGCTCATCGTCGCCGATGAGCTCGAGGCAGATTGGACCAAGGTTCGCGTGACTCAGGCGACCGCCGAAGAGGAAAAATACGGCAACCAGGATACCGATGGTTCCCGCAGCACACGCCACTTTTTCGAACCGATGCGCCGTTGCGGGGCCGCTGCCCGCATGATGCTCGAGCAGGCGGCCGCTCAGACCTGGGGTGTGCCGGTTGGCCAAGTGCGGGCCCTCAATCACGAAGTCGTTCACGAAGCGAGCGGCCGGAAGTTAGGTTATGGAGCACTGGCACAGCGTGCTGCCAGATTGCCAGTGCCGCCGCGCGCCGCGCTACGCCTCAAATCGCCCGCGCAGTTCCGTTATATCGGCAAGGGAGAAACCCCGTTGGCCGATGGATGGGACATCGCGACCGGGAAAGCTCAATATGGGATCGACTCCCGGGCCGAGGGGATGTTGTTTGCCGTCATCGCGCGCTCGCCGGTGCTCGGCGGGAAGATCGCGAGTGTCGATTCGTCACAGGCTGCGAAGATACCCGGCGTCATCAAGGTGGTGCCGCTTCAGTCCGTTGCGCAGGGTGCGCAATTCCAACCTCTGGCCGGAGTCGCGGTAATCGCCAGTGATACCTGGATCGCCATCAAAGCTCGCAACGCGCTCAAGATACAGTGGGACGACGGCCCCAACGGGACATACGATTCCCAGTCGTATCGGGCCGAGCAGCAGCAGGCCGCCCGCAAGCCGGGAAAAGTGCTACGCGCTACGGGCGACTTCGACGGCGCGCTGGCGAAGGCGTCTCGCAAAATAGCAGCCGAGTACTACCTGCCCCACATCGCGCACGCCACGATGGAGCCGCCGGCTGCGCTTGCACGCATCGACAACAACCACTGTGAGGTGTGGGCACCCACACAAGCCCCGCAAGTCACCCGCGAAGACGTCGCCAAACACGTTGGTCTCGCGCCGGAGAATGTGACGGTTCACGTCACCCTCCTCGGCGGAGGGTTCGGCCGCAAATCCAAGCCGGACTTCGCGATCGAGGCGGCACTGCTGTCCCGGGAAATGGGTGGCAAGCCGGTCAAAGTGATCTGGACCCGCGAAGATGACCTGCATCACGACTTCTTTCACACCGTCTCCGTCGAGCACCTGGAAGCCGGCTTGGATCAGAGGGGCAAGGTCAGCGCCTGGCTGCACCGCAGCGTCGCACCGAGCATCGGCTCGATCTTCGGTCCGGATCCCAAACACGAATTGCCCTTCGAAGTGGGGATGGGTCTGGTCAACCTGCCCTACGACATTCCCAACCTGCGCATCGAGAACCCCGAGGCGGCCGCGCACACGCGGATAGGTTGGTTTCGGTCCGTCTCAAACATCCCGCATGCGTTTGCCGTCCAGTCGTTCGTCGCGGAGCTGGCCGCTGCCGCGGGCCGCGATCACCGCGACTTTCTCCTCGAGCTCATCGGACCTGCGCGCCTCATCGACCCGGCGAGCCAAGGTGACACCTGGAACCACGGTGAGTCGCCACAGATCTATCCAGTCGACACCGGACGCTTGCGACGTGTCATCGAGACAGCCACGCGCGAAGCTCGATGGGGGCGCAAAATGCCGCCGGGCAGCGGGCTTGGCCTCGCCGCTCACTACAGCTTTGTCAGCTATACAGCAGCCGTTGTCGAGGTCGCTGTCAATCGCAACGGCGAGCTGAAAATTACCCGCGTCGACATCGCATTCGATTGCGGCCCCCAGGTCAACCCGGACCGCGTGCGCTCCCAACTCGAAGGCGCTGTGGTCATGGGATTGAGCCTGGCGCTGACCGGCGAGATTACCTTCAAGCAGGGCCGCGCGCAGCAGGACAACTTCCACATGTACCAGGTCATGCGCATCGACGCTGCCCCGCCTGAGATCCATGTGCATCTGCTGCCCTCGACCGATTGGTCCATGCCGCTCGGGGGTGTGGGCGAGCCGGGCGTGCCTCCTATCGCGCCAGCGCTTTGCAATGCCATCTTCGCTGCCACAGGTAGACGCATACGGCAGATGCCTGTGAAGGATCAGCTGGCGCAGACCGCGAAAAGCGAGAATGCCTAGTCACAAACGCGCTGCCCAGCACAGCACCGTGCCACTGCAGCTCAAACTCACCGCAGTGGCATGGATCGCAACCGGTATCGGGGCCTCACTGTCCGGCAGCGCGTTCGCGGATATGCGGGGTCGCATTACCGATCTGAATGGCGGCCCCGTGGCGGAGGCGATGGTTACCCTCACGAAGGCGCCCGGGGTACCCGGTGCCACGGCCACCACGGTGTTCTCGAATGAGCGAGGCGAGTTCGCGTTTGCCGCCAACACCCCGTCCGGCACTCTGAGTGTACGAAGCCTGGGCTTGCGCCAGATCGAGAACAAACTCCCGACGGGGAGCGCATCGGCATCGGTCACCATCCTGATGCGCCCTGAGGCCAATCAGGCGGGGGTCGCGCCAGCCTCGGCGTACCTGAAGGAATTCACCAATGTGGCCGATCGCGAGGCACTCGTCATGGCCTGCGTGGCTTGTCACCAGATGCCGGCGCCAGAGGTACGCGACTACGCCAAGCTCCTGGACGATACTCCACAGACACAGTCACCCGAGGCGCGCCAGCAGGCTTGGACGGCGATCGTCAAGCAAATGAACTACGTCTCCAGCGTCGAGTTCGGCCGGGCTGGCGGATTCGTACCCTCGGGCGAGAATGTCTATTCCGGTGGCGACCCGGCGCCTACCGCAAAGCTACTTGCCGAGGCGCTGCAGGGGCCGCTGAGCGACGTTCGTGGCTACCGCTATGGAGCGCCGCTGGTCGTCACGTCTCGCACGACGATTCGCGAGTTTGAAGTACCGGCACCGAATGCGATACGTGAGGCCGTGCCGTTCGGTGGCACGGATTTCCTCTACGCAGCCGATGTCAGCTCCAACCGCGTGTTCCGCATCGACACGCGCTCCGGTGCGGTGAAGGACTTTACCATCCCCGGTAAGGAGCTCTGGGGTCCTCATACTTTGGTGCCCGGTAAGGAAGGTATCTGGGCAACGTCGTTTTTCCCGAATGCGTTGCTGCGGTTCGACCCGCGCACCGAGCAGTTCAAGATGTGGAGGCTCGATAAGCCGGGCGGCCACCCCGTCGGCGTGCATGATATCTCCTTCGATGCGGACCACCGGGCCGTCGCGGACAGGCACGGAAGGATCTGGTTCTCGGACATCATGAACAACGCGGTGGGTTGGCTCGACCCTCGCAGCGGCCAGAGCGGAGAGTTCAAGATCCCACCGGTGCCGGGGCGCGAGGGAAACGAGCAGGTTTACGGCCTGGCGATGAGCCCGGATCGAATCCACGTGTGGTATTGCCAGCTGGGTATCGCCAGCTTCGGCAGTTTCAACACCGAGACTTCGAAGTTCGAGCGACACGTCGAATTCGACAGCCGCACTGCCGGGCCGCGGCGCATGTCTATGTCCGAGGACGGAATCCTCTACCTCGCACTCTACGGCGCCGGCCAGCTGGCGGCCTATGACACGCAGTCCAACCGCATGCTGGGCATCTACGATCTGCCGGATCGGGCCAGCGCACCGTATGCGACTACGTGGGACCCACTGCGCAAGGTCGTATGGATCCCAACTTCAAATGCGGATGTCATCTATCGCTTCGATCCTCGCACGCGGAGCATCGGCGTGCTGCCACTGCCGCGAGAGCGCGGCTTCCTGCGTATGTTACACGTCGATCGCAGCAGCGGGCTCCTGGTGAGCTCGTATGCCAACATCGTCGAGCACGTGCGCGGCCCACGAATGGTGTTGCTGATCGATCCGGGTGATGGCGTGACAGCAGCCGAGGTGCGGCGATGAGCGCCGCAGTGAGATTGCGAGTCCAGTTGCTTGCCCTCGCCGTGATTTCGGCCATGCCAACACTCGCCAACGCCGCGGATCCCGGGCAACAGCTCTCGCCATTGGCAGCCAAGCAGCATTGCGACGAATGCCACGCAGTTCAGGAGATCCGCATCGGCCCATCCTTCCAAGCGGTGGCGCTGCGCTATTCAAGGGAAGGGGCCGCGGCAGAGGAGCGCCTGGCGCAAAAAATCATCCATGGCGGAGCCGGCAACTGGGGCAACATTCCGATGGTTGCCAACGAGCGGGTGAGTCTCGAGGATGCGCGGGCTATCGCTCGCTGGATTCTTTCGCTGGGCAATCTTAACGGCCGCTGAACGTTCACACTTCCAACTGTCGGCGGAACTTGCGGCCTGTAGCGATCGTTCTACTGCCATGTTCAATTGCCGCAGTTGGAGGCAGATCGTCATGAAATTCAAAGCTACTGCGCTGTGGACGGCGGTTGCCGTGGGCTGCGGGGCCATGGCGAGCCACGCTGCCGATCCCGCTCGGGAGCTCGCGACGCTCAGCCACGCCAAGGTGTCTATGAATCAAGCCATCACGGTGGCCGAAGAACAAGGCCGCGGTGATGCCATTGACGCCGAGTACGTTCCCAAGAGTGGTGCACCGGGGATGTACGATGTGAAAGTGTTGAGCAGGGATGGCAAGAAACTGCTCGATTTCAACATCAATCCGGAGAACGGCCGCGTATTGAAAGCAACGCGGGAGCGCGCCGGAAAGGTGTTTACGCGCATCAAGCCTGCAGACTTGCAGAACGCGCAAACGCCCCTGAAGGGCGCGGTCAAGACGGCCGAGGCGCAGACCGGTGGCAAGGCCGTGGGCGCGGACACCGACCGGCATGGTGAGACCGTTCGTTATACCGTCAAGGTCGCCATGGCAGACGGTACGACCCAAACCATCAAGGTCAATGGCGCCGACGGCAAGGTGGCCTCGGCTCAATAGTATCCAACGCAGGGACGTTCCCACCCTGACGGCCCGTTGCATCGCGCGCGCTCCATGGAGGACACTAGGCTTCCTCAGAGCCGGCGGGCGCGACACGAGGCCGAAAAGTGATTGACCTCTATGGAATGACGAGCCCAAACGTCGTCAAGATCATTCTCATGCTCGAGGAGCTCGAGCTTCCTTATCAATTGCACTGGGTGAGCATATGGCAGGGTGACCAGTTTGCACCCGACTTCGTGCGCATGAATCCCAATAGCAAGGTACCCGTGATCGTGGACACTGAGGGGCCGGACGGCAAGCCCTACGCGGTGTTCGAGTCCGGTGCGATCCTGATCTATCTGGCCGAGAAAGTCGGGAAGCTGTTACCGCGGGAAGGCACGGCGCGGCACGACTGTCTGCAGTGGCTGATGATTCAACTGACAGGCATTGGACCGATGTTCGGCCAATATGTGCACTTCACCCGCTTTGCGCCCGATCCGGTACACGAATACTCGCGTTCGCGCTATCGAACTGAGACATTACGGTTACTCCATTTGTTGGATCAGCGTCTACGGGACCGTTCCTACCTCGGCGGAACGGAATACTCGATCGCCGATGTCGCGACGTACCCGTGGGCAAGAGTGCTCGGATTCATGGGTTTGGAAACAACGCCCTACCCGGAGCTCTCTCGCTGGCTTGGTGCTATCTCTGCGCGGCCAGCCGCGCAGCGCACTATCGCGAAAGTCGAGGAGTTGCGGCCGCAGTCCATGACCGAGGTGAACGCCGCCAGTCCAGAGGAGATGGATCGGGTGTTCGGTCGCGGGAAGTTCGCCAGAAACGCCTGACATCGGCGCGGCGGAAGTTGCGGGACTCCCCGAGACCGACCTCAGTCCGGTACGTATGCTTGTAGCAAGCTG
>Ga0105240_10003030_pt1 | contig 26431 bp, 16 predicted proteins | sample KBSC54metaG_FD_80426 | JGI IMG/M metagenome (GOLD analysis project Ga0105240, IMG submission 80426) | Corn rhizosphere microbial communities from Kellogg Biological Station, Michigan, USA - KBS C5-4 metaG | ecosystem: Host-associated > Plants > Roots > Rhizosphere > Soil | place: Michigan, USA...
ACGGCGAATTCAAAGCGCCTAAGGGCATCGCGGTCGACGGTGCGGGCAACGTGTGGGTCGTGGATGAGCTCAACGACCGGATCCAGGAGTTTTCGTCCTCGGGAGCGTACATCGGTCAGTTCGGCACGGCTGGAACTGGTAATGGCCAGTTCAAAGAACCGCTTGGGATCGCGGTGGATGCATCCGGACACCTGTGGGTTGTGGACTGGGGCAACAATCGCGTGGAGGAGTTCTCCCCGACCGGCGAATACCTTGGCCAGTTCGGCTCGGCGGGGACCGGTAACGGTCAGTTCAAAGCTCCGTGGGCGATCGCGGTAGACTCGGCGGGCGATCTGTGGGTCGCTGACGAAGGCAACCACCGGGTGCAGGAGTTCAGCTCTCACGGAGAATACATCACCCAGTTCGGTACGAACGGAACCGGCGAAGGACAGTTCAAAAACCCACGAGGCGTCGCGATCGACGCGACCAACAACGTCTGGGTCGTCGACGCCGTCAACGACCGAGTCGAGAAGTGGCACGCCACCTCCATCGATAACTATGTCTCGCAGTTTGGTTCGGTTGGTACGGGTAATGGACAGTTCCAAGAACCTGTATGTGATGCGGTTGACTCTAAAAGTGATGTGTGGGTTGTGGATAGTGCTAACAATCGTGTGCAGGAGCTCTCGCCGGTAGGGGCGTATTTGAGCCAGTTTGGTTCGGTGGGGACGGGTAATGGCCAGTTCAAAAGCCCGAAGTGCGTTGCGGTCGATGGTAGCGGCAACTTGTGGGTGACCGATAGTAGTAATAATCGTGTGCAGGAGTTCTCGTCCTCGGGTGCGTATTTGCGCCAGTTCGGTTCGGCTGGTACAGGCAATGGCCAGTTCAAAGCCCCAAAGGGCATCACGGTCGACGCGGCTGGTCATGTGTGGGTTGTAGATCAAGGCAACAGCCGCGTACAGGAGTTCTCCTCGACCGGGGAATATCTCGGCCAGTTCGGTTCGGCGGGGACCGGGAATGGGCAGTTCAAAGAACCGCTGGGTGTCGCCGTCGACGCGGCCGCTCACGTGTGGGTCGTTGAGTGGGGCAACAACCGCGTGCAAGAGTTCTCCTCGACCGGGGAATATCTCGGCCAGTTCGGTTCGACAGGGACCGGGAATGGGCAGTTCAAAAGCCCGTGGAGCATCGCGGTCGATGCGGCTGGCGATCTTTGGGTTGCAGACCAAGGCAACCAGCGTGTGCAGGAGTTCACGTCACATGGGGAATACATCACCAAGTTCGGTACGACCGGTACCGGTGAAGGACAGTTCAAAGAACCACGAGGCGTGACAGTCGACACCCACGGCAACATATGGGTCACAGACGCCGTCAACAATCGCGTCGAGAAGTGGGTTCCGGCCGGTCCGAACCCCGGCGCTCGACATGACACCCAGACGATCTACTACACCGCCGGAGCGAACACCAAATACGCGACGTGCGGAGGACATCCCGAGTGGGCAAACCTGCCATGCCAGACCCAGCCCGCCGCGCAGCCCGAAGGCTCGGCGCCGCTGTCCGTGAGCACCGTCGGCTCCTACAACATGTGGGGCGAGCCCGAAACATCGACAGAAACATTCGGCTCGACCACGCGCACCAAGAAACTGACCTACGACGAAGCCGGGCGCGCGCTCTCGTCAGAAGAGACCTCGACCTCGACCGAAGACAAAGCGCTGCCGAAGGTCACCGACGAATACGACTCCAAAACCGGCCAGCTCGTCAAGCAGTCCACGACCGCCGGCGAAGAAACACAGACGATCACAAGCGCCCACGACACCCTCGGCCGCCTCACGAGCTACACCGACGCGGACAAAAACACCACGACCTACGAATACGAAGAAAGCGGGGACGGGCGCCTGACAAGCGTCAGCGACGCCAAGGGCACCCAGACCTACGCATACGACCCGACTACGGGCGAGCTGACCAAACTCCTGGACACAGCGGCCAAAACGTTCACGGCCAGCTACGATGGCGAAGGCAACATGACCAGCGAGACCTACCCGAACGGGATGACCGCCACCTACACGCGCGACCAGGCGGGCGAGACTACCGGGATCGAATACGTAAAGACCACGCACTGCACCGAAAAATGCGTGTGGTTCAGCGAAACGAGCGTCCCCTCGATCCACGGCGAAACGGTCTCGCGCTCGAGCACGCTCACGAGCGACTCCTACACCTACGATACGGTAGGCCGGCTAACCCAGACAACGGAAACGCTGGCCGGGAAAGGTTGCACCACCCGCGTTTACGCCTACGACGAAGACTCAAACCGCACCAGCCTCACAACCCGCGCCCCCGGCACAGAAGGCAAATGCGCAAACGAAGGCGGCACGAGCGAAACGCACAGCTACGACAGCGCCGACAGGCTGATCGACACGGGCGTCAGCTACGACCCGCTCGGTAACACCACCAAACTCCCAGCCGCCGACGCCGGCGGACACGAACTATCAAGCAGCTACTACGTGGACGGACAGGTGCAAAAACAGTCCCAGAACGGGCAGACCAACACGTACTCGATCGACCCCGCCGGCCGGGTCCGCAAGACCGTCGGTGAAGGCACGACCAACCTCACGACGATCAACCACTACGGCGGCGGCGGCGAAGCGCTCATCTGGAAGGACGAAGGATCCGGCAAATACACGCGCCTGATCGCAGGGATCGACGGAACCCTCTGCGCCACCGAAACCAACGGCGCAGCGCCAGTCCTGCAGATCCACGACCTGCAAGGCGATATCGTCGCCACAGCCGCCCTGTCCGAAACCGAAACGAAACTGCTCACCACATACGAAACCACCGAGTTCGGCGTGCCCGTCAACGGAACACCACCAACCAAATACTCCTGGCTGGGAGCAGCCGGCGTCTCAAGCGAACTGTCCTCCGGCACGCTCATCTCAGGCACCGTCGCCTACCAGCCCCAGCTCGGACGAACCCTGCAAACCCAGGCGGTCGTCCCGCCGGGCATGGCGATCAACGGCGCCGAAGGCGTCGCCTACCACTCGCAAGTCTCAGCCTGGGAAATCGCATCAGGCAACGAAGCAGCCCACAAACACGCCGAAGAAGGAGCAGCAGAAGAAAGAGCAGCAGAACGCGAAGCAGAAGAAAAAGGCGATCCGTGTAAGAGAACATTTGAAAACGAATTACTGAATGATGGTGGATCCAAGCCGGTACTTACGGCGTGGGCTACGATTGAATGGTGCTATGCCGGTGGACGAGTCATATCGTCTAACACCGTGAATCACGGAGCTCATGTCCATAATGGAAACCTTCCTTTCTATCTAAAGGTAGGTGAATGGAAAGTTTCCGGAGTGTCCCACCAGTATGGGACGTTTGATACTACAGGCTGGTACGTAATTTGGACATTTCAGTTCGAGTATAGCGTGCCTGTGATAACCAAAATAGAGGACGTGGTTGCGCCCGGCGTCACGGCAGAGACATGGATAAGCTTGGTTTTCGAGCTCTTTGGCGATGGTGAAGTATACTCATATGCAAGGCACGGCAGTGGCCTGGGCGCAAGCATGCCCCTGTGTCAACTACTCGGGCTCAAATGTTAATTACGTGGTTCTAATGCAGCGGCGTACAGGTAAGAGACTGATCATCATTGCGGCGGCGGTTGGCATTGTTCTAGTGATCGCCGTGGTCGGAGCGGTCGTGCTCGGTAATACGGCACAAGAGTCTTTGCAACCGGCGGTGCAAGGCACGAAGGACCGACTCCCCCAGACTGTGAGACTGCATGCCGAAGACGTCACGCATATGCGTGCGACCATCGTTCGATGTGGCGGTATCACAGCCACGCAACGGGAATGCTTCGTAACGTTTACGAATGGCCGTAAAGGCGTTGCGTTAGTAACGCTAACGCCGTCTAGCGTGGCGATAGACAGTTTTCGGATGGGGAGTCCGGGTGGAGGCTGATGCGTGACCGCGTGCGTGGAATTTTCGCGGCTCGCGGGAACAGCGTCGCTCACACTTTGGAGCAGTAGCTGTAATTCGTGCTCTGTGTGGCGGCAATTGACAAGGGCTAGTGGGGTGTCAGGCAACGTTCGCCGGGTTAACGGCGTCGCGGGTGCTCGCACATTATGAGAGGTCTATATGAGTTCTGAGTCCAAGATTTCTGCTGGCGGCGACTGTTCGCCGACAACAAGTGGCGCACCGGAGATCCTCGATCCTTCTACGATCACGACTCAACAGGTGCGCGAAACTCTGCAGGCGGCCGTACCTTTCAATTGTCCATGTCGGCGTAACGATCCAAGAGGCATCGGCGACCTGCGGCGTCGCGGTACTCTCGGATGTCCTTCACGTACGGAATCATCTCGGCACAATCCACGGGGGCGCGTTGCTGGCCGTCGCAGAGGCCGCAGCCGACGCGGCATATGTTGGAGCGCTTCGCGAGCAGGTGCAGAACATCCTCATGAACCTCCAAGGCGTCGAGATCGCCTACAGGAAATGGGCGCGTGGGACGATCCTCGCGTCCTCAAACGCTTGGCCGCGATCCTTTGAGCGTTCTGGCCGATCTCCAACAAGCCAAACGGTTGGAAATCATGATGTTAAGCGTGCGACCAAGCCGACTCCACTTTGGCCGAGATGAAATTCCGATTTTTGCTGAAATCGCTAGGTGAGTAGCATCGTGGTCCCTATTGGAAACTTACCTAGTGGAGAGGCGGCAACCTTTGCCACCTCCGACGCGCCTCCGAACGCCATCGTGCCAGTATCAGTACTCGTGAGGCCGTCAACCCGGCGAACGTTGCCTGACACCCCACTTGTCAAGGCCGCTTGAAAACAAGGCCAGTTTCGCCGGTTGAAAACTAGGCCACTTGAGGGTTGATGCGCCGGCGGTTTCTGGAGCGAGCCGTAGGCGAGCGGAGGAAACTGCGGGCGGCGCGCTGATCAGGGGAGGTCCGCTGGCGGTGTGGGCGGGGGGCCGAGGTCCTTGCCGAGCAGGCGGTAGCTGTCGCCCTTGAGGCTGAGGATGTCGGCGTGGTGGATGAGCCGGTCGATCATCGCGGTGGCGACGGCGTCGTCGCCGAAGATCTCTCCCCAGGCGCTGAAGGGCTTGTTGCTGGTGACGATCATCGAGGCGCGCTCGTAGCGGGAGCTGACGAGGGCGAACATGAGGTTCGCGGCCTCGGGGTCAAACGGGATGTAGCCGGCCTCGTCGACCACGAGTAGAGGGATCAGCGCAAGACGCTTGAGTTCTGCCTCGAGCTGGCCCTGGCGCTTGGCGTCGCCGAGCCTTGCGACCCATGCGGTGGCGGTCGCAAAGTGGACGCGCTGCCCGGCCAGGCACGCGCGGACGCCGAGCGCGGTGGCGAGGTGCGTCTTGCCGGTGCCCGGGGGGCCGAGCAGGATCACATTCTGGCGGCCGTGCAGGAAGTCGAGCTGCCCGAGGTGCTCGACGATCTGCTTCTTGACCGAGCGCTGGAAGGTGAAGTCGAACTCCTCGAGCGTCTTTCGTGCCGGGAAGCGGGCGGCCTTGATCCTGTGCTCCCCGCCGTGGCTGTCCCTTGCGGAAACCTCGCTTGAGAGCAGCGCCTGCAGGAACTTCTCATAGCTCCAGGACTCCTCCCGCGCTCGCTCGGCCAAAGCGGGAAGCGCTCCGGCGGCCGCGGGCGCCTTCAGCGCCCGGAACAGGTGCGCGAGCTCTGAGGTCGCGCCGCTCATGCGATCAGAGCGTCGTAGACCGACAGGGGACGCTGCTCGACATCGACCTGGTGTCGTTGGCGGCGGCGCTCACGCTGGGTTTCCAGCTTGCTCTGGTGGTCCGGGTCGACGATCGTCTGAAAGCCCGGGAAGATCCGGTTGTGCCGAGCGGCGAGCTCGCCCGTGTCAAGGACGGTCGCGGTGACTTCCGTCTGGGAGACCCGGACCTCGACGCGGCGCCCAGCGAAGCGTGGGTCCAGCGAGTAGTCGTTGCGATCCACCCTGATCAGCGGCTGCTGGGGAACCCTCACCACCCAACGCCGGTCCGTGTTGACGCTCACCCTGCCGAGCGGGCGCAGCTCTCGCTCCTTGGCCAGCCGCTCGGCCGGGACACCACGGATCGTGCGATGGGCCCGGCCATTCACCTTCTCAGCCCAGCGGTCCAGCTGGTCCTGAAAGTCCAGGTGGTTTGCGAAGAACCGGCGCGGCTCGAAATTGGTCTCAAGGAACCGGTGCTGACGCTCGAGCTGCCCCTTCGCCTGCGCATCACCGGCATCGAGGATGATCCAGCCGACCTGCAGCTGGCCGCAGAAGGACAGGAAAGGCTGGCTCGGCCTGCCGCGAGCGCCGATCGCCGACTCGCGGTCCCAGACGAGCTTCTCCGCTCGCACTCCCAGCCGCGACAGCGAGCGCGCCAGGCCGGTGAGAATGTCCGGCGCCTCCTTGCCGAAGATCAGGGTTCCCGCGAACGCGCGCGACCAGCACGACTGCGTCGTGACAACCCAGCCGCGACGGGTCTGGCCATAGCCGACCGGGACGCGCTCGCTCGGCTCCCAGAGATCGCACTGGATCAACTCTGCCGGGCGATAGATCGTCCGCTGGAACGTGCGCTTGACCAGGAACCGCGGCCTCACCTCGCGGACATAGTCATCAAAGACGGTCTTGCCGCCGCCATAGCCGATCTCTTCAGCAAGCTCACGCAACCGCTGGGAGGGGACCTTCGGATCGGCCTTCAGCTCCTCGCAGATCCACTCCTTGAACGGGTCCACGATCGACCCGGACGGCGAGCGCGCATAGCTCGGTGGCATCTCCGCCGCCAACAGCCTGCCCACCGTATCCCTGGCCAACCCCGTCCGGCGAGCGATCTCACGCGCCGAAAGCCCCTCGACCCGCTTCATCCGCCTGACCTCAGCCCACTGCTCCACGCCGACCAATCGCCTTCCTCCCGTTCGATCCCAATGAGATCGAACGAGCGTCACGACCCAGCCGGACAACCGACCGCCACGCCGAAATGGCCTAGTTTTCAAGCGGCGCAGGTGGCCTAGTTTTCACCCGGCGCCCACACCACTAGGCTGAGTTGATACAGGCCGTTAGATCGACGCCAGGAGGGTCGAGAGATGGGGCATCGGATAACCGACGGCGGGGCTGCAATCGAGCTGATCGAGCAGACCAGCGAGTATGTGGTGCGCGATCTGCGCATCCGGCAACGACCGTGGTGACTCGTACTGACCAGGCCTCCATGCGAGGAGAAAATCACGGTGCATCAGTTCTGCGGTCTCACGTCGCTCATGGAGCGGTGCCCGACGCCATTTGCCACCACGTCCACCTTCCTTGACTTCGTGCTTAAAGGTCAGAAAACCCCAGATCGCGCAGAGCAATGAACCAATCGCTCCGAGAATGGACACAGCGCTTGCCAAGCTCATATGGCCTCCCAGCCGGGAGTGAGCATTCGCAATGCTTGGCGGTCCTCGCTTGTCTCGCGAAGCGCAGCCCTGCGACCGTCTGCATTGAGACGGTAATACCGGCGGGGCGGACGGCCCTCATCCGAGGGCCTGATCTGCTCCCAACGCCCCTCCAGAAGACCCTCGTCCTCCAATCGACGCAGGATTGCATACGCCGACCCTACGCTCACGCCGCTTGCGCGAACAATCTCAAGGCCGTAGACCTCATCGGATTGGTCTGGACCCTTATTAATGGACTGGGCTCGTGCGAGTCAGACGGCGATCAGTTGGTCGTGGTGTAGCGTCTCATATTCGATGGGCGTGAGCATCCCGAGGCTGCTGTGACGTCGCTTGCGGTTGTGGAAAACCTCGAGTGCCCCATGAGCACGCTTCGGAGCTTCAGGTCGATGCCGGCCGCGCGCATCCAGCTTGAGGCCGTATGTCGGCACTCCTGAAGTCGGATGGGTTCCAATTCGCGTTTTTCCCAAGCATCGTCCGCACGTTTGTAGAGCGCGCTGACGCTAAGTCTGGTTCCTTCCTTTTCTGTTTCCTTGCGGGTCGGGCATACCAGCTGGTTTGGGCCTGGCTTTCCTTGCCTGATCCACTCTGTCTTTAGGAAGCTCGCCAACGGAGCGACGATCGGGAAGGGGCGTCGCGCGGCCTCGCTCTTGGCATAGTGCTCCTCCTCGGCTAGATGTAGCCTTTTGGTCGTCCACTCGACTGCCCCCCAAACGAGATTTAGGATCTCTTTGCTGCGTGCGGTCGCGTATCCAGCAAGCGCGAACAAGATCGCATCGTCAGGTTGGAGCGCCGCTAGCAGCCTTATGAATTCCTTTGGTGTTGCGATGCGATTGCGCGGATTCTCGTCGATCGCCGGCAATAGAACCTCGGTGAGGTGGGATGTTGTCTCAGCAAGATCGCGGGCAATTGCGTACCGATAAAGCGAGCGCACAGAGTTGACGACGTTGTGGACGCGGCTCCCCGAGAGCTTTTCGGCCACCATCTCGTCGACCATTGTCTGCAGGTGGCCGCGGCGTAGGTCCCTGATCGGGAATCCGCCTAGTTCTTCGGTGATGCGGCCTCGTAGCGCGTTTCTAAGCGTCTTTTGTGTTTCGGGCTTGTAGGGCTTGCCCTTCTTGGATAGCGCAGTCCCTTCTTCTATGGCCGCAATGAACTGCTCGGATACCTCGCTGAGAAGAAGGTTTGGCTCTCGGTTGGGCACTACCGCCTTGGCGGGCTGAGTCGCCATCCGCTGGAGAGAGTTGGCGCGTAGAGCCTTGAACTCGGCCGTCATGTCGACCTGCCAACTGACGCCGGCCGGTCCTGAAGAAAACGTGGGGGAGTGAACCGGGCGTTGGCGGAAGGGATCCCATACCCGCGCGACGTAGCCAGGTTTGCAGCGGCAACGCCTGCCGGCGTGGGCGGGACAGCCCACCTGGTGGCGAGCCACGACACCAGGCCAGCGTGTGCGCTGGTCGCGACCACGCTTGCTGCTGTAGAACCTGAGTACGTTGTTCATCCGGGCCTCCTTGGAGGCTGGTTGGTGTCGAAGCCGCCAGTTCCAAGGAGGACACCGGATGAAGTTGCACGCTAACGCTGGGCTCAGTCTGAAGGGTCGTCGTCTGCTCGTTGACCGGGTGCTGATCGAGGGTTGGTCGGTAGCGGAGGTCGCCGAAGCTGCTGGTGTGAGCGAACGCACGGCCTGCAAGTGGCTCGCTCGCTTCCGTTCCGAGGGTGAGCAGGGCCTGCTCGATAGGTCCTCGGCACCGAAGGGTTCCCCCTCTCGCACTCCTGATGAGCGCGTCCAGGTGATCGCGGCGCTGCGTCGTCTGCGGATGACCGGCGCTGAGATCGCCGAGTGCCTGGGGATGGCGCTCACAACCGTCTCAGGGATTCTGACCAGGATCGGGATGGGCAAGCTCGGTCGGCTGGGAATGGAGCCCGCTGTTCGCTATGAACGTTCGTGTCCTGGTGAGCTGATCCACATCGACGTCAAGAAGCTCGGGCGGATAGCACGACCGGGACACCGCGTTCTGGGCCGACAATCGGCTGCTGGCCATCACCGCCGCCGCTACCACCAAGGTTGGGAGTTCGTGCACGTCTGCGTCGATGACGCGACCCGCCTAGCGTATGTCGAGGTTCTTGAGGATGAGAAAGCCACAACAGCTATCGCGTTCCTGCGGCGAGCTGTCGCTTTCTACGCCGCTCACGGCGTCACCGTTCAACGGTTGCTCACAGACAATGGTCCCGCTTATCGCTCGACCATTCACGCGATCGCTTGCCGCGCTCTACGCGTCAAGCATCTACGCACCCGTCCCTACCGCCCCCAAACCAACGGGAAGGCCGAGAGGTTCATCCGCACGATGCTCGGTGGCTGGGCCTACGGCGCGATCTACCGCGACAGCACCGAGCGCACCGCAGCTCTATCCGGCTGGCTCGAGCTCTATAACTGGCGAAGACCACACGGCGCCCTCAACCACAAGCCGCCCGGAACCCGCCTCACCGAACTGAACAACCTCCTCGGGTCTTACAGCTAGTCCTCGCTGGCGAAGCGAGCCTGCAACCGTCGCACTGCATGGGCGTCCGACCAGCGATCCAAGTCGCGCACCCGATAGAGCGTCAGCTGCCCACTGTAAACACAGGGAAGCGACGCCTGGACGTTGCGTTCGAAATGGCTGACGCTCATACCGAGTGCGATCGCCGCCTCCTGCTTGTTGAGCAGGATGCGTGGCTGCGGGCGCGCGGTCCTCGTTCTCACGCGCGATGCCATCACGCAGCCTTCCCAGTCGCGCAGACAACCTGGCCGGAATGTCCAAAAGAACGTGGTGCCACGTCTTAATAGTCGGGTTGACCGCGCAACGCCCCCCCTTCGACTCGCCGCGCACGATGCGCTGGGCTGCGGGCCGTCCGATTAGGGCTGCGCCGAGCCGTGAGGACATCCACTTCCGGCCGAGCAGGACAGCTATGATCGCTGCAAGCGCGCTGACGGGACTTACACACGGCCTTACACACCAAGCTGTCCAGCGAGGCGTTAGAAGGCTAATGTACCTGCAAATGAGCGCTTTTGGGAGACTGGTGTAACGGTAACATGGGGGTCTCCAAAACCCTTGCTCGAGGTTCGATTCCTCGGTCCCCCGCTTGATGGTCTTGGTAGTTAGGAGATCGAAGTGAGCACGCTCCCCACCGAGGGCTATCGGCTGACAGGCATCTCGCCCAAGGCCTACGAGCACCCCGCCGACCGCGCCGCGACCGCCGCGCTGAAGGCGATCCCCTACGTGGACACGGTCGTGCGCAAGCTGATCGAGCTTGGCTACGAGCGGGCGTTGCGCCAGGCATATCTGGGCTCCTCAGTGCGCCTGGGCGAGGATCAGCTTGCCGAGGTGTGGCTGGCGCACATGCGTGCCTACGCGACGCTCGACATCGAGCCCGTCCCCGACCTGTATCTGACGCAGGTGCCGATCGCCAATGCGCTTACGATCGGCGCGGGTCGGCCGATCGTGGTCGTGCAGTCGGGCCTCGTGCAGCTACTCGACGTGGAGCAGATGCGCGCCGTCTTCGCCCACGAGGCGGGCCATGTGCTCTCCGATCACGTGCTCTACCGAACGGCTCTGGTGATCCTGCTGCGGCTCAGCTCGGTCCCCGGCATACCGTTGCCGCTGCTGCCGGTGCGGGCCGCGCTGATGGAGTGGTTCCGCGCCGCCGAGCTCAGCTGCGACCGGTCGGCCGCGCTGGTCACGCGCGATCCGATGACGGTGTGTCGCACGCTGATGATCGTCGCCGCCGGCGCCGAGGCCGAGCGCTTGGACCTCGACGTGTTCATGCGTCAGGGCATCGACTACCGCGAGAAGGGCTCGGGCTTGGAACGTTTGTCGCGATTGCTGCTCGACCTGGGTATCACCCATCCGATGCCGGTACGTCGGGTACACGAGCTGATGGAGTGGGTGAAGAGCGGCGAGTATGACCGCATCGTCGGCGGCTCCTATCAGACCCGCGACGAGCCGGTGCGCCCGCGCCAGGAGGCCGGCGACGCGCTCGCCCACTACTCCGAGCGTTTTCGGGAGATGTTTCGCGAGGCCGGAGAGTCGGTTCGCGACGCGGGAGAGTCGCTCGAGGACGTCGGCCGACAGCTAAGCGACTGGCTGCGCGGCGAGCACGACGCCTAGCGGCGCCGCGGAGCTCTCCTCACGGCCGAGATCGGCGGCGGGCCAGTGCACCGCATCCTCGCCACGCAGGCGCATGTAGGGCCAGAGCACGTGGCAGTAGGCGATCAGCGCGTGCCGATCGTGCTCCGTGCAGCCGACGATCGACGCTCCGATGCGCCAGTCGCGCTCGTGGGCCAGGCACGAGCGCACCTCGACCTGGAGGCGCGTGGGTGTGGCCTGCCCCGAGAGGCTCGGCAGCTGCACGGTCAAGCTTGCGCGAGTTCCGGGAGCAAGTGGTCGTGAGAGCTCGAAGCCGACGCCGCTCGGGGTGACGTCACGCATACGCCCCAGTAGTGATGTGCACTCGCCAGCGGTGTCCTCGTCAGCCACGATCACCGCCGAGGCCGCAAGGGGGGTGCGGTACTCACCGCGCAGTTGCCTGCGTTTCGCGATATGCACGAGGGTGCGCAACACCCTACCCAGCTCAAGTATTCCGAGTAGCGGCACGAACCACGAAGCGAAGCCATGCATCGCCGGCAGCACGCCATCCAACCCAAAATCCTGTGCCAGTCTCAGCAGCAGCCCCACACACAGCAACAGGGCGATCGCTATCAGCAGGCGAAACTGGCGCACCGCTTCCCAGCCACCGCGATCGACCCCCTCCTTCGGCGTCACCATGAAGGTTGTCCGTCCGGGCCGCAGGACACAGCGCAAGGCGCGCGTGAAGATCTCCGCCGTGCACAGTTCGTAGTGAATCGCCTCTCCGCTGCTCTGCTCGCCTCGACACAGCGCGGAGCCGGCCATCACCATCAGCATCGTCGCCGGCGCCCACAGCGCGACCAGTGTCAGCGGAGAGATCCGCATCGGCAGAGCACCGCTCCACAGTACGGCCGTCAGGACCCCCAGCAGCAGCAGTCGCACGGGCCCGGCCAGGTAGCCCGTCAGGCTCGCGAAGTAGCTGAGACGCTGGGCGAAGGTCAATCCGCGCGCGCGCAGCGGACTCTCGGGAGTCGTGAACACGGCCAAATTGCCGCGTGCCCAGCGATCGCGCTGCAGCAGGTAGGAGGTGAGATCGTGCGGGGCGAGCCCCTGGGCGACGACCCGCTCGTCATAGTGGGTGCGCCAGCCGCGCTTGTGCAGCTTGATCGTCGTGTGAAAGTCCTCGGCGATCGTCTCGGTCGCCACCCCGCCGATCGACAGCAGCGCCTCGCGCCGGATCAACGCCCCTGAGCCGCACCAGAAGGCGCTGTTGTGCCGGTCCTTGCCGGCGCAGATGGCAGAGAAGAACACCGACTGCTCATGGCGCCCGAGCGCGTAGTGCTGAATCGAGTCGTGGTTGGAGAAGTCGTGGGGCGTCTGCACGAGCGCGACCCGCGGGTCGTCGAGATAGCCGACGAGCGTCTCGAGCGCGTCTGGCATGGGAACGTGGTCGGCGTCGAGCACGAGCACGAGGTCGCCGTCAGTGCGCGGCAGCGCGTGGTTGATGTTGCCGGCCTTGGCGTGCCGTTTGTCGGGCCGCGTCATGTAGCGGGCGCCCCAGGCGGCGGCCAGTTCGGCGATCTCGGGGCGAGCGCCGTCATCGAGCAGCCAGGTGGTGTGTGGATAGCTGAGCAGCGCGCAGCCGGAGAGAGTCGCCTCGAGCACCGCGACAGACTCGTCGTAGGTGCAGACGTAGACATCCACTCTGTGTCCCTGCTGTGTCTCGGGCCGCGCCCGTGGCCGGACATCCCAGGTCAGCCAGCTAAGGGTTGCCAGGTTCCAGACGCCATAGGCCTCGGCCGCCAGCAGACACCCCCACAGCAGCGGGCTCGTGCGCTGTCCGCTCCAGCCGACCCGCCACAGCAGGTAGGCGCCAGCCCAACCTAGTGCCAGCAGGGCCAGCGCTCGCAACAGGAGCGGGTGGCGTCCCCACCAGCCCCCCCACAGCGTCGCGGGCGTACGTGTATCGGCGTTTTGCATGCCCTTCCATCGGCCTGGGCGATTGGTTGGTTGAGCGTTGAAACGCGCCGTGGCGCAGACGTGCCAGTCTTTCGAGCGTGTTCCACGTCGAGATGCGCCAGTTCCCGCACAACTTCTGCCGCTTCAACATGAGCGAGCAGGAGTTGCGCACCGCCGTTCTGGACGCCTGGGCAAGAAGGGAATGGCTGGAGTTCGGGGAACGCAGGTGGGACCCCAACCAGGCCACCCTGACAGTGCTGGAGGGCCCCCGGCTCTCGACGCAGGAACTTTCGATGGGCCGGGGCTGGCGCAACGCTCAACGCGGCGGCAGCGATGTCACCGAGCGGTTGCTGGCATCCGCGCGCGCGGTGCGGGGTGCTAGGTCGCCGGGCGCCCAGGCTCAAGAGGCGAACCTCGCCGCGGCGCCCGACAGGCTCGCGGAGGCTGACGCCGCTTCGCTGGCGGCTGAGCTGATCGCTCTGCTCGGCGAGGATCCGCTTTCGTTGGTGCGTGCCTGGCAGCTGGCTTCGGAGCGCCACCCGGATCGCTCTCCCAGCGAATGTCTGGCGCTGGCCGAAGACTTCGTGCGCCGGTGAGTCGCCGAGCCCCGGCGCGTGCGGACTCCAGACACTAGACTTCATGTCCGCTTGGTGGGCGTAGCTCAGTTGGTAGAGCTCCGGGTTGTGGTCTCGGCGGTCGCGGGTTCGAATCCCGTCGCTCACCCTCACTGAGGCATCAGGTCAGAGACACCGGCGGTAGGCCGATCGCCGGATTGTGCGCGTTCACTGGCGGTCGCGTTTGCAAGCGACGCGCCCCCTCGTCACATTCGCCGGATGGGACTTGCCTGCGGGCGGGCTGGGGGAGCGAGGACGTGTGCTCGCGTTCGCGCCGCTTTGCCGCCACGAGTAGGAGACACGGCTCGACTTGAGCGCCGTAACCCATGAACCTCTGTCGTGCGCGCTCGGGAACCCGGTCGCCATCGCGTTGTGCGCTTTGGGGCAATAGGGCGCCCGATCCGGTCCTCGCGGGTGTGAGCGCAATTCATCAAACGGGGGCATATGGCTTCGATCAATGACACGCGCTCCAGGGCTCCGGCTCTCACCGTCGGGGACGGCCTGCCACGTGGTCACGTCAGCGAGATCCAGCGTGCTCGGATGCTCAGCGCGGCGATCGACGCGATCAAGGCGAAGGGCTACGCCCAGCTCACGGTGGCGCAGGTCATCTCGCGCGCCAAAGTGTCCCGCAAGACGTTCTATGACCTCTTTGACGATCGCGAGGACTGCTTTCTCGCGGTGTTCGAAGTCACCCTGGGCCAGATCCGAGGCAGGGTCGTCGATGCATACGAGGCGGAGCGTTCCTGGCGGGAGGGAGTACGTGCCGGGCTCGCGGCTCTGCTCTCGTTCATTGACGAGGACCATGAGTTGGCGCGCCTGTGCGTAGTCGACGCGCTGGGTGGAGGAGCGCGGGTGCTCGCAGAGCGCGCGCATACGATCGCGACCCTTCGTGAGGTCATCGACCTCGGTCGCGAGGCGCCGGGCGCCCGTCCGGAGCTCCCCGACGTCACCGCCGAAGGAGTGGTCGGAGCAGTACTGGCGGTACTGCACACACGTCTGCTGGAGCGCTCGCCCAAGCCCTACATCGATCTGCACGGCTCGCTGATGAGCATGATCGTGCTCCCCTATCTAGGGGCACGAACGGCCAGCAGCGAACTTCGTCGGCCGGCCCCGCATGTACGCGTACAAGCGCGCGGCGAGCGGCCGGTGGCGGCGGACCCGATGGCCGGTCTTGACATGCGTTTGACCTACCGCACCGTGCGGGTGCTCACGGCGATCAGGGCACGGCCCGGCGCCAGCAATCGCGAGGTCGCCGACGGGGCCGGAATCGCCGATCAAGGCCAGATATCCAAGTTGCTCTCGCGCTTGGACGGACTGGGCTTGATCGAGAACACGGACAGCGTTCAAGCCAAGGGCGCCCCCAACGAATGGCGCTTGACCGCGCGCGGGGAGCGGGTCGAGCGCGCGACCCGACCGATGTGAGCTGAGCGGCGTTTGGCGGCGAGTGAGCTAAGCGCTCCGCGTTGCTGGCTCGATCGCGCCGTGACGAGTGTCCCGGCTTGCCGCGGCGGTCGGATCAGACACGGTGCCCTTGCATTTCCCTTCGCCGCTGGAGTTGTTGGTCGCAGGCCCGGTGTTGCTCACGCTCGCCGGGCTGGCGACTCTCGTTCTCGCTCTCGTAGTCGCTCGCCTGCTCGCACGGCGAGGACGCTCTTACGTTCGTGCACGCGTCGTCCCGTATCGCGGCGACGACTGCACGCTCGAGCAGTTGGTGAACATGTTCGCGGCGTTGCACAAGCGTTTGCAACGCCGTTGGTGGCGGCGTCTGCTCCGCGGGCAGCCTTCGATCGGCCTGGAGGTCCACTGCGATCGCCGCGCGTGGCTGGCGATGACCTTCCCCGCCGGGTTGGAGGCAATGGTCGAGGCGACACTGCAGGGCGCCTACCCGGGCGCTCGTCTGAACCCGCCGCTGTGCACGCCGCTCTCGCCACCGTACGTCCTTCGTCTCAAGAAGCACACACCGTTCACACGTCGCGCCAAGCGCTTCGAACGTTTCGAGCACGAACGCGCGCCGACGATCAATCGTCTGATCACTGCGATGGCGGCCTGCGGCGAGCCGGTGTTCGTACAGCTCGCGCTCACTCCCACGCCTGCCCTGTTCGAGTCCTACGCCAAGCTCGCCTACAAGCACCACGAGAACGGCCTGTCCCGTACGCGCAAGCTGCGTCTGCCGCCGCTCGATCCGTCGCTGGTCGAGCGGGCCGAGCTGATCGGCGGGTTGGATGTGCAGCATCATCCGCTGTTCTTCACCGACATTCGGATCGTCGCCTCCAACCGGTCGGCCTGTGAGCGCGTCGCCTCGGAGTTGCGGGCGGGCGGCGCTGAGAATCGGTTGGTGGAGCGCGGTACCACCCTGCGCCATGGTCGTCTGCGTCTGTACGCACGGCGGGTGCCGCGCGGAGAGGGCAACCCACTCCCCTCACCGCGCAAGGGTGTGTTCGCCGCGACCGAGCTGGCAAGCATCTGGCACATGCCTTCGGTCGACTACACGACCGTCCCGTTCGAGCGCTCGCCGGTTCCGCTCGCGCCAGCCTCCCCGGCGATCAGGCGCACCCCAGAGGGCGCCGGCACGCTGCGCGACGCGCTCGGGCCGGTGTCGATTCATCCGAGCATGCGCCGCCAAAACACCGCCGTGCCGGGCACTGTCGAGCAGGGCAAGTCGAGCTATCTGGTCGCCACCGTGGCCGAGGACCTGCGTCGTGATCGCTGCGCCGTGATCCTGCTCGACCCCAAGGGAGACGCCGCTGAGGCCGCCGTCAGCATCGTGCCCGAGGGGCGCACCTGCACGCTCCTGGATTTCGCCCACCCAACGTGCGGGTTCGACCCGCTTGCGGTAGACGCGCCGGCGGACACGATCGCCGACTACGTGGTCGGAGCACTGAAGAACCTGTTCGACGCTGGCGACATAAAGGCGTCTTCAGATCGCTATCTGCGTAACGCGATCATCGCCGTCCTTGCCTACGATCGCGCCAGCACGCTGTGGGACGCGGCGCGATTGCTGTCGGTGGGGGAGGAGGGCTACGCCTACCGCGCGCGGGTTGCCGCGCGCCTGCGTACACAGCCCGAGCTGAAGGAGATTTCAGAGTTTTTCGCCGGTGAGCTTGCCGCTCAACTTGCCGATGCGCGCGGCACCACCACGGCGAAGCTGGACGCGCCGGTGAACAAGCTGGCTCGGCTGCTGAATTCGCCTTCGATCAAGCGGGTTCTCCTCAACGACTCGCTGCGGATCGACTTCGACACCGTCATCTCGGGCGGCGAGGTGCTCGTGGTGAAGGGTGCGCTCGGCGCGATGGGAGCAGGCAACACCAGCGTCCTGATGCAGCTGTTGGTGGGGATGCTCGACGCATCGCTTGCGCGCTGTCAGGACGGGCTGGTCGAGGAGGAGCGTATGGCCGTCGCCTTGAAGGTGGACGAGGCGCCGCTGGTGCTGAACCGAGGCTTTGCCGAGACGATGGCGCTCAAGCGCTCCGCCGGGCTCGAGACCGTGGCCTGCTGGCAGACGGACTCGCAATGGATAGATCGCGACATTCGCGCCCAACTCGACGCGCTGTTCGCCCATCGCGTCTATTTTGCGACAGCCTCGGTGCAGGATTCGCGCGACGCGGCGAGCCTGCTGATGGCGTCCTTCTCGGACATCGTGCGTCCCGACATCCGCAACCTCTCGGCGCTTGGTCGTCCCGACGCACGATTGCACCTTCCACGACACCACGCGATCGCCAGCTGGGTGACGCCGGAGGGTCGCCAGTCTCCATTCGTGGCGCGGACGCTCCCGTTGCGCGTCGACCGTACGCGCCTCGCTCACCACGAGCGCAGGCAAACGCAACGTGGCGGGCGCTTCCTCGAGGATCTCAGCCAGCCGCACTGGGAGCGTTCGCACACTCAGTCTGTCTCCTCGCGATCGTCACAGCCGCCGGCGGATACTTCCGATCGCCCGGAGCGGGCGGCGACGCCCTCCGAGCAAGAGCTGCAGCCCGACGACTGCTATCGCGAGCTCGTCGAGCTCGGCTCGGCACATAGCGTGCGGTGGGCAAAGCCGATCCTCTCACCCAAGCGGCTCGACCCGGATCCGCTCGACCTGGAAATCCTCAGTCTGCTCGACTCGATGCGCCATCTTCTCAGCAGCCAGATCCACAGGCGCTTCAATCCCAGTCGCGCCGCCACCACCACGCAGCGGCGCTTGAAGAGGCTCGCCGACGCCGGGCTGGTCGCCCGCTTCCAGTTTCATCGGCGCGATGGAGGCGGAATGCCGATGTGCTACTCGATCACGTGCGCCGGCCGTGAGCTGTGTGAAAAGAACGGCGGTCTAATAGGCGCGGACATCGACAGTGAAGAGGCGGCAAGCGAGCGTACCGCGCTCGACGGCCTCAATGGCGCTCGCTCCTCCGAGCAGCAGCTGCTCAGAGGAGCCCGTCACGACGTTCGCGCCGCCGGCTGGGCGCTGGCGTTGGAGCGAGGGCTCTCCGCGGGCCGCTTGGCGCTGATCGGCCCCGAGCGCTCGCCGATCGTCCCGCCCACGCGCCATACGCCGCGGGGAAGACAGATGCTCGCCCTCTCTGAGCTGGTGCTGCCGGGCGGACGCACGGCACACGACTTCCTGCGCACGATCGACGAGGACAGGCGCGTCGATGCCGAGCGCTTTCAGAGCGTTCGGCCCGACATCACGATGATCGACGGCGATCGTCGCGAGCTGCTGGTCGAGCTGGACGATCGGCTTGCGCAGGGACCGCGAGCGGCCAAGCTTGAGCGCTACGACCACTTCCTGACAGGTTGGTCGACGCAGTTGCGCCGGTACCGGTCGAGCCCGACCCCGCTGGTTGTGTTCGTCTGTCGCGATCGTCCGCGCGCGCGTGAATGCGCGCGAGCCGCTGACCGAATACTCACGGCGGCTCGAGCTTACCCGGGTGAGTATCCGGCAAGCTGGGATTATCGGGCCAGGGAGAGGGTTCTGTTCGTCGCCGAGCGCGACATCTACCAAGGTCTTCTGTGCGGGTGGCGCCCACCCGCCCTGCCGCCGGATGTGCGTGCCGGGGGCGGCGATCCGAGCGCTCGCGAGCCATTGCTGCGCTCGGGCGAGATCAAGTTCGAGCCGGTCCACACATGAGAAACAATTCCGATCTGTTGAGAGCGATCTCTTGACACCCGGATGTGTCGTCGCTGAGATGCGTGCGGGTCCCGCACGCGGACCCGACGACACGGGCGGGGGCGCATCTGACCAGAGACGTGCGTCCCGACCCCGGGCCAACCACCCCCCCGGAGGCCGGCTGGGCGTGGTCGCGCCGTCGGCGGGAAGCCGCCGGATCGGCTCGACCGCCCGGCCGGTCTCTCTCTGCGAACGGCAGGTGCGTTTGGGTCTTCGTGCAGGTGGAAAGCTGGCATCCCTCCGCATCTTTGGCAGCGCCAGTAGGAAACAAGTTGATGGAATTGTCCGGATGGATTTGACAGTCGGCAATACGTCATGCATGATGCGCCCGGTCGTCACGCGCGGGCGGCATGGTCACACCGATCGGGCGTCTTGCGGACTAGCGTCCCGGTGTGTGCGGCCAACCCTCACAAGGGCCGACTGGGCACGATCGTCAGAGCGGGTAGAGGCCTCCCTGACTCCGATCGTGGCCCCGGTCGGTCCTCGTTGTCCGAGCCCGCCCCGCGCCGGTTCGTCGCAGCGGGGGCGGCGAGCGCGGTGGACGAGACCGAAGTCCGGATTCCGGCGCCGGTGTCTGACTGAACGGCGGGGCCGACCTTGACGAGCGAGACTGACTCTGTAATCTTTCCGGCTAATCCAGAGATATGGAATCTAGGTCCAACTGGTGAAAGGACTGGAGCGACCCAGCGGCAGAACCTGCGTCTGTGAGCACAAGAGGCTTCCCGGGAACCGAATGGGCGGAGAAGGGAAGAGGGTTCGGCAGGTGCGCTCGTCCCGAGCACAGCCGAGCGAGCCGTTGCGCGGCGACCCATAGATCGTGCTTCGGCGAGGTCCCACGCGGCTTCGGCGGCAGTCTGGCTGCCGCCCGCCGCGGGGGACTCCTAAGAGCCCTCGGCTGCTCAGCGGCGCTGAGAGCGACGGCGCTTGGGCGCTGCGGAGCCTGCTGGGGAACGACCGTCCAACCGCGCCGACTCGATCGGGACCCCGCGAAGCAGCAGTCCGGGCGCGACATCCAACTTCATGGCGAGCTTGAGGACGGTGCGCAGGTTCGGTTGGCGCACCCCATTCTCATAGACGCTGATCGCCGCACGGTCCACTTTGGCGTCGAGCGCAAGGCGCTCCTGGGAGATGCCGACGCGCTGTCTGGCCTGTCTGAGGTTGACGCCGAATCGTCCCTGCGAATCGGGTGCATCCGTCTCTGCGCGCGGTGCGCGAGCGCCGCTCGCTTTGCCCACGCCGCGCAGCAGGTCCGCCGGCGTCGTTCCTAGCGCGGCGCATACCCGAAGCAGGGTCGGCATGTCCGGCGAACGCTCACCGCACTCCAGGCGGCTGATGGCGGCGCGATCGAGCGGTGCGGCCGCCGACAGTTGCGCCTGGGTCAATCCCGCACGTCCGCGCGCCTCGCGCAGATTGCGCCCGAACGCGCGGATCTGCTCGGCGATCTCAACTCCATCTGTGCCAGCCATGCCCCCATCATTCACAGCTGACTACAAAAGAGCGACTGAATTAACACCACAATTCTTCGCTCTCATTGACAGTCGGTAAGCCGGCCTCTAGCGCACGCTCAAGCTCACAAACGGTCGAAGCGCGATCTCAGACGCCAGATCCCACAGACGCGGAAGCTCCCTGGCCCGCTCGCCTGAAACGTATACGAAGCACAGCTCGAGCAGGGCGCTGGCGGTCGCCTCCGGCGCTATCGCCGCCCACGGCTCGCCCTCAAAATCGGCGATCCCGGGCTCGAGCATGGCCGAGTAAGCGATCAGGCCGTCATGGGCCACCGACGCAGCCTTGGCGCTGGCCGTCAGCGCGTCGATCAGCGCCAGACGAGCGTATGCGGGCTCGGAGGCGAGGAACTCGAGCAGTGTGGCTATGCCCGCGCGAATGGCCTCCGGCCAAAACTCGTGTGTTTCGTAGGCGCGCTCGACGATCGCAAGCGCCTTGCGGTGCCCAATCTCGTATGCGACCAGGAAGGCGTCCTCCTTGCCGGAGAAGTGCTCGTAGAAGGCCTGCACCGAGACCGCGGCCTCGCGCACTATCTCCGGGATCGTGGTGGCCCCATACCCCTCGGCGGCAGCGAGGTTGGCGAGCGCGTCAAGGATGCGCTCGCGCTGGCTGTGGATGACGAAGCTGCGCGAGACGTTGCCCTCACCGCGAGGCAGCCCGCGGCGCTCGATCGCCCGGGAGCTCAATGACAGGGTGCCGGGCGCTCTGCCCCCCACCGGCGCCTTGGCCGCCGAGCTCCCCTCGTCCGAGGCAGCGACTTCGGGCAGTCCGTCGCGACCGGTATAGCGGTGTGCCCAACCCGATACGCCGTCGGCGAGCTCCTGAACGACGCCGCGGCGCGGCCGGCGTACTCCCGCGCCTCTGCGCGCGCGCGCGTAGAGCATTCGCAGCGCTGCGCCGACGATGGAGCGGGCCAGCAGCGCCGAGCTCGGGCCCTCGCCGAGCTCGGGCAGCAACGGCTCGGCCAACTGTGCCAGCAGTCGCTCCCGCCGCGCTATGCCCGTATCTCCCGCGGCGGTCATCTCGACGGCGATCACCCGCAACGCCGCGGGCCGCTCGCAGCCGAGGGCGAACAGCTCCGTGACGAGAGCATCGACCGTGCTCGGAGCGTCCTCGGCCGTCGTGCGCTCACAGGCGGCAGTCACGCGCTGAACCCACTCCTCGCCGATTTCGTCGCTCAGCGACAGGAAGCACGCCTGCCGGTCCTCGAAGTGTTCGTAGAACGTCTTGCGCGAAGCGACAGCTCTGGCGATCACGTCGGCGACGACCGTGGGCAGGTAGCCCTGCTCGCCGACGCAGCCAAGCATCGCCTCGAGCATGCGGCTGCGAGGGTCCCCGCCGGCCTGCTTGGGCTTGCGTGGGGCGCGAGAGGAGGCCCGGCGGGGCCGCGCGTCCGCGATGCGTCCGGTGAGCTCGTCCACGAATGGACATTGTGACGTGCCGGCGCGTTCAGCGCGAATTAGTCATTTCCTAGAAGGCCGATGGACGCCGCCGACGCCGGTGGAGCCTGGCGGCGAAACGCCCATGAGTCTGCCCGTGCGGTGGCGCAGTCCCCCCGGCGCTCGCTGCAGTCGGGTCGCCGCGCCGGGCGGTCGCCGCGCAGTTGCCTCGCCGTCGTGGGTGAGCCCGCCTGCGCCTGTAAACGAAGCGCTGGCCAGCGATTCCGGGCCGACGCCACGCTCGCGCCGGGCGACTGCGCTGGGCCAAACGCAGTTGGCGAGGCTCGCAAGTTGCGCCCGCGGGCGACGGCGTTAGGCTGAGGATCCCTCGCCCACCACCACCTTGAGCTTTAGCCGCCCGCCGGCCTCACATAGTCAAAACGCCGAATTGGAGACACCGTTCCGCGTTGGCGCCCCAGGACTTCTTGCCTTCCCATCGCGGAACCGTCGGCCGTTGAGCCAGCGAGCGATTCTCGGCCAGGACATTTGACCTTGCCTGCGTGACCAGCGGAGTTCCGAGAGCCCCTTTAAGGGGCCTCGGAGTGTTCGAGCGTGGCGGATCCGGGCTGCTCGGCGAGCTTGACGACACGTCCAGGCGCGCCTACAAGCCCTGCCCACACGCCGTCAGCCACCCCGCCGCGGCATCGACCGAAAGGATTTCCATGCCCACCATCGCCTCATCGTCCAGCCACGTCAGCGCCGATCGATGGCGCCCCAAAATTGCTTCGCCCGCCGCCGCGCCAACGCGACGTCGACTCGCGAGGCCCCGTTCCGGAGCCGCTGGGCCGCGTCGCCGAGCCGCGCCCAGCTCGCAGTGCTCTCGCCGGCCGTCGGCCACACCGGCGCGCCTTGGCGGCTATCGAGACAGTTGTGGACGCCAGCGCGAGGTGGTCGCCCTCGGCGGTCGCGCCGGCTCGCTGCTGGTCGTCGACCGCGACGCCGCTACGCTCGCGGATCGGCGCCTGGTAGCCCATCTTGCCGGCGATGAGCCGACCGACAACGCGATGCTCGTTTGCCGCGGCTATCTATCCCAACCGGACGGGCGATGGTGTCGGCGGCTGCGGCCGGGCGATCTGTTGAGGATCCCGCCGAGCGAGTTGCCCTCGGCGAGCGACGGTGGCCGCCGCGACAGCGGTACGGCGCCAAATCGGAACGCGCCGATCGTCACGCATGGCTACGTTCATCTGCTTCGACCGATCGAACGCGAGCGCTCGATCCTCGAACCGCGCTGGTGCCGGCGCCGCCTGGGAACTGAGAAGGCTGGGCGATGGGAGCCAGTCGGCCTGCGCGACGTGATTGCCGAGCTGGAGGACTACGAGCCGGTGCGCGGCATCACCGCCGCCGCGATCGCGCGTCATCGCGACGATCCGCGGATCGCCTTGCGCCATCTTCGCGGCGAGTACCGGTGGCTTTGCACGAGCCCTGTCGTGCTCAACCGCGCTCTGCGCGAAGCGGTGCTGCGAGCGATCGATCGCGACGAATTGAGCATGAGCGAGATCGCGCTGCGCTGTGGCGTGCTCAAGCGTGACCGGCAGGGCAACCGCCGCGGCGAAACGAGCTGGCTGGCTCGCCGCGTCGGGCTGATGCCCGAAGGCGGCGCCAAGCGGAGCACGCCCTGGGTACACAGCGACGTGCTCGCCCTGATCGCCCGTGAGGGACTGCGGGTGAGCCCGCATGAGGTCGAAGTCCCGTGACCCCCTGACCATTCGGTCGGCCCTGGCTCGCGGTTGAGCGCGGCCCGCCGCTCGTCTGAGCGCGACGACTCCAACTTCATCCAACGGCGCCAGCGGCGCCCACAAAGGCAGCAAACCCAAGCGGCGAGCCAGATGGCTCGCCGCTCCTCGTTAACCACCTTCGCCGGTGCTCCCGGCGAGCCAAGAAAGGATCCATCGTGCAATTCCACGAACACCCCCTCTCATTCCACGAACACCCCCTCTCGCCGTCGCTTGCGCCGCTGCTCGCACCTATGCAAGGACTCGTCTCGGTGCTGGGCCATGTCGGTATCGGCATGGCGGCAGGTTCTCTGCTCGTCGTCGCGATGCGTTGGCGCGGTCTGCGCTGGACCTGGTCGCTGCCGGCGTTGGCATCTGAGCTGCCGACGCATCCGCTGCTTGGCGGCTGGTACTTCACTCTGATCACGGCGACCGTGTGTGCGGCCACTCGCGGGCGGCGCCGCCATCGAGAGGATCTCGCTTGGGGCGGCGATCTCGCCGAACGGGCCGAGGTCCGTCGCGGGCCGCTGCTGTTCATGCGCGCGGCGATGGTCTGGCTGCGGGAGCACCGTGCAGGAAGCGACGACGTCGTTCGAGCGCTGAGCAGTGAGCGCATCGCCCTTGGGCGCGACGATCGAGCCCGACTCGTCTCGATTCCGCTCGGCGCCGCCGGGGGTCGGCACACCCTCGTCGTCGGAGCCACGGGGTCGGGTAAGACGGTGACCCAGACTTTGATCCTGTGCCAGGCGATCGAAGCGGGCCTCGGCGCCGTCGTGCTCGATCCGAAGGGCGATGCACGTATGCGCGAGCAGCTCGCCGCGGCTGCGGGCCATTGTGGACGAGAGTTCCTGGAATGGACGCCGGCGGGTCCGAATGTCTACAACCCGTTCGGGCACGGCTCCGCGAGCGAGATCGCCGACAGGGCGCTTGCCGGCGAGCGTTTCACCGAGCCCCACTACCAGCGCCAAGCGCAGCGATATCTCGGATACGCCGTGCGTGCGCTTCGTGGCGCGGATATCACGGTGAGCCTTCACGAGCTGGTCAACCAGCTCGATCCAGCGTCCCTGGAAGAACTCGCGCGGCACCTGCCCGGGCAACAGGCCGAGGCGACCACCTGCTACCTGCAGCGGCTCAGCGCTCGCCAGCGGACGGACCTGGGCGGTGTGCGCGACCGGTTGGCGATCCTGGCCGAGTCCGATCTGGCCCAGTGGCTCGACCCCGCCACGCCTGAGGCGTTCGTGTTCGATCTGCTGAGCGCGATGCGCCGGCGCGCGGTCGTCTACGTCGTGCTGGAAGCCGACTCCTGGCCGCTGCTGGCGCGGATGCTCGCCGTCGCGATCGTCGGCGATCTGCGCGGAGCGATGTCGGCGCTGCAACGCACACCGGTGCCGAGCGTGGTCGCGATCGACGAGTTCGCGGCGGTCGCCGTCGAGCAAGTCGCCCATCTGTTCGGACGGGCACGCTCGGCCGGCATCAGCCTGCTGCTTGGCACACAGGAGCTGTCTGACCTACGTGCGGAGGAGCGCGTTCAGCTGCGCGACCAGGTGCTCGGCAACCTCTCCAGCCTGATCGCCCATCGGCAGGTTGTGTGCGAGTCGGCCGAGCTGGTCTCAAAGCTCGCCGGATCGCGCGGCGCTTGGCGCACCTCCCAGACCGGCGGCGGTGGCTGGACGCGCTCGCGATCGAGCACGGCGCTGCTGGCTCCCGAGCGGGTCAGGTCGCTGGCGGTCGGCGACGCGGCGATCCTCGACCTGGCGGCAAGCACGGCGTCCATTGCCCACGTCTTCTCAGGGAGGGCACGATGACTACCCGAAGCACATCGATAAGCGCCGAGCGGCTCGACATCCTGCGCTGGACCGCGTCGCTCGGCGCGATCACCGCCGAGGCGCTGGCGGTGCGCCAAGCTGTACCGGTCGCCTCGGCGCGCGGGCGGCTGTCGGCGGCGTGCCGGCGTGGCCTGCTCAGACGCTCACGTCCACTGAGCGAACGCCCCGCTCTGTACACCCTGACCGCGGCTGGAGCCCGCGCGGCCGGCCTACCCGGGCTCGGCCGCGTGCACGTGAGCGAGAGCACCGCCAGTCACCTGGTCGTCTGCGCGCTGGCGGCGGCGGCGCTGGAGCGCTGCTACCCCGATCGGCGCGTACTCGGCGAGCGCGAGCTGCGCAGCTCCGAGAAGGCCTGTGGGCATCCGCTTGCCAGTGCCCGGCTCGTGGGCCGTTACGCCGGCTGCACGGGCCTGCACCGACCAGATCTGGTGCTGGCGCCGGTTTCGGAGGACGATCTCGCGTTGCCGGTGGCGGTCGAGGTCGAGCTGTCGGTCAAGGCGCCCGGTCGGCTGTCTGAGATCTGCCGTGCATGGGCGCGCTGCTCACAGGTGGCGGGCGTCCTCTATCTCGTCTCAGAGCGGGTGCAACCGGCGCTTACGCGAGCCGTCGCGGCGGCGCGGGCTGGCGAGCGGATCGCGGTCGTGCGGCTGGAGGCGCTGTCAGACGTCGAGCAGTGGTGAAGGCATGTAGAGGTTGGGGAGGGGTGCTCTGCGCGGTCACAGCGCCAGCCGCGAAGAGCCGCGTCGGCGG
>Ga0105240_10003031_pt1 | contig 26427 bp, 26 predicted proteins | sample KBSC54metaG_FD_80426 | JGI IMG/M metagenome (GOLD analysis project Ga0105240, IMG submission 80426) | Corn rhizosphere microbial communities from Kellogg Biological Station, Michigan, USA - KBS C5-4 metaG | ecosystem: Host-associated > Plants > Roots > Rhizosphere > Soil | place: Michigan, USA...
GGCGGGTTCCTGATCGGCATCGTGATCGTGGGCACTTATGGCGCGGGAGAACTGCTGCGGGCGGCGGTGACGCCGGTCAGCGCAGAGCGCTGGAACAGTTTGCGGGCGGCGGTAAAGTATCTGGCGGCGGCGGCTGGGTGCGCGGTGGCCGGTCTGGTGAATCCTTACGGCTATCACCTATATGCGCACTTGGCTGAGTACTTCGGCGATCCGTACGCCATGAAGTATATCCAGGAGTTTCAGGCCACCAACTTCCATTCTCCGGCGGCTATGTTCCTCGAAGTCATGCTGATTCTGGGGCTGGGCGCGGCGATTTGGTACGGGCGGCGGTGGCAGTTCACGGAAGTCCTGATGATCGCCGGTTTCGGGCATCTATCCCTGGTGATAGTACGAAATATGCCGATCTACCTGATTGCGGTGGCGCCCATCGTGGCCGTGCCATTGGTGGCGTGGTTGAAAGCTTTGTCGGAGGGGCCCGTCGCAGGATGGATCCGGACGGTAGTGGGAACTTTCGTGGAAATCGGCGAAGAACTGATTCCGCTCGAGCAGGTGCGGCGCGTGCACCTGACTTCGCTGGTGGTGATGCTGCTGCTGGCGGTGGCGATCGCCTCGCCCAACGCGGGCGTCAAGTTCAAGCCCGAATACGATGCCAAAGCCTACCCCGAGAAAGCGCTGGCGGCGCTGAACCCGGCTTGGTTGAGGCCGGCGTCCTATAGCGCGGCGGACCAGCACCTTTTTGAGCCCGCGCAACGGATTTTTACGCATGACGAATGGGGCGACTATCTGATTTACAAGTTATCGCCCCGCGGATTTAAGGTTTTTGTCGATGGACGCAGCGATTTTTACGGCGGGAAATTCGGTCAGGAATACATTGACGTCATGAACGTCAAGTACACCTGGCAGGAGACGCTCGATCGCTACCGAGTAGACACCATTCTCCTTGCGGCAGACGCGCCGCTGGCCGGTGCGTTGAAGGAGTCCCGGCGGTGGCGCGTGGCGTATGACGATGGCATGGCCATTGTCTTTCGCCCGGCTGCGGCTGCGGGAGGGAGGATGGAACAGGTTTTCACCGGCACTGCTGGTGGGAATGGGAGTGATCGGGAGATCACTTCTATCAAACAAGGGATCCCTGGGGATCACCTAATTTCAATTGGAGGAACATCAAACCCGTGAAACAATTCATTCTGAAGTTCGTTCGTGAAGAAGAAGGCCAGGACTTGGTGGAATACACCCTGCTGCTGGCGTTTGTCTGCCTGGCGTCTGCGGCGTTGTTCATTGGCGCTGGTAATTCGCTGGCCGGGATCTGGACCGACGCGAATAAGATCCTGGTCAACGCGAATACCGCAGCGGCCAGCTAGTTAAAAGGTGGTTTATCGGGGCGGGTCAATGCTATCGCTGTTTTGGGTTTTGTTGACCCGTCCGCAAAACGAAATTTGAAGTGAGGATTTAGAGGAATAAAGATGATGAAAAAAACAATAATTCGATTCTTACGAGAAGAGGACGGACAGGACTTGGTTGAATATACCCTGTTGCTGGCATTTGTTTGCCTGGCTTCTGCGGCGTTGTTCATTGGAGCAGGGAATTCGCTGGCTGGGATCTGGACCGACGCCAACACTATCTTGGTCAATGCCAATACGGCGGCGGCCAGCTAAAAGATCGTGTTCCTAAGGCACGCCGGGGGGCCCTGCCCCCCAGCCGCGTGCGCCCCAGGAGGGAATGAGTGCGATTAGAAATGTGCTACTGGCAGGCGTTTTGGCGTGGGGAGAGCGGGCAGGATTTGGTGGAGTACTCGCTATTGCTGGCATTCGTGTGCCTGGCGTCAGCAGCGATGTTTATCGGCGTCGGCCGCAACGTCTCCGGCATCTGGCAGTTCAGTAACAGCGCGATGCAGCAAGCCTACTGCGCTGCGAACGCGTCGAGTAGCTAGAGGCAGCGTAGGAGGACGAAAGTCATGTTTTTGCAAGGGTTTCTGTGGGATGATCGGGGACAGGACTTGGTGGAGTATTCCCTTCTGCTAGCCTTCGTCTGTCTGGTGGGGGCAGCGGCGTTTATTGGAATGGGAATTTCGGTCAACGGGCTTTGGACTATAGCCAACAGCCGCTTGTCGGCGGCCAATTGTACTTCTAATTGTTCAGGGAGCTAACTCAGTGAAGCAACGTCTGGTATTTGTCATCCTATTCGCGCTGGTGGTTTCCGGCGCAGCGAGCGCCGTGCTTTATCGGCTGATATCCGCCCAGCTAGCGGCCAACAAGGTGGCGTCAACCAACAAGGTTGTGGTGGCGAACCGCAATCTCGCCAGCGGCGACTTGATCAAAGACATAGACGTCAAAGTGGTGGATTGGACCGGCCCCGTGCCTATGGGCGCCCTGACCAAGAGCGAAGATGCGGTCAACCGCGGCGTGATTGAGCCGATTTATCTAGGCGAACCGGTGGTCGAGAGCCGCGTCGCGAAGCCCGGCGCGGGAGCCGGGCTGGCTTCCATGATTCCTCAGGGAATGCGAGCGGTTGCCATCCGCGTGAACGATGTGGTGGCGGTATCGGGATTCGCGGCGGCGGGATCGCACGTCGACGTTCTGATCGCCGGCAACCCTCCCGGTGGAAACCAGGCCGCCGGCACGGTAACCAAGACCTTACTGCAGAATGTTGAGATTTTGTCGGCCGGCGCGACCATCCAGAAAGACGCCGAAGGCAAGCCGGTCAGCGTGCCCACCGTGAACCTGCTACTGACACCGGCTCAAGCCGAGATTATGAGCCTGGCCAGCAACGAAGCGAGAATCCAGTTAGTGCTGCGCAATCCTACCGATAAGGAAGAAGCGAAAACGCCCGGAACAGCCATGGCATATTTGTTCAGCGGTGGGGTTGCTCCTCCCAAAACGGAATCTGCCGGCGGTACGGTGGCACGCCAGGTGCGAAGACCCGCTCCGCCTCCTCCGCCGCCACCCCCGGCCAAGGTGGTGCCGCCGCCTCCGCCTCCGCCGATTAACGTAGAGGTGATTCACGGGTCCCGCAAGGTGGAACAGAAGTTCAATGCAGAAGACAAAGAGAAAGCTTCGGAGGCAGCTAAATGATCTTTCGCGCTAGTGTTTTTCTAGCGGTGATATTGACGGGCGGGGTGCAGTTGGCAGTAGCGCAGGATAACGCCAGCCAGACCACGGCCTCACGGGAGTTGTCGGTGACGGTGGGGAAATCCGTGCTGGTGGATTCCCCGCAAACCATCGAGCGCATTGCAGTTTCCAACGGCGCTCTGGCGGAAGCGGTCGCCATTTCTCCGCATGAGGTTATGTTGAACGGGCTGGCTCCCGGCGAAACCAGTCTGATTATCTGGCAGGAGGGCGGCAACCGCCTGTTCTTTGATCTGACGGTACAGCGCAACGAAGCCCGCGTCGATGGCATCCGGCGGGAGATGGCGCAGGAGCTGGGCGGCGAAGATAAGGTAACTATCACCATGGAAGGCGACAACGTGTTCCTGCGCGGCACGGTCCCGACCCTTACGGCGGCGCAGCGGGCAGTCGACATCGCATCTACGTTGGGCAAGCCCGTGAATCTGCTGCGGGTCAACATACCGGGGACAGAAGCTCAGATTCTATTGAAAGTAAGATTCGCCGATGTCGATCGTTCCGCCACCAAGCAACTGGGAATTAATCTCTTTAGCCTCGGTGCCACCAACACGATCGGCCAATCCGCAACCGGGCAGTTTCAGACCCCGAACATTTCGGCTATTGGAGGTGGGGTGGTTCCCACTGCCAATTTGACGACGCCGCTACAGGTTTTCCTGTTCCGGCCTGATCTGAATCTGGGTGCCACTATTGCCGCGCTGCAAGCTCGCAATTTGCTGCAGATTCTTGCGGAGCCCAATGTGATGGCCATCAATGGACATAACGCGAGCTTCCTGGCCGGTGGCGAGTTTCCGTTCCCGAACCTCCAGGGCGGTGGCGCGGGTTTAGGAGCTGTGACTATTCAATTTCGCGAATTTGGTGTGCGGATCAACTTCACTCCGACCGTTACTCCTCGCGGGAGTATTCGTTTGGAAGTGACTCCGGAAGTCAGCTCCCTCGACTTTGCCAATGGCTTGATTTTCCAAGGCTTTACCATCCCAGCGCTAAGCACTCGTAGGATGTCAACCGCGGTTGAGCTCGAGGAAGGGCAGACGTTTGCCATTGGCGGACTCCTGGACAACCGGGATACGGAAACCTTCAATAAGATACCGGGTTTGGGCGATATCCCGTTCTTTGGGAATCTATTCCGCTCGCGGCAGATCACCAAGAACAATTCGGAGTTGCTGGTAATGGTGACGCCGGAACTAGTCCGGCCCATCCCGAAAGGACAACCGCGGCCGGACCTCAATCGGCCCGGAGAGTTTTTGCCTCCCAATACGTCTTCGAACCCGCCTCAACAGCCTGGTATGGATGTGACCGGGCCCGTGCCCCCCACGAAAGCACCGGCGGAGGCTACTATGCCGGTCGAGGATTTAATCAAGATGCAGGCCGCTAGCACGACGCCGGCCTCCGCACCGGCGCAGCAGTTGCAGTTCGTTCCGGCGGTGCTGGCGCCGCAGCCTGGCCAAGCGCCTCCGCAAGCGCCGACTCCGAATGTGGCTCCCACGCCGGCGCCCGGAGCGGCGCCAAGCCCGAGGTAGAAAGGTTTTGAATGTATCCGCTTACTGCCGGATTAATTGTCGAAAGTAAAGAGCTGTGGGAGGAGCTGAAGACAGCTCTTGCTCCGTTGCCGATCCGTCTGGCTTTTGAGGCATCTGAAATTCCGCAGGACTGGGGTCCGTTTCTGGAGCGGTTGGACCGTATGCAGCCGGACGTGATTCTGCTCGACGTTACCAAGCTGAGGGAGCCCTTGGAAGAGGTAGTAAAGCGGCTGCGTTCGAGCACTTCGCAGCCGGCGGTTTTCGCCTTACACGACACCGCGCATCCCGAAGCTATTCTGACGGCTTTACGGGCCGGCGTGAGCGAATATCTGTATCCGCCTGTGGCCGAATCGCTGAATGCCGCCCTGGAGCGTTTGTCGGCGAGCAAGGAAAAGGCCGGCAAGAGTACTTTGCGCGGCGGCAAGATCATCGCATTTGTTTCAGCCAAGGGCGGATGCGGCGCCACCACCATCGCATGCCACGTGGCGGCGGAGATGGCGCGGCAGAGCACCGGAAAAATCTTGCTGGCGGATCTGGACTTGCAGTCCGGGATGGTCGGCTTCCTGATGAAAAGCTCGTCTGCCTACTCGTTGGCCGATGCAGTGAATAACTTGCAGCGGCTAGACCAGAGCTACTGGCGTGGACTGGTGTCGAACGGCATCCCCAACCTGGAGATCATAAACGCGCCCACGTCTCCAGCCGCTAAACAGTTGCCGGCGGGTCACGTGAAGCAGGTAGTCGCGTTCGCGCGCACGCAGTACGACTGGACCGTGCTGGACTTGGGGCGAAACGTCAATCCGGCCACGCTTTCGATCCTGGATATGGTCGACGAAACCTACCTGGTCACCACGCCCGAAGTTCCGGCATTGCACCAAGCGAAACAGGTGGTACAGGTCCTGCTCGACGCGGGTTATTCGCGGTCGCATTTGCGGTTGCTGCTCAACCGTACCTCGAAACGGATCGATGTGACCTTCGATGAGCTTGAAAGTATGCTGGGCGTGCCGGTGTTCGCAACGGTGATTAATGATTTTGACGCCCTCTACGAAGCCTTCAGCGAAGGGCGGCTGGCCAGTGATTCCAGCGGCCCGGGTGAAGACTTCGCGCGGCTCGCAGGGAAAATCGCCGGCGTGCCGGAAGTTAAGAAGAAAAGATTTTCGTTATTTGGATAGTTCGATAGAGAGGATCTTCGCGAATGGCAGTTAATTCAAGCGCCCTGGTACCTACAGAATCGGCCTGGGTGGACCGTCTGTTCGCCCAAGCGGCGTTCAGTCCGGAATATCAGGAACTGAAATTCACCTTGCACCGCAAGCTGCTGGACCGCATCAACCTCGAAATGCTGTCTAGCGTGGCGGTCGACCGGGTGCGTTCGGAAGTGCGCTCCGCCGTAGCCCGGTTGGTCGAAGAAGAAAAAACGCCGCTGAGCATGATGGAGAAGGATCGCATCATCGGCGAAGTGCTGGATGAAGTTTTCGGCCTGGGGCCTCTCGAGCCTTTGCTGGCCGATCCAACCATCTCAGACATTCTGGTAACCACGCCAAAGCTGGTCTACATCGAGCGTGCCGGCAAGTTGTACAAGACGCCGGTGCAGTTCAAAGACAACCAGCACTTGATGCGGATTATAGAAAAGATCGTGGCGCGGGTAGGCCGGCGTGTCGACGAGTCCTCGCCGTTAGTGGACGCCCGCCTGCCGGATGGATCGCGTGTCAACGCCGCGATTCCGCCGGTAGCTGTCGACGGTCCGCTGCTGTCAATCCGCCGTTTTGGCCGGGATCCGCTCAAAGCGGATGACCTGGTGCGCATCCTGACCATGACGGACGGGATGATGGAGCTGTGCAAGGCCTGCGTCAAGGCGCGGCTCAACGTTTTGATATCGGGAGGAACGGGCGCCGGCAAAACCACCCTGCTGAACGTGTTTTCCAGTTTTATCTCGGAAGACGAACGCATTGTCACGATTGAAGACGCCGCCGAGCTCAAGTTGCGGCAGGAACATGTGGCGCGCATGGAGACGCGGCCTCCCAACATTGAAGGTACTGGAGCCATTCGCATTCGCGAGCTGGTGATCAATGCTCTGCGTATGCGTCCCGACCGCATCATCGTCGGCGAAGTCCGCGGCGAAGAGGCGCTGGATATGTTGCAGGCCATGAATACCGGTCATGACGGGTCACTCACTACCATTCACGCAAACACGCCGCGCGATGCTTTCGGGCGCCTTGAAGTGATGGTGGGCATGGCCAACGCGAATATGGGAATGCGAGCCATCCGGCAGCAGGTCAGCTCCGCGATCGACCTGGTCGTGCAAATCGCGCGTATGAGCGATGGCGCGCGGCGCGTTGTGGCGCTAACCGAGTGCGTCGGAATGGAGGGCGACTTGATCACGATGCAAGATATTTTCGTCTTTGAAAAGACTGGGCTGACCGACAAGGGCCGAGTCACCGGGCGCTTCCGCGCCACCGGCATTCGCCCCCGGTTTTACGAGCAATTGCGCGCCTCGGGTGTACAGATTCCCACGTCGCTGTTTCAAACCGTGGTGGAGCTGGGAGCGCCGCAGTCATGACACCCGTAATCGTTGTTATTGTCTTTTTGGTATTGTTCGCCGTGCTGATGATGGCGGTGGGGCTAGGCTCACGGCTCCTGGAACTGCGCGGCAAGAAGCAAATGGAGAATATTCTGAACCCCGTTTCGGGCGAAGTGGAACAGCGGGAGACCTCCATCCTGGTGACTCCTTCAGAGGCTGATCCTCTGGAAGCTTTCCTCGAACGATCCAATCTGCTGGGTGGAATTCAGACCTTGCTTCAGCAAGCCGGTTTGCAATGGTCACCCAGCCATCTCTTGGTAGCGATGGTGGTAGGCGCGCTGGTGGGTGGCGTCCTTGGCTTTTTGCTTCAACCGCTCGGATTCATGCTATTCAGCGTACTGGCCTTCGCCGGTGTGCTCGGCGCAGCGCCATGGCTTTACGTCCGCTTTAAGCGCAACTCGCGCCTGAAGGAATTGGAAGAACAGCTTCCGGAAGCCTTGGATTTTCTGGCCCGGTCCATGCGGGCTGGACACGCTTTTTCAATCAGCATGGAGATGATCGGCACTGAAATGCCGGATCCCATGGGGCAAGAGTTTCGGGCCCTGTTTGCCGAACACAACCTGGGAGCACCGATCGAAGTAGCCATGGCAAACTTCGGCAAACGTGTGCCCCTGCTGGATGTGCGCCTGTTTATTTCTTCGGTGGCCCTGCAGCGCCAAACAGGCGGCAATTTGAGCGAGGTTTTGACGCGGCTGGCCTTCCTGATTCGTGAGCGATTCCGGCTTAGGGGGCAGGTTAAAGCGGCTAGCGCTCACGGACGATTAACCAGCGCGGTGCTGACCATTCTCCCGATTGTCATGATATTTTTGCTTTCGTTCGTCGCGCCGGGTTATCTGCCGGGAATGTTAAAGGACCCGGACGGCAAATACATGATTTTGGCAGCGGTGGTGTTCCAGGTCTTGGGATATATCATTATGCGAAAAATAGTCAACATCAAAGTGTGAAGCTATGGCACCTATACTCATTTCGATTTTCGTTTTCGCCGGTCTTCTAGCATTCATCCTGTATCTGGGTTATCGGTTCTACGCTCGACCGGGACGGGTGTATGAACAGCTCGGCGGTCCAGTTTCGCTAGGAATGCCGCCAGTCGACCGTACTGAGGTCGGCGAACTAAATGTAGTAGTAACCCTTGTCGAACAATTGGGCCATGTGGTCCCCATAAGTGACGAAGACATCTCCGTGGTGCGCCGCGACTTGATCGCTGCCGGATACCGCTCGGATAACGCAGTATGGGTTTATTTCGGACTGCGCGCGATAGCGGCTGTGGTCCTAGTGGGTTTAGCGCTGGTGTTCCGCACCAGCATTACCTCGAATCCGATTCTAAGTATCGTAATACCGGTCGCGGCCGGATTCGCGGGTTGGTTTGGTCCGAGTTTTGTATTGGATTACCTGGTGGGCGCCCGCCAGGAGCGGATCCGAGAAGGGCTGCCCGATACCTTGGACCTGATCGTAGTCTGCGTCGAAGCGGGCCTGGCATTGGACCAGGCTATGCAACATGTCTCGCGGGAATTGATGGACGTGCATCCGGATATCAGCCGCGAAATTGAGATCGTAAATCTTGAGATCCGCGGTGGCAAGCGGCGCGCCGAAGCTTTGCGCGCGCTCGCCGACCGCACTGGCGAAGCCGAACTCAGTAAATTAGTGGCGGTCATGATTCAGACCGATCGGTTTGGCACAAGTATCGCAGATTCCCTGCGCACGCACTCGGATTTTATGCGCGTACGCCGCCGGCAGGAAGCTGAAGAGCGCGCCGCGAAAGTTGGCGTAAAGCTGGTATTTCCCATCTTCTTTCTGGTTCTGCCAGCCATGCTTATTGTGGTGGCAGGTCCGGGTCTGCTACAAGTATTCAAGTACCTTTTCCCGATGATGAAGGGTTTCCACGCGGGACGGTAGAACCTAACCAATACAAGGAGAAACGCGCATAAATGAACAACAACACAATGGCGGCGATTCTATGGATCGCCGCGGGCTTGATACTGGTGCTGTACTTGATGCGACGTAGCCAGCGTAAAAAGCGTCGTTAAAACTAAGGCTTAGGGTGGTCAAACCGCCCCTTTAAACCCAGATGATGCGGTATTCGGAGGATCTGCTCGGCCGTCAAAATGCCGATGGCGGTTGGAGCTACCACCGTGGCGGCTCGTGGACGGAACCAACATGTTACGCCATACTGGCCCTCGCAACGAGCGGAGCGAGCCACACGGCGGAGGTGCGCCGCGCAGTAGAGTGGTTACGCCGGTGCCAGCGAGCCGACGGTGGCCTTGCGCCCCGTGAATCGGTGCCTGAAAGTACTTGGCTGACTGCGCTAGCCCTCTTGTTGCCTCCTGAACTCGACAGCATTGATCGCAAACGTGCCGAGGCTTGGACAGTGGAGCAAACCGGACGTGAATCCGGCTGGGTGAACCGGCTGCGGCTTTGGATGCTGGGCGCGGATTCGTCGGGTGACTCCCTGAGCTTTGAGGGATGGTCGTGGTACCCGGGAACGGCCGCGTGGGTGGGGCCCACAGCGATATCCCTGCTGGCTTTAGAAAAACTGGAAAAGCGTGGGCGTCCGGAAGACGGCGCGGGCTTGAGGAAGCGCATCGAAGAAGGGCGCAGCTTTCTGCTAGTCCGGCGATGCCGGGACGGCGGTTGGAATCATGGGTCGACGCGAGCCCTCGGCTACGATTCGGATTCCTATCCTGAAACCACCGGGCTGGCGCTGCTCGCGCTGCACGGCACCAGCGGTCCTGAGGTAACGCAAGGCTTGGCCCGTGGTGAACAGCACTTAGCCACGTGCCAATCGAGCCAAGCCGCCAGTTGGCTCCGGCTGGGGCTGGGGGCGCATGGCCGAACATTGCCGGCACCGGCAGACGCCCCCGGGAAGCAAACCGTGGAGGGCACTCCCGCTCTGCCCATGCATGGTGGTGTGATGGAGATTGCGCTAGCCGCACTAGCCGATGCCGCGCAAGCGGGACGAAATCCGTTCCTCGACGTATGATCCCAGAACCTAATGGATTTACACGGAGAGCCTGGACCAAGGCAACTGGGATAGCGGCAGCCAGCGTCGCGGCCGGAAGCATAGTTAGCGAGGAGAGCTGCGCGCGGTCCCCGCAAAGGGTCCAGCCTTGGGCGCCGGTTTCGATTTATCGCGCCGCCACATACTCCGAAGAACTCTACGATTTGGTGCGACTCATCATCACCGAACATTCTCTGGACGTGCGCGGCAAGCGGGTGGTATTGAAGCCCAACCTGGTTGAATTTGACGCCCACACGGTGATCAACACAAACCCCAAACTGGTGCACGCGGCACTCGAAGCGTTTCGCGCGGCGGGTGCAGCGGAAGTGCGGATCGCCGAAGGTCCGGGCCATCGCCGCATTACTTTGGATCTCGCGGAAGCAGGTGGATATTTCGCCACAGTGCCCCAATTTGAATCTCTTTTTACCGACCTCAATTTGGACGAAATCACTCGCGTCCACTTGGTCAATCCACAATCCAAGCTGACATCGCTGTTTCTGCCTAATACGATTTTGGGCTGCGATTTGCTAGTGTCCATGCCTAAGCTCAAGACGCATCACTGGGCCGGGGCGACATTGAGCATGAAGAATCTGTTCGGGCTGGTGCCGGGCGGCGTATACGGGTGGCCCAAGAACGTACTGCACTGGGCTGGCATCCCGGAATGCATCGCCGATCTGCACGCTCTGTTCCCCCATGCCTTTGCAATTGTAGACGGGATAATCGGGATGGAGGGAAACGGTCCCATCCAAGGCACGCCACGCTCCGCCGGTGTAGTGGTGGCGGGAGCCAGTCCCGTGGCGGTTGACGCCACTTGTTGCCGCATCATGGGGTTGGATCCGGTGCGGATTCGATACCTGCAGCTGGCAGCCGGTGAGCACAATTTAAGCGAGCAACTGATCCCGCAGCGGGGGGAGAGAATCGCCACCGTCGCCGCGCACTTCGCGGTCTTGCCCGCTCTTGAAGGATTGCGCTTGCCCTCGTAACTCGAAAGGCAAATGCCAGGAGTGCAGCACTATAAATCGGCGGAGACTCGAACTCCGCGTGAGTTACAGAAAGGAGACCGTGTCGAGGGAAGCCTACGCAGAGCCCGCACCCCGGATGAAGCCGGCAGTACATCCACTCTCGCCCGCCGCCGAAAGGACCCTGATTGCGATAGTGGCTCTGCTATTGCTAATTCCCTGCTTCTGGCAACCCCATATCATCGCCGGCGATCTGTCGAGTCACTTCTACAATGCATGGCTGGCCGGACAAATTGAACGAGGCCAGGTCCCGACGGGGCAGGTTAGTCTTGCGCACCCCCTAACGAATGTTCTGTCCGACTGGGCCATTGAAGGCCTGTTGTATAAAGTGGGACGTTCCGCCATGGAACGCATAGTTGTGGGGGCTGCGGTCGAAATCTTCTTCTGGGGAGCCTTCTTCTTTGTCTCAGCCGTCGCAGACCAGCGCTGCTGGATTGTTGCGCCCAGTTTGGGAATGATCGCGTACGGGGTAATCTTCCATCTGGGTTTTTTGAATTTCTATATCTCGACGGGCTTTAGCCTTGGGCTAATGGCTTTGCTGTGGCGTCCGCGGCGCCCGTGGGTGTGGCTGGCGATTCCATGCGCGCTGCTGGCGTTGCTGGCGCATGTTCTGCCGCTCGCATGGGCCGCCGCGGGGCTGCTATATGTGCACTGTGTGCGGCGAATAGCAAAATCCCAGAGGTGGGGCGCGCTTCTCGCGGGCGCGTGCTTGCTTCTGCTGATCCAGACCTCCCTATTAACCCTTTTTCCCACCCGTTGGTCCCCGGCAAGCTTATTGGCACTCGACGGAATAACCGGCATCACTGGGGTGGGGCAGTTGTGGCTGTACGGTCCTGCGTACCTGATCGTCGTGGCTGGAATTTTGATCATTTGGTTCGTCCTGTTTCTTGGGCGCCTGGATCGGGGATCGATACTCGAAGACCCAGTGGTTCATCTTTGGAGCTTGACCGTCCTTGGTTATGTCCTGCTACCGGCGCAGATTCAATTCCCGCAATATCGATTTCCGTTAGCGTTCATGCAGCCTAGAATTTCGTTTTTTATCGCCGTTTTGTTTTGCGCCGTGGTGGCCGGCGGACTGCATGGACGCAGTTTGACGCGCGCTTCCTGTCTATTCGCAGCGGTGTTCTTCACCCTGCTGTATCTGGACGCCAGATCATTGAATCAAGTGGAGACTGAGCTGACGAGTCTGGTATCGGCTCTGCCGCCGGGTCAACGCCTAATAGCGGCTCTACAGGATTCCAAGAGCGTACGCATCAATGGATTAATTCATGTGGGCTCGGGTGTTTGCATTGGGCGCTGTTGGGATTATGGGAACTATGAGCCGTCAACCGCGCAATTCCGCGCGCGGGTTTTCGGTCCGAATGGCGTAGTGATAGATGATATGCGAAAAGTGGCCGAGATTGAATCGGGCCAACACGTGGTAACTACCCAGGAAGCACCAGTCTTTAGCGTCTGCCCAAGTGAGGTGCCGGGAAAGCGGTTTGAGTTGCGAAAACTAGGCGCCGGTGAAGCTACTTGCCTGGTTAAGATACCGGCGACGAATCATTTCTAACGCGGCGCCCACCGCAGCGCGGCGGCCAGGAAGCCCAGGGTTCCAATGGCGATGAGAGCACCGTGCGGAAGACGCAATCCTTTATCGGAGCTAACATCCAGCTCGGGAGTTTCTTTGTATGGTGCGCGGCCGTGTCCCAGGCTAGTCACAATGGTTCCGACGTTACCGAGAGTTTTGCGGAATCTTCCTTTGAAGGCCACCAGGAGAAGACCGGCTACCGCGCCCGCAACCGACGTGAGCACCAGAATGCCGAGCCAATCCGCCCAACCTGCCGCGGCGCCCACAGCGGCCATCAGCTTCACGTCCCCGGCTCCCATTGCGTGAAGCAGATACAGCACGAAATAAACTCCCATCGCCAATCCGAATCCCTCCAGTGAGAACCACAGCCCGTCCCAAGTTTTCTCGAAGAGAAACATGTTCAGAGCGACGCCAAGGATCATCCCCAAAAGCGTTAGCCAGTTCGGAATACGCCGAGTTCGGATGTCCCAGATAGCGGCAACAATCACTAGGACCTCCAATAGAATCCGGATCGCGGGCGGCGGAAGGCTCATGAAAGTGTGGGTTCAGCGTCGGGCTCCGGCTTCGCTGAATGGGTGGTGCCGCTCTCTGCCGCCTTAAGCAATTTATAGAGAATCTTGTTGTTGGGCAGATGCTCTTCTACGTAATCTACGCCCGGACCGCTGATCACGTAATCGCTGGCTTCATCCTGGCGAAGGAAGTTCCGCTCCTTCAAGTACCACATGGTGAACAACAGATGCTCACGCGGGCAGGACATGATGGATTCAAACTCCAGCAGGGAGATGCCGGGATCGTCGGGATCGCTGCGGCGCCGGGTGTAGAGCAGGCATAGAATTCCCATGCGCCGGTTGGCTTCGCCATCGACGCCAATCGTAAAATCCTTGGTTTCGAATAAATCGATCGGCTTGGCGCGGTGCTCTTCATAGATTTCGTTGTAGGCTTTTCTCAATTCGGCATTTGAGAGTGTGTCAAAAGCCTGATTAAGCAGCAAGAAACGCGTCGTTTCGCCGGTCTCGGGATTATCGGGGTGATACCGCTGGGCGAGCATTTTATACACCCGATGAATGGTCTCGGGCTCGGCGTTAGGACTGATTTGCAGCAACTCGTAATAGTCGACAAACCCGGATTCGGACATAGGGGACACCAACAGTGTCTTTATGATAATACCGTGCTTCTCGCGCCGGCTTACCGAGCACCCGAAATGGCCTAGGCGGTTATGAACGCCGCCGTAGTGAAGGAACCGCTACGAGAAAATATCCCGCAGCTAAGCTCGACAGCCACAAGACTGGTACCCGGTACCGATCCGATGAGACTACTATGTAATAAATCGCTGGATAGAGCAGGAAAACCGCGCCCATGAAAGCAGCGGACGGTAGGTGCCTGCGAAGTATGAGCACCAAGCCGGGGACTGATAGGATCGTGATCACCCAGATCATGTAAACGGCGTAGCGCGGCGGTGCGGGCACGGGAAACCAGAATTGGACTATCCGGGCTAATGTTAATTCTAAAAAGCGGCGGGGATGGGAACGAATCCACGTCTTCGCTTCCTCGCCCTTAACGCGCCCATACGCCGGCTCGCCCAATCTCTTGAGAAGCATCGCCTCTGCTACGCCGATTTCGGGATTAGTAGCTACGGAGCATCCGTTATTCAGTTCTTCATAGACACTCGGCTTAGCACAATCATTATTTGATGAGTAGAGAACCATCCCGAAATTCGTTCGGGTGACAAACTCGCCCCAAATCCCGTAATTCCGCAGAAGCCAGGGTAGGATCACTAGACCGGCAGACATCAGCACAGGTATCAGAAACCGGAGCATGCCGGAAAGCTGGGTACGTCGGATCAGGAACAAGAATCCAATCCACGGCAATGCAACCAGCAAGATGACTTGGCTTAATAGGAACAATGTGCCCACTGCAGCCCCGGTAAGCGCGCCCTGCCAGACGCCATACCCGTGGACTTTCACTAGCTGCATTGTTCCAAGGCAGAACAGAATGAGTCCCAATTGGGTGTAGTCCGCGTCCCAGTCAGGGATCAGATGAGCCGCCAATATCGAGAGCACCCCTGCGGCGATGCCCGGCGCGGCTTTCCCCCACATCACCGTGGAAACTCGCGGTAGCAAGGCCGGGACCAACGCATTCACTATCACATTGGCTGCTAGGATAGCGACCGTGGCCCGAATCGGAGTCCTGAACAACTGAAAACACAGCGCGAGAAACAGCGGATACAGCGGTGGATTCATCGCCGTGGGGCCGGTCTTCATGGATCGGAACGAATCGCCGTAGGTGCCCTCTTGCACCAAATTCCTTGCCAGTGCCACCATCTCGCGGCCAGGTCCCAGGCCCAAACCGACGGGATGAGACAGCTGATAAAACCCTGGCAGCAGGCCCGCCACGAAGAGTATGAGAAACCATTCCCGTAAGGCCATAGTGCGTGATCAACGATCCTAACATAGCCGTGGCTATCTTTGGCGCATTGCCGCAGGATTTCGACCCAAGAGCCAGACACTTCGAGGGGAACCCCGCACATGGAACGGCCGTTTTCAACCCTACACGCCGCACCGGTCGGGGCAGAACTTCACGACCGCTCCAACGCAATATCTACCGAAGGGTTATTTCGTGCAGCCCTTTCGATTCGAGCGGAATCGTCAGGAGCGCAGTGCCGGCGAGTCGAAATAATGATGAACCAAGCTGGCCGATCGAGCTTTGGTCGCTGTATCCTGCTACGTCGCTTGTGATATGCTTCCAACTAGTTCAATCCAAGGAGGCAATTGCGATGAAGATCTTGTTTCTCGGACTTGTGGTTTCGGTGTTTGTCAGCTTACCGGTCTTTGCGGCGCTCAAAGTAGCCGATAAGGCTCCCGATTTCTCAGCGCGGGCTTCGTTAGCTGGAAAGGAATTTAACTTTTCACTGCAGGATGCGCTGAAGAAAGGTCCGGTCGTGGTCTATTTCTATCCGTCCGCTTACACCAAGGGCTGCGATCTTGAAGCTCACACGTTCGCGCAGGAGAAAGATAAATTCGATGCGGCCGGCGCCACCATCATTGGCGTATCAGCCGACAGCATTGCGCGACTCGATGTGTTCTCGGCAGACCCGGATTATTGCGCTGGTAAGTTTCCAGTGGCCTCCGACGCGGATCGCAAGATCGCCAACTCCTACAATCTGACGGCAAATAGTCCGAAAGCCGGCATGAAGGATGTGCGCGGCGTCGAGATCGACCATGATTTCATCGAACGCGTAACCTTCGTGATCGGCAAAGACCACAGGATCATTGCCACACTGTCATCAGTGGATGACAAACTTTCGCCCGATCAGCACGTGGAAAAGGCACTGCAGATCGTGCAGAAGCTCGCGAACAAATAGCGGGTTCTTTTAACAGTGAAGGGTTGGCTTCTCGAACAAGTGGATCGGGCGACCGATCCTTGCCTCAAACTTACTTGCTGCAACCCTTCTTGGTTTCCTCGAAGCCGTCGAACAAGCGCCCGGCATTTGCATCCGCCAGCGTAGCCATGCGGTGTGGCTGGCCCTTCTCGACGGTATAGCGGGCTACCGTCCCTTTGGAGCGTAGCCATTCCGCTTCCTTCTTCATCTCCGCGTGCCACATGTAGGGGTCATTCTCCCCCACGTACATGAACACGCACATCTTCGAAATAGCCTGAAGCTTCGCTGCGCTGGGCTCCCACATGTATCCAGGGAAAGCGGTAATCGACAAGAAGTACTGAGGGTTCGCGGCCGCGACGTGGAATGCGGCGATTCCCCCGTTCGATGGTCCGGCGATGTGGAATTTGTTGTCTTGTACTTTGTAATCCGCCAGGATCATTTTCAGAAATTCGGGGAAAATGCGAGCACCATCTTCGAAGAACAACTGATCGTCTGGCGCCGCAGGAGCGACCACGATATAGCCCCGTTTTTCAGCCTCTGCGCGAAGGTTGCGGTTGAGAACATTGTCCACCGTGTTCATAGTTTGCGGGCCTCCGCCGAAGGCCAGAATAGCGGGATAGGCCTTCGCTGGATCGTATCCGCTGGGGAGAACGACCTTATAGTGGACCGTTGTACCGCCCACCTTCTTGGTCTTTTCTAGCAATTCCGCCCGGAGGGGTTGGGTTGCTAACATCGCGACGAAAACTGCCACGGACAACAGCGGCATCCATTTCAACCTTTGCTGCATTCAGGAAGGCTCCTTGTTTCGAAAATAACATCATTGATTTTATCCAAATTTTCACGCACGGCAAGGTCAGATCCTCGAATGCCGTTTACCGCCCAGTATATTGTTCTGAAAAGCAGCGAACCGATTTGAGGTTATGGGACATCAGAAGCTTGCGCCGAGCCTCAACTGCTTATTTTCTGTTCCAGCTCCGCCCACCGCTCATAAACAGAATTAACCACCGCCTGCGCCGCTTCGACTTCGCGGTAGGCTTGTTCGAGCAAGCGTCCGTCTTTGGCGATTGCGGGATCTTGCAGCGCGGCGCGCTTCTGTTCTAGCATTTGTTCAGCATCGTGAACCCGTTGTTCGATCGACGCATATTCGCGGGCTTCCAAGTACGAAGGTTTCTTTTTTGTGGCCGGCAAAGCTGGCTCGCGAATATCCCGCTGCGCTTTGGGCTTCGGCTGTTTACGTTGCTCCTGCCAGACGTCCCACTGGCTGTAGTCGGCGAAGCGTTGCGCGCTGCCTTGCCCGTCCAGGCCCAGGACCAATGTCGAAACACGATCAAGCAGATACCGGTCATGCGTAACCAGCACCAGGGCACCGGAGAATTCGAGTAGGCTTTCCTCCAGTATCTCGAGCGTGGGGATGTCGAGATCGTTGGTGGGCTCGTCGAGCAGAAGTACATCGGCGGGCTCCAGCATCAGGTTCGCAATCAGCACGCGAGCGCGTTCGCCGCCCGATAAGCGCCCGACTGGTTGATTCAGTTGCTCGGCAGTAAACAGAAAACGCGCGGCCCAGGAGGCCACGTGGATCACGCGATCGCGGTAGATCACGGAATCGCTGTCAGGCGCCAGCGCTCGCCGTAAAGTCAGATCCGGATCCAGTTGCCGGTTCTGATCGAAATACACCATGCGCAGGCCATCGGCGCGCTCCACTTCGCCGCGCAGCGGCGCCGTCTCTCCGCGCAACAGGCGTAGGAGCGTGGTCTTGCCGCTGCCGTTCGATCCCACCAATCCCACGCGCATACCGACGGTAATGGTGAAATCCAAATCTTTAAACAACGTGCGGCCCTCATAGCCGTACGCGATGCCCGCGAGGTGAATCAATCGCTTGGTCTTGCGCTCGGTGCCCGCAAAATCGATATCGGTCGAGCTGGTGCGGCTCCGGGCACGCAGATCTGCGAGCTCTCCGATCATCTCGTGGGCGGTGTCGATGCGGGCCTTAGCTTTGGTGGCGCGCGCTTTGGGTCCCCGGCGGAGCCACTCCATTTCAGTGCGCACGCGATTCTCAAGCGCGTCCTGACGCTTCGCTTGGGCGTGCAGAAACTCGGCTTTCTTCTCGAGGAACGCGCTGTAGTTTCCGGCCACGTACAGCAGCCCATCCGGATAAGCGCGGTTCAATTCGGCTATCGCGGTAGGCACGTTTTCGAGGAAATAGCGATCGTGACTAACGGTGACGCTGGCAAACGGCGCGTTCTGCAACAATTTTTCCAGCCATTCGATGCCTCCAAGGTCCAGATGATTGGTGGGCTCGTCGAGCAATACGATGGCGGGATCCTGCACCAGCACCTCGGCAATCGCCAGGCGCTTTCGCCAGCCGCCGGATAGCGACGCGGCCTCGGCATCGAAGTCCTCGAAACCCGCGCGGCCCAGCGTTTCGCCTTCCCGTGCTTGCCATTCCGATTCAGGCACGCCCGCGCGCTCCAGCGAACGGCGGATGACGGCGCGTACCGTTTCCCCTGCTGGGAACTGCGAATCCTGCGGCAGATAGGCCAGCCGCGTGCCTTTTCGCACAGCCACTTCACCGGTATCCGGCTCGCGGCGCTGCGCCAGAATTTCCAGCAGCGTCGATTTCCCGGAACCGTTGGGACCGATGAGGCCTAAGCGATCGCCTTCCTGAATGCTCAGGGACACGTTGCGAAACAGAAATGCAGCGCCGTACGATTTAGCGAGAGCTTGGGTATTTAAGAGGAGCGCAGCCACGGGAGGGTCTGCCTTCAGAATATCAGGCGCGCCCGATGCGGTGACACGCCCAGCTTTATCGGCAATTCCGCCGTTTTCAATTACTTCCCGCTGGTAGTCTTCGCCTCTCGCCATTCGCTTGTGCATAATGCAAGCAGCAGTAAGGCTTGGCCAAGCCGATCGTTCATGTTTGGTGGAATTCGTGTCCGTGTCAAGAGCGGGCTTGCCGCCCCGAAGAAATTGAGAGAAGGGGGGACAGGATAAGAATCGATCTTTTGCCGAAATAGCCCACCGCGAGACGATCCGAAAAATTGAAATCAGTACAGCCAAAGTGTATTCCGGCTGAGAAAGAACCCGGTACCCCCGTTTCACTCGCGTTACATCATAATAAGGTAGAGGAATTCCACCTTATGAGAACCTGGCTGATGGTTGCTGCCGCCGTCGTTGTAATCCAAGGCTCAGCCGGACTCGCGCCTGCTGCGGAATTGACGCCGCCCAAGGCGGGCAAACCCGAGATCCTCCCTTTAAAAGACGTCAAGCCCGGGATGCACGCCATCGCCTGGACGGTCTTCAGCGGGATGACACCGGAGCCGGTTCCCGTAGAGATTATCGGGGTTTGGAAGAACGCTATGGGCCCGCGCCAGGACGTCATCATGGCGAAGATGGGTGGCAAGGCTGAACGCACCGGGGTCGCCGGCGGCATGAGCGGCAGCCCAGTATACATCGATGGCAAACTTATCGGCGCGGTGGCGCTCCGGCTAAGCCAATTTTCGCCGGATGCGATCTGCGGCATCACGCCTATCGAGTCGATGCTGGAGATTCAGGATCTGGACATGTCGCGGCCTAACGATGCGCGCACGCCCGACAAACTTCCGTCGGCGCAGCCGGTAGCGACGTATGAAATGCCGAGCGAACTGGTGGCGCAGCTAGTTGCGGCAGGCGGTACGGCTCCGCTGCCTTCGCGCACGCCGCTAATGACGCCTATCGAAACGCCTCTGGTATTTTCCGGCTTCACGGCCCAAACTTTGGAAACCTACGAACCCCTATTCCGCCAAATGGGCATCGCGCCGGTGCAGGGCGGAGCAACCGCGGGGACGCTCACGGCGAAACCTGCCGCGGGATGGGAACACGCGCTGAATCCCGGCGAGGCCGTCAGCGGCATTTTGGTGTCGGGCGATATGTCCACCACCGGCATGGGTACCGTGACCTATAACGACGGCAAGCGCATCCTGGCATTCGGGCACCAGTTCTTCGACCTTGGGCCTGTGGATATGCCGATCGCCAAGAGTGAAATCCTCACCGTGCTGAGTTCCGCATATCAGCCCAACAAAGTAGGCAATGCGACTGAGGTTGTAGGCGCGCTCCGTCAGGATCGCTTCACCGGCATCATGGGTGAACTCGGAGCCGAAGCGCCCGTGATCCCGGTCCACGTGAAGGTACGCGCGCTCGGCGACAACGATGCCGTTGTGAAGGAAAAGGATCTGAACTTCAACGTCTTCGTGCATCAGAAATGGACTCCCTTCCTGATGTCGGCGACGCTCAGCAATTCGCTGCAGCAGATGAATCTATACGCTGATGAAATGACCTATCGCATGACCGCCGACGTGGTCATGGACGGCTCGGCCAACATCCACGTATCCACCATGCTCGCGCCTGGCGAGTTTCCCGTTCCTATGCCCACGGTGCTGGCGGGATGGTGGGGAGACAAGTTCAATCGCCTGTTTCTGAACAACGTCGCGACGCCCAAGCTGAAGAGCGTGAATGCCACCATCGACCTGCTGCCGGCGCGGCGCGTCGCAACCATCGAAACCGTGTGGACGCCCACCACGGAGGTGGAAGCGGGCACCGAGATTCCAGTGAAGGTTTTCCTGCGGCCGTATCGCGGCGAAAGAATCGAGCGCTCGCTCATGGTCAAGATCCCGGCCGGAACGCCCAAGGGTGAGCACCGCTTACTGTTCAGCGACGCCGAAACGCTCGACCGCACCCAGGACGGCGCGGCCCAGAACAACAAAAATATGGACATTGCGTCCACCGTTTCGCTGCTCAACCAGGAACGCGACAACAACCGGTTGTATGTTTCGCTGGTGCAGAGCCGAGCCACGTTTTACGCCGCCGACAAGACCTTGCCCAATCTGCCGTCGTCGGTGGTGAACGTCATGCAGACTGAGCGCAATGCCAGCCGGTCATTGGTCGGCACGCCGGACAGCACCGAAGTGCAGCAGTCGATTCCGTTCGATCAAGTGGTGAGCGGCAACTACTCGCTGCGGATCAAAGTTAAATAAGGTTAAAGAAGGTCACGTTCATGCAATTTTTGCGCGTTGCAGCGCCGGTGCTCTGCATTTTTTTGCCGCTGTGGGCGGTGGAGACTCAGGTCTGGGAGCACTCCGAATCCGCGGATTTCGAGAAAGGTACATTGCATCACCTGTCGCTTTCAAGCGAAGGCCGCCTGACACCAGCGCCGGTGGTGCGCGAGATTTACGACCCGTCGGTAGCATTCCTATGGGCCGTCACGCGGGATTCGAAGGGCAATGTTTATGCGGGCGGCGGCAGTGTGGGCGGGTCGAAGTCGAAGCTCATCGTAGTCAACGCAGCCGGCCAATCCAAGACGCTAGCGGAACTGGACGGCATGGCCATCCAGGCGATTGCAGTCGACAAACAGGACCGCGTCTACGCAGCCACATCGCCGGACGGCAAAGTGTACCGCGTGGATGCCGCCGGCAAAGCCGAAGTGTTCTACGATCCGCATGCGAAGTATATCTGGGCGCTGGCGTTTTCGAGTAGCGGCGATCTATTTGTCGCAACTGGGGATCAGGGCGAGATTCATCGCGTGACGGCGAACGGTGCGGGTTCCGTATTCTATCGCACCGAGGAAGCGCATGTACGCTCGCTCGCTATCGATGCGCACGACAACGTAATTGCCGGAACCGATCCGAGCGGCCTGATTCTGCGCATTTCGCCGGCCGGCGATGCTTTTGTGCTGTACCAGGCGGATAAACGCGAGATCACGGCGGTAGCGGTGGCGGCGAATGGCGCGGTTTATGCCGCTGCCACGGGAATCAAGGCGCCGTTGGCCGCGCCGGCTCCTACTCCGCAGCGTCAGGTACAGACCAGCCAGGGGACCATTACGCTGGCCGTTCCCGCTGGCGGTCCGGGTCGAGGAGGGGCGGGCGCGGCTCCCCCGGCAACAGGCGGCGGAGCACCCATCGGCGTGCAAGGCGGCTCGGAAATTTATCGTGTGCAGCCGGATGGCTATGCACGCCGGATTTGGACGCACCCGCAAGACGTGGTCTACGCGCTGGCGTTCGACGCGCAGGGAAACGTAATCGTGGGCACAGGCAACCGCGGCAACATTTACCGGCTGGATTCGGACCATACTTATACGCGGCTCTTGAACCTGGCAGCCGCACAAGTGACCGGCTTCGCCGCAGGTGCGAACGGACGGCTGTACGCAGTGACCGGAAACATTGGCCAAATCTTTTCGATAGGACCGGAACGGGAACCGTTCGGTACGCTCGAAAGCGACGTACTCGACGCGGGCGCATTCTCCTATTGGGGCCGGATAGCCTCGCTCTATGCGGGCCAGGGAGCGGTGACGTTTGAAACGCGTAGCGGAAACGTCAGCCGTGCACAAAAGGACTGGAGCCCGTGGGCCAAGCTGTCAGGCGATCGGGTGGCGTCGCCGGCTGCTCGCTTTTTGCAATATCGCGCGACGGTCTCGGGCGCTGCCGAGCTTTACGATGTGACCGCGGCCTATGAAATGAAGAACGTCGCGCCCGTGATCGAGGCGGTTGAGACCACGCCGCCCAATTACAAATTCCCGGCACCGGTAGCGGCCGCACCGGCGAGCCCGGGAACCTTGACACTGCCGGCGCTCGGCCACTCCACTCCAACCCCGGCGCCTGTCCGAGCGGCCCCCGATTCCGGAGCGTCACCCGCGCTCACCTGGGCCAAAGGATATATCGGGGCGCGTTGGCTCGCGAACGACGACAACGGCGATACGTTGTTGTTCAAGATCGAGATTCGTGGAGAGAACGAAACCACCTGGAAGCCCTTGCGTGAGGACCTGCGAGAACACTACTACAGTTGGGATTCGACCGCGTATCCGGATGGAAAATACCGGGTGCGTGTCACCGCGAGCGATGCGCCCTCAAACACGCCGCAGCAAGCATTGACCGGTATGCGCGAGAGTGACCGTTTTCTGATCGACAACGCCGCTCCCGAGATTAGCGGGCTGACCGCGGCGGCGCAAGGCGCGAAAATCGAAGTCCGCTTCCACGCGAAGGATGCGCTCAATGTGCTGGCGAAGGCCGAATATTCGGTGAACGGCGGCGAATGGAAAGTGGCGGAGCCCACCACGCGGCTGACTGATTCCGAAGAGCACGATTACCATTTCGAGGCCGACCGCAGCCCGGGCGAAGCCACCATCGCGGTGCGAGTTTGCGACGCGTACGAGAACGAAGCCGTCGCGAAGACGGTAGTGAAATAGGGGCGCGCACTGCAACCATCTGGCGGCGTCGCTTTGCAACTCAAAGGCGTACGCAAGTCGTTCGACAAGCTGGTGGTGATCGAGGGAATGGATCTCGAGATCGCGGCGGGCGAATTCATAGCGATCCTGGGGCCCTCGGGATGCGGTAAATCCACCCTGCTGCGCATGCTTGCACGGCTGGCCGAGCCTGACTCCGGCAGCATTGCGATTCAACCCGAAGAACGTTTCCAAACCGCTTTTGTTTTTCAGGACGCGCATCTGCTGCCCTGGCGAAGCGTGCTCGATAACGCCGCATTGCCGCTGGAGCTGATGGGCGCCGCCCCCGAAACGCGTTATGCCACGGCGCGGGCAGCGCTCCAGCAAGTGAGTTTGTTCGAAGCGGAAGACCGCTATCCGGCCCAGCTCTCGGGTGGCATGCGCATGCGCGTGTCGCTGGCGCGCGCGCTGGTGACGCAGCCGCGTCTGCTGCTGCTCGATGAACCTTTCGCGGCACTCGACGAAATCACCCGCTTCCGCCTGGATATCCAGCTGCGCGAGTTGTGGCGGACGCGCGGGATCACCGTGGTTTTCGTTACGCATTCGATTTCCGAAGCCGCATTTCTAGCCAACCGCGCGGTGGTTCTCGCCAAGCGCGGCGGCCGGATCAAGCTGGACCGCCACCTGGATCTCCCGGTCGAACGCAACGATGAATTGCGCATGGACCCGCGGCTGGGGCAGGAGATGAAGGTGCTGCTGGGTGCGATGGAGGAGGAATCGTGATGCGCCGGTTGCGCTCCATGATTCCGGCGCTGATTCCGTTGGTAGTGGTCACCGCGGCGGCGGAGCTTGCGGTGCGCTATGGCCTGGTCAAGTCGTATCTGGTGCCGGCGCCCAGTTCCGTCCTGCGCGCCATGATCGAAAGCCGCGAGGAATTGCTAGGCGCTCTGCTGACGACTTCGGCTAGCGCCCTGGCGGGCTTCGTCTTGAGCACGGTAATGGGCATCGCAATCGCCGTGTTCCTGTCTTCGTCCCGCGCCATTCAGCGGGCATTTTATCCTTACGCAGTATTCTTCCAAACCGTACCGATCATCGCGATTGCACCGTTGCTGGTGATCTGGTTCGGCTACGGAATGCGCACCGTGGTGGCGTCGGCGTTCGTGGTTTCGATATTCCCGGTGATCGCCAATACCTTGAGCGGCATTCTTTCGACCGAGCCGGCGCTGCGGGATTTGTTCCGGTTGTACGGAGCTTCGACGCCAGTCACGCTATGGAAGTTGCGCTTTCCCGCGGCCTTGCCGCAGATCCTCACCGGACTGCGCGTCGCATCTGGGCTGGCTGTGATAGGCGCGATCGTGGGCGAGTTCATCGGCGGGCAAGGATTGGGGTCGGTAATCGACGTGGCGCGAACGCAACAGCGCGTGGATAAAGTTTTTGCGGCGGTGCTCCTCGCGTCGGTCCTGGGACTGGCGCTCTTCGGGCTGATCAACCTGCTGAGTTATGTTACGTTGCGACGGTGGCACGCAAGCGAACAACTATGAATCGCAGAAACTTTATTTTGACGGGGAGCGCCGCGCTGCTAGCCGCGTGCCGAAAATCGTCGCGCCAGATACGGCTGGCCTTGAACTGGAAGCCCGACCCGCAGTTTGGCGGGTTTTATGCAGCGCCGTATCAGGCGCATGGCTTGGATGTCGAAATCTTGCCGGGAGGCGCCGGCACGCCTACCATTCAGATGGTGGGCGCGGGATCGGCCGAGTTCGGCGTGGTTTCGGCGGACGAACTGGTGGTCGCGCGCTCGCGGGGGAACGACGTAGTGGCCCTGTTCGCGGTATTTCAAAATAATCCGCAAGGCATCATGGTGCATGCCTCGCGCAAGTTGACCAGCCTTGGCGATCTCTTCAAGAGCGGCGGAACGCTGGCGCTGCAGCGCGGCCTTCCTTACGCGCGCCTGCTCGAAAAGAAATATGGTTTTGATAAGGTGAAGATCGTACCCTCGCCCGGTGGCGATATCAGTGCGTTTCTTGCTGACAACAATTTCGCCCAGCAATGTTTTATCATGTCGGAGCCATTAACGGCTCGCCACAAAGGGGCTGACGTGCAAGTGTTTCCGGTATCCGATGCCGGTTACAATCCGTACACCACGGTTCTGACCACTTCGGGAGATTTTCTTCGTCAAGATCCGGAGCGGTCCAAGGCCATGGTGGCGGCGGTGCGGGAGGGCTGGCGCGCCTATTTGGACGACCCGAAGCCCACCAATCAACGCATGAATCAACTAAATCCGTCGATGGCGCCGGAGGTCTTCGCGGAAGTCGCCGGGGCGCAGAAGCCGCTGATTGAGACCGCTGAAACTCGGCGCAACGGATTGGGCAGCATGACCAAGGAGCGGTGGGAAATGTTGATCGCACAGTTGAAGGACCTTGGCGACATCCAGAAAGCGCCGGGCGCCGACGAATGTTTCCGGAACCTCTAGTTAATCCTGGTTAGCTGCTGAAGCAGTTTTCGTCTCGGGATTTATCATCGGCGGCACGATTAAGCCGCCGCCCTGAGGCGCGGGTTTGTAATTTCCGGTGGCATAATCGAGCGGTGTCTTGCCATCGCGATCCTTGGCTTCCAGTTCGGCGCCGTGCACCGCCAGGACGCGAATGGTAGCGGTCCATCCCTTCATCGCGGCGCTATGCACTGCGTTCATTCCGTTCGCCGCGCGGCGGTGGATGTCGGCGCCGGGGATTGATTGATATCGAGCGCCCGGTCGTCCTCGGGCCCGCCGACGCTGGTTTCGTAAACTTTCGCGCCACCCAAAGTGATGATGAACGTCGATTGGTGCTCGATCCCGACGAACCAGATGTTGCGCAGCGGGCTTGGCAGGTTGATTTCGTACTCGCCGTCGGCGGGAAAAAATGATCCACGGCAAAACCGCCGCGCGTGCCCAACGGAAGGCCGTCGACGTGGAAAGCTTGCGCCCCTTTGTTGGTGTTGAAGTAGGTCTTGCTTCCGGGGCGCGGATCGGGCCGGCCCACCGCCTGCACCGCTACCGAACGCGCCGCGGCCATGTACTGGTTGAAGA
>Ga0105240_10003032_pt1 | contig 26423 bp, 24 predicted proteins | sample KBSC54metaG_FD_80426 | JGI IMG/M metagenome (GOLD analysis project Ga0105240, IMG submission 80426) | Corn rhizosphere microbial communities from Kellogg Biological Station, Michigan, USA - KBS C5-4 metaG | ecosystem: Host-associated > Plants > Roots > Rhizosphere > Soil | place: Michigan, USA...
CGTGGACGCCGGCGACATCGAAAACCGCAATCATGTCGCGATGTTGACCGAGCGTCTGGCGAAGCGGCTCTTTGGGGGGCAATCACAGGCCGTGGGACAAACGGTAAAGCTGCATGGCCTGCAGTTCGAGATCATCGGCACTTTTAAAGAGCGGACGACTAGCTTTGGACAATCGGAAATCACCGGCGAAAACGTTCTGATTCCCATCACGGTTCTCAAATACTTCGCGCCGCTCGAGCGAGTCGATCCTCTGTACGTTCAGGCTCACTCCACGGCTGACGTAGAGGCAGTGACGCAACTGGTCCGGACGGTGATTGAAGGGCGGCATCGCGCCGGTGCACGCTACAAAGTCGAAAATCTTTCGGAGATTCTGAACGCCGCAAAGAATATCGCGAAGATCATGACCGTGGTGCTCATTATGGTCAGCGCGATCGCTCTCATCATTTCCGGCATCGGCATCATGAATATCATGCTGGTAACGGTGACGGAGCGGACCCGCGAGATCGGCCTGCGCATGGCGGTGGGAGCGGCAAGGCGCAATGTGCTCGAGCAGTTTCTTGCCGAGGCCGTGCTGATCAGCCTGGGCGGCGGCCTGGCCGGCGTCGCATTAGGTGTGGCCGTTCCGCTGGCCGTTAACCATTACGTAGACGACGTCCAAATCCCGATTTCGATCACCTCGATTGTGGTGGCACTGGTCGTATCGATGCTGGTGGGCCTAGTGTTCGGGCTATTGCCTGCCAATCGGGCAGCGAGGCTGAACCCTACTGAAGCCCTACGCTACGAGTAACCTACCCCCCGTCCTTACAGACGGGGCTGGACCTCAATTCAAATCCCTTAGCCCCGCCGGTTACCGCGGGGGAACCTCGGCGTTTTTTTTGCGTTCATTCGCGGCTGAGTTGCGCGTGGTAAAGTTGCAGCATGAAGTTCCCCGTGCGTATTGAAGCTAAATCTTCGGTAATGATGGGGAAGCCGTGCGTAAAGGGTACCCGCATTCCGGTCTACCTTCTGCTGGAAAAGTTGGCGGCAGGTGAAACATTTGAGCAATTGCTCGCCGCCTACCCACAGCTTGCCGTCGAAGATCTGCGTGCGTGCCTGGAATACGCTACGGCCCTGGCCGCTGACGAAGTCATCCTTGCTGACGCGTGAAGTTCCTCTTGGATGAGGATCTGTCTCCGCTTCACGCGCGAACACTTCGTCAGGATGAAGTCAGCGTTCCGCAGCTTTGGGCGAGCGACTACGCGCAGCATTAAAGTCCCATTTATCGTGCGTCAGGATAATTTGAGCGATCTGATCTTCGGTAAATGGGATCTCGTCCAGGCCTCGGATTTCGGTGATTATTCCCTCGACCACAGCTGTTTGATCGAACCGTCTTCCGTCCTGAAGAATGACGCTGACTACCTGGTATCCCATGCCGGTTTCCGGCTGGTTTACTAACTCCGATGTCCACTTTGCCGAAAGTGTGATCACAAGTTGCTGCTCCGAAGGCCGCGCCACGAACGACAATTCGCATTTATTCGCGGCCTTGCGCGCAGCTAAGTCCGAGCAGGATCTTTCCGCTCTGGATCGAAACCCATCTCAGCCACGGCCGCTGCGGCTTTCTTCGGGTCGATCTTGCCCTCGCGAGCCAGCGCCGACAGCGTGGCCTGCACAATCGCTTCCGCGGAGATCTCGAAGAACGCGCGCAGATGCTCGCGATTTTCGCTGCGACCGAATCCATCCGTCCCGAGCGAATTCAGCCGTCCCGGCAGCCATTGTGCGAGCTGATCCGGGATGATCTTCATGTAATCCGACGACGCGATGATCGGACCGTTCGAGCCTTCAAGCGCCGTCACAATATAAGGAGTCTTGCGCGGTTCAGCAGGATGCAGCCGATTCCAGCGCTCGGTCTCCAGTGCATCGCGGCGAAGCTCGTTATAACTGGTCACCGACCAGACGTCCGTCGCCACCTGATAGCGCTCGGCCAGAATCTGCTGGGCTTTTAGCGCCTCATTCAACATTGGACCGCTGCCGAATAGTTGGGCGATCGCGGGACCCTTTTCCGCCGGCTTGTATTTATACAGCCCGCGCAGGATGCCCGCGCGAATGTGCTCGCCTTCCGGCATCGGAGGCTGTACGTAGTTTTCATTGTAGACAGTCAGGTAATAGAAGTGATCTTCCATTTCCTGGTACATGCGACGAATACCGTCCTGTACGATCACCGCCAGCTCATAGGCATACGCCGGATCGTAGGTGATGCACGTCGGCACGGTGCTGGCATGCACCGGGCTGTGGCCGTCCTGATGCTGCAAGCCCTCGCCGAGCAGCGTGGTGCGGCCGGCGGTGCCGCCCATCAGGAACCCTTTACCGCGTGAATCGGCGAAGGCCCAGATCAGGTCGCCTACGCGCTGGAATCCGAACATCGAATAGTAAATGAAGAACGGAATCATCGGCACGCCGTAGTTGGCGTACGCGGTACCGGCAGCGATGCACGAAGCCATCGAGCCCGCCTCGGTAATGCCTTCTTCGAGAATCTGCCCGTCCTTGGCTTCCTTGTAGTACAGCAGGACGTTCGAGTCGACAGGTTTATACTTCTGGCCCTGGCTGGCGTAAATGCCGCGCTCCCGGAATAGCGACTCCATTCCAAACGTTCGGGCTTCGTCCGGAACGATGGGTACCACCAGTTTGCCGATCTCGGTCTTGAACAGAGCTTTTAAAATGCTGACGAATGCAGCGGTAGTTGAGGCTTCACGATCACGAGAACCGCCCGTAACATCGTGGAAAATTTCGAGCGGCGGCGCCTTGATCTCGATCGGCTTGACCTTGCGCTCCGGCAGGCTGCCTCCCTGCGCTTCCACTCTGCTTCGCAGATACTTCATCTCGACGGAATCTTCCGCCGGCCTGTAGAAATCGACGTGCTGAACCATCTCATCGCTGAGCGGAAGACTGAACCGGTCGCGGATCTTTATCAGATCGGAATCGGTGAGCTTCTTCTGCTGATGCGCTGTCATCCTGCCTTCGGCGATCTCCCCCAGCCCGTAGCCCTTCACGGTCTTAGCCAGAATTACCGTGGGTTGGCCTTGCGCCATCATGGCGCGCCGGTAGGCGTTGAACACTTTTATGGGATCGAGCCCGCCGCGGCGAAGGTTCCACAGCTCGTCGTCGCTCATGTGCTCCACGAGCTTCAGCAGCTCGGGATACTTGCCAAAGAACTCTTTCCGGAGAAACGCCCCGTCGTTCGCGCGGAAGGTCTGGTATTCGCCATCCACGCATTCGTGCATGCGCTTGATCAGCAAACCGCTCGAATCGCGGGCCAGTAGATCGTCCCAGCCCGCGCCCCAGACCACCTTGATGACGTTCCATCCGGCGCCCAGGAACGCAGCCTCCAGCTCCTGAATGATGTGGCCGTTGCCGCGCACAGGGCCATCCAGCCGCTGCAGGTTGCAGTTCACCACGAAGATCAGGTTGTCCAGCCGCTCGCGCGAAGCGAGCGTGGTCGCGCCCAAGCTTTCCGGTTCATCGGTTTCACCGTCGCCGATGAACGCCCAAACCTTGCGTCCGGTCGCGGGAATCACACCGCGATTCTCCAGATACCGCATGAAGCGAGCCTGATAGATCGCCGCGATCGGGCCCAGTCCCATGGACACCGTCGGAAATTGCCAGAAGTTCGGCATCAGCCAGGGATGCGGATATGACGACAATCCCGGGTGGTCCCGCAGCTCATGGCGGAAATTTTCAAGATGCTTCTCGCTCAGCCGCCCTTCAAGGTAGGCCCGGCTGTAAACGCCCGGCGAAGCATGGCCCTGGAAGTACACGAAATCGCCCGGCAGCTTGGTCCCATTGGGCCCCGGATACGACCCGCGGAAGAAGTGGTTGTACCCGACCTCGAGCATCGTCGCCAGCGACGCATACGTCGCTAGATGGCCGCCGATATTCGCGTCGTATTTGTTAGCGCGAACCACCATGGCGGTGGCATTCCACCGGACCAGGCTTTTGATCCGCCGCTCGATGGCGCGGTCGCCCGGATAGGCGACTTCCTCCTCAGGCGGAATGGTGTTGATATAGGGGGTATTCCAGCGCAATGGGACCTGTACGCCGAGGTTCGCTGCGCGTTCCATCAGGCGTTCGAGCAGGTAGCTGGCCCGGTCAGGCCCTGCCTCGTCGATCATCTCGTCGAGAGCTTCCACCCACTCGGAAGTCTCCAGAGGATTGAGGTCGTCAGGAGCGTCTACTTTGGCTTTCAACATGGGGGGTAAATACCAAGGTACCATCCCTCCCAGCTGCGTCGCGAGCGCCCAAGTGCCACCATCACTTACGAGTGGTGGCATAAACTAAACAGATGCGTGCCCTGCAGATTATCCTCGGTGTCATCCTCGTAGGCGGCCTTGGCGCAACGGTTTGGTTCATGGTCACCGCGCCAACCGGGCAGCAGGCACCAGTTTCCAAAACCGCTCCGGTGGAAACGACGCAGACCCCTTTGCGGACCGACATCCCGCCACCGGATACCATCGTGTTCGACAACAAGTACGGAAAGGTGACGTTTACCCACAAGCTGCACTATGAGCGGGTCAACGGCGATTGCACGGCTTGCCATACCAAAATCTTTCCTCAGTCGCGCGCGCCGATTAATTACGGCAAGGCCCTGCATCGCGTGGCGGAGGCGGAAGGAACCTCCTGTGCATTCTGTCACCGTGTGGGAGGAACTTCCTTCGCGGCCGATAGTCATTGCGTTAAGTGCCACGAATCAAAGCAGTAACGTCTGATTCCGTGTAAAGTGAGGGTGGTATGCCTCCCAGCGAAAAACCAGGGAAGAAATCCCCGCCATTGAACGTCTTACCGGGTGAAATCGGCATGGTCCTGGGTGTGAATCACCGCGATGTGGTTGAGGCCTGTCAGCGTGGCGACGACGACGCATTTCGTGTGCTTTTTGAGACTCATAAGGATCGGGTCTACTCGATTGCGCTACGTTATTCGGGAAATTCGACGGCCGCCATGGATATCGCCCAGGATACGTTTGTGAAGCTCCTGTCGAACATCGGCCAGTTTCGGGGCGATTCCAGCTTCGAATCGTGGCTGTACCGGCTGGTGGTCAACACCTGTCTGGATCATCACCGCAAGCGGAGGCGATTCTTGCCGCTGCTAGAGGAAGGGTTGGAGGAAGCGCTGGACGTGTTCCGGGCGCCCCGTGAAAGCGCTCTACACGATCTGCTCCGGGAGGAGCAAACGGAGCGCGTCCAGCAGGTAGTGGCCCAGTTGCCCGAAGAACAAAGGATTGTGGTGGTGTTGCGTTATACCGACGGTCTCTCATACGAACAAATCGCGGACCTGCTGGGTTGCCGCAGGGGCACAGTAGCGTCGCGCCTGAACCGCGCCCATAAGGCGCTGGAGCGGCGCCTGTCCTATTTGAGGCCACGAGAGGTAAGGCAGTAATGAAGGCAGGAAACATGAAGAAGGACTTGCATGAAACGGAGCTAAGCCGGCACCTGGGTCCGGTCCAGGCGCCTGACGAATTGTGGGACCGCGTGCATAACACCCACGTGGTTAAGTTGCGGCCTAGCCGTGGAGGAATGACTTGGCAGTGGGCCGCAGCCGCGCTCGCAACGATAGCCATCGTAGCGGGAGTGACGATCTGGCAGAATCGCGAGATCAGCGGTGAGGAGCGCGCCGTTGGCGCATTGAGCCGCACGCCGGATCAGCTTCAGTTTCGATCGGCGGATCTTTCCGAGATCCGCACATGGGTCAAGTCCGATACCGGGATGGACGTTCCTCTGCCGGTCCGCACGGCTTCGTCGGTTCAGCTTATCGGAGCCTATGTGAACCGGAAAGGTACCCCCACAGCCGAGATCTCGTATCGCGTCGCTGGCATGGATGCCACCTTAGTGGTCTCCAAAATCCCCATGGAAGGCGATGGCCGGCATGCGTTCGTCAAAAGCGGCTCCTATCATGGGACAAGCTATCAATCCTGGACCATGCGCGGGCAGATGTACACCATCGCTTCGGCGGACGCCAAGGTAGGATGCCTGCTGTGTCACAGTACCGGAGCTCCTCGGGCACGCGAAAACTAAAGGCGTAAACGGAACGATCTAAAGTAAGCGGTATACTGTTACGTAGAGCAAATTCCCATGAACAAAAACATCAAGTTCGGGCTGATTATCGCGGTGATTCTGGGCACCCTGGGATGGCTTGCGGCGGGCGGCGTCAAAGAGACCGCCAGCTACTACAAGGAAATCGCCGAACTGGAGAGACTCGCGCCCAACGAAAAGGTGGATAAGCGCCTGCGCGTGGGCGGCGACGTCGAGCTAAATTCGATCAGCCGCGATGGACGCGATGTGCATTTTGTTCTGGTGCAGCAGAAAGACGGAGTGAAGCGGCGCCTTAATGTTATCTATAGCGGAACGGATCCGCTGCCCGACACGTTCAAGGACAATGCACCTTGCCAGGCTCTGGTCGATGGCAAGCTCGGCTCCGACAATGTGTTCCATGCCACCAAACTCCAGGCTAAGTGCGCTTCGAAGTATGAAGCCAAGCCGGTGGCTCCTGTGACGCGCGGCTAAGTTTTTTCGGACTCTAATTATGGAAAATATCGGCTCGCTGGCGATTCTCCTGGCGTTCTGTTTCGCGGTGTACGCGTTTATCGGATCGCTGGTGGGCAAATGGGCCAAGCGTCCCTTCCTGGGGATCAGCGCGCAACGAGCGGTCTATTGCGTGTGGGCTCTGCTCACCTGCGCCGCCGGAGTTCTCCTCTACTCGCTGATCAAGGGCGATTTCCGCATGGCCTACGTGTGGGCCACCAGCAACCACACCATGCAGATGCAGTACAAGGTCGCGGCCTGGTGGGGCGGCCAGGAAGGCTCGCTCCTGTTGTGGTCCTGGCTGCTGTCGACGTACGCCGCCATCATCGTATTTCAAAACCGCCGCAAGTTCCGCGAAATGATGCCGTACGTGATCGCGGTGCTGATGTTCACGCAGATCTTCTTTTTGATCCTGAACGGATTCGTGGCCAGCCCCTTCAAGATGATCGCCGCCGGCCGCGGCATCGTCGATATCGGCGACGGCCAGGGCCTGAATCCCCTGCTCCAATACTGGACGATGGTGATCCATCCGCCCATGCTGTACCTGGGCTACGTCGGATTCATTGCGCCGTTTGCGTTCGCGATCGCATCGCTAGCCACCAAACAGCCTGGCGATGAATGGATCAAGACCACCCGCCGCTGGACCCTGGTCACCTGGATGTTTCAGACCACCGGCGTCCTGCTCGGCATGGGATGGGCTTACGCGGTGCTCGGCTGGGGCGGCTACTGGGGATGGGACCCGGTTGAGAACGCTTCGCTGCTGCCCTGGATCACCGCAACGGCCTTCCTGCACTCGGTGATGATGCAGGAAAAGAAAGGCATGATGAAGGTCTGGAACATGGTGCTGGTTTCCTCCACCTTCTTCTTGTGTATTTTTGGAACATTCCTTACCCGCAGCGGCATCGTGCAGTCTGTCCACGCGTTTTCCGAAGGCCCCATTGGGAAATACTTCGTCGGATTCATGGCGATCAGTATCTCGCTGACGGTGTACCTGATCCTCAGCCGCCTGGAATATCTGAAGAGCGAATCGCAGATGGAGAGCGTTCTCTCGCGCGAATCGAGCTTCATGTTCAATAACTTGATTTTGCTCGCGGGCTGCTTCGCGGTGCTGTGGGGCACGCTGTTCCCCGTCATCACCGAGGCCATCATGGGTGAGAAGATCAGCGTCGATAAGCCTTTCTTCAATCGCGTGAACATTCCTATCGGGATGTTCCTGCTGCTACTGACCGGAGTCGGCCCGTTGATCGCCTGGCGCCGCAGCTCGTTTGAGAGTTTGAAGCGGTCGTTTATGTGGCCGGCCCTTTCGGGCCTATTCGTCTCACTCGCATTGTTCGCCGCCGGGATTCGCAGCTTCTACGCGCTGATGTCGTTCGGGCTGTGCGCGTTCGTGCTGGTGACCGTGGCGATCGAATTCTTCAAGGGCGCCAAAGCCATCAGCGGCAAGAGCGGATCGAATCTGCTGGTGTCGATGGTCCAGTTGACGCATCGCAACACGCGCCGCTACGGCGGATATCTGGTGCATGTCGGCATCGTGATCCTGTTCGTGGGATTCACGGGAGCCGCCTTCAACAAGGACACCACCGTGGAGCTGCCGCAGGGCGGATCGATGCAGCTCGGCGCATACACGCTTAAGGTGGTCGGATTCGAAGAGGGCATGAACGAGAACTATAGCTGGGGCCGGCCTAAGATCGCGGTGACCAAGAATGGCCAAGAGCTCCCCATGATGATGCCGGAGGAGCGTTTCTATTTCGCATCCCAGACTCCGACGCATGACATCGCTCTGCGGCGCCGCCTGAACGAAGACCTCTATATCAACTACGCCGGACCAGGCGCCAACAACAGCAACGTCATCCTTCAGGTGTACGTGAATCCGCTGGTGAGCTGGGTGTGGATCGGCTACTGGGTGGTGCTGTTCGGCACCATCATCTGCCTGATCCCCAGCAAGACCAAGCTGGTGTTCCCGCGCACCGAAGTCATTGGCGTGAGTCGTAAAGAAGTAGGACAACATGCGCAGAACATTGATGGCTAGAACTTCGATAGCTAGGACGTGGAAAGCCGGCCTTCTCGTGGCCGTGGCTACGGCGCTGTGCCTGGCTCAGTCCGCCACCGACTACGAAAGTCCGGCTGTCATGCACGTCGCGGGAATGCTCAACTGCAATTGCGGCTGCCATCTGCGCATGGACTGCGTCATGCCGCCCAGTGGCCTTTGTCCGGTCTGCAAGGCCGCCCGGATCCGCATCGCGAGCATGCAGAAGGAAGGTAAGTCGGAGGGCCAGGTCCTGGATCAATTTGTGGCCGAAAACGGCGCAGGCGTTCTGGCGGTTTCGCCTGGTCCGTGGGGTAACGCGACTCCCTATCTCGCGCTCGCTCTTGGACTCGTAATCGTGGTTTTGTCGATCCGCTATTATCGGCACGTTCGTCCCGCGCCCGCGGTTCCCGCCGGAGACGACGCCGCGCTCTCGCGCTATCATGATCAGATCGAAAAAGACCTGTCCAGGCTTGATTAGGATCGGGCTGGAATAAGGGCAAGCCGGACTGAGTATGGCGTTCCGCAGCGAGTTCATGTCGGGAGTGTGCGCAGCAGCATGGCTGGCCGTCGTGGGAGCCGGTCCAAGTGTGGCGCAGCCGGCCCCTAACGATCCCGTCAGCCGTCTGGAGACGCGGCTCGAGCGCGGCGAAGCGGCTCTGCATTTTCATCCCGGGAGTGGAGGATATCTGCCCAGCCTGCTGAGACAATTCGGCATCAACGTCGACTCGCAAGTGCTCGTTTTTTCCAAGACCAGTCTCCAGCAGGACCACATTTCGCCGCAAAATCCGCGTGCGATTTACTTCAGTGACACCGTTTCCGTAGGGACGGTCCCTGGCGGCAAACTTCTGGAACTCGCGTCTCTGGACCCCGTCCGCGGAGTCGTGTTTCACACCCTCGACGTGCAGGAATCCGCCGAGCCGCGATTCAAGAGCCAAGTTCAGGAATGCACCAGTTGCCACAACTCCGTCAGCACGTTTGGTCCCGGGTTGATGGTTGCGACAGTGTATCCCGGACCGGATGGAACCCCCATTTATCTCGGTGGGAAATCCCTGTTCAACACCACGGACCATCGCTCTCCTTTTGAAAGCCGCTGGGGCGGATGGTACGTCACGGGGACTCATGGATCGCAACACCACATGGGCAACGCCGTGGCGATTGATTCCGGCCATCCGCTCGACATGGACGAGGCAGCCACGCAGAATCGCCGCACGCTGACGGACAAGATCGACGTGAGCCATTATTTAACTGCGACGAGTGACATCGTGGCGCTGATGACGCTGGAGCATCAGACTCAGATGACCAATCTGATCACCAGTATTGCGGCGAGAGCTCGCGCGCAAAGTTATAAGCCCAACCTCAAGTCCGATCCGGGAATGGCCGCAGCCATCGAAGAACTGGTGAATTATATGCTCTTCACCGACGAAGCTCCCCTGCGCGAACCGGTAGCGGGCGTATCGACATTCACAAAAACCTTTCCCCAGCGAGGACCGCGCGACCGCGAGGGCCGCTCCCTGCGCGATTTCGATCTTCAGCGTCGCCTGTTCCGGTATCCTGTCAGCTACATGATTTACTCCGAGTCTTTCGACGCGCTTCCCAATCCCATACGGGAGGAGATACTCAAGCGGGTTTTCGATGTCTTGGCTGCGGACGAAAGCGGTGACGGGCGCGCCGCTCTGGAAATCCTGGTGGATACGAAACCGAATTTACCGGAGTATTGGAAGACTGCCGGCCTGAGGCATCCGACAAGATAATGCTGCTCGCCGCTGCCGTCCTACTCATTGCCGTCACCGTGCTGTTCACATTTTCCATTCGCGATAAGGACATGCCGGCGCCCGAGCCGCTTTCCCCCACTCGCCACCTGGACGAGCGCCGGGCCGCGATCTATGAGAACCTGCGCGATCTGCAATTCGAATATCGCGTCGGCAAGCTGTCCGACGCGGATTACCAGCAGACCAAGGTTGGGTTGCAGAAGGAACTAGCCGGAGTGCTGGCGGAGATCGAAAAAGTGAGTTCGGGCGCTCCGCCGACTCCAGTAAAGATCGAGGCTCCGAAAGTTACGCCGGGAACCGTCTGCCCGCATTGCAAGGCGACTTTTCCCCAGCCTTTGAAGTTCTGCGGTGAGTGCGGCAAGGAGATGTCATGAGGTTCCGCATAGCAGTATTCTGTCTCCTGACTCCTGTCTCCTGCCTCCTGGGAGCCATCGAAGGCACCGTGATCAACGGGACCACTGGTAAGCCGCAACCTTCGGTTGCTATCTCTCTGGTACAGCCCGGCGCGGGAGGGATGCAGGCCATCGCCACGGCCACATCCGATGCGAACGGCAAGTTCAGCATCGATCACGAACTTCCGCCGCCGCCCGCCCTGCTGCAGGTCGATTACAAGGGCATCACCTACACGCAAGTCCAGCCACCCGGCCGTCCGACTACCGGCATCCAGTTCCAGGTGTTCGACTCCGCCACGAAACCACCGCAGGGGATGCAGATGGCGCATCTCATCATGATCGAGCCTAGCCCCACCTCGCTCGAAATCAGTGAGACTTTCCTGATCCGCAACGAATCCACCGTGACATTTGAGGATCCCTCTAACGGAACGGCGCAATTTTATCCACCCAAGGGCGCCGGCGACAAGGTGCAGGTGAGCGTGACACCGCCCACGCAGATGACCATCCAACGGCAGGCCGTGAAAGCCGCCAAACCCGGCGCCTTCAAAATCGATTATCCCGCCCGGCCGGGTGAGACGCGTTTCGACATGCACTACACGCTGCCCGCATCCGATACGTTCTCTGCTAAGGTCGTCCAGGGCGATCGCCCGACCATGGTTGTCACTCCGGCGTCGGTTCACCTTACCGGCAACGGAATCAAGGAAGCTGGAGTTGAGTCGGATGTTCAGGCGCGCCTGTTTGAAGTGCCGGGCACTTCGTTCGAGGTCAAGATCGAGGGCACTGGTTCCATCCGCGAGCGTCAGAGCAAAGAGGCGCCCGAGGAAGATACCGGACAGCCGAAGACCACCGAAATTCTGGCTCGCATTTACGACAAAATGTATTGGGTGCTCGGTCTCACCTTTGGAATCCTAGCGCTAGGCGGCACACTTCTGTACCGCAAGGGCGCGGCGTGAACGCGCTTGAAATTTCCGACGTCTGGAAATATTACGGCGACTTTCCTGCGCTCCGCGCGGTGGGCCTGAACATCGAGCCAGGATCCACCCTGGCATTGCTGGGCCGCAACGGAGCCGGCAAGACCACCTTGCTGCGGATCATCGCCGGACTTTCGCGGCCCTCGCGAGGGACCGTTAAGATCCAAGGCGCCGATGCCCGCGAGCAGTCGACGCGCCAACGTATCGGGGTTCTTGGCCACGGTATCGCGCTTTACGACGAGCTCTCGGCGATTGAAAATCTCACTCTCTTCGGGCGCTTGTACGGCCTCCCCGATCCACGCAAGCGCGCCGATGAGATGTTGGAGCGCGTGGGTCTCGCCCGTGTCCGCGACGGCTTGGCTCGCGAGTTTTCGCGGGGCATGCGCCAGCGCCTGGCCGTGGGGCGTGCGTTTCTCCACGATCCCGAAGTGCTGCTGCTTGACGAGCCGTTCACTGCGCTCGACGACCGGGCGATTGCGGTGCTCCAGTCGATGATCCAGAGCATGCGTGATCGCGGCCGGACGATTATCATGTCCACGCATCAGCTGCGCGAGGCGTTGGAGCTGGCGTCGCACGTGGCGCTTCTTCAGCGCGGCCAGATCGTGCATACCGGCGAGCGCATGCAGGAAATGCTCGACGATACGGGATGGTTGTATCGGACCTACGGAGACAATTGATTGTTCTTTCGTCAGGTGTGGACCATCATGGCCAAGGATCTGCATTCCGAACTGCGCACCAAAGAGGCCTGGAACGCTTCGATTGCCTTCTCCGTCGTCATCCTACTGCTGTTCGCCTTCGCCTTCGATCCCTCCTCCGATCAGATCCGCGAATTCGGGAGCGGTCTCCTATGGATGACCTACGCCTTCGCCGGAGCGCTGGTGCTGAATCGCAGCTTCGCGCGCGAACTTCAAAACGACTGTCTGGATGCGCTCATCGCCTCGCCCGTCTCTTCTCCGGCCCTGTTCGTGGGCAAGGCGTTGGCGAATTTCGCGATGCTATTCGCTGTGGAGCTGTTTAGTCTGCCGGTGTTTGGACTTTTTTACAACACCTGGCCCCCTCGCTTCGCCCCGCTTCTCTTGGTGATGGTGCTGGGGACCTGGGCGCTCACCATCATCGGAACACTCTTCAGCGCGCTGACGGTTAACCTTCGATTGCGGGAACTAATGCTGCCGACGCTCGTCTATCCCATGATGATTCCGGTCCTGATCGCGGCCATGACCGTCACCACCAATATACTGGCCGGAACCGCCATGGGTTTCGGAGTACGCTTCCTGGTGGCCTTCGATATCATCTTTACGACCCTAGCTGTGGTTTTTGTGGATACCGTTCTAGTAGGATGAACAAACATGCGGGAAAAAATCATCATTGGATTGGCGGTCTTTGCCGGGGCCCTGCTGGCCTGGAACATGAATACCATCTTCACCAAGCTCCCCGATGAGCTGAACCAGGGCGCCATCTACCGGATCATCTATTTTCACGTACCTGCGAACATTTTGGGCATGTCGGGATTCGGCCTCGGGATGTTGTTCAGCATCGGCTACCTGGTCACCAAGGACCTGCGCTATGACGCGCTGGCGGCCAGCGTCACCGAAGTTTCGCTGGTGTTCGCGTCCATCGGTCTGGCCACCGGCAGCATCTGGGCGCGCATCATTTGGGGCGTGTGGTGGGCCTGGGATTATCGGCTCACGTCGTGGCTGGTTTGTTGGTTGATATTCGGCGGATATCTCATGCTGCGCCGCGCTGTCGACGAACCTAATCAGCGTGCTCGCTTCGCGGCCGTGGTCAGCATTCTGGGCAGCGTGAATGCGTACATATCTTACAAATCGATCGAGTGGTGGACCACCCAGCACCCTCAACCCGTGCTTTCCATCCGCAACGGCGGCGGCATGGCTGCGGGGATGGAAGCTCCTATTTGGTGGAATGTTCTGGCTCTTGCCTGCTTCTCAGCCATCCTGGTGATGGTGCGTATGCGGCAGGAATCTTTCGCCCGTGAAATCGATACGCTTCGCAGGATGGCACACGCCCAATGATTTGGATAATGTCACCCGGAGATCTAAGTGAATAGGAACGTTCAATACATGCTCCTCGGCCTCGGTGCCGCGTGGCTGATCATGTTTATCTACGTCGTCCTCATCACGCTGCGCGAACGCAAGCTGCGCAAGGAGCTCGACCGCGTCCGCCGCATGGTGGAACATCCTAACAAGTAGATCTTAGTCCCGCTACACTGGGCGTTATGAAAGCCCTTGCTGTCTTTTTTCTGTCGGCGCTTTGTGCTGTCGCCGAAGTCCACACACTCACGTTGCGCGGCGCCCTGGATATCGCGCTCCAGCAGAACCCCGACATCGTTCTCGCGCGGCTCGATCAGCAGCATGCCCGCGCGCAGGTCACCATCATGAAGGATCCCTTCGTTCCGAAGGTGTTCGCCGGCAGCGGCGCGGCTTACACGAACGGGTTTCCGATGAGCATCGACGGCAGTGCGCCGGCCGTCCTGCAGGCCAAGACACAGATGGCGATCTTCGACCGTCCGCAGAGTCTGCGGGCGGCCCAGGCCAACGAATCAGCGCGAGGCGCGGAGATCGATATCGGCGTGCGGCAAGACGAGGTGGCCTATCGCGTGGCTTCCCTGTACTTTGATGCCGAGGAGGCTTCTCGCAGCCTGGCCGCGGTCGAACTGCAATTGCAAAGTCTCGCGCGGGTGCGCGAACTGACCGCGGTCCGCGTTAGCGAGGGCCGCGAGCTTTCGATTGAGTCCAGCAGAGCCGATCTCAAGGTTCTCCAGGCCCAGCAACGCCAAGCGGAACTGGTCGACAGCATCGCCGACACTCAAACGTCACTCGCACAAGTACTCGGTTTCAATCCGGGCGATCGGGTGCAGCCTGCGCAGGAAGATCGCCGCGTGACGGGCCAGATCGATTCGGAAGAGAGCGCCATCCAGCAGGCTCTCGACAACAGCCGCGAGATCAAACGGCTGGAATCCAATCTGCAAGGCAAGAATCTCGAGATCAAGAGCTACAAAGCCGAGCGCCTTCCCAAAGCCAACCTAATCGCCCAGTACGCACTGCTTTCACGCTTCAACAACTACGACAAGTTTTTCCCGCGATTCCAGCGCAACAACTTTGAACTGGGCATCTCTTTCGAAGTGCCGATCCTCACTGGCCGCAGCAGCGCGGCCTATGTGGCCCAGGCGCAGATGGACATCGACAAGATCCGCGCTCAGATCGGACAGACTCGCAGCCGCATCACTGCCGACCTACAGCATGCCTATCGCGATATCCGCCGAACGGAATCAGCGCAAAAACTCGCACGGGCCGATCTCGACCTGGCGCGCGAACAACTTTCGCTCGATCTAACCCGCTATGACGAAGGACAGGTGACCATGGCGCAGGTCGAGGCTTCACGCGCCGCGGAGCAGGAAAAGTGGATCGTCTATTACGACACGCAGCATGCGTTTGAAGTCGCGCGCCTCACCGTGCTGCGCCAGGCAGGGACGCTGGTGGCGGCGCTGCGTCAATAGCAGATACGCCGGCTTGGATCAAACCGACTTGAGAGCGAGTTTTTCCAGCCGCCCGGGGGCTCACCATGCACAGCTCCTGCACGCAAACATCGCCAGTATTAAAATCTCGATAAGTTGCTCGATGAAGCCGAGGCAATCTCCGTTTACGCCTCCCACACGCAGGTAGAACCACCCGCGCGATGCTTGCACGATAAGCACCGACCCTGCGATCATAGCGAGCCCTGGCCGCCACCCGCACAGCAGAGCGGCTGCAGCCCCTTGCGCCATCGCCGCCACAACCACAGGCGTACTCAACGTCGATGCCAGCGCGTATCCTAAACCCGTTCCCACAGGCCGCGAGCACCACGCCGTCGCGACAATCGCCGCCCGCGGAACTGCTTGCACGGCGATCATCGTTTCCAGGACACGCGGCGTCGCCAGATATTCCAATGCTTGCCAGCGCGCGAGAACGCTCAGCAGAATCGCGACGGCCCCATATATTCCGATGCGGCTGTCCTTGAGGATTGACAAGGCGCGCTCCCGTGTTCTCCCGGCGCGTACCGCGTCGGCGACGTCCGCCAATCCGCCCTCATGCATGACGCCCGAGATCGCGATCCAGAACGTGACCGTTGCCAGCGCGGCGATGGAAATCGGAAACGCCTTCGCCGCCAGCAAATACACGCCCGCGCCTGCTGCGCCAAGCATCGCGCCAACCAATGGAAAGAAGGCAGCGGCCCTGCCCGGCGCGACATCGCCTCCACGCACCGGCACAACGGTTAGGAATCGTATGGCCGCCCGGAATCCCATTACTTCACTCGTAGCGCCTGTCCGAAGACCATCCAGTAGGCGTCAGGAGCCTCCGCGAAAAGCTGATTCAACCTGCCAGCCCGGTCGCGAAACTCGCATGCCAGCGCATTATCCGGTACGATCCCACATCCTATCCGCATTTCCGCGCCCGATCTAAAGCCCAGCGGCCCTTTTCGCTGCGCGCGCCGCCTCCCACCAGCACTAGAGCCACAAGCTTCTCCTCCGTGACTTCAGCAGCCACAGGAAAAAGGGTCCGCCACACAGAGCCGTGAGGACGCCCACCGGAATTTCCGTCGGCGCGATCACCGTGCGCGACAGCGTGTCACATGCGACGAGGAATGCGCCCCCTAGCAGAAACGCACACGGCAGCAGCGCGCGATGGTCCGCGCCCAGCTTGAGCCGCAGCGCATGCGGCACGATCAATCCCACGAACCCTATTGGACCCGTGAGAGACGTTACCAGACCAGTGAGCACCGATCCCGCGATGTAGCCTAGTGCTGTCAGCCGAACGGTCGACACGCCGCGAGAAGCAGCCCAGTCATCGCCCACGGCCAATAAGTTCCAGTGCGGAGCATACGCCATTACCAGCGCGCTCGCGGCAACAACGACTACCGCCAACCCCGCCAGCGTCGAATACTCAACGGCGTCGAGTCCTCCCATCAACCAACGCGAAATCGCGAAGGATTGCGAGAAGCTCGCCAGATTGTGAAGAAACAGAATCACCGCAAACGCCATGCTATTCATCGTCACACCCGTCAGCAACAGAGTGAACGATGACAGCCGCCGCCCCTCGACCGCCATGCCGAGGACTATCAGCAATACCAGTGCCGCGCCCACAAGCGATGCTAAACCGGTAGCACGCCATCCCAGGCAGATCGCGATCACCGCTCCAACCGACGCGCCGCTCGACACTCCCAGCGTGTACGGCTCCGCCAGCGGATCGCGCAACATACATTGAAAGAGTACGCCTGTTACCGACAGCGCCGCCCCGCCCAGCAGCGCCAGAATCACCCGTGGCAGCCGCGCGTAAAAGAAAATTTCATGATCCGGCGACCTCCCCGCAAACGCACGCCCCAGTTCGATATGCGAACTGCCCAGGAGCGGCGCGACGATCACCACTATCGCTAAAAGCGCCGCCGACGATAGAACACTACGCTTCATACGTCAGCCATCTGGCGTGCACCGTCGCTTGCACTTCGAACACCCGCGCGATCAACGCGGGATTCAGGACCTCCGCCGGCGGTCCATCCGCAGCCACGCGTCCATCTTCGAGCACCATTACTCGATCCGAGAACCGCAGAGCCAGGTTCAGATCGTGCGTCACCGCCACCACTAACAGTGACTTTGCGAGCTCCACCAGCAGTCGGTAGAGCGATAACTGATGCCGCAGATCCAAGTGCGTCGCCGGCTCATCCAGCAGCAGCGCCTCGGGCCGCTGCGTCAAGGCCGACGCCAGGATCACTCTCTGCGCCTCGCCTCCTGACAACGTTCGGAAATCGCGCCCGCGAAAAGTCAGCGTGTCGGTCGTGGTCATGGCTTCTTCCGCGGCCGACCGGTCTTCGGCAGTCTGGAACCAGCCGCTCGCGTACGGGGTCCGCCCCATGAGCACCACTTCTTCCACGGTGAACGGGAATTCCATCCGGACGCTTTGGGGCAGAAATGCGACCTTCCGCGCAAACTCGCGTTTGGGCCAGTGCCGAACCTCCTTGCCGCCGAAAGTACACGATCCGTGATACGGCGATCGCAGCCCCGCCAATATTCCTAGCAGTGTCGACTTTCCAGCTCCGTTCGGACCCGTAATCGTGATCAGTCCGCTCCGCGGAAACTCGAAGCGCGCGTCGTGCAAGCCATAGGCGAATCCGAGCTGTCTGGCGATAAAGCTCGTCATTTTCTCAGCGGGTCTCCGGGTGCAGCATCTCCAGGAAAGCCTTCGCCGCATCCACCACTCGCGGGCCCGGAATCACGTAGACATCCGACGCGACCGCGTACACGCGATGGTGCTTCACCGCCGCAACGGAACTCAGCCGTTCCCACAAGCTCGTAACCTCGCGCCTATGTTCCTCGGTAACGCCGCCCGTATCCGCCATGTCTCCCATGTCGACGATCACGTCCGGATTACGCGCCAGCACTTCTTCGAGCGACACTCCGGGGTACGGGGCCACCGCATCGCGGAAAACATTCTCGCCGCCCGCCAGCGCGATGACCTCGTTCAGGTACGAGGTTTGCCCGACGACGATCAGTCCGTCGAGACGATTCGGAGTGCGTCCCACGACGAACATCATGCGGGTCTTCTTGAGCGACGCGGCCCGCACGCGAACCGCTTCCAGTTGACCGCGCACCGTCGACTCGAGCTTGGCCGCCTGTGCTGTAGCCCCCGTGGCCTGTCCGACAATTCGAAAGGACTCGTACAATTTCGCGATGCTTTCCTGATCGAGCTCGAGAACTTTCAAACGCAGCACCGCCAACCGCTCCGCGAGCTTCACGGGATTGGTGGGAATGATGACCAGATCCGGCCGTAGCGACGCGATGGTCTCCAGGTTGGGGTTCACGTAGTCCCCGATCTTCGCCTTGCGTAGCACCTCCGGAGGGTAGCGGCTGAAGCGATCGACGCCCACGATGCGATCGCCCAGCCCCAACGCATACAGGAGCTCCGTTATGCTCGGCGCGGTCGAGACGATTCTCTGCGGAGGCTGCCCGCACGCGAGAGCAGCAGCCGCCAGCCAAAGGATCGTCCGCCGCATCACCACGTGAGCTTTAAGCCCCCGGTAGCGTTTCGACTCAGTGCCGAATACCCCAGTACTTCTTGATACCCCTCGTCCAGAGCATTATCGACGCGCACATGCAGCTCCACGTTTCGCGTTACTCGGAAAGATCCGTTCACAAAAACATTCTCGTAGCCGCTATTCCGATTGATCACGGAGAATACGAAGTCGTCCTCCGGTCGTTCACCCACGATACGCGCCCCTGCCATCAGCGACCATTTCCGCGGTGCAATTTCCAACGAAATGGAGCCAGCGTTTCGTGGCCGCCGCACCAATTCCGGATCCGTCAAATTCCCAAAGTTGTGCGTATATAGTTTCGTGTAGTTCGCATGTGCGCTCACGGAGCGCCACACCTTTCCGGAGGCGGAGAGTTCCGCGCCTCGCGACCAACTCCTGGCGATGTTTTCCCACGTCGCCGGATTCTGCGAAAAATCGAACTCAATCCGATCCGTGAACCGGTTGCGAAAATACGCAACTTCGGTTCGCACTCGTTTCCCGAGCCACTCGCGTGATAGGCCCGCCTCAAAACTGTCCGTTTTTTCCGGTCTGAGCTGGGGATTGCCTACAAAAAAGGACTCGTGCGCGAAGTTCTCGATTAGCGCCGGTTCCTTGATCCCGCGAGCCAGACTCAATCGGAAGTATGTTTCCGTCGGCAGTCGAAACGTTATCGCCCCGCGCGGAGAAAATTTATTTCCGAACGTAGTGCTATGCTCCAGGCGCGCGCCGCCATTGACGAAGATTCGCGACGTGAGCGCATATTGCTCGTGGACATAAGCCCCGTTGTTGTCGCGCGCCACATCCGTCCCCGAGATCGATCCCGCCTGCCGCTCGTAATCGTAGCCGAACACCAGAGCGCCTCCGTGATTCGATAGAGTGCCCTGATATCCGGCGCTGGTGCGATCGGTGAACGTAAACCCGGAAGAGGGGAACAAGTCACCGAATCCCGGCACTGAGCCCGGCGCACCCGCTGGTGCGAGGCCCGCGAAATAGGTCTTTAGACCGTCCGTTTTTGTAAAGGCCGATACATTGTAGTCTTCCTCGAGGTTGTCCGAGAACGTATCGCGATAGCGGTGGTAGCCGAACAATACGCGCTGCGAAAATCGCGAACCGCGCCGGTCATCGAGACGAACGCTTACAACAGAATCGCGCGCGCGCTCATTCGCGTCAAGGTTGGTTAATCCATACGCCACCTGCCCCGGAGTTCCCGTGTAGGAATCGAAGGTCCGGTACACCGCGCGCAATTGCGTAGCATCGCTGAACTTAAATCCAACGTTGGCCGTACCATTGGTGATCCGGAATGCATCGTTCGGAAACTCGCCTGTGGTGCGGAACTGATTCGAGGTAAACGCGTAATCCAGCCGGTCCGCCAATCCACCGTTTAACCCAGCCGTCCAATGGTCCGTCGAAAAAGACCCGCGCTCATAAGTCAGCGATCCATGCGGACGCCGAGCTTCGGGATCGCCGCGCTCGGTGAACATCTGGATCACGGCGCTCGACGCTTCTGCACCGAACAGTACACTCTCCGGGCCGCGGATCACTTCCATTCGCTCGAGTCCGGCAGAGGTCAGGTGCGCGAAATCGAGTCCTCCTCCTGGCTCCGTAACCGGAATGCCGTCGAGCAGCACCAGCGCCGAATCCGATTCTCCGCCGCGCGCGAACACAGATGTGAGCGCGCCATTGCCACCAGACTGCACCACGCTTAATCCTGGCACATCACGCAACAGATTCAGGACGAACGCCCCGCGAGCCGGCTCGAAATCCTTCGCAATGAAAACATCTGTCGCGACGCCGGACTCCTCTACCGCGAGAGGTGCACGGGTGGCTGTCACGACAACGCGATCGCTGGTCTTGCAGACGCGCGGGAAATCGGAGACCTCATGTGAGTCGGTTGTATTGGTTTCCGAACCGCAGACGACCTGCGGGCCTTCGGCCGGCTGCCCGCTGGGTTTGGACGAAGCTCCCGGGACCTGGAAAAATAACAAGTAAAGAGATAAAGTAGCAGTCATGAGACGTCCCCCCTCGGAACGTACGCAATCGATTTGGACGCCGAAGAATCGGTCTCCTGACTTACGGCTCGCCATTATCGGTTGATCTTCCCGCTTGCGCAGTGACCAAGCCTGGCTTACTACATGCCGTTTACAGTTGCGGGGCAGTGGCGGATTCTAACCGCCTTCCCAAGCATTCCTCGAACGTGTTTTACTACGCAGCCAGATTACCCCGGCTTCGCCGCGAAGTCAAACTGAGAAAATTCACCAATCGAGTTTGACGACGAGTTGGACCTGTCGCGAAGGCGTCGCAGTGTGGCTGATTACTCCGGACGATTCGACACCCAGGAGTCGCTCGGGTAATGCAAAATTCGCGCGATTCAGAAGATTGAACACTTCTACGCGCGTTCGAAGATACAGTGATTCGCGCAACGAAAAATCCCGGGCTAGAGATACGTCCGTATTCGCCAGACCCGGCCCGCGCAGAATGTCGAATCCGGAATTGCCGTACTGATAAAGCGGCGGAAGCTGAAAGGCGCTGCCCGGAGCGTTCAGGCTGGTGTTGAACCATTGCAGATACGACTGCTGGCCCGCCGGCAGAGTGCCGCTGCCCAGGCGGTTAGGGAGTTGGAATCCGCCGTTGTTCAAACTGTTCACCGCCAACTCGGGCGTGAATGGCAGCCCGCGCTGAACCGTGATGAGCGTGCCCAAGCGCAAATGAAGTGGCAATTCGTACGAAGCGGTCAGCATAAGCCTCTGTGGAATATCGAAAGGAGAAACCGAACGCACGGAACGCAGCGAATAGATGTATTGCGGGCCCGGAGGACGGCTGTCCTGATCCGTCCCCGGCGCGGTGGAGTCGTCGATAGATTTCGCGTACAGGTACGTAGTCACCAGGTGCAATCCGCGCCGCGGCTGGCCGCTCAACTTGAGTTGTCCCCCGTAGTAGGTGGAGCCGCCGGCCAAATCGAGATAATCGACGCGTCCATGATAGGGCTCGAACGGGTAACGAGCGAAAGGATAGGGCGTGGGTGCCGGAAAGGGTTGATTGGCATCGTAGCGCTCATAGAGATGCGCGCCCATCGAGCTGAGGCCCGCGATCTCGAGAGTCAGTCTCGCCGGCAAACGCTGCTCGAGCGCGATTCCCCACTGATCCGCATACGGTTCGTAGTTGCCGGGTCCAATCGCGTAGACCGCCTGGTTGGACGCATTGACGGCAGGGAACCCGTCGCTGAGATTGGAACCTAATTGGAAAGTCCCGTTGATGAGGTCGAGCCGCGACCCATAGGGCGGATTGCGCGCGAGCGCTCCCGTGGTGAGGTAGCTGCCGGGATCGTAGGCCTTGCTGAATCCGCCGCGCAGGACGGTCGCGCCCGTTCCGGACATGTCCAGAGCAAACCCAACGCGAGGGGCGATAGCCTTCCGGTAAAAACTCACGCCCGCATAACCGTTAACTCCGTTTTGTCCCGCGAACTCGACGGACCCAGGCCCGTTGTTCTGCAAATGGAAGTTCACTATCTGGTTGTCGGCCTCGGTGAGCGGGGGATCGAGAGAGTAACGGATGCCTACTTCAATCGTCAATCTGCGGCCAATGCGAATTTCATCCTGAATGAAACCGGACAGCTCCGAGGCTCTCAGTCGGTAGTCCGCGACTTGGACATCTCTACGGACCTCAGTGGGGAATCCGAGAAGCAGCGACGCGATCGAATCGCCAGTTTGCGCGACTCCCTGCTGGCTGGTGTAATCGGGCGTGAACAGGAAATTGCCGCGGCTCGACCATTCGGACATGTTCCCTGCGGCTTGGCGAGGGATGATCGAGAATCCGGCTTCGAAGGTGTGGCTACCGCGTGTCCATCGCAGCGAATCTTCCAGTTCATAACTCGTCGTACGAATCCGGAAGGGCACGGCATTGTTCGCGCCTAATTGTACGAAGCCCTCAGGCGCGATGGTAGAGAGTCCCGCGTCATTGGGCTGTCCGTTCATGCGAATCTCATTGACCGCGATGCGAAACTGATTCAGCACAGCCGGGCTCAGGACATAGCTGTGGGCAATACCTGCATTCCACGCCGTAAGCAACGCGTTGGCATCGTCGGCATGTTGCCGGGGATCGCTGGCTGGGTTCGGGAGAGCGCTGGGAGACTGCTGATTTCGATGCTGATAGTCGAACCGAGCGGAGAGACTGCTGCGCGAAGTAAGAATCTTGTCTGAATGAGCCCCGAAATCGGTCGCGTTATTGATCAGGGAGGGCGTGAATCGATAGTTGTCCGCAACGCCGGGGAGATTGGGATCGGGATAGAGCGCGATCAGATTACGCGAAGGTATCGGGATCATCGATGCCGGAATGCGATTGTTGGCAAACGGCAGCCGAATGAAGTCGGGCGAAATCGAAAAGGGATCGAAGATTTGGGTACTGCCGAAGTCGCGGTTCTTCTGAGCCGCGGTTGGAACCGTGGAGATCACGGTCAAGCCCTGACGTGCGCGTAGCGCTTCCGCATCCAGAAAAAAGAACCAATCGTCTTTGCGAATCGGTCCGCCCAAGTTCGCGCCGAATTGATTCCGAGTGGTGGCAGGCTTCGCCGCGCCGTCGAAAAAATTCCGCGTATTGAGTACCGAGTTCTGGAAATAGTCGTATCCGCTTCCATGCAGCTGATTGGTTCCGGATCGCGTTTGAACGTTGATGACGGCTCCAGTGGCGCGGCCGAATTCAGCAGGGATATACACGGAAGTCAGACTGACGGACTCAGTCGCCTCGGGCGGCGGTGTGAGCGCGACGCCGTGCACCCAGGCGTCGTTGTTGTCCATGCCATCCAGCAGAAAGTTGTTGTCCTGGCCGCGCTGGCCGACGCTGTTGATAGTGTGATTGCCGCGAATCCCATAGGGGCCGTAGCCTTCGAGGCTACCGCCCTCCTGGCCGTGGGTGATGGGCGCGTCATCCTCCCGATGCTTCCAACCTTCGGAAAGTCGGATCGGAAGGTCGATGTTTTGGGCGTCGTGGACGAGGGCCCGCACTGTGGCGGAGTTTCCTGTGCGGATCGATCGTGCCGTCACAGTGTAGGAACCCGCGGGCAAACCGGTGGCTCGATACTTGCCGTCCAGATCGGTAACAAGATCCCGACGGACTACACCGGATCGACTCTTGATGGTGAGGGAAGCACCTGCGGAAGGTTCTCCGCCCGCTTCCACGACGACTCCGGAAATCTCCTCGGCGACCAAGTCAACAACTAGGGAACCGCACAGCAGGATCGCTGCGATCGCGACTTTGTGCAAGATACAATAAGGGTATCGTGATCCGCGTAGTTTTTGCCGCGCTTTTCTGCAGTGCCGCGCTGCTCGCGCAGGATCGCGGCCTGCCCAATTTCAAGATCGTCAACGATCACGTTCTTCGCGGCGGCCAGCCTACCGATGACGGCTTCAAGAAACTGGCGGAGCGTGGCGTCAAGACCGTCGTCGACCTGCGCTGGGTCGACGAGCATTCCATTCCCCATGAGAAGCAGGTCGTCGAAGCCGATGGGATGAACTTCGTCAGCGTCCCGATGAAGGGCTTGAGCGCGCCTACCCTGGAGCAGATGTCCAAGGTCCTCACCATTTTGGACAAGAGCGACAGCTGGCCGGTTTTTATCCACTGTCGGCGCGGCGCGGATCGCACTGGAACCGTCCTGGCATGCTATCGCATCATCCACGACCACTGGGAGAATCGGAAGGCCCTTGAAGAGGCCAAGGCCAACGGCCTGAGCGTTTTTGAACGGGCTATGCGGAATTTCATCGAGAACTTCAAGCCGACGTTCCCGGTTGCAGCCCTTCCCTAGTCTTTTCTGACAGATACCCGCAATTCGCAACCCTCCTTCCCTGCCATTCAGCGTATGTTACTGATTACGAAGCGGTTATCTGACTATCCATTCAGTGGTCTCAGGACCCCATCCAATGCAGGAGACAGCATTTTAGTTCATTCATGTAGTCCCAAGCCGACCCCGACTCTATACTGTAACTTCTAATCACGGAACGTTTTAACTCTAGGAGCGTCCACTTTGACCAAGCCGATCAAGCACGTGGAAAAAGCAATTGCGGTGGCAGCCAACGCCGCTTGGCATGTCTATGACAAGATAAACGCCATCAACCGGAACCCGGGATTCATCCCCAAGTGGTCCGACAAACCTCTTCTCAAGAGCTGGGAAAAGCAGAAGCCGAAGCTTGGATGGCCCCGCGAGACCGATTCGCTGTGTCCGAAGTGTATCCCCGAGATCCGCCAGCAGATTCTGGACGGCAAGATCCCGGTTGAGATCCTGAGGAACGAGAAGGTCGGCGAGATCAAGGCCAACATCGTCGAGAAAGACGGCAAGATCGTGATGGTCAAAGAGTGTCCGATACACGGGCAGTTCGAAGACCTGATGTCGATCGATCCGGCGTTCTCGAAGCATCTAGAAGACGTCTTCCCGGGCCGTGACATTCGCGCGCACAACGACGAGAAACTGCACGACCATGGCACCAGCACCATCACCCACGGCCGCGGCAGCGTGCTCACCATCGATCTGACCAACCGCTGCAACATGATGTGCGATCCGTGCTTCATGGACGCGAACCAAGTTGGTTACGTACATGAACTGAGCTGGGAAGAAATCAAGACGCTGCTCGATAACGCTATTTCGATCAAGCCGCGCCGCCAGCTTTCGGTGCAGTTTTCGGGCGGTGAGCCGACGCTCTCGCCGTACTTCCTGGACGCCGTGAAGTATTGCCGCACCATCGGCTATCAGAGCGTGCAGGCAGCGACCAACGGTATCGAGTTTGCCAAGCGCCCCGAGTTCGCCAAGCAAGCCGCCGAAGCCGGTCTCCGCTACGCGTATCTGCAGTTTGACGGCATCGGCAACGAAGCCAATTCGCACCGCGCGGTCGGCAACCTGTTCGACGTGAAGCTGCGCGCGATCGAGAATCTGTACAGCGCGGGCGTGGATATCGTCCCCGTCATCACGCTGATCAACGGCGTCAACAATGAGCAAGTGGGCGCGGTGGTTCGTTTCGCGCTCGACAATCCCAAGAAGATCCCGTTCCTGAGCTTCCAGCCGGTGTCGTTTACCGGCCGCGATGAAGCTGTGACTCCGGAGCGCCGCCAAGCCCAGCGCTACACCCTGTCGCATCTGGCGCACGACGTGAAGACTCAGACCGGTCTCGGCGAACCGACGCGCGACTGGTTTCCAATTTCCTTCATGAGCACTTTCTCCGATTTCGCGGATCTGGTTCACGGGCCGAACGCGGATTGGGGCCAGCTCTCCTGCGGCTGCCATCCCAATTGCGGCATCGGCATGGCCGTGATGTGCGACAAGGAAACCAAGGAATACCGCCCGGTGACTGCGTTCCTGAACGCGGACCGGCTGGCCAAGGACGTGGCTCGCATCAATGACGCCGCGCGCAGCAAGAGGATGTCGGTGATCGGCGTTTCGCTGGCGCTGCTGCGCAACTACAATCCCTACGAAGCTCCCACGCATTTCCGCTTGAGCGATCTGATCGCCAAGTTCGACAAGTGCTTCGGCATGACCAATAAGAAGTACGGCAAGGTCACCGGCGACCGCACGATGGAAGACATCCAGAAGCGCCGCGCGGACCGCTGGAACTTCCTGTTCGTGGCCGGCATGTGGTTCCAGGATCTGTTCAACTACGATTTCCGCCGCACCGAGC
>Ga0105240_10003034_pt1 | contig 26415 bp, 20 predicted proteins | sample KBSC54metaG_FD_80426 | JGI IMG/M metagenome (GOLD analysis project Ga0105240, IMG submission 80426) | Corn rhizosphere microbial communities from Kellogg Biological Station, Michigan, USA - KBS C5-4 metaG | ecosystem: Host-associated > Plants > Roots > Rhizosphere > Soil | place: Michigan, USA...
AGCCGCTCCGGCAGCATGCCGGTGCGTGCCAGATTGTAGAGCGCGGGCACGATCAGGCGGCGGGTGAGATCGCCATTGGCGCCGAAGATCACGATGGCGCAGCTGGGCGGCCGCTCCCTGTGCGAAGCGCTCATTTGTCCTCGTCCTTGGCCTTGCGCGCGGGGACGAGGCTTTCGACATGGCCGCCGAATTCATTGCGCAGCGCCGACAGCATTTTCTCGCCGAAGCTGTGGTCGATACGGGACCGGAAGCGGGCATAGAGCGCCGACGTAATCACGGGCGCCGCTACCGCTTCATCGATAGCGGCCTCGATGGTCCAGCGGCCCTCGCCGCTGTCTTCCACCGAGCCTTCGAACTCTTTCAGGTCCGGCGATTTGGCGAGCGCGATGGCAGCAAGATCGAGCAGCCAGGAGGAAATCACGCTGCCCCTGCGCCACACTTCGGCGATGTCGGCGGCGTCCAGGGTGAAGCGTTCGTCTTCCGGCAGCTTGTCGCTGGCGCGGCCGCGCAAGATGTCGAAGCCTTCGGCATAGGCCTGCATCAAGCCATACTCGATACCGTTATGGACCATATTGACGAAATGGCCCGCGCCTACCGGCCCCCAATGAAGGTAGCCGTTCAGCACGCGGGGATCGCGTCCTTCGCGTCCCGGCGTCTTGTCGATTGCGCCGCTCCCTGGCGCCAGTGCCACGAAGATGGGATCGAGCCGATCGACCATGGCCTTGTCGCCGCCGATCATCATGCAATAGCCCCGCTCCAGGCCCCAAACGCCGCCGGACGTGCCGCAATCGACATAGGCGATGTTCTTCTTTTTCAGTTCCTTGGCGCGGCGGATGTCGTCCTTATAGAAAGTATTGCCGCCGTCGATCACCACGTCTCCGGCAGATAGAAGATCGCCCAGCGCGAAAACCGTTTCATCCGTTATCTTGCCGGCCGGCAGCATGACCCAGACGGCACGCGGTGCCTGAAGCTTCTCCACCAGATCTTTCAAGGATCCCGCGCCTGTCGCGCCCGAAAGCGCGGCCACCGCTTCGGGCTTGCGGTCGAAGGCTACGACCTTGTGACCTTTGGTCATCAGCCGGCGGCCGATATTGGCGCCCATCCGACCAAGGCCCACGATACCGATCTGCATCAATGCTCCGCCTTCAAATCGTCCCGCAGTATTGGGGAAATCATGTCTCCCAAAGAACGCCGCTTGCGGCGTCAAAGTTCCGGCCCCGGCCGCAGCTTTGTGCTTAAAAAAGCTTACTTTTTCGGCACATATTTCACGACTGCCTGCTGGCGGACCTGGGCGCTGTAAACAATCCCATCGTGCACCCAGATGCCCTCGCCGCCGCTGGTGATATGGCGATCGGCTTCCGGATCGATATCGGGAATGAGCGCGCGCACCACGCCGTCCTTCACGCTGCCAATGCGGATGCCACGCGCCCAACCGGGGTGGAAACCATAAGCCACCGGCGTGCGAGATTCGGAATCGCTGGAATAGAGAATATCGTTCTCGTCGATATAGATGCCGCTGGGCCGGCCGAACTGAGTCCAGATATCGATCAGCTGACCGTCCTGGCTGAAGATCTGGATGCGATTGTTGTAACGATCGGCAATGAAGAGACGGCCCTTGCTGTCCATCGCCAGCGCGTGGGGCACATTGAAACGGCCGAGCCCGATGCCCAGGCCGCCGAACCAGTTCACGTATTTCCCGTTCTTGTCGAAATGCACGATGCGCATATTGCCTTCCATCGGCGTATGGCCATCGGCGACGAAAATATCGCCCTGCGGCGACACGATCACGGCATTGGGTTCGTTGAAGCGCGCCGGTCCGTCGCCGGTCTCGCCTGGCGTGCCCAAGGTGCGCAGCACATTGCCGTTCTGGTCGAACTCCAGCACGTCGTTGCCGATGCCGTTTCCGACATGATTGTCGGTGACCCAGATGTGATCGTCCTCGTCGATGAAGAAGCCGTGCGGGAACAGGATTTTTCCTGCGCCGAAGGCTTTGATGAAATTGCCGTCGGCATCGAATTCCATGATCGGATCGAGCTTGGAGCCTTTGCAATCATTGGCGCCGCAACGGTCCGCCACCCAGATATGGCCTTTGTGATCCACCGCCACCGCGCTGGTCGACCCCATGGTCCGCCCCGCCGGCAGCTTCAGGAAATTGTTCACCTGGGTATAGGTGTTGTTGGGGTAGGCATTGGGATCATCATCGGGACGGTCAAGCGTCTGTGCGAAGGCCGATCCCGCCAGCATCAGCGCGGCGCACAAAACGCCAGAAAACTCGGCCCGGTACGTCATTCCCTGATCTCCCAAAACACACGGCTTTACGGGCCGGACCCTAACCAGCCAAAGTTCCCAAGGCGAGGCCAGGTCATGATTTTTCGGGATGTAATTTAAGCCTCTGACGTGGAACAGCTTTTTATGTGGCGAGTGCACTTAAAGTGAGCGGGAATTCTTCCTTCTTTCACCGCGCCTATCTGATCGCGATCCTGATCAAGGGAATCGACGGCGCGTTGGAAGCGTTGGCCGGCTTGATCCTTGTGGTTGCCGGACCGCAGCGCTTTTTTGAATGGGTGATCCGGCTGACCGCGCCGGAACTGACAGGACGCCATCCCGCGCTTGATGCCCTTCAACGCGGCGCGGAAAAACTGGCGGCCGGCCCGCATGAATTCGTGATTTTCTATCTGCTGGTGCACGGGCTCTTGAAGCTGGGCATCGTTCTCGCCCTTCTGCGGGGCGGCGGGCGCCTGCTGTTTCCCGTCGCATCGGCGGTTCTGGCTGGCTTCGTGCTTTATATGAGCTGGCGGCTCACCATTCGCTGGTCGGACTGGCTTTTGGGCTTCGCCCTGTTCGATCTGGTGACCCTCGCCCTGGTTCTGAACGAATGGCATGCCCGGCGCCCAGGGGCCGCAATCTGAAGTGGCGGCGCAATCTGAGGTGGCGATACGTCAATTTGGCAACAAAAATGCCCTGTTAACGCACCCAATCGTACAGTCCTGCCTTAGTTGCCGCTGCCCACATTAAACCCTCATCTACCGTTTGGGCCGTAGGGTTGCCGGGAATCAAGGCGACTCGGAATGAAGCGCTTCCAATCTATTGGCGTGCTGTTGTCGGCCATCACCGGGCTTCTGGTGGTGCTGCTGGTTGCGGTCTTCGCTTACAGCGCCAAGGAAGCTTATGACCGGCGCCAAGCGGCCGTCCAATTGCTGAAGACAGTCGATGTCTTGAGCGACGTCTTCGCCGCCCAGGAAGCGCTGAGGTTCGAGCAAGGTGAGATCAGCACCGCCCTGGCGCTCAAAGAGCCGATCGAAGGACCGACGCGCGCTAAGTTCGAGCAGCTGCACGCCCGATCGGAGACGGCGCTCCGCAAAACTCACCAGGATTCAAGTCTGGAGTCGAACGGCGACGTCCCCAATCTGCCAAAGATCAGGGCAGCCTGGACGCTGTACGAGGCGCGTTACAGCGAGGCGATGGGCGAACTCGGCCGGCCGCTCGAGCAGCGAAACCCAGCAGTACGCGCAAACTGGCCGAGTGCGATCAACGGGCTGGTGGGGCTGATCAATCAGCGCACCCGCATAAGGTCCATGTATATTGCCGACGCCAGCGCCCTCAACAACGAGATGACCAAGATCATCCGCATGGCGTGGTCCATGCGCGAAATACTGGGCCGGGACCGGCTGCTCATCGCGCAGGCGATTGTCAGCGGCAAGCAGCTGACATCGGATCAGCTGCAGCAATTCGCGGAACAAGAAGGCAATCTGAATTATCCCTGGACGGTGTTGGCGAGCGACAGGACCGATCTTCCCACCTTCCCCGCCGCTTTGGTGCAGGACGTCGACAACGTCGCCAAGATTTATTTCGGGCATGTCAGGATGGTCCGGCGGAGCGTTCTGAATGCACTGGAGAACGGCCAACCCGCACCCTTGCCGGCTCTAAAATGGCTTGAAGAATCCGATCGCAGCCTGATCGCGATTACCGATGTCTCGCGTGGGGCCTTTCAACTGACGCGGGCCGGCATGGCCAAAAGCCTCGGCGCCGCCAACCGCCAGTTCGATATCGCCCTGCTACTGATGGCCCTGTCCATCAGCCTGGCATCCTTCACGCTGGTCTATGTCATCGTGCGCATTATCCGCCCCTTGCGCGTCATCATCGGCGCCATGCAGTCGGTGGCGGGCAGCGATCTGGGTCACCCCATTCCATTCCTGAAGCGCCGCGACGAGATCGGCCAATTGGCCCGCTCGCTGAAGCTCTTCCGCGACAACATCATCGAGAAACGCAAGCTCGAGGAAGCTTTGCGCGAGAATCTCATCGCCAAGGAAACGGCGGAAGCTTCGAGCAAGGTCAAGTCGCAATTCCTTGCCAATATGAGCCATGAATTGCGCACGCCGCTCAATGCCATCATCGGCTTTTCCGATCTTTTGCAGAACCAGATGTTCGGGCCGTTGCAGAAGCAATATCGCGACTACGCCACCATCATCAACGAGTCGGGCAATCATCTGCTCAATCTGGTCTCCGACATATTGGACATCGCCAAGATCGAAGCGGGCAAATTCGTGCTCGATTTCCAGAATATCGATCTCATCGAAAGCGTGGCCTATTGCATCCGGCTGATCAAAAGCCGCGCCGACGAACGCAACATCAAGCTGGTGACGCTGCTGCCGGCCCAGGGGCTCGTCTTCAGCGCCGACCAGCGCGCCTTCCGTCAGGTCCTGCTCAATCTTCTCACCAATGCCGTCAAATTCTCGCGGCCGGGCGATGAGATCGAGATCAGCGCCCGTGTCTCCAACGAACGATTGGCCATCACGGTCAGAGACCATGGCATCGGCATGTCGGAAAGCCTTCTGGCCCGCGTCGGCCGGCCATTCGAGCAGGCCATCAACGATCCGGTTCACGCCCGCGAAGGCACGGGTTTGGGCCTGTCCCTGGTCCATGCCCTGGTGGCCCAGCATGGCGGCGTTATCAACATCGAAAGCCGCGAAGGCATGGGCACGGCGGTGACTTTCGAATTGCCGCGCACCCAATCCGCATCGAAGGCGGCTGACGCCGCCGCCTGAGGCTGTCCCAAATAGAGTGACCATGGGCTTTGGCGCATGGTATCACGCCCTCAGGTCCCTCCCGGCGTGGATAATCTGCCTTGACCCTCAAAGACGCTTTTGCGCTGCATGCCCAAGGAAAATTGAAAGAGGCTGAGCGCGCTTATGTGGAGCTCCTAAAGAGCCAGCCGCGCAATTTTCAAGCGTTGCATCTTATGGGCGTGCTTCTGCTCCAGCAAGGCGAGCCTGCGCGCGGCATGGAGTTTCTCAACCGCTCGCTCAAGCTTGAGCCGCGCCAGCCGCTGGCGCATCGCGACCTCGGCAACGCTCTGCAGCAATCCGGCCATCTCGAAAAAGCGCTGGCGAGCTATGACCGGGCGCTGGCGCTCAAAAGCGATATCGCCGATCTCCACAACAATCGCGCCATCACCCTGACCGCGCTGGGCCGTGAGGGCGAGGCTCTGGAAAGCTATAGCCGCGCCATAGCACTAAAGCCGGATTATGCCCAGGCTTACAACAATCGCGGCACGCTCAGGACAAGCCGGAAGCAATTCGCCGAGGCGCTGGCCGATTTCGACAAAGCCATCGCGCTGCAGCCGGATTACGTCAAAGCTTATAACAATCGGGGCGGCGTCCTGGCCGATCTGGGACGCCCTGGCGAGGCGCTGGCCGACCATGACCGGGCCATTGCGCTTCATCCCAGCGGCGCAGAGTCTCACCATCATCGCGGTCAGGTTCTCATGGCGCTGGGACGGGCCGCGGAAGCGCTGGCGAGCTTTGACCGTGCCATCGCTCTGGAGCCGGCCTTTGTAAGCGCGCATGGGGGCCGCGGCACGGCTCTCTCCGCGCTCGGCCGGCACCAGGAAGCGCTGGCGAGCCAGGACCGGGCGCTTTGTCTCGATCCCAATTCCGCCACCGCGCACAACAATCGCGGCGCCGCGTTGGCGGCGATGGACCGGCTGGCGGAAGCACTAGAGAGCCATGACCGGGCGATTGCACTCGACCCCGGCTCCGCCAACGCGCACAACAATCGCGGCGCAGCGCTGGCGCTGTTGGGCCGGCTGGAGGAAAGCATCCAGAGCTTCGATCGCGCCGTCGCGCTCAATCCGGGGTCCGTGCAGACCCACACCAACCGGGGCAAACACCTTGCCGATCTCGGCCGCCAGGACGAGGCGCTGGCGAGCTATAGGCGCGCAGCCGAAATCCAACCAAATTCCGCCGAGGCGCATTTCGGCATCAGCCTTATTCTTTTGACGGACGGCCGCTATGACGAAGGCTGGCCCGTCTATGAATGGCGCAAGCGCCGCGTCGCCGAAGAGGCCTTTCATGCCCAGGGGCGGCCCGCCTGGACCGGCGCGGAGGATCTTACCGGCAAGACCCTGTTCATCGAAGCCGAACAAGGTTTGGGCGACACGATCCAGTTCTGCCGCTATGCGCCGCTGGCGGCCGACCGGGGCGCAAAAGTGGTGATGACGGCACAGGAAAGTCTGGTGGAGCTTCTCCAGACACTCGATCCGCGGGTGGCGATTCTGCCGGTGGGCCAAACACCATCCGTCTTTGACTATCACGTGGCGCTGCTGAGCTTGCCGCTGGCATTCGGCACCAATGTCGAAACCATCCCCGCCACCATTCCTTATCTCCAAGCCGATCCGCTTCGCGTCGCACGTTTTCGCCAGCGGATCGGCACGCCCGGCTTTCGCGTCGGTATCTGCTGGCAAGGCTCCTATATCGCCGGAATTCGCTCCTTCCCGCTTTCAAGTTTCGCGGACATTGCGCGTCTTTCCGACATACGCCTGATCAGCCTGCAGAAGGGCGCCGGCGTCGAGCAATTGCAAAACTTGCCGCCCGGCATGGCGGTGGAAGAATTGGGCGAAGGCTTTCCGCAAGATTTCTCCGAGACGGCGGCGGCGATGGAATCGCTGGACCTGGTCATCAGCTGCGACACATCAGTGGCGCATCTGGCGGGCGCCTTGGGCCGCCCCTGCTGGTTGGTGCTGCGTTATGGCGCGGATTGGCGCTGGCTCACCCATCGCAGCGACACGCCCTGGTATCCCGGCATGCGCTTATTTCGTCAACCGGCGCCTGGCGACTGGCGTGGCGCATTCCAGCAAATGGCGGCGGCGCTTGACGAAACTCTCCGCACACGGAAAAGTTGAGCGGAGTTCCCAAGGGAACTCGTCTTGACTCTCCGTTAAGAGAGATGGCCTAACGTAAGAATGCTGGGGGCGGAATGAAAGTCCGCCCATGACAAATGACAATTCCATCGCCTCTGTAATCGGCCCCACTGGCGATGTTCTGACCGAAGCCGATCTACCGCCGCGCAACACCGCGCGCTGGGTGCCCCGCCGCAAGGCGGAGATTATTGCCGCGGTCAATGGCGGCCTTCTCAGTCTCATGGACGCCTGCCAGCGCTATCGAATCTCGCATGAGGAATTTCGCGACTGGGTCCGCGCTTATGAACGGAGCGGTCTTTTGGGTCTGCGCGCCCGCCGCAAGCGGGCGCAGGGCGAAACGCCCTCCCCCACGGATATCCTGTTCCCTGATGCAAGCCCTTCCTAGAAGCGGCCCGTTACCGAGAGCTGGAAGCTGCGCGAGGGTTGGAAGTAATATTGATCCAAGCTCCCGCCGCGGTTCAGTAGATCATGCGCATTGGCACCGCCGATCGGCGCCTTGTCGTTGATGCCTACTGAAAGCAGATCGGTGTCGCCGAACGGAATGCCATCATAGAACAGGGCGAAATTGCCGTGCGGCAAGCCGCCAGCGTGTTCTTGACATTGCCGTCCGATAGGCCGGGGCCGTTAATGTCCATGCCCGTGAGGCTGGGCGCGATCGCCAGGATGTTGGTGTAGTCGGAGGTGTTGGCCACCGAATCCTGAATGTAGGATTTGTTGATGATGGTCTGCGGCTCCATCGTGTCGAGTGAGGATTTGGCGGCGCCACATCGGCGTTGAAGGCTGTACCGGTCACCACCACGGTCTCGATTTCGCCCGCCTGATTGGCCGCCACTTGCTGGGCGGAAGCGGGTGCCGCCAAAAGCGCGCCCGTGAACAGAGCCAGGCTGGCGACTCTGCCTTTGAGACGGATGGAAATCTTCGACATGCAACGACCCCTTACAAATAAGGGACAAACAATCTCAATGGCGCTTCCGCATCGTCTGCGAAAACACCAGCCGCGGAATGCGGTGTACCCCCCTGTCGGTGAGGTGGATCGCATGGCCGTTTATCGATTTGGTTACGCTGGCTATACGAAAAATCAACCCGCCATGGGCCGATAAGGCCCAATAGGGCGCGACGTTAAGGTTGAAAGGGGAGATTTGCACTCTTGCGGCAAAGGCCGGCACACCTGAAAATGATGTCATGAAAATATTGCTGATTGAAGACGATCCCGAGACCGCCGAGCATGTTTGCCATGCCTTGCGCGCCCAAGGCCATGATGTGGACGAAAGCCAGACCGGGCCCGACGGCCTCATGCGTGCCCGTGCCGGCCAGCATGCCGTCCTGATCGTGGATCGCATGCTGCCAGGCCTGGATGGACTCAGCCTGGTCAGACAGCTTCGCGAGGAAGGCGGACAGACGCCGGTTCTGTTTCTCACCACCATGAGCGGGATCGACGATCGCGTGGCGGGATTGAATAGCGGCGGCGACGATTACCTCACCAAACCCTTCGCGCTGGCCGAGCTGGTGGCCAGGGTCAACGCCATCGCCCGGCGGCGGGACACCCAGCCGCCAGTGACCTTCAAAGCCGGTGACCTGGAGATGGATCTTTTGCGCCGCACGGTTCATCGTGGCGGGCGCGCCATAGAATTACAGCCTCAGGAATTCAGGCTGCTGGAATATCTGTTGCGCAACACCGGACGCCTGGTCACCCGCAACATGCTGCTGGAGAATGTGTGGGATCTGCATTTCGATCCCCGCACCAATATCGTGGAAACCCATATGAGCCGGCTGCGCAGCAAGATGGATCGCGGATTCGATACCGAGTTGATCCATACTATTCGCGGCAACGGCTATATCCTGCGTGCGGATTAGGGCGCTTCATACCGAAGGCTTCCGCATTGCGGCGATCTTCGTCGTCATTTTTGCTTTATCGGCGGCGATCCTGGCCGGCGTGACGATCGTCATTGTCGATGACGAATTGCGCAACCAGATCGTGCAATACGCCAATTCCGATATTGCAGGCGTCAAGGACGGTTATCGCACAGGTGGCGAGCGGGAAGCGGCCGAGGTGGTCGAGCAGCGCCTGGTGTTGCCGGGCTCCTCGGATTTTGTCGTTCTGGAACGCGGCGGAAAGACCAAGCTGGCGGGCAATATGGCGCCCATGCCGCCGCAATTGGGTGTTCTTAACTTGCCTGATCCGGGCGGCAGAAAAGACCACGCCATCCTGGGCGTGGGCACGTTCATAACCCCGGATCTTTATGTCTTCTCCGGCAGCGATCTCTACCGGGCGCAGCAGGCCCGCCAGCGTATCTTGCGCACGCTGGTCTGGGTTTTTGCCGGCGCGCTGGCCTTGGCCTTAGCGGGCGGCTTCGCCGCCAGCCGGAGTTTTCTCAACCGCACCGATGAAATCGTGAAAACCTGCCGCGCCATCATGGCCGGCAATCTGGCGAGCCGCATACCGCTTCGAGGGACCGAAGACGAACTCGACCGCCTCTGCGACACCATCAACGCCATGCTCGACCGCATCGCAGCCCTGATGGACAATGTCAGCCAGATCACCAACGACATCGCCCATGATCTGCGCACGCCGGTGACGCATCTACGCCACCGGCTGGAACGCGCCAGGCTGCAGGCCAGCTCGAGCGAGGAGTATGATCAGGCGCTGGAGGCCGCCATCCTGGCATCCGACGATATCTTGCGCCTGTTCTCGGCCCTGCTGCGCATCGCCCAGATCGAAGGCGGTGTCCGCAAAAGCGCTTTCGCGCCATTGGACATCAATCAGCTCTTGTCGCAACTGGGCGACGTGTTCGGGCCGGTGGCGGAAGATGCCCGGCACCATCTGCGTCTGTCGCTTTATGGACGGACGATCATTCTGGGCGACCGAGAGCTTCTCACGCAGCTTTTCTCCAATCTGATCGAGAACGCAATTCTGCATACGCCGGAAAGCACGCTGGTGTCGGTGAAACTCCGCCGCGAGGAGGATGAGCTGATTGCGACGGTCAGGGACGATGGTCCGGGCGTGCCGCCGGAAGAGCATGAGAAACTGTTTCGCCGTTTCTACCGTCGCGAAGCCAGCCGCAGCCACCCGGGCTATGGCTTGGGCCTGGCGCTGGTAGCGGCCATCGCCGAGTTACATGGTGCACGCATGACAATCGATAGCGGCCCGATGCAAGGATTCTCCATCTCGTTCCGCCTGCAGCTGGCGAAGGCCTGACGCCGTATCTCAGCCGGTTCCTGCGCTCCAACCACCGCCGAGCGCCTTGTACAGGGCTATGAGCGCCGCCAGACGAGCCCTCCGTGTATCGGCGAACTGGTCTCGAGCGGCATTGAGCGATTTTTCCGCGTCCGTGACGATCAGAAAATCGACATAGCCGGATTGATATTTTCGCTGCGCGGCGCTCAGTATTTTTTCCGATTCATCCACCTGTTCGCGCAATGCCGCTTCTTGCGCTGTTAGATGCGCGACGTTGCCCAGCGCATTTTCCACGTCGGAAAAGGCCGCGATGGCGGCAGCGCGATAGGCCGCGAGCAGCTCCTCTTCTCGTGCCCGCGCCTCATCCACCTGTCCTTGAATTTTGCCATTGTCGAAAATCGTTTGCAGCAGCGATACTCCCAGACCGGCGGCAAGACCTGTTCCCGGCAACGTATCCACCGCGGCGGCAAGCGCCGGATAAGCGACGCCGCCATTGGCCGTCAGCGACAGATTGGGCAAAAAGGCCGCTCGGGCAGCCGCGAGATTGGCATGCGCCGCAACCAAGTTAGCTTCCGCGGCCATCACGTCGGGCCGCCGCGCCAGAAGTTCAGACGGCAGCCCCGGGACGACCTCCGGTCCAGTGAGATCATGCAGGCCATCGCCAGCCACTGTGAATCCTTCGGGCGGGCGCCCCAAAAGGAGGCTCAAGGCATCGCGTGTTTCCAGCTCCTGCTGCTCCAGCGCGGGTATCAAGGCGCGCTGAGCCGCAATATTCGCGCGTTCCTGGATCAGATCCGCGCTGGCCGAATAGCCGGCATCGACCCGGCGCTGAACAAGGCGCAAAATCTGTTCGGAGGTCAGGAGATTGGCGCGCGCGAGGGCGATGCGCTCGCGCAAGGACAGGAGCTGGAAATAGGTATCGGCAACGCCGGCAGAAACCGTGAGGCCGACCGTGGCGCGGTCTGCCGCGCTTGCGGTGCGCGCTGCATTGGCGGCATCGAGCGCGTCGCGATTCTTCCCCCAAAAATCCAGCTCATAGCTCGCGCCAAGGGCGGCGCTCCAATCTGTTTCATGCAACGAAGTGCCCTTGGCCTGGCCGTAAAGCGTGTTGAGGTTGGCGTTCAAGCCGATGCTGGGCAGGAGGGGTGCACCCGCCTGCTTCGCCCGTGCGTCGGCCTGCCGCAAGCGCGCGGAAGCCTGGGCGAGATCCAGATTGTTCGATTGAGCTTGTGCCATCAGCCCGGCAAGCTGGGCGTCGCCGAAGCTGCTCCACCAATCCCTCGCCGGCCATAGCGGCGCTTTGCCGCCGGACTGCTCGAAACCCTGCGGAATGTCGGAGGACGGCAATTGCGGCGCCGGCCCGCTGCTGCAGCCATAAAGCAAAAAAGAAGTGCCCAAGCAGAAAAGAAGCTTACGCATCGGCTTGCCTCTTCCTGTTCGGTCCGCCGAAGCGTTCCGCCAAGGCCGGGAGCACCACCAGATTCAGCAATGTCGAGCTTATGAGACCGCCAAGCACCGTCACCGCCATGGGGCCTTCAATTTCCTGCCCCGGCTTATGCATGCCCACGGCCAATGGCAGAAGGCCGAGAGCTGTGACAGCGGCGGTCATGAGAATGGGGATCAGTCGTTCCTGCGCCCCGCGCAGCACGGTTTCGAGGTCCCAGGATGCCTGTTCGGATTCCACCAGATGTTCATAATGCGCGAGCATCAAAATTGCGTTGCGGGCACTGATACCGAACACCGTGACCAGCCCCACCATCGCGCCCAAGGAGAGGCCGGATCCGATCAGCGAGATAGCAGCAACGCTACCGATGAGGCTGAAGGGGAGATTCACCAGCACCAGCCAGGCGTGGCGCCGCCAGCTGAAGGAAACAAAAAGCAGAAGCCCGATCAAGATCAACGCAAAGCCGGCATAAAGCAGCATTTGGAGTTGTGCGGCCTGCTGGGCGGCAGCAGCGCCGGTGAATTCCACAATCACACCTTGCGGCAGTTGGAGCGCCGTCACTTTGGCCTTGGCGTCGTTGACGGTGGCCTGAAGCGAGCGGCCCTTCACATTGAAATTGACGGTATCAAAACGCTGCCCGCCATCATGGGCCACCATATAGCGCGTGTTGGTGGACACGACCCGCGCCACCTGCGAAAGCGGGATGGGACCCAAAGGCCCCCCGATCATCAGCTTGGAAAGAAATTCGGGCCGGTTGCGCTCGCCTTCCGGCAGCAGCATCACCACATTCACCGATCGGATGCCGGAATAGGTCTGGCCCACTTCGGCGCCAGCAAAATTGCTTTGCAATGCGTCCAGCACATCGCCGCTTTTGAGTCCGCTGGCGGCGAGTCTGGCGGGATCGAGCTGGATCGCCAGCGTGGGTGTGCCGCTCTGTGGCGCGAATTGCAGGTCCGCGATACCGGCCGTGCCATTGAGTGCGTCCCGAATGCGCGCCGCGCTCTGGTCCAGCGCATTGAGGTCGTCTCCGAAAATCTTCGCGGAAATGTCGGAAGTCTCACCGGTCAGGCTTTCGCTGATACGGTCGCCCAGGAAGGTGACGACCTCTGAGGAGGTGCCGGAATAATTTGTCAGGAGTTTGCGGATGGCATCCTCGGCATCGCTCTGATCCACGTCGGTATCGGACTTGAGCTCGACCTGGAATTCGCTCTGATGCGTGCCGTTGGTGTCTTCGCCCAACTCGGCGCGCCCGAGTTGTTGCGACACGGTGGCGACGTAAGGCAGCGCAAGAATGTCGTCACTGATCCGCTTGCCCAAGGCCCGCATCTCGGCCAGCGAGGCGCCCGGCGTGGACGCCGCAACCTGGACCACAAAATGGTTCTCACGAAAATCCGGCATGAAGCTGGACGGCAGAAACGGGAGTGCCGCGACGGCGGCCAGGGTCGCAACCGCGAGCCCCGCCATCACCAGGCGGAAGCGGCGATACACCATGTCGATGCCGTCGCTCTGCCAGTCTTTCAATTTGCGGATCCAAGCGAAATCGGCGTGCGCCTCACGCGCCGTGAGCATCAGGGCCGATAGGGCCGGCGCCACGGTAAGCGCCACCACCAGCGATGCCAGCACCGCAAGTATGAAAGCCAGCGCCAGAGGGCCCACGAAATGGCCCTGAACACTGGTTGAGAACAATTCCGGCAGAAAGACCGCGATCACGACAAAAGTGGCGTAAACCACCGGCCCACGCACCTCGAGCGTTGCTTCGCCAATGACGTGAAGCCGGGATCTGGGCTCGGGCAGCTTTGCGTTCTCCGCCAATCGTCTGAGCACATTCTCGATGCCGATGATGGCGTCGTCGACCAGCACGCCCAAGGCCACGGCAAACCCGCCCAGGGTCATGGTGTTGAGAGTCTGGCCCATGCGGTCGAGCACGGCGATGGCGGCCAAAAGCGACAGCGGTATGGAGATGAAAGTTATGAAGGCCGAACGCCAGTCGCGCAGGAACAGGAACAACACCACCAGGATCAGCACGCCAGCGATCACCAGCGAGCTTTCGAGGGAGGCCAGCGCGCGTTCCACGAAGTTGGCGGGCCGTTGAAGCGCCGGATAGATATTGACGCCCTCCGCCTTGAGCGGCGGGTCGATCTGCGCCAACGCCGCTTCCACGGCGCGCGTGGCTTGCAAGGTGTTGGCGCCATACTGGCTGGCCAAAGACAGAATCACGCCCGGCTTGCCGTTGATCAGGCCATCGCCCGATTTGAGCGCCGGCGCCTCGGTAACGGTGGCGATTTCACCAATGGTGATGGGCGTTCCCGAACGCACGGTGAGCACGGCATTGGCGATGGCCGAAGGATCGGGCGCAGGGACCGGCGTCTGGATCAGAACCCGTTGATGCGCGATATCGAGAAAACCAGCGCCCTTCAGCGCCAAGGCGGTACGCGCCGCATCGGCCAGGTCGGCGAGTGTCAGCCCATAGGAAGTCATGCGGGCCAGATCGGGCTGGATCTGGATCTGTCGCACGTTGCCGCCATAGACAATCACGCGGGCAACGCCCGGCACCGCCAGAAGCGCCGGTTTCATCACCCAATCGGCGCGGTCGCGTAGCGCAAAAGCGTCGAGCTTGTCGGAGGTGAGTCCGATCAGAAGCAGATCCATCGTGGAGGAGGTGAGTGGCGACAATTTTGGCGTCTCCACACCCAAAGGCAGGCTCGAGCCTAGCTCGCTCAGCCGTTCTGAGATGCCCTGGCGGGCATTGTAGAGGTCGATATTGTCGTTGAACTGAATATTGATGACGGAGAGGCCCGGAATGGACTGAGAGCGGATCGTGGCAAGGCCGTTGGCGCCATTGACGGCGTTCTCGATCGGCTTGGTGACCAGCCGCTCCACCTGTTCGGCCGTAAAGCCGGGCGCCTCGGTCTGGATGTCGACGGTGGATGGCACAAAGTCCGGGAAAACATCCAGCGGGGCGTCGCGCGCCGCCCAAGACCCCGCCAGCAATACGATCAAGGTCAGGGTCGCAACAGCGCCGGCGTAGCGAACGCATAGCTCGACAAGCCAACGCATCAGGTCAGTCCTTGTCGCCGGAGTCGCTGCTGGGGTTGGTCTCGCGCGACAGAAGAAGTCCCGCGCCTTCAGTCACCACCTTCTTGCCTGCGGCCAGATCGCCATTTGCCGGCAAGAAATATCCATCATTGAGGGGCTTGCCGGTGTCGATGGGACTGCGCAGGAAATGATTGTCGGCATTCTCCAGATAGATCCAATTCGCGCCATCGCCCATCACCAGCGCGCTCGCCGGAACCCAAAGCCCATTTTGCGCGGGGCCTACGGGCACGCTGGCGAAGACATGTTCGTTCTGGGCAAGATCGCTGCCGCTTATCAGGACATAGAAGCCGCGGCCGGGCAGGTTCGGATCGGCCGGCGCCTCCCAGATTCGGGTACTTGCCCAGCTCTGTGCTTCGCCGCCCAGGCGCGAAATCGTGATTTTTGGCGGCATCGGGCCTGGCAAAGTGCCCAATGGAAACGTGACCCGCACCAGCACGGTCTTGCCGGACGACAGCTCTGCCATCAGCTGATTGCGCTCGGTCTCATTGTGCCACGGCGCATGAATGCCGAAGGCGGCGTCGGCCTTGCGTTTGGCCAGCGCCAAGGCGGCCGCGTCGGCCGCGGCCTTGCTTGCCGCCGCTTCCACCACTTCGCGCGAAACCGCTGCTTCCTCTCCGGTCCCGAGCGAACGCGCCCTCGCCGCGGCGGCGCCGCTTTGCGCCGCTGCGGCCGAAGCCGTCATGTAATCGGCATCGCTTTGCGCGATCGTGTCGAGCGCCGTCACGACGCCATAGCCTGTGACCTGCCTTTGAAATGCAGCGGTCCGGACGGGAACTGTCTGGATGCCGAGCGCTTTGACGTCGTCGGCCTCGAGGCTGACACCCGGACCGGTGTCCTTGGCTTCCTTCTTGTCGGGTTCGGCACCCGGTCCGCAAGCCGTCAGAAACAGGAGCAGCGCGAAAGACGATTTCCGCATTAGCGGCCTAGAACAATGAGGCGGAAGGTACCTGGCACCGGGACAGCGCGGGGGTGCGGCTGGCTGGCGGTGGGCGTGCCCGGCTTGCGGTCTGCGGTCACGACAAAGACGCGGTGCGTCTTGGGATCGAGTTCCATCGTGCGCGCGCCGTCGGCAGTCTTGATGTTGTCGAGTACCGTCACCTTATCGGGTCCGTCCTCATGCGCGACCGTCAAAGTACCGCTTTCCCCGTTGGAACTGAAGATGAGGCCGGTGGCGGGATCGAACCGATTGGCGTCCACACCTTCGCCGATGGGGAAGGTTGTAACCACCTTGCCCGTCTTCATATCGGTGACGGCGATCATCTTATTGTCGCAACCCGAAAAGATGCGTTGATGCGCCAGGTCAGCGGCCATGCCCGAAGGCGATTCGCAAGGCGCCAGCGGATAATGTGCTTTGACTTTCAGCGTCTTGGCATCAAAGGCGACAAGTTCGCTCTTATCTTCGACATTGACGAAAATGGTTCCCGCCCCGTCGCCGATCGCCGTCTCAGGCTTGCCGCCCAGGGTCACGGTGCCGACGGCCTTGTTCGTCGTGGGATCCACAGCAGTCGCGTCAGCGCTGACCGCGTTGAACGTAAAGATGCGATTGGAGGCTGAATCATAAAGAATACCGTCAGGGCGCGATCCAACGGGAATCTCTCCGGTCTTGGCGAGCGTTTTGGTGTCGATGACCGCCACCCTGTTGGCGCCGCCTTCCGTCACATAGGCGTGGTCACCGACAAAAACGGTGCCATGGATCGCCTGAAGGCCGGTGATATCGCCCACCAGTTTGCCAGTTGCCGGATCGACCACCATCACATGCGTGCCGCGTGTGATGAAAAGATTGCCCGTCGCGGGATCGAGGTTGAGATAATCCCAACCTCCGTCACCGCCCAGAGCCACGGTATTGAGAATGTGATAGCCGGACGGTGCAGCCGTTGCGCCGCTTGTTATGCAAGCGGCGGTCAGCAAAACAAAGACGAACCTACGCATGGGGCAACCCTCCAGACTATCGCGCCGACCCTGACATATCCTCGTAGTCGGACCATTGAGCTAGAGCGCTATTCTTCTATAAATTTTGGCAATAATTTGCAGTTGCATCCGACGCCAAAGCCAGGATGATCCATGAAGGAAGCCACGCTGGCTGGCATCCCGGACCGCGTCGATCTTCCACTTGTGTAGCAAAAAATCGGCGCTGCCGGTCACGGAGCGCCGCTGACCGCCTTACGAATAGGCGCTTCCTGAAGGACGCGGCGCCTTTACAGCGTAGAAATCGCCGCCCTGACCTGCCGCACCGACTCTTCACTCGTCTCGCGCGCATCCGGAGCGATATAGCCGAAGCGCACCAGCTTGGGATCGATGGCGCCGGGCCAAGGCGCGGCGAACGAGCCATGCACGGCGGAGACACCGGTCTTCTTCACCAGCGCCACCACATTGCCGGCATTGACGCCGCTGCCGGCCAGAATCTCTAGCTTGCCGCCAGCCCGCGCCACCATGGCGGCGATCACGTCCATGGCATCCGGCGCCTTGAGCGCGCCGCCCGAGGTGAGAATGGTGTCGAAGCCCAACGCCAGGGCCACATCCACGGCCGCGACGGGATCGGGCGCCATGTCGATGGTGCGATTCAAAGTCAGCTTCAGGCCCTTGGCGTGTTCAGCCAGTTTGCGGATCGCCGTTTCATCCAGATGCCAGTCGGGCCGGCTGGCGCCAATCACCACGCCTGAGAGACCTGCCGAGCGCACCAGATCGATATCGCGGCGCTGCAGGTCGATCTCGTCTTCCGAGAACACATAGTCGCCGACACGGGGCCGGACCATGACGCGGCTTGGTGTCTTGCTCTTGGCGGCGAAAGCGATAAAGCCGGGGCTGGGTGTGAGCCCGCCCACAATCAGCGAGGAGCAAAGCTCGATCCGGTCGGCGCCGCCAGCGACGGCGGCATTGAAGCCGAAGATGCTATCGACACAGACTTCCAGCAAAATGCTCATTGTTCCACCCTTCGACGCGAAGCCCGATATCGTCTGACCGATCCCGCCGGTCAAGCGCCAAATTGCGCCGCAAGCGTCGCGGCGTCCGGCCCCGCAAGAATCTGCCAGCGCCGCGGCGACGTTTGCACCACCCCGCGCAGCGCCCGCTGCCGCAGATCGCTTTCGGCCACCTTGGCGGCGTCTTTGACCTCCACCAGCAGCCGGTTGCTTTTGGCCGTAACGCTGGCAAGATTGGCGCGACCGCCAAATGCTGCCAGAAGCGCGCCGCCATCGGATGACGGCGTTGCCGGACCCCGCGCCACCACTTTGCGCATGTCACCCGCCACCTGGTCGGCAATCGGGCCCAGCACGATCTGAATGGCTTTCTCCGACGGACGGATGACACCGCGCGCGCCCAACGCCTTCAACGCCGCCTCGTCCACCTTGCTCTGATCGGCCACAATCAATCTCAGCCGCGTGGCGCAAGCGTCGATCGAAACCAGATTGGCCGCGCCGCCCAAGGCCGCGACAAATCCTTCTTCCCGGCTACCGGAGACGATATGCGCCTTGGTACTGGTCGCCTCGGGTTCTCGTCCCGGCGTCGCCAAGTTGAAGCGTTGAATCACCGTGCGGAAGACGACGTAATAAAGCGCCGCATAGGCCGCACCCACCGGCAGCAGCAGCAAGGGCCGCGTCGCCAGCTTGAAATTGATCAGATAGTCGATCAACCCGGCCGAGAAAGTATAGCCCAGATGCACGCCCAGAAGGCCCATCACCACCATCGCCAATCCGGTCATCAGCGCATGCAGCGCGTAGAGGATGGGCGCCTGGAAGATGAAGGAAAACTCGATCGGCTCGGTCACGCCGGTGATGAAGACGGTGAGTGCCATGGAAAGAAACATGCCCGCCACCGCGGCTTTCCGCTCCGGCTTCGCGGCGTGGTACATGGCCAGGCACGCCGCCGGCAGACCACACATCAAAGCCGGGAAGAATCCGGTCATGAACGTGCCTGCCGTCGGATCGCCCGCGAAGAAGCGATTCAGGTCGCCGAACACGCCGTGATAATCGCCCATGACGAAATAGACGAAATTGTTCAGGATATGGTGCAGGCCGACAATGATCAGGAGCCGGTTGAGAATGCCGAACACGAAGGCGCCCAGCAGGCCATGCGTCAGCACCGTGCGGCTGGCGACGTCGATGGAATGATTGAGGCCCTGCCAAGTGAAGCCGAACAGCGCCGCCAGCAACAGGCCACCAAAACCGGCAATGATGGGCACCGAACGGCGGCCGCCGAAGAAGGCGAGATATTCCGGCAGCTTCAAGGTATGGAAGCGGTTATAGGCATAGCCCGCGATGACGCCGGAGATCATCCCCATCGGCACGCTGCTGCGCGCGATCTGCTCCGTCTTGAAATTGTCGCTAACCAGCGCCTGGAACGCCGTGGGCACATTCTTCAGAATCTCGGCAGGCGGCACCAGAAGCGCGATGGCGCCTTTGCTGGCAATCAGGAAACAGATGGCGCCGGCAAGGCCTGCAGCGCCATTATTGTCCTTGGCGAGACCGAACGCCACGCCGATGGCGAACAGCAAGCCGAGATTTGAGAAGATCGCGTCACCGGCAGCGGCGATAAAAGGCAGGTTCAGAAGATCTGGCTGGCCCAGCCTGAGCAGTAGGCCTGCAATCGGTAAAGCCGCGATGGGAAGTAGCAATGCGCCGCCCAAAGGCTGCAGCCATCCCAGAATGGAGCGCATCATGTCTCTCCTTTATTTCTTCTGGCCAAGCAGCAGCGCGCGGACGTCCGAAGCCGATGACGCCGCCAACGCCCTGCCCGCCAGCGCCCGGCATTCGTCCAGCGTGACATCGGCGATGGCGGCTTTCAGCGCGGCGATCTGACCGGCGGTGGCCGACAGGCTGGTGACACCCAACCCGATCAGGACAGGCGCGGCTAATGGATCAGACGCCAGCCCGCCGCAAACGCCCACAGGGCGCGCCCGCCGCGAAGCACCATCCGTGGTGGCCGCGATCAGCCGCAGCACCGCCGGATGCAGCGCATCGAACCCGGCCGCCAGACCGGCATTACCGCGGTCCATCGCCAGGCCATATTGGGTGAGATCGTTGGTGCCGATGGAGAGGAAATCCGCATCTTCCGCCAGAAGATCGGCGGTCACCGCCGCAGCAGGCGTTTCCACCATCACGCCCAGCGGCACCGGTTCACGGATGTCCAGCTCGGTACACGCTTCGTCGAGCAGCCGGCGCACGGCGCGCAACTCCTCGAGAGAGGCGATCATCGGCACCATGATGCGGCATTGCGCCAGGGGAACGCCGCGCAGGATGGCGCGCAACTGTGTCTTGAGCAAATCGGGCCGCCACAGGCTGACGCGCACACCGCGCAAACCCAGCGCCGGATTCTCTTCCGCCGGAAACGGAAGATAGGCGGCCGGCTTGTCGCCGCCGATATCGAGGGTGCGCGCCGTCAGTGGCCGCCCGCCCAAAGCCGCGGCGATGGCGCGATAAGCTTCCGTCTGCTCGTCTTCGCTGGGCGGTGATTGCCGCTCCAGGAACAGGAATTCGGTGCGCAACAGGCCGCAGCCTTCTGCGCCCGCAGCTACAGCCGCCACCGCATCTTCATAAGAACCAAGATTGGCGTCGATCTCGATACGCACGCCATCCTTGGTGTGGCAAGGGATTTGCGCCCGTTCACGCGCCGCGTCCCGCGCCGAAGCGGCAGCAAGGATCGCGCTGCGCGCCTGTTGCTGGATGGTATCGGATGGCGCGACGACAAGCGTGCCGCGATCGGCATCCAGCAGCAGCGGTGTGTTGTCGGCGATGGCATGCAAGGCTTCGCCGCAAGCCACCAGCGCAGGAATGTTGAGCGAAGCGGCCAGAATCGCGGCATGGGAAGTCGGGCCTCCCCGCGCCAGCGCGATGCCCGCCACACGCGCGGGATCAAGACCCACGATCTCGGATGGCAGGATATCGTCCGCCAGCAGGATCGCGCCGGCTGGCAAATCGCGAGCAGGTGCGGCGGCGGCGCCCCCCATCGCAATCAAAACCTGCCGCTTCAAATCGGTGAGATCGGCGATCCGTTCGCGGAGGCGCACGTCTTTAATGCCGCTCAGAACAGCAATCTGTGCATCGATGGCGTCGCGCCAGGCGCCTGCGGCACTCTTTCCCCCCGCCACGCCGTCTTCCGCGTGGCCAATCAGTTCGGGATCGTCCAGAAAAGCCAGATGCGCGCCCAGGATTTCCGCTTGCGCGCCACCCTTGCGCATGGCGGCGCTCAAACCGCTCTTCACAGCCGCCATGGCATCGCGCAACCGGGCCTTCTCCAGCGTCACGCCGCGCCCCGTTTCTTCAATGGCGATTTCGGCTTGCTTGAGATGAGCGGCTACGCCCAGCCCCAAGCCAGGCGCAGCACGGATTCCGGCAAGAACGCCCGCTTCGATTGCAGGCGCGACCGGGGCCTGCGGCGCGGGCGCGATTTCCACCTCATCCATGCCGCTTTCGATCAAGGCCACCAGCGCCGCCAGCGCCTGTTCGGCATCGCTTCCGGTGGCGATCAAGGTCACCGGCGCATTGCGGACAAGACCAAGGCCCATCAATGCCACCGGGCTTCTGGCATTGGCGCGCTTCTCACCCGCCACAAACGCGATCTCGGCCGCATATCCCTTGGCCAGACCGGCAAGCCGGGCGGCGGGACGAGCATGCAGGCCATGGATCAAAGGGATCAACAGCTCGCGGCGGACTTCACGCGCCGCCGCCACTGATCTTATCTGCGATGCCGATAAACGCCGGACGCGCATCAGTTCCTGCCCTTGCGCGACGGCGGCATTCTCGGTCCGCACGACGATGGAAAAATCTTGCGCGTTGGCAATGATGATGGGCGTGATCAAGCTGCGCGCCGTTTGCGCCAATTGCTCGAGATCGAAAGAGATCAGCCGGTCACCGGCCTTGACAAGCTGCCCCTGAGTGACATGTGCGGTAAAGCCCTTTCCACCCAGTGCCACGGTATCCAACCCGATATGCATCAGGATCTCAGCGCCGTTCGCGGCCCGCAAAGTCACCGCATGCAAGGCCGTGTGCAGCAGAATGACTTCACCGTCGCAAGGCGCGCACAACACCTGGCCGATGGGATCGACGGCCACGCCATCGCCCATGAGCTTTTCGGCGAAGACGGGATCGGGCACTTCGGCGAGCGGCGTAGCCCACCCCGCCATAGGCGCCAGCAGCACCAGATCCGGAGACTCCGTATCGCCGTGATCCAATTGACCTGCCCCTGACATGCTATCTTTGATCTGTTGCGCCATTTTGGGGTTCTGACAGAAGTCACGCAACTGACGCCAGCGCGGCCTCTATGCCTTTGATTTAATGTTAATTTTTTGCAGTGGCGCTATGAACTTGCCGACGCTATCTATGACACATGATCAGCATCTGCGCCGACGCGACGGCCATGTTTCGGGAAGCGGAAGAAGCCCCCGCCCGCGTGTCGACACAATTGGAAGAGACCGCCGGGCGCGTGCGCAACGTGGCGAAGGCGCTGCGCGACTTTCAACCACGCGCCGTTCTGACCTGCGCGCGCGGCAGCTCCGACCACGCCGCCACCTATGCGCGCTATCTGATCGACACCAATCTGGGTTTGGTGACGTCGTCGGCATCGCCGTCCGTGAGTTCGGTCTATGGCGCCCGCCAGGATTTGACGCAGTGCCTGTTCCTGGTCATCTCGCAGTCTGGCAAGAGCCCCGATCTTCTCACAGCGGCGGCGGCGGCCAAGGCTTCCGGCGCCATGGTGGTGGCGCTGGTCAATGTCGAAGATTCGCCGCTAGCGGCCATGGCCGATCATGTCATTCCGCTCAAGGCCGGCGAGGAACGCAGTGTCGCCGCCACCAAATCCTACATCTGCGCTTTGGCCGCGGTGCTTCACCTGGTGGCGCGCTGGGGAGACGATCCCACGCTGCAGGAATCCTTGACCATGCTGCCCGCTGGGCTCGAGACCGCTCGCGCTCAGGACTGGCGGGCCATGGCCGACCTACTGGCACCGGCGCAAAATCTGTTCGTGCTGGGACGCGGCTTGGGTCTGGCTATCGCACAAGAAGCGGCGCTCAAATTCAAGGAGACCTGCGGATTGCATGCCGAAGCCTTCAGCAGCGCTGAAGTGCGCCATGGCCCCATGGCCCTGCTCCGCCAAGGCCTTCCCGTGCTGATTTTCGCCCAAGATGATGAGACCCGCGATGGTACTGAGGCGCTTGCTGCCGAATTGGCCGCAGGCGGCACAAAGGTGCTGCTGGCGGGCGGCGAGGCGCCAGGCGCCATCATCCTGCCCTGCAAGCCCGTCCCCGCTGCCATCGCGCCCCTCCTGCAGGCACAGAGTTTTTACCACGCGGCGGCGGTACTGGCGGTGGCGCGCGGATTCGATCCCGATCATCCGCCGCATCTGAAAAAAGTGACCGAGACCCTGTGATGGCGAAAGCCCTTGTCAATGGCCGCATTGCAACGGAAGGCAGGCTGCTCGAACGTCACGCCTTGCTGATCGAAGACGGCCGTATCGCCGATATCGTGAAAGAAGACGATCCTGCGCTCAAATCCGCACAGATCCATGACCTGAACGGACAGATGCTCCTGCCCGGCTTCATCGATACCCAGGTCAATGGCGGCGGCGGCGTCCAATTCAACGACGCGCCTGCCCTCGACACCATCCGGCGCATGGGCGCGGCCCACGCCAAATTCGGCACCACCGGTTTCCTGCCCACCCTGATCAGCGACAATCTCGATGTGGTCGCGCGCGCGGTCGGCGCAGTCGATATGGCGCTGGCGGAAGGCGTGCCAGGGGTTCTGGGCATCCATCTGGAAGGGCCTTTCCTGAGCCCCGCGCGCAAAGGCGTGCATGACGCGGCCAAGTTCCGCACCATCGACGACCAGGCTTTTGCGCTACTGACGTCACTCAAGCGAGGAAAGACGCTGGTCACCCTGGCGCCGGAGATGACGACGCCCAGCATGATCGGCCGGCTGACGGCAGCGGGCGTGATCGTTGCGGCGGGGCACACCAACGCCACCTATGACGATATGCAGAGCGCTTTCCGCCATGGCCTGACCGGCTTCACGCATCTGTTCAACGCCATGTCGCCCCTCACCGGCCGCGCGCCAGGTGTGGTGGGTGCGGCCCTGATCAACCGCGAGGCTTATTGCGGCATCATCGTAGACGGCCATCACGTCCATCCGGATGTTTTGAAACTCGCGTTGCGCACCAAGCCGTATGACCGCTTCATGCTGGTCACTGATGCTTGGGCCAATATCGGCACCGACCTCACCTGTTTCGAACTGCAAGGCGCCACCATCCATGTGCAGGGCGGCGTCTGCGTGGACGAGAAGGGCGTGCTTGCCGGTTCGGCAATGGATATGAGCCGGGCGGTTCGCAACGCCATGGTACTCCTGAATGTGGATTTGTTCCAAGCGCTCACCATGGCGACGGGCGCGCCGGCCGCCTTCTTGGGGCTCGGTCGCGATCACGGCCGCATCGCCAAAGGCGTTCGCGCCGATCTGGTGCTGGCGGATGATGATCTGACTGTGCATACCACCTGGATCGGTGGTGAGCGGGTGTTCTCAGCTTAAAGCGTGATGATCCGCCGCTCTACTGCCGAGCGCTGGGCCGCCTCGATAATCCTCAAGCCCATAATGATATCGTCGCCGCTGACCGGCACGGGCGCGCCACCCTGCAGGGCCGAAACCATCCTGGCATAGAAAGTCTGATAAGCGCCCGGCTTGCTGGGCACCGTTTCTTGCCGCACGCCATCGCTCAAAGTCCCCCAACGTTCCGGCGGCTCCTCGCCCCAGCCCGGGGCGCCGGGCCGCGTACCTTCGCGCAAAGCTGCTTCCTGCATATCGCCTTGAAGCTTCACAAAAGCCCCGCGGTCACCCGTCACCCGCATGCGCGCGCCGGGGATGGCGGCAAGCAAGCTGGCCCACAGATGCGAATGCACGCCGCTGGCATGGGTCAGCGCTACAAAAACATCGTCATCGGTCTCGGTGCCCGCCCGGCGGACATCACGCTCCGCATAGACCTCGCGGACAGGGCCGAACAGATGAAGTGCCTGATCGATCAGATGACTGCCGATATCATAGAGCAGACCACCTGCCTCTTCTGGCGCGCCGCCCTCCTTCCAGCCGCCCTTGGGCTCGGGCCGCCAGCGTTCCAGCCGCGATTCAAATCGCAGCACTTTGCCGAGCGCCCCTCGGGAGATGAGGTCCTGCAAAGTCAGGCATTCGCTGTCCCAGCGGCGGATGTGATAGGCGCTGACGGGCAGATTTTTGACCTCGGCGACCTCCAAAACCCGCTTTGCATCTGCGCTGGTGGCGGCGAAAGGCTTATCGATCACCACCGGCAAGTTTGCTTCCAGCGCCGCCAGCGCCAGCGGCACATGGCTTTTGTTGGGGGTCGAGATCACCACCAAATCATGCTCTGCGGCATGGCGCCAAAGCCAGTCCGTATCGGACGCGACGTGAATCCCCGGATAGCCGGCACGCGCCTGCGCCCGCCGCTCGGGATTGGCGGTTATGACGCTGGTCAAATTCATTCCCGCGGTGGCGGCGATCAAGGGCGCATGAAACGACGCGCCGCCCAGCCCAAAACCGATCAACCCCACGCGAATCGGTTTTTCCGAAGAAGGCATCGGCGAACTCCCTTGGTGGAAGATATATAGCGGCCTTCGCAGCCCCACCAAAGAAGCGGCCCGAGCCTAAGAATCCTTAACTGGCCCCAGCGTACCGATTAACTAAGAGCGGGAAGAACAGTTCGGCCTGTCGCTCCCGGCCGCTACAATGGATAGAGAATTGCAAGCACCTCCATGACCCATCATCGCGCAGAACCGTTCGGAAAGACCCGTATATTTCGGGTCATTTCTCCAGAGCGCGGCCGCTTCGAAGTGCGCACTGACGATGACGAGCTTCTGGGCAGCACGAATGACGAGAGCAGGGCGATCTGGAACGCGGTGCTGGCAGCCGATCTGGTGAGCAAACAAGGCTATCGCGTGCGCGTGCTGGTCAAGCGCGGCGATGCCTTCATCGAAGAGTATGTCGCCAAGCCGCAGCCGCCGCCTATGGTGGGCTCGCCTTGAAGGCGCTTAACTCTGCACTTCCTGCGGTTTGAAGAGAAAGCTGGGTTCGGCCACCGCACGCGACGCTGCATCCTGCAGCTTGCCTTCCACCGACAAGAGCCAGAGATACGCGGCGATCCCGTCCTCCGCGAAGCGATAAAGACGGCCTTCCTCGAGCTGGACTTCGAGCAAAAGCCCCACTTTCATCAGTTCGGCGATCGCTTCCTCGCAATGGCGGGCATTCTCGGCATTGACGGTGGAGGCCCAGAGATCCTCCATGCGGAAGGCGCCGTTCGCCAGCAGCGAGACACCGGCGACGATGCCCATATAGGGCGTCCATTGGCTGCCGACATATTTCTTGAGCAGTGCACGGGAACGCCCGGACATGCGACCCTGGAATTCCAGGATCGCGGAATCAATGGCGGACATGACGTCGGCACGCCCGACACGCACGCGCTGGTCGTCGAGCGAATGCAGCGCGGCGTGATGGCCGATCAAGGTCGCCAGATAAGGCG